>Ga0308157_10000119_pt1 | contig 327033 bp, 297 predicted proteins | sample PhyBR1_FD_201035 | JGI IMG/M metagenome (GOLD analysis project Ga0308157, IMG submission 201035) | Phyllosphere microbial communities from UC Gill Tract Community Farm, Albany, California, United States - DLSLB.R1 | ecosystem: Host-associated > Plants > Phyllosphere > Unclassified | place... | reverse complement strand
TTTTTTTGAACTTTTTTTTCAGGAATCTCTTCCCTTATATCGTCCTTCACTTGCCAGTATTTCGATGAGCGTTTTTCGCTGTTGCGGGTGCAAAAGTAGCACATCTTTCCTCTTGCGCAAGCTTTTTCGCCATGTTTTTTCGATCTTTTTTCGCCTTTTTTCTTAACATACTGGAAACATACCCTTTACATATTGATTATTTTTCACCACGCGTGGGATTTTTCTTCCTTTGCCTCCGTTTTTCTTGTTTTGCTGCGGGTTTTGCTCATTCGTTTTGATGGGTTTTCAGCCTAAAAGGCTCTTTTCTGGCGATTTTTCAATCTTCGGCATCCCTCCTTCATCCCAAAACTTCTCCCGAAAACAGCTTTCCCAGCCCCGACAGCAGCGGAAATCCTTTTCATGGCGGACCCCGCCATGAAAAGATTGGAGCGGATAGCGGGAATAAGCTCCTTATTATTGCCAAAATCCAATCCTGAAATCCCGAATCCCAAAAATGAAGGGCTTCGGCTCCGCTCGCACGGGCAAGATGTACTCATATATTATATGTATATAAAAACAAACCCGGCAGGTTTTGAAAAACTGTCCGGTTGAGAATACACAACAACCATATATTATAGTACAACAAAAACTATACTTATTATATAATAGAGTAAACTTCTCCATATATATTGTATGTATTTTTGTAATCATGTATATTTGCATTCACAAAATTATAAACAATGATCAAGATTACTTTACCCGATGGGTCAATTAGAGAGTTCGCTTCAGGCGTAACTCCAATGGAGGTCGCTAAAAACATTAGCGAAGGTTTTGCTAGAAACGTGATTTCAGCATCTTTTAATGGTACAACTATTGAAACCGAAACTCCATTGACGACCGACGGTAATCTTATATTATATACTTGGAATGATGCGGAAGGCAAAAAAGCGTTCTGGCATTCGACTTCGCACGTCATGGCTCAAGCCCTTGAGGAATTGTATCCTGGAATTAAACTAACTCTTGGACCTGCAATTGCTAATGGATTCTATTATGATGTGGATTTTGAAGATCAGAAAATTTCTGAAGCTGATTTCAAAAAGATTGAGGATCGTATTCTTGAAATTTCAAGAGGAAAATATGATTTCAAAATGCGTCCGGTAAGCAAAGCAGAAGCATTGGAAATGTACAAAGACAACGTTTACAAGACTGAATTAATTTCGAACCTTGAAGACGGAACTATTACTTTCTGCGATCACGCAACTTTTACTGATTTATGCCGCGGTGGGCATATTCCGAATACTGGAATCATCAAAGCTGTAAAAATCATGAGCGTCGCTGGTGCTTATTGGAGAGGTGACGAGAAAAACAAACAGTTGACTCGTGTTTATGGAACTTCTTTCCCTAAACAAAAAGATCTGACTGAATATCTTGAACTTCTCGAAGAAGCAAAACGCCGTGATCACCGTAAATTAGGAAAAGAACTTGAATTGTTCGCTTTCTCTCAAAAAGTGGGTCAAGGCTTACCTTTATGGTTGCCAAAAGGAGCTGCTTTAAGAGAGCGTTTAGAGCAATTTTTGAAAAGAGCTCAAAAGAAAGCGGGATACGAGCAAGTTGTTTCTCCTCATATTGGTCAGAAAGAATTATATGTTACTTCTGGTCACTATGCAAAATATGGTGCAGATAGTTTTCAGCCAATCCATACTCCAGCAGAAGGTGAAGAGTTTTTATTGAAACCAATGAACTGTCCACACCACTGTGAAATCTACAACGTAAGACCTTGGTCATATAAAGATTTACCTAAACGTTATGCTGAATTTGGTACTGTTTATAGATATGAGCAATCTGGAGAATTACACGGTTTAACTCGTGTTAGAGGATTTACTCAGGATGATGCGCACATTTTCTGTACTCCAGAACAATTGGATGAAGAGTTCAAAAAAGTAATTGACCTTGTATTATACGTATTTGGGTCTTTAGGTTTTGAAAACTTTACAGCTCAAATTTCATTGAGAGATCAGGAAGACAGAGAAAAATATATTGGAACTGATGAAAACTGGGAAAAGGCAGAAAACGCTATTATCAACGCAGCAAAAGACAAAGGCCTTAACACTGTTGTTGAATATGGTGAAGCCGCATTCTATGGTCCAAAACTGGATTTCATGGTAAAAGATGCCCTAGGAAGACAATGGCAATTAGGTACAATTCAGGTAGATTATAACTTGCCTGAGCGTTTTGATTTGACTTACAAAGGCACTGATAATGAATTACATCGCCCTGTTATGATTCACAGAGCTCCTTTTGGATCTATGGAACGTTTTATAGCAATTCTATTAGAGCATACTGCAGGAAATTTCCCACTTTGGCTTATGCCTGAGCAAGCTATTATCTTGTCTTTGAGCGAGAAATACGAAAATTATGCTAAAAAAGTTTTAGATTTGCTAGAAAATCACGAAATTCGCGCCCTAATTGACAACCGAAACGAAACTATCGGTAAGAAAATTAGAGATGCAGAAATGCAAAAAATCCCATTTATGCTTATTGTAGGCGAGGAAGAAGAGAAAAACGGTACGATTTCGATTCGTCGTCATGGACAAGAAGGAAAAGGTAATATCACAGTTTCAATCGAAGAATTTGCTGCGATTGTAGACGAAGAAATAAAAAAGACATTAAAAGTATTTACAGTTTAACTTAAATTAGAAAGTCATAGCAATAAGAAGCAACAGAGGTTTTCAACCTCGAGTAGAAAAAAAAGATGCACACAGAATAAACAATCTTATTCGTGTTCCAGAGGTACGTCTTGTAGGTGAAAATATCGAGCCTGGCGTTTTTAAAATCGCAGATGCGTTACGTTTAGCTGACCAATTTGAATTGGATTTAGTTGAAATCTCGCCAAACGCGGAACCGCCGGTTTGTAAAATTATGGACTACAAGAAATTTGTTTACGAACAAAAGAAAAGAGATAAAGCTTTAAAAGCTAAATCTTCTCAAGTTGTTGTAAAAGAAATTAGATTTGGTCCTCAAACTGACGAGCATGATTATGAATTTAAAAGAAAGAACGCTGAGAAATTCTTAAAAGAAGGAGCAAAATTAAAAGCTTTCGTATTCTTTAAAGGACGTTCTATCATTTACAAAGATCAAGGTCAGATTCTATTATTACGTCTTGCTCAGGATTTGGAAGAACACGGTAAAGTTGAAGCTATGCCTGTTTTGGAAGGAAAGAGAATGATTATGTTCATTGCTCCGAAGAAAAAGAAATAAGTCTTAAAGTCGAAAGTCTTAAAGTCGAAAGTCATAAATTGACTTTTGACTTTTGACTTTTAAACTTTTAGACCAAAGATATAAGTAAGTAAGAATAAATTAAAACACTAGGAAAAATGCCTAAAATGAAAACAAAATCTAGCGCTAAGAAACGTTTTAAAGTTACTGGCTCTGGAAAGATTAAAAGAAAGCATGCTTTTAAAAGTCACATCTTGACTAAAAAATCTAAAAAACGTAAATTAGCTTTGACACACTCAGCGCTAGTTCACCAAACAGATATGAAAAGCATTAAACAACAATTAAGAATTATCTAATTTTAGTCGAAAGACAAAAGTTATAAAGTCTAAAGTCGTTTGATTTTGACTAAAATTCTTTAGGTTAAAAAATTATTTATATAACCTTGGAGTATGGCTTTAAGTTCCTTTGATTCAATTCAGGACGCCTGCTACAAAAAAACATTAAAATTATGCCAAGATCGGTAAATTCAGTTGCTAAAAGAGCAAGAAGAAAAAAAATAATGAAGCAAGCCAAAGGTTTCTTTGGTAGACGTAAAAACGTTTGGACAGTTGCTAAGAACGCGGTAGAGAAAGCAATGAGCTACGCTTACCGTGATAGAAAACAGAATAAAAGAAATTTCCGTTCATTATGGATTCAACGTATCAACGCTGGAGCTAGATTAGAAGGAATGTCTTATTCTCAATTCATGGGGAAAGTTAAAGCTAACGGAATCGAATTGAACCGTAAAGTTCTTGCAGATTTAGCTATGAACCACCCAGAAGCTTTCAAAGCTATTCTTAATAAAGTAAAATAAAACGTTTTATAAACTCAATTTAAGATTACTTACTTATTATATAAAACCATTCGTTTATTCGAATGGTTTTTTTTTGTTTTTATTATCTTTCGATTCCAACACAATAAGACAATGAAGAATCTTTTTGCAATTTTATTTCTTACACTAACACTTTTGGCTAAAGCTCAAGAGAAGGATTTGAACAAGAATTCAATACAAACAATTATTGGTATAATTGATAAACGTGATGTAAATTGCCTCTCTGAAATCAAACAAGCGAAAATTGACTTTAAAAAACAAGAAGTTCTCTACGAACTAATCTCGGAAGGATATCTTGACAGCGATTATAATAGGCATTATTCTCATTTAATAGGTCTGCTAAAAGAAAAAGGAATTAACTTTTCAGAATCTCTTGATTTTGGTCCATCTTGGATTTTAGATGATGAAACTGAATATCCTTTAATAGCAAATTGTTACTGCAAAGCATCTAATGAACTACTAAAGGAAAAATATGGACAAAACTTTGTTAAGAACATCACCAAAACCGCAGACAGTTTGTACGTAATGAGCAGAATAGAAATCCCTTTTGAATATCCATTTGGAGTAGATGATTATTGTTTGATATATCCAAAAGCCGGAGACTTTTTAGAGCAAAAAATTGAAATTCAAAAAGACTTTTTCTCTTCTTTTGTGTTCCCAAAAAATTTCATTCAAAGCAGTGAAAAAAGCGATTTTTATGCCAAAACTAAATTTACAATCAACAGAAACAATACAATATCTAACATTACCGTAAAGATTAAATTTAAAAACTCAAAGAATGAAGAGTTTAATAACTTCTTAATTAATCAAATTAGTGAATTTGTTAAACATGCAGATTGGCAAGCTGCAGTTAGTGACGGTATAAAAGTAAATTGTAACTTTGATATCACCTTCTACAATCAAAATTTCCATTAAAAAGTAGAGAACTTTAAAATCTTTATAACAAGCAAAATAATGCAGAACGCTATTCTAAATCATATTCAAAAGTTTATCAATCTTGAACCTTCGGAAATTGATATTTTAGAATCATGCTTCAGTACTTTGCAAATAAAAAAGAAAGAGCATGTTTTAAAAGAAGGCCAAATCTGCAATACCATGTATTTTGTTGTTAAGGGTTGTATGAGACAATACATTATTAATCCTAAGGGAACCGAACAAACATTACAATTTGGTATTGAAAACTGGTGGATTACTGATTATTTAAGCTACCACAATCATATTCCGTCAAGTTTTTATTTACAGGCAGTAGAAAATTCAGAAGTTATTGCCCTTGATAAAACTGTTCTAGAATCACTACTGATCGAAATCCCAAACTTGGAAAGGTATTTCAGAATCATTACTCAAAAAACTTTTGGTGCGATGCAAATGCGAATTAAATTCTTATTTACAATGTCAGCAGAAGAGAGATATCATCATTTTAACGATCACTTCCCAGAATTTGTCCAGCGCGTTCCACAATACATGCTTGCCTCCTATCTCGATTTTTCAGCAGAATTTATGAGTAAAATCAGAGCTGGAAAAGTGTGAATTGAATTTCTTGAAGTAGTTCAAGTTTTTAAAAACATTCATTGCTGACCTTTGTAATGAACTTTTAAAACATATAAAAATGAACTCAAGAATCGTTATCCCACAAGTTGCCCCAGAAGCTTATCAAGCTATGTTAAACTTAGAAAAATACATGGCTTCAACATCATTATCTCCAGTACATAAAGAATTGATTAAAATTAGAGCATCGCAAATAAATGGTTGTGCCTATTGCATAAAAATGCATACTACCGATGCTCGAAAACTAGGCGTAACAGAACAACACATTTATTTATTAAATGCGTGGCGTGAAGCTGATTTTTATACTGAGGAAGAAAAAGCAATATTTGCATTGACTGAAGAAATAACTCTAATAAGCAATCATGTTTCTGAAGAAGTCTATCAAAAGGCCGCAAAATTATTTGACGAAAAATATCTAGCCGAAATCATTATGGCAATCATTACGATCAATGCTTGGAACAGAATTGGAATTGCAACTGGTATGCGCGCAGAATAATTTATAAGGATAAATTTTACAACAAATTTATAAATTTTAACCCTCTCTTCAGAGGGTTATTTTGTATATATCTGTAAATGAGAATCAACAACTTAAAAAAAAATGCTATTTTGCAAAATACCGTATTTATACGCTTTTGTAAAATCTATATTTTTTTATTTTTGGCGCATGATTTCAAAAAGAATACAATTTTCTCTATATATAATTTTAATTTTTACAGTCTTTTTTGCCTGTCAGAAGAAAAAATGCTTTACGGAGGATATTACAAATAACAAGGTCAAAATTGACCAGATAATAAATGCTGCAGATTCTTTATATAAGAAAAAACAATTAGATAGCGCATTTTGTCTTTACAACAAGGCAAGAACAAAATGCGACCCAAATCAAGACCCCAAAAAATATGTTTATTGCATGTACTACATGGCCGAAATTCAACAAGACCATGAAGATTTTATTGGAAGTACTATTACAGCAAATGAAACCCTTCCTTACTTAAACAAAATACAAGATCAAAATTACATTTGGAACATATATAGTGTCTTAGGAAGAAACTATTATTACACTTATGATTACCCAAGTGCGACTTACTATTATTCGAAAGCCTTTACTTTAAAAACTGAAAAGATTAATGTTCTTGAAGCAAAAAACAATATAGCGACCATCGCAATAAAACAGTACAATTACAAAAAAGCATTACAAATTTTCCTTGTAATTAGTGAAGAAAAAATTGTGCAGGAAAAACCAGATTACTACTCAAAAATACTCGATTATATTGGTTATTGCTATTTCAAGCTTAAGGATCCAAAAGCAATGTTCTTTTTTCAAAAAAGCATTCAAATTAAGTCTAAAGCAAAAGATGAGGATGGCTTAGGAAAAACATATTATCATCTTACTGAATATTATAAAAATGACAAGGCTTTATCGATGATGTATGCAAAATTAAGCTATAAAAATTATACATTGTCCAAGAATATAGATAAACGCCTACTTGCCTTAAAATTCATTATAGAAAACACTGACTCGGCTATAGAGTCAAAAGAAAACTCTATTATTTACACCGAATTGATTGACAGCATTTATGAAGTGAGACAAAAAGCAAAAAATCAATTCGCAAAAATGAAATATGATTCTAAAACCGAACAGGAAGAAAACTTAAAATTAAAGGCTCAAAAAATTAAAAATGAACTTCAATTAGCAAAACAAGAAAGTAAAAATATCATTTCATATATCATGATCATATTAGCATCATGCCTAATTGTATTTATTTATTTTTATTTAACTGCTAGGGCAAATCGCCAAAAACTTGAAGCTACTTATCAAAGCGAGACTAGAATTTCAAAAAAATTACATGACGAACTTGCAAACGATATTTATCATGCAATGGCATTTGTTGAAAACAGAAATCTTTCATCCGAGGAAAACCAAAATCATTTATCAAAAAGATTGGAAGATATTTACTCCCGAATAAGAGATGTATCAAAGGAAAACAATCCAATTGTGGGCAATCCAGATTATAAAATTTCGCTTAAAGAAATGATCTCTGGATTTCACACTTCTAATTTAAACCTTTTGATTAATGGTTTAGATGAAATTTCATGGGACCAACTGGACAAAATAAAAAAAGTATCGGTTTACAGAGCTATTCAAGAATTACTTGTAAACATGAAAAAACATAGTGATGCCAGTTTGGTTGCGATAACTTTTAAAGAAAAAGAAAATAATATAATAATCAATTATACCGATAACGGAAAAGGAATTGACATAAATAAAATGGTCCTAAAAAATGGCTTACATAATATTGAAAATCGAATTAATGCCATTAAAGGAGAGATTGAAATTCATTCAGATTTTGGAAAAGGGTTTAAAGTTCATATTAAATTTCCCGTATAATGAGTAAGAACCTATTTCGTTTTTTTCAAAAAAATTACATTATTATTTGCTTAGTACTCTTTACTGCAATTTTAGTGGTGTCTTTTTCTGTACCATTATCAGAAATAAAAAGCTTAAAAAGTGAGCCCGTTAATAAAGATCATTTAGCCAAAATCACAAAAACTTTAAAAAAAGGAAAAGACTTTTTAAAAGAAGGAAAAATAGATAGTGCTATTTTTTATCTAGACAAGACGCAATTATTATGCAGGCCTATAGAAAATTATGTTGATGAATACCTCTCTGCACTAAATCACCGCGCAGAAGCTTTGCAAAGAACAGGCGATTTTAACGCAGTGGGAACTACGCTTACAAAAACATTTCCCTATTTAGAAAAATCATCAAACCCTAAATATGCTATTAATGCTTACACAATTATGGCATATAATTATTATTACATTTATGATTATGAACAAGCACTGTATTACCATAAAAAGGCTTTAAAAAAAGCCGTTTCAACCTTTAGGAAAGCTCAAATATTATCTGAAATTGCATTTGTTTACATGCAACAAAAAAAATATAATGAAGCAATAGCTTTATTAGAGCCTCTTGCCAAGTATAAAATTATAGACAAAGTTGACCCTTCAAATACGGATGTTGTACGTTCAAGCGTATTTTATCAGCTTGGTCTTTGTTATTTACGTGCAGAAAAAGACAAACAATTAACATTAAATTGTTTTAATGAAAGCTTCAAATTAACGAATAAAACAAATGATTACGAACTAATTGCTAGTTATTATGCTTATTATTTATTCTATGACAAATACAATAACCCCGAGCTAAAAAAGAGTAATATTGAAAAAGCATATTATTGTGCAAAAAGAGCGAAATCCGTATCTAATCAAGTCAACATGTTAGCTTATTTAATTGAAGCTGATAGTCCTAAAAACACAAAAAAACACTGGAAGATTTATAGCAGGATGGTTGACAGCTTAATGCTTAGCCGTAAAAAAGCACAAAATCAATTTGCCGATGTAATTTACAATTCCAAAAAAGATAAGGATGAAAATTTGTATTTGAAAAACAAAAAAGCAGAAAATGAACTCCAATTGGAAAGGCAGAAAAATAGAAGCATTATCTCATATGTAATCATTACTTTCAGTATCTTCTTAGTTCTATTTCTTTCTTTTTATATGTCATCAAAGGGGAAAAAAGAAAAAAATGATGCTATTTATCTCAGCGAAAACAGAATTTCCAAAAAATTAGATGATGAACTTGCAAATGACTTGTACCATACCATAGCTTTAATTCAAAAAGGAAATCTAGAAGTAAACCAAAATAAAGATCAGTTATTGAATAACCTCGAAAACATTTATTCAAAGGCAAGGAATATTTCTAAAGAAAATAGTTTTATCACTACTGATGAAAATTACATTTCCGAATTAAAAGAAATGATTTCTGGCTACAAAACCCAAAAAGTAAACATTCTATTGCAAGGTTTTGATACTGTTCGATGGAATCAAGTTGAAAAAAACAAAAAAATAATTCTTTACAGGATAATGCAGGAATTATTTCTGAATATGAAAAAACACAGCGAAGCTAGTTTGGTAAGTGTAATCATGAAGGTTTCTAACCATAATTTGACTGTTTTATATATTGATAATGGCATCGGAACAAAAAATAATGCACTAATTCTAAAAAATGGTCTCCAAAATGTGGAAAACCGTATTAAAACTATAAAAGGAACTATTACTTTTGACAAAAATTCTGACAAAGGTTTTAAATTAAGTTTCACTTTCCCAATTTAAAAACAAATTATATGTTCAAAAAAGTTTTAGTTGCCGAAGATTTAGACAGTATTAGCATTGCCGTAATTCAAGTACTTGAAGACTTAAAAGTTCCTATAATAGATCATGTAAAATATTGTGATGACGGCTTATTAAAAGTCAAAAAAGCGCTTGCAGAAAATGCACCATATGATTTACTGATTAGCGATTTATCATTCAAATCAGATTATCGAAAAAACCAACTAAACAGTGGTGAAGATCTTATTGGAGCTGTAAACAAAGTACAGCCGAATTTAAAAAAGATTATATTTTCAATAGAAGACAAATCATTTCGCATAAAATCACTTTTTAATGATTTAGGCATAAATGCTTATGTATCAAAAGGTCGTAATAGTATTGAAGAATTAAGAAAAGCTATTGAAGGTGTTTATCGAAATGAAGAAAAAATCTTATCCTCTGATTTATCGTTTAGCTTCAGCGATAAATCATTAATTGAAATTGAATCATACGATATTTCTATTTTATCGCTTTTAGCAAAAGGCTACATTTTAGAACACATTTCAAATGAATTCAAAGCAATGTCTATAACTCCTAACGGAACGAGCAGCATTGAAAAACGAATCAATAAATTAAAAATATATTTCAAAGCAAACAACAATGTTCATTTAATTGCCATTGCAAAAGATTTTGGGTTGGTCTAAAAATTAACATTTTCGTTACGGTTTTCCGTAATGAATTGCCCTTTTATACTCATAAATTTGTGTGCTATCCTATTAACTGAACCATGAAACCTAAATATCGCATTAATTTTATCCGTAGAATTAATACAACTAAAAATAGAATTATTATGAAAACAATGCTTCTTTGTATTTTTTTATCGGTAAGTTTTGCATTTGTATCTGAAAAAGCTGGCGGCTTTGAAATTGAATGGAAAATGGTTTTTATTCCTGCATTACTTGTTTTGCAAATTATCATCATTTCGACTGCATTAAAAAATAGATACAAAAAGAATTAAGAATACAAAGGCCAAAATTTGTAATGCTTATATTTGAATTTTTAAATTTCAAATGAAAACTACTTTAAGCATTCTTTTTTATTTTTTTACGTTCCTTTCTTTTTCACAAACTAAAATTCTGTCTTGGAATCTAGAAAATTTTGGAAAATCAAAATCTGATTCCGAAATAAATTTTATCGCTTCGACTGTCCTTGATTATGATATTATTGCTATTCAGGAAGTTGTTGCTGGTTATGGCGGAGCTCAGGCAATTGCCAAACTTTCAAGCGTATTAAACGAAAAAGGCTCAAAATGGGATTACGTAATTAGTGAACCCACAAGCAGTAGTAGTTATAAAGCTGAACGTTATGCTTTTATTTGGAAAACAAGTAAAGCAAAATTAAGAGGAAAACCTTGGCTGGAACAAAAATATAATCTAGAAATTGATCGCGAACCTTATTATGCCACATTTGAAATAGGCAAAAAAACAATTACTTTAAGCAACTTTCACGCGATTACCAAAAATAAAAATCCAGAGACAGAAATTAAATACTTTAAATTTCTTCCTACTCTTTATCCTGATTTGAATCTAATTTTTCTCGGAGACTTCAACTGTCCCCAGTCCCACACCGTTTTTTTTCCTTTAAAGAAAATGGGCTACGCGTCTATTTTGCAAAATCAAAAGACAACTTTAAAACAAAAATGCAAAAACAATGTATGCCTGGCATCTGAGTTTGATAATATTTTTTACAAATCAACTGTATTGAATTACAAAAAGTCAGGTGTAATTCATTTTTATGCAAAATTCGATTCATTACCTCAAGCCCGAAAAATATCAGACCATTTGCCTATTTGGTTTGAATTTTCCTTGAACTAAATCATTTACGGCATCATTCAAAACAAGCCTTTGTACTTTAGACTTTTGACTTTCGACTTATTTAAGTTTTAAGTTTTTTCTTTCTTGCTGCAGGAAATAAAACATTATTTAAGATTAATCGATAACCAGGAGAATTTGGATGCAAATCTAAAACTGTCGGCGGATCTCCAACTTGATGCTGAAAGTCTTCAGGATCATGACCACCAAAAAAAGTAAACATTCCTTTTCCTTTTTCGCCATGAATGTATCTTGATTCGCCATTTAATTCACAAGTTCCCATAATCAAAACATTTGATTTTACTAGTGAAGTATCAAATGAAGTGGTTTGCCCCATAAATCCCTTAACCAACTGTGTGTGATTTTGGCACAACATACTCGGAATAGGATCCCATTTTGCAGAAAATTCCATTAAAGTAAAATAATCCTTTTCCATCGGAACTTTGCGTTTCAAGGTCATATCAATATCTGAAAACTCATAAACTTCTGGTCTTCTTTCCAATGTAAAATTTTTGAAAGCGAAAGAATTTCCAAAATCCAATTTAGACTGATAGTTAGATTCACTTGGATCACCATCAAACATGGCTTCGCAAATATCAACTCCGTCTGCCGCAAGAGCAATATCGAAACTATCTGTAGCAGAGCACATCGCAAACATAAATCCGCCACCGATTACAAAATCTCTAATTTTTTTTGCAACTGCACCTTTCTCCTGCGAAACTTTAGCATAACCTAATTTTGCGGCTAAAGCTTCCGCATCTTTTTTCTGATCAATATACCAAGGTGTATTTTTGTATGCAGCATAAAATTTACCGTATTGTCCCGTAAAATCTTCGTGATGCAAATGAAGCCAATCGTATAATAACAACTGATCGCTTAAAACTTCTTCATCATATATTGGCGTAAACGGAATTTCGGCATAAGTTAACACCAAAGTAACGGCATCATCCCAAGGCTGTTTGCCTTTTGGCGTATAAACGGCTATTTTTGGAGCTTTTTCTAAAACCACAGATTCCATATTTTGAGATGGACTTGAAATTTCATTTAAAATTGCTGCTTCTTCGCTGTCCGACAAAACTTCAAAACTCACCCCTCTTATCTTACATTCCTTTCTAATTTCTTCGGCGTCAGGCAATAAAAAAGAACCTCCTCTATAATTAAGAAGCCAACTTGCCTTATAGTCTTTACTTAAACACCAATAGGTGATTCCATAGGCTTTAAGATGATTTTGTTGCGTTGTTTCATCCATTGGCAATAAAATAAATGATGCCTTTGCCGAAAACGAAAACAATATGATCAAGATAAAAAGTAGACTCTTCTTCATTAAAAAAATTATTTTAGTAAAGATAGGAAGGAAGCAATTAAAAACAGTAACGTTATCTCTGATTTATAACTGAAAGAAAAGTTAAAAAAGCTTTTAGTGTTTTTGCACCTAACTCAAAAACAGGTAAAAACACGTATTTCGTAAAAGCAAATTCTAACTACATTTGGTAACCCAAATCATTGAGTAATAAATCAATGAAAACCAAAACTATGAAATTTAACGAAAGTAATAACCAGCCAAAAGGATTAAATGTCATTCAAAAAATTGGTATTTGTGTTCTAGTCCTTACCATCATTTTGTATTATGTTCTATCGATACAATTTTTGACTGCCTAATAATTATAGTGTCAAAACAGCGATTTCATTTTGAATCGCATACACAACTAATCCCGCTATATTTCTTGATTCTGTTTTAAGAAGCAAATTGTTTCTGTGCCCCTCAACAGTTCTCGGACTCAAAAAAAGATGTTCAGCAATTTCAGAAGTTGTTTTTTGCTGGCAAATAAGTTGCAATATTTCGATTTCACGAGGAGAAAGAAAACTAGTTTCAAGATTCACTTTCGAAGTTTTTGATGAAACTATAGTATCTTGAATTGTTTTTAAGACGCTCTCATTATAATAAAATCCTTTTTTTGCGACTTCATTAATAGTAAGTATTAAATCTTTTGGAGTAGTATTTTTTATAAGATAAGCTACGGCGCCAACCTGAATCATATTAGCAATAAATGATTTGGTGTCATAGCTAGTCAGTGCTATTATTTTAATATCTGGGTAAGATTTACGAATAATTTTTGTCGCTTCAACACCATTAAGGACAGGCATTTTCAAATCCATGATAATAATATCCGGTTTGATTTCGTTTTCTTCTAAGCTAGCAAGAAGTTCTTCGCCGTTTGATGCTTCAAAAATAATTTCGATATTTTCTTCTCTCTGCAATAAAAAGGCAATTCCTTTTCGAAATAAAACTTCGTCGTCAACTAAAGCAATTTTAATAGCAGCATTCATTTTTATTTATTGTTTTGGTCGTTTGGTATGCCGAATTTACAAAATATGTAGCAAACATTGACTGCGGAAATCCAATATGTCGTTTTAAATCTACAATTAATACAATAATTTAACTTAAAATGTAAAATTTGCAGCGAAACCTTTATTTATTTCTGAAGAAATTCGAATAGTTCCGTTTAGAAAGGAAATACGGCTATCAATATTTTTCATGCCGAGCCCTTTTTGATTTTCTGCATCTTTACTATCAAAACCAATTCCGTTATCCTCATAATTACAAGTGAAAATTCCGTTATCATTAATAAACTCAATTTTGATTTCACTCGCTTTTCCGTGTCGGAGTGAATTATTCATAAATTCCTGAAGAATTCTAAAAACATGCAAATGACGATCAATATCATTTTCATGAAAATCAACATTATTTTTATAATAAACTTTTACCGCTTTGCTCGATTCAAATTCTGCGCACAACTCCTCAACACCAGCACTAAGTCCGAATTTTTCAAAAACCGGTGGCAATAAATTGTGGGCAATTTTTCGGGAGTTTTCCAAAGCTTTGGTTGTTAAGCTAATAATATTATCCGTAATTTCCCTAGTTTCAACTTCGGTCAAATTTGGAGCAGACAGCAAATGTGTATTCAAAGAAACAATATTCAATTTTGAACTGATATCATCATGAAGATCCTGAGCAATTCGTTTCCGTTCTTCTTCTTGAGTCACAATAATTGCATGCAATTGTTCTCTTTGATACTGAATTTCCAAATCTCTTTTTTCTAATTCTTTCTGAGTTATCTTTTTTCTCGAAAAGTAAAAAAACAAGATCAAAACAAGACCCATCAAAAAGAAAGAAACACAACTAAATATTGCGGTTGCAACAATTTCGGATTCTGAGATTGCTTTTGCTGTCATATTATTTTAAGAATTATGTGTTGATTTACTTTCTAATGTTTTAATTAAAACTCTCTCAAAATAAGTAATTATGAGAGAGTCTTGATATTTTTTTTTAAATTCAAGCATTAATATGGTGGCGAAGGACGAGCACCATCATAAACATCTTCAGGATTGTCCATTGTTTTGCCTGTTAAAGATGTCTTTGACTTGATAGCATTATTTTTATCCAATTCCACCAGAATCGTAGTTACTTTTCCTTTTGCATTAAGTCCAAGAAATAATCCAATATTTGCTGTATTGCCACCTTTTAGCATTTCAGCCACAACAGCTGCTTCTAAACTGTAATGCTGAAAACGCGCTCCTTCGTACGAAGTTACTTCATTTAAATCCGTTACTGTCTTCAATTTATTCTGCCATGCTACAATCCCATCAAAAGCTTCCTTAGAAAGCATCAAATGTTCGTTTAAAAGCGCTGATCCTTTATCAGTTTTACTCGTTTCACCATTTTCAAGCTTTACCAATTTATCATTGTAAGCAGGATCTTTTAGAATTTTAGAATCCATACTTGCTAGTTCTTTTCCTGATTTGTCAACACCGATTACTTTAATTTGCAATGTCTTGTTGCTATAACCTAACACAAACTGCAAATTTTCTACATTAGGAGTTTCAACTAATTTAGAAAATTCAGTTGTTGAAAATAAATAAGCAGTAACTTGTTCTTGTGAACTTGCAAAGTCAGCATCTAATTTTGCTGTCAACCAATTCTCTTGTTCTGTTGCTGAAACTGCAGAACCATTGTCTTGTGAATTATCTTTTTGGCAGGAAAACATTAGTAGTGTGGCTCCTGCAAGCCCAAATAAAATTGTTTTTTTCATTATTAAGGATTTAGTGGGTAAATTTTTGAAATGCTGTTTTCGAAATTTATTATCGTAAAACATCGAAAACCTTTATCAGAATATATCGTGATAAAAGTCTTAATTACAATATTCAATATTAAAATGGTGGCGAAGGACGTGAACCATCATAAACATCTTCAGGATTGTCCATTGTTTTGCCTGTTAAAGATGTCTTTGACTTGATAGCATTATTTTTATCCAATTCTACCAGAATCGTAGTTACTTTTCCTTTTGCATTAAGTCCAAGAAATAATCCAATATTTGCTGTATTACCACCTTTTAGCATTTCAGCCACAACAGCTGCTTCTAAACTGTAATGCTGAAAACGCGCTCCTTCGTACGAAGTTACTTTATCCAAATCTGTTACCGTCTTTAATTTTTCTTGCCATGCCACAATACCTTCAAAAGCTTCTTGAGACAGCATTAAATGCTCATTCAAAAGAGCAGAACCTTTATCTGATTTGCTGGTTTCACCATTTTGCAATTTTGCCAGTTTATCAGCATAAGATGGATCTTTTAATATCTCAGAATCAACACTAGCAAGTTCTTTACCTGATTTATCAACTCCAATTACTTTTATTTGCAATATCTTGTCACTATAGCCTAACACAAATTGTACATTTTCTACATTAGGAGTTTCTACCAATTTAGAAAGTTCAGTCGTTGAAAATAAATAAGCCGTAACCTGTTCTTGTGAACTAGCAAAGTCAGCATCTAATTTTGCTGTCAGCCAGTTTTCTTGCTCTGTAGCCGAAACTGCAGAACTATTATCTTGTGAATTATCTTTTTGGCAGGAAAACATCATTAATGTGGCTCCTGCGAGCCCAAATAAAGTTACTTTTTTCATTATTAAGGATTTAGGGATGAATTTTCAAATATCATTTTCGACATTAATTATCGTAAAATATCGAAACCTTTATCAGAATATATATTCTGATAAAGGCTTAATTAATTAAATAACAAAAGTGATTCTTAATACGGAGGTGATGGGCGTATACCATCATAAACATCTTCAGGATTGTCCATTGTTTTGCCCGTCAAAGATGTTTTTGACTTTATAGCATTGTTTTTGTCCAATTCTACTAAAAATGCTGTCACCTTTCCGATGCCATTAAGACCTAAAAATAAGCCGATATTTTCGGTATTTTGACCTTTAAGCATTTCTGCAACGACGGCAGCTTCTAAACTGTAATGCTGAAAACGAGCTCCTTCATAAGAAGTTACTTTGTCCAAATCTGTTACAGTTTGTAATTTTTCCTGCCATGCCACAATACCGTCAAAAGCTTCTTGAGACAGTATCAAATGCTCGTTTAAAAGAGCTGAACCTTTGTCTGTCTTGCTGGTTTCACCATTTTGCAATTTTGCCAGTTTATCAGCATAAGATGGATCTTTTAGTATTTTAGAATCAACACTAGCAAGTTCTTTCCCCGATTTATCAACTCCAATTACTTTTATTTGCAACGTATTGTCACTATATCCTAAAATAAATTGCACATTTTCTACATTAGGAGTTTCTACTAGTGCTGAAAGTTCAGTCGTTGAAAACAAATAAGCGGTAACTTGTTTTTGAGAACTAGCAAAGTTATTATCTAATTTTGCTGTCAACCAATTCTCTTGTTCTGTAGCCGAAACTGCAGAACCGTTATCTTGTGAATTATCTTTTTGACAAGAAAACACAATAAGCGCGACTCCTGCAAGCCCAAATAAAGTTGTTTTTTTAATCATTGTTTAAATAATTAATTAGAACTAATTGTATTCTTTTTATAATAATTGATTTTCCACTCGTAAAAGAAGAATACATGATAAACGATAACAAAAACTGCATTCAATGTCCAAGTTATCATATTGAGATCCTTGCTTAATTTTGTAGTTAAATTGCCAACTAGAAATAAAATTGTACTTGCAAAGAGGTACAATAAGAGTCCCATGTTGATAAAATAAAACTCCTTTTTTTCATCCAACATATTGTAGAAATGAAATACGGCGTAGATAATCAACAAAAAAGAAGTAATAAAAATTTCATATAAATTAAATTTCAAAAACAATTCTGGCTTAAGTGCATATTGAATTGCTAAGGTCAACAACACAAGCGCAAATCCAATTTTTATAAATTTTCTCTGAAATTGATCTTTGACTAGATCCAAATAGAAAAAACTTAAAATTATAAACTGTCCAACGAAATAAATGTGAGATAAAAAAAGATTGTTACCTCCCATTTGTCTTATAATGCGAGCACCAAGCTGAATGCATATCAACACAAACAAATAGACAGTAAAAATTTTATAAGCCGATTTATTTCTAAAAAAGCCTAATCCATATAAAATAAAGTTTATCAATAAAAGTATATGCCCTGTATTTACAAGATACGAATTCATATGTTATTCGTTCATTGGGCTATTTGGATCTGGAGTTCCAGGAGGGCTTGGCTCAGAAAAATCATAAATACCAGCACCGTCACCACCTTCTACATCTTTGTCGTTAGGAATTTGATCTTCATAAATTCCCGTTTTCTCATTATAAGTTGTTCCAACGATCATCAATGTTTGTAAACCTTGATCGTTAATTCCGATATAAGCTCTTGCAGCATCAATTCCTTGTGCCAAGACTTTTTCTAGATTTACTTTAGGAATCAAAAACGAGTTTACACGTTTTTTTGCCGTTTCCTCATCAGTTTGTTTTTTCCATTTTGCAACCCAAGTTTGAGCTACCTCTAATGTGATGTCAGTGTCTCTTTCAGGTAATTTTTGATTTGCCATAATATAAATTTGTTTATTGGTTACAAGTTAATATCCGATTGTTTACACAACCGATTGGCTAATCTAATGAAATTAATTTACTAATTTAACATTTAGGCATAAAAAAAACCTTATAAAAAGGTTTTTAAATTGTTTTAGAATGGTACATCACTGTCGTCATCATCATCATTCAGATTGCTTCCAAAAGCTTCATTGGCCGACGGCAGATTTTTAGTAATAAACGGGTTATCGTCATGATTCATTTTTGAAGGCAAATCATCAAATCCTCCCGTAAATTCTTCAAGGTTATCAAACTTACCTAAATGTCCTAAGAATTTCAAACGAATATTTTCCAATCCACCATTACGGTGTTTGGCTATAATAAACTCAGCTTGTCCTGTTGTTGGAGATGCCTCATCATCATCCCATTCTTCAATTTTATAATATTCAGGACGATAGATAAACGATACAATATCAGCATCCTGCTCGATCGCTCCAGATTCACGAAGATCCGAAAGAAGTGGACGTTTACTTGATCCACGGGTCTCAACTGCACGCGATAACTGTGAAAGTGCAATTACCGGAACGTTAAGCTCTTTTGCCAATGCTTTTAAGTTTCGGGAAATTGTCGAGATCTCTTGCTCACGGTTTCCTCCTCCTTTACCATTACCTCCGGCAGTCATTAACTGCAAGTAGTCAATAATAATTAATTTGATATTGTGTTGCGAAGCCAAACGACGACATTTTGCACGTAAATCGAAGATTGAAAGCGAAGGCGTATCATCAATAAATAATGGCGCTTTTTCTAAATCTTTTACTTTAGTACTTAATTGCTCCCACTCGTGTTTTTCTAATTTTCCCGTTCTCAATTTTTCAGAAGACAATCCAGTTTCCGAAGAAATAAGCCTCGTAATCAACTGAACTGATGCCATCTCAAGAGAGAAAACTGCCACCGCATGCCCAAACTGAATACTAACATTTCGCGCCATTGAAAGTACGAACGCCGTTTTACCCATACCCGGACGTGCCGCGATAATAATCAAATCCGAAGGTTGCCATCCAGAAGTTACTTCATCCAGTTTTTCGAAACCAGTTGCGATTCCACTCAAACCTTCTTTTCCTGCAATTTCTTCAATACGTTTTTTCGCTTGAAGAACCAAACTCTGCGCAGTTTCAGAACTACGCTTGATATTTCCCTGAGTTACTTCGTATAATTTTGATTCAGCTTTATCTAGCAAATCAAAAACGTCTGTAGTTTCATCATACGATTCTTCGATAATTTCAGAAGAAATTCTGATCAAACTTCTTTGAATAAATTTTTGAAGAATAATACGCGAGTGAAACTCAATGTGAGCAGAAGACGCAATTTTCTGCGTCAGCTGAATCAAATAAAAATCACCTCCGGCAACATCTAACTTTCCATTTTTCTTTAATTGAGTCGAAACAGTCAATAAATCGATTGGCTGTGTTTCTGTAAAAAGCTGTAAAATCGCTTCAAAAATATGTTTGTGCGCATCTTTATAGAAAGCATCAGGCTGCAAAATATCAATTACATCATCTACACCTTTTTTATCAATCATCATTGCGCCAAGAACAGCCTCTTCAAGATCAATAACTTGCGGAGGGAGTTTTCCTTTTTCGAGATTAATAATAGTGGTTTTATCTACCTTTACAGGGTTTACATTTTTGAAATTTTCCATATAGCGAAAGTAACAAAATTTAAAAAAAAATTGTCAGTGAGTTATAACTAGTATGATGTTTATAAATAAGTTTTTTTGTTGATAACCAAAAAAAAATCCGAAACCGCAGGGCTTCGGATTTTCAATCAATTTATTTGAATTTATTCTTTAAACTCGCCCATATTACTGTATTTGTCCATTCTTTGGGCAATTAAGTCGGCTGTTGATAAGTCTTTCAATTCGTTATATCCTTTAGTGATATATTCCGCTACAGTCTTGAAAGTAGTTTCACGATCGTAGTGCGCTCCACCAAGAGGTTCTGGAATTACATCATCTACTAATTTTTGTTTTTTCATGTCTGAAGAAGTCAATTTCAAAGCTTCAGCAGCACGTTCTTTGTACTCCCAGCTTTTCCATAAAATCGAAGAACAAGATTCTGGAGAAATTACAGAATACCAAGTATTCTCTAACATATAAACTTTATCTCCAACTCCAATTCCTAAAGCTCCTCCAGAAGCACCTTCACCTACGATAATGGTAATGATTGGCACTTGCAAGCGAACCATTTCAAAAATGTTTCTTGCAATCGCTTCTCCTTGTCCTCTTTCCTCAGCCTCAAGTCCTGGATATGCACCCGGAGTATCTACTAACGTAAGAACTGGAATTCCGAATTTCTCTGCCATTTTCATCAAACGCAAAGCTTTACGGTATCCTTCTGGATTGGCCATACCGAAATTACGGTATTGACGTGTTTTTGTATTAAAACCTTTTTGTTGTCCGATAATCATAAACGATTGTCCGTTTATTTTACCAAGACCACCAACCATAGCTTTATCATCTTTAAAACCTCTGTCTCCATGAAGCTCTAAAAAAGTCTCACCGCAAATTGCTCTGATATAATCTAAAGTATAAGGCCTATTTGGGTGTCTTGACAATTGTACACGTTGCCAAGCCGTAAGGTTTTTATATATGTCTTTCTTAGTTTGCTCTAATTTTTTGTTGATTTCTTTGCAAGTTGCTGTTACATCAACCTCAGATTCTTTTCCAATTACAACACACTTTTGCAACTGTTCTTCAAGTTCTTTGATTGGAAGCTCAAAATCTAAATATTCCATGGATTTTTGAATTTTGTTTTTAAATCGAACCGCAAATATAAAAATATTATATCATTGGCATAGTTAATTGTTAGTAAAGTATCAAATTGTGATTTAAAAGATAAGTAAACTATTACACTTTTTTCTTGTTTTTGTAATGTTTAAAAACTCCGTTTAAGATAACTGTAATTATAATTATTACGGCTCCGATATAAAATTCGGTGCTCATTTTTTCTTTTCCACCAAGGATAAAATAAGCCAGCATAATTCCGTAAACTGGCTCTAAATTAGTCGTTAACATTACTGTATAAGGCGTCAATCGTTGCATAACTTTAACCGATGCCGTAAAAGCATAAGCTGTACAAACCGATGCCAGAATAAACAGCCACATCCAATTATTTAATGACAACGAAAAAAATTCAGCAGAAAATTTTCCTTGCACTAAAAAATATAAAGTAATAAAGAAAACTCCTGCACCAAATTCATAAAACGTAATTACAGAAGGCTCATGATCTGAAATTAATTTTCCATTCATCAGCGTAAATAAAACACCCAGAATTATTGCGGCCAAAGCATAATAAACACCTGTAAGATATTTGATTTCAACTTGTAAAATCAGAGCCAAACCAGCAATAATGACCAATCCGAAGAAAACTTCATAAAACAATATTTTTCTTCCGTAGAAAAGCGGTTCCAACAAAGAAGCAAAAAAAGCTCCTAAAGAAAATATGGAAAGCGTAATTGAAACATTTGAAACATGAATTGCCTTAAAAAAGAAAATCCAATGCAAAGCAATCAGTAATCCGACAAAAATCAATTTAAAAAGCTCTTTTATCGGAACTTGAAAAGATTGTTTTTTGTACAAAATAAATCCACCCAAAAAAATCATGGCAAGAAGCATTCTAAACCAAACCAAATTTTCAGCATCAATGGTAATCAAGGCACCTAAAATGGCTGTAAAACCCCAGATAAAAACAATTAAATGAAGATTTAAATAACTTTTTAAATTATCGTTTCGCATTACGTAGTAGGTAAACTGCAAGGATTCCAAAAACAATATTTGGGAACCAAACAGCTAATAAAGGTGAAAATGTAGATTTTTCGGCTAGGGTTCCGAATATTTTATCAAAAAACACAAATGAAAAGGCAATTGCAATACCAATTGCTAAATTCATTCCCATTCCGCCACGACGTTTCATAGACGAAACAGCCACAGCAATAATTGTCAAAATAAAAGCTGAAACCGGAACACTGTATTTTTTATAAAGTACAACCAAATACGTATTAATATTTCCAGAACCTCTTTTTCTTTCCTTTTCGATAAAATCGTTCAATTTACCAAGAGAAAGTGTTTCGGCAATATATACAACCGGTGTCAAATCGGCTAATTCAAATTTGAATTTCACCTCTTTTTCAGGAACTTTTTCAATTATATCATTTAGCTCTCCAACCGTTCTTTTGACATAATCGTACAAAACGTATGTTTTCTTTTTTGGATCCCATTTAATTCGGCTTGCTGAAATTTTGTAGATCATTTTTTCTTTCTCAAAATGCTCCAACGTAAAATTGAAAGCCGTTTTAGATTCTTCGTTAAAACTGTTTACGAAAATAAAATCATGATCATTCAGCTGTCGATACACATTTGTGTTGTCACCGCGCATTTCAGCCTTTCCATTTCCTTTTAAATACGTGTATCTGAAATTATTAAATCCTTCACTCGCCGCTGGAACAATAAAAAATCCCATCAAAAGCACAAAAATCGAAACAATAGAAGCGCCAATAATATAAGGTCTTAAAAAACGCGTAAATGAAATTCCAGAACTTAAAATCGCAATAATCTCAGTATTATTCGCCAATTTTGAAGTAAACCAAATCACCGATAAAAACAAAAATATCGGGAAAAGAGAATTCGCAAAATAAATAGTAAAATTGTAGTAATAGAGCGCAATATCCATAAACGGAATCTTGTTCTCCAACATTTTATTCACCTTTTCAGAAACGTCGATTACAATCCCAATCGGAATAAATAATAAGATCATCACCGAGAAAGTGGCTAAATATCTTTTTAAAATATACTTATCTATTATCGTCAGCATATATTTTTTTTTGTTTCAAGTTTTAAAAGTTTCAGGTTTCAGGTTTCAAGTTTCAGGTAGGAGTGCAACTTGAAACTTGAAACTAAAAAAACTTGAAACTTTTTTATAGTCTTTGGCTCATATTTTTAACCATCATTTCTTTCCATGGTCTAAAATCTCCGGCTAAGATATGTTTTCTCGCTTCACGAACCAACCACATATAAAAACCAAGATTATGAATCGTAGCGATTTGTTTTCCTAAATATTCGTTCGCTGCAAATAAGTGACGCAAGTAAGCCTTTGTATATTCTGTATCTACAAAAGTGTGTCCCATTTCGTCAATTGGAGAAAAATCAGCTTCCCATTTTTTGTTTTTGATGTTGATTGTTCCGTTTGCTGTAAACAACATTCCGTTTCTCGCGTTACGCGTTGGCATAACACAATCAAACATATCAATTCCTAAAGCAATATTTTCTAAAATATTTATTGGAGTTCCAACACCCATCAAATAACGAGGCTTGTCTTCTGGAAGGATTTCGCAAACTACTTCTGTCATTGCATACATTTCTTCAGCTGGTTCACCAACCGAAAGTCCACCAATTGCATTTCCTTGCTGACCTGCATTTGCTATATATTCCGCCGATTGGCGACGTAAATCTTTATAAGTACTTCCTTGAACAATTGGAAAAAACGTTTGTTCGTAACCATATTTATAAGGAACTTTTTCCAAATGATTAATACAACGATCCAACCAACGATGCGTCATGTGCATTGAACGCTGTGCATAACGGTAATCACAAGGATATGGCGTACATTCATCAAATGCCATAATAATATCAGCACCAATAGTACGCTGAATTTCCATTACATTTTCAGGTGTAAAAAAGTGATACGAACCGTCAATATGCGATTTGAATTTCACTCCTTCTTCCTTAATTTTTCTGTTTGAAGAAAGAGAATATACTTGATATCCTCCAGAATCAGTCAAAATGTTACGATCCCAATTCATGAATTTATGCAATCCTCCTGCTTTTTCAAGGATTTCTGTCTGCGGACGCAAGTATAAATGATAGGTATTTCCAAGAATAATATCCGGATTAATTTCTTCTTTCAATTCACGCTGATGCACTCCTTTTACAGAAGCTACCGTTCCAACAGGCATAAAAATAGGCGTTTCAATTACGCCGTGATCTGTAGTAATACTTCCTGCTCTCGCTTTCGATTGCGGATCTTTTTGTAATAAATCAAACTTCATCTGTTTCTTTTTTCAGAGCGCAAAGATAAGCTAATTTCAGAGAAGTTTAAGCAATTAGATAATTTGTCAATTAGAAAATTAGATAATGCTATTCAAGACCTAAACTTGGAATTTGGATTTTTAAAAATTGGAATTTCATTAATTTGGGCGTTTCCCTCCGGGCCGGGCTATCCGCTGTATTCCCGATTAACAAAAACTACGGCTAAAAAGCCTTGTTTTTCTAAATCGGGAGATGCCGCTACTATCCCTAACGCAAGAGAAACAACATTTTATCGGGAAATTAAAATCCTTTCCAAAACCGAGTGTAAAATCTGCAATTTCAAGCAATTATAATGTAACTCATAAACACGCTTGATTTTTTAATTTTAATACTCCACAATATTAATTTTTAGGAATCATGATAAATTCAGAAAATAAAAACACAGCAAAAGAAAATGAAATCGAAAGAAATTTAGAAAACCTAAATTATCCTCCAAGTGAAGACATTTACAATCAAGAAGACAATTTAGACATCGATCCAGAAAATATTCCAACCGACAAAAGCATTCCCGAAAACCATGAATGGAAGCAAAACAGCGACAAAATCGGAAATGATTTAGACGTTCCAGGTTCAGAACTTGATGACGAACAGGAAGAAATTGGATCAGAAGACGAAGAAAACAACTACTACAGCGAAAGCGACACTAATTAAATCCATTCTCAAAACTTTTTTTGCCAGAGATTACAGCGATTAATATTGATTTTCAATTTTTTTTAATTCGTAAATCTCTGGCAAAATTTTTACTACTATCAAACAAAAGCTTTTTTGCTTTTTGAAATCGCATTCAACATACCTCATCCGAGACATAATTTAAAGAATTTAAATCAATTCATCCTTTTTTTTAAGATTAATAAAAAAGAGCTGAAATTTCACAATTATGTTAAACTAAAGCAGAAAATGATTTGTCTCCCCGCAAAATAACGACTACTTTTGCTCCAGTTTAAATTTTACATAGAAAATGAAGCCTAACACACAACAATTAAGCGATTTAACGATCCAAGTAAGAAGAGATATTCTTAGAATGGTACATGCTGTAAACTCTGGACACCCAGGTGGTTCATTAGGTTGTACTGAATTTTTGGTAACACTATATCAAAATATCATGGACCGCAAAGAAGGTTTTGATATGGACGGAATTGGAGAAGATATCTTTTTCCTTTCAAATGGTCATATTTCACCAGTATTTTATAGCGTTTTAGCAAGAAGCGGTTATTTTCCAGTTTCAGAGCTTGCTACTTTCAGATTATTGAATTCACGTTTACAAGGACACCCAACAACTCACGAAGGTTTGCCTGGAGTTCGTATGGCTTCTGGATCATTAGGACAAGGTTTATCTGTTGCTCTTGGTGCTGCTCAAGCTAAAAAATTAAACGGAGACAAACATTTAGTTTTCACTCTTCACGGAGATGGAGAATTGCAAGAAGGTCAAAACTGGGAAGCTATCATGTATGCTTCTGCTAAAAAAGTGGATAACTTAATTGCAACTGTTGACGTTAACGGAAAACAAATTGACGGAACAACTGACGAAGTTTTAGCAATGGGAAGCCTTCGCGCTAAATTTGAAGCTTTTGACTGGGATGTTTTAGAAATCAAAGAAGGAAACAACATCGAAGCAATCATTGCTGGATTAACTGATGCTAAATCAAGAACAGGAAAAGGAAAACCAGTTTGTGTTTTATTGCACACAGAAATGGGGCACGGAGTTGATTTCATGATGCATACGCACGCTTGGCACGGAAAAGCGCCAAACAACGATCAGTTGGCTGCAGCATTAGCTCAAAATTACTCTAAAGATCAAGTTGATTATTAAAAAAAGCTTTAAGCCATAAGCAGTAAGCTTTAAGCCTATTGCATATAGCCTATTGCGCACAGCAAAAGAACAAAAATGAAAAAATACGAAAATACAGGAAGTAAAGATACTCGTTCAGGTTTTGGAGCGGGAATGACTGAACTAGGTCAAAAAAACGAAAATGTTGTAGCATTATGTGCTGATTTGATTGGATCATTAAAATTTGATGATTTCAAGAAAAATCACCCAGAGCGTTTTTTCCAAATCGGAATTGCAGAAGCTAACATGATCGGAATTGCTGCAGGTTTAACAATTGGAGGAAAAATTCCGTTTACAGGAACTTTCGCTAACTTCTCTACAGGAAGAGTTTACGATCAAATTCGTCAATCTGTTGCTTATTCAGACAAAAATGTAAAAATCTGTGCTTCTCATGCTGGTTTGACTTTAGGAGAAGACGGAGCAACTCACCAAATCTTAGAAGATATCGGTTTAATGAAAATGTTGCCTGGTATGACTGTAATCAATACTTGTGATTACAACCAAACTAAAGCTGCAACTTTAGCATTAGCAGACCACCACGGCCCAGCTTATTTACGTTTCGGACGTCCAGTTGTAGCGAACTTTACTCCTGCTGATGAGCCATTCGTAATTGGAAAAGCAATTATGTTAAACGAAGGTACTGATGTAACAATCATTGCAACAGGACACTTGGTATGGGAAGCGCTTATCGCTGCTGAAAAACTAGAAGAAAAAGGAATTTCTGCTGAAGTAATCAACATCCACACTATTAAGCCACTTGATGAAGAAGCTATTCTTAAATCTGTTGCTAAAACGAGATGTGTAGTTACTGCAGAAGAGCACAACTACCTTGGAGGTCTTGGAGAAAGCGTTTCTGGCGTATTAGCTTTAAACAATCCAACTCCACAAGAATTTGTAGCAGTAAAAGATAGTTTTGGAGAATCTGGAACTCCAGAGCAATTAATGGAAAAATACAAATTAAACAACCAAGCAATTGTTGAAGCTGTAGAAAGAGTAATCAAAAGAAAGTAATTTTTACTTTTCTTACTTTATACAAAAACCTCGAAATGTGAATTTCGAGGTTTTGTTTTTTATTACAATTAGAACATTAATACCATGAAATTGGAATTGTAAATGTACTACCATCTACCTGACAAGTAACATTACCTGAAATTACAAAATTAGGATACCAATTACTTAGAGGCGATACTAATTTCCAATTTGCAACTAAAAAAGTCTGAGTACCACTAACTCCAGGCGCATAAATATTTCCGGTCATAGTCCAAGCTTTATTAATATCCCCACTACTTCCATCATAATAAGTAGAAGCTATTGTACGAGCATTCATTGCTTCTTTCCAAGTACACCTCCAAGTAGAGCAGGATCTATATTGCAAAGTACTTCTTAAGTACATTTTGCTAGTTTGAATTTGGTCATTTAACACAATAGTCTCATTAAACAAATCTAAAACATGTCTTAATCTACCACCTTGAACATCCATTTCGTCGCTTTCAAAAGTTTTTGTTCTATTTTCGTTTGGTATAACTCCTCTACTTGTCAAACTTTTTGCTGATCCTGACAAACTCAACAATTGTCCAAAAGCTTTCAAATTTTCTTTATTAGCCACAAGTTCATCTGAAGTTTTATCTACATCACTTTCTTTTAACAAATAAAAAGTACGCTCATTCAGCCATAAAACTTTACCACCAATCTTTACTTTAGAATCAGAGTTTAAAACTGCTTTCAAAGCATCTGAATAAACCAATCTTGATTTAGGCAAAACATCCTCTTCAATTTCTACCGAATCATCGGAGACATTCAATAACGCAATTAATTTTTTCGAAGAAACCCAAGCTTTAAGCTCATTAGTATTCAATTGTGCCAAATTAGAATACTCCTCAACAAAAGACTCTTCAGTTTTAAATGACAACATCTTACCCTCTAAAACTGATCCTGATTCATCTTTCAATACATCTTGATCTACTTGTTCATCATTACTGCAAGACAATGCAGTTAACGTCAAAAAAAATACAATTAATTTTTTCATTTTTATTAAATTTAATTATTAGTCTTACAAACATATAATGAATTATAGTATAAAACTTACGTAAAACCGTAATCAAACCTAATTCCACTTTAAACAACACACACTCAAACGATTATGCATATAAAAAAAACTACTTTGGACAAATCCGCATCAAATACGACATAAAAAAACCTCGAAATACACAATTTCGAGGTTTTTTTATCTATTACAAACAAGCAGTTTTTATTTCGCTGTATGATGATCTTTATCAACATGAATTCTTTTCCTATCTGGTGAAGTATAATCAGGAGTTCCTGACGCTGAAAAAGCCGGAATACCCCATACTTCACTTTCGTCTACATTTGGCGTACTAGGATTATCGCCTATTGGATCAAAAGGATAATACTTGCTTATTCCTGTAAAAGGCGCACCTGTAGGCTTGGTAATTTCATAACGAGTTGTATAGCCATCCCCATCATCATCAACATCTAAGAAGTCTGCAATTCCATCTCCATCTGTATCATCAACCATCCATGCTGGCGGATTTGGATATCTCACTTTATCTCTTAAATCATAAACATAACCAATACCATTATTATTATCCGCTTTATTTACATCTTCAAAATAATCAGGAACACCATCTGGCTCTGAGGTCACACTTGTACCTACAATTTTAATATCATGATCCTGCCTAAAGAGACCAAACAATTTAAAACTGAATACCAAACATGTATACGCGGGGAAGCTATCCTTGGCTTCTGAATAATATGCTAATCCAGACGGAAGAAACATTACACCTGCCCCATAATTGTCATACGTTATTTCTCCATTGGCCGCTGTTGTAGAAGTTCCAATTCCGAATTTAGGAAAAATCTCACTCCACCCATCAATTACAGTAAATGCTTCCGAATTAGATTGATCATACGGAAACAAGAAAAAACTGTTTGCATATCCATGAGATGAATCAAACTCTTTGTTATTTAATAGAGTTCCTGTATAAGATGCACTAATTTTATCTGTATTCGAAGGATGCACACCCGTTCCTTCTCTTAAAACTAAATAATAAACAGTATAATTAACATCACGATTATAAACTAGACGGGATTGTAAAGGATAATCTTTTTGATCCCAAATTGAAGTTTGAGTACCTCCGGCAGGAATTTTTTCGAAAACAATATCATAATTCGCAGTAACTTCCTTGATGTAATTCGTCTTCAAATAAGTCTCAATAGAATCTTTATCTACTTTATATTGCTCATTATAGTCTCGCACCTCAACTGTAGTTTCATCATCATCGCTTTTATGGCAAGAAACCAAAGCAATGCCAGCAAGTAGTAAAAGAAAATAATATTTAAATTTATTCATTATTGTTAATTTTTTAAGTGCGCAAGATACAATATTGATTTATTTTTGTAAAGAATTTAACTTGGATTTTAGAAAAATTATGAGAATAGATAAATACCTCTGGTGCGTGCGATATTACAAAACCAGAAACATGGTGACCGAGGCATGCAAAAAAAATCATATTACTGTAAATGGGCAAATTGCGAAACCTTCTAAAGAAGTTTTTCCTACTGACAAAATCACCTTTAGAAAAGATCAAATTACACAAATCATTACCGTACTCGACATTCCTGAAAGTCGTGTTGGCGCAAAACTCGTAGATATATATCGTAAAAACGAAACTCCGCCAGAAGCTTATGCTCATTTAGAATTATTAAAACTTTCGAAAGAACATTACAGAAAAAGCGGTACAGGAAGACCAACCAAAAAAGACCGAAGAGATATTGATGACTACGGAAATGAAATTTTCGATGAAGACGATGATATCTAAATTCCAATAAAAAAATTCCAAATTCCAATTTTGGAAAATTCTTCTATTTCCTTTTGGAATTTGGAATTTCAATAATTGGAATTTTAAATTTTATAATTTTGTACATTAGCAAAAAATAAAATCATGAGCAAAAACATCATCTTGACCAATCAAGAAATCGAACACAAAATCAAACGTATCGCTTATCAAATTTACGAAACCTTTGTTGACGAAGAAGAAGTCGTGATTGCCGGAATCGCTACTAACGGATCTGTTTTTGCCCAAAAAATTGCCACTGCCTTAAGCAGTATCTCAACACTTAAAGTTTCGACTTGCGAAGTTAAAGTCGACAAACAAAATCCGCAATCACCAATTCAGACTTCCTTGACCAAAGAAGAATACCAAAACAAAGGATTAGTTTTAGTTGACGATGTTTTAAACTCAGGCACTACATTAATATATGCTGTTCGTCATTTCCTAGATGTTCCACTTAAGAAATTCAAAACAGCAGTACTTGTTGACAGAAACCATAAAAAATACCCAGTAAAAGCTGATTTTAAAGGGATCTCGTTATCAACTTCGTTATTGGAGCATGTTCAAGTTGTTTTTGACGAAAACGGCGACAATTATGCTTTTTTAAGCTAAGATTTTCAAAATATCCTCAACTGTTTCTTCGACTGACTTATCATCAACCGACACTTTATGCTGTGCGTGGTTGTAATAAAAGCTTCTGTCGAACAAATGCTTTGCGATAAATTCTTTCATTTCTTCTTCGTTCATATTGGCAATAAGTGGGCGTTTGCTCTTATTGTAGACTAACCTATTATATAAAGTATCGATTGAAGCTTTTAAATATATAGATACAAGATCTTCATTTTGCAACAATAAATGATTGTTCGCATAACATGGAGTTCCTCCACCAAGACCTATAATGTAATTTTCTGGAGATTTTAATAATTCGACAAACATTTCGTGTTCTAATTTTCTAAAATAGACCTCTCCATGTTTCGAAAAAATTTCATTTATGGACAAATTTGCTCTTTTTTCAATGCAAGTATCTAAATCCAGGAACGGAATATTTGTAATTTTTGACAAGTTTTGGGCGATCGTTGACTTTCCGCAACCCATGTAACCTAATAACACTATTTTTTTCATATTAATAAAACCTTATAAACTAAGACATTGGGAACTTTTTGTAAAAAAACACAAATTTATAATAAAAATGCTTGGAAACTTCGAAAATAACTCCTTATATTTGCACCCGCATTCAAGAAACGAATATGACTCGATAGCTCAGTCGGTAGAGCACATCACTTTTAATGATGGGGTCCTGGGTTCGAGCCCCAGTCGGGTCACAAAATTTGTGATTAACAAAATAAGTTTCTTGAAAGCAATGACTCGATAGCTCAGTCGGTAGAGCACATCACTTTTAATGATGGGGTCCTGGGTTCGAGCCCCAGTCGGGTCACAAAAGGTCGGGTAATTTATTTTACTCGACCTTTTTTCATTTTCGGCCATGTGGAGAAACGGTAGACTCGCCATCTTGAGGGGGTGGTGCTCGCAAGGGCGTGAGGGTTCAAATCCCTCCATGGTCACTTAAAGCGGAAATCTTTATAAGTAAGATTTCCGCTTTTTTAGTTTTAAAACTATCCCTTAAAAACTACCTAAAAAATCGACTATATTTACATTATTGTAAACTAAAAACCACAATAACAATTATATGAAGTCAACATTTGTATTATGCATCATGCTCTTTTTCATTTTATATTCTTGTCAGACAAATAATGATGAAAAACTAAAAAAGGACATTATTGGCGAATGGATTTATATTAAAACACAAAGCATAAAAAAACCACAAAAACTTAAAGGTTCTAAAATCCCGCCTCCACCACCGCTTCCTTTTCCCAAACGAATGATAGGATATATTTTTTTTGAAAATGATGTGTGCGAAAACAAATCTGGATACTTTAAATTAACTGAAGCAAAGGAATGGGACGATAGAAAACGTTATTTTTTAGGAACCAGTACTAAATACAAAATCGAAAATGATAGTTTGAAAATTTTTGATTTAGAAAGCAAAACTTGGGAAAATCAAAAAATAGAATCTATTCTTGGAGACACATTAACAACAAAAGTAGACGATAGCATCTTTGCAAAATACGCAAGAACAAAATACAAAATCAGCGCAAATGAGAATTATGATCAAATTATAGTGTCATCTTCGCCTTGTTTTGGCCCTTGTCCTATTTTAAACATCAGCATTGAAAACAATGGCAATGTCTTATACTATGGTCAACATTACAATACTCAAAATGGCTTTTTCAAATCTAAAATTACTAAAACTCAATACAAAGAAATTCAAACTAAATTTAAGAAAGCTGACATAATGAATCTTAAAGATCAATATGTCGCAAACTGGACAGATGATCAAACGGTCACTATAACATTCATTAAAAACAATAAAATTGTAAAATCGGTTAGCGATTACGGAAGACAATCTCCTGAAGCTCTAATTTGGGCATATGTACCTGTCCAATATTTATATCAACAAATAAAATTAGTCCCTTTAAAAACAGAAAAACTTTTATTTCCAAGATGGGGAATCAGTTTCGAAAAAGGAAATCAATTTTGTGATTTGTCAGAATCCGAAAGCTATTATCTATTTACAGAGATCTTCAAAGGCAAAGAAACAACTGATACATTTAAGAACATATACTATATTGAATTTTGGAACAATCAAGACAAGAAAGAAATAATGTATACTGATGGAAGATATTTTAAAACTAAAAACAAAACCATCGATATTGGTTATAATTTCTTGATAACAAACAATTTCACGACAAAATTTAAACTAAAAGACAAAAACGATTAGAATCTTATTGGATTTAAATTTAATTAAAATCAAAAGCTTATTTAACTATAAAACAACTCCTTAATGTTTTATTTAAAATTTATTGCAAAATTCATCTCAAAAAAGGCTTCAAAAGCTAAATAAAGTACTTATATTTGCACCCTCATTGAAGAAATGAAATGACTCGATAGCTCAGTCGGTAGAGCACATCACTTTTAATGATGGGGTCCTGGGTTCGAGCCCCAGTCGGGTCACAAAAGGTCAGGTAATTTATTTTACTTGACCTTTTTCTTTTTAGGCCATGTGGAGAAACGGTAGACTCGCCATCTTGAGGGGGTGGTGCTCGCAAGGGCGTGAGGGTTCAAATCCCTCCATGGTCACACAATAAAAAAAGCCTGAGAACATAATTCTCAGGCTTTTTTTATTGATCACTTTTAGCTAGTCCTTATTTTTGATCTTAGTCGCATTCAAAAGCATACTTCCATAAAACAAAACACCAACATATATCAATATACATGAAAATATCCATGTACTAAATCCTGTCGCCAGTGCGCCGCGAAACCCTTGTGCAAAAAAGAGGGTCGTAAGACATACTCCCCAACCAATACTAAACTTCAAAACTCGTTCAGTTGCTTTCATATTTTGCGTAAAACAAACAATAAAAAAAGGAATCAAAAAACTCAAAAGAAGCGCTCCAATTCTACTATTTATATTTGCTTCCGAATCCACAGACAAATACAAAACGATACAAGTCAATAAAATGTTTAAAAGAATTAAATAAGTACCATTAATAAAGAAATTTGCAACAGATCGATTTTTAGAAAATTCATTTAATTCTTGTAAATCTAATTTATCAATCTCAAGCGCATCACAAATCAAACTCAAAGTTTTTCCACGAGGTTCATTTTTGTTGTTTTCAATTCTCTGAATTGTTCTCAAATTTACTTTTGATAATTCTGCCAATTCTTCTTGAGTAAAACCTTTTTGTTTTCTCGTGTCACTAATTTTTTTTCCTATCGAATTCATAATAACTTAAGTTTTGTTTGCTCAAAATTATTTAAAAAAGCACTATCAACTAACGACGGACTTGCGACATCTTTGCGACATTTGATCCCACATCTATAATACAAATACTCTTAAAGACATTTCCATCCATTAACTATTCGAAATTTAAACGTACTAAAATTTTAGATTAGAATTATTTCAGTTTCATTTAAAATACTCAAAATCTATAATTTGTTCAATTTTACACTCATCCCCTATTATTTTCCGTTCGCATACTTTTATTTGTTCATTCTGTATTAGAGAAATACCTTTACTAAAGCATTACTAATTATTGCTTTTAAAAAATGAGCATATCTTTATCAAATTACTGGAAAATACAAATTGTCGGATGGGCTTCCGCTGCTTTATATTGGGGACTTTCGGGCTATTTTTTAAGCGATCGTTTCATTTGGGAAATGGGTTTACTCGATTTTATTTTCGATGTTGCAATTGGTATTGCACTGACACATCTCTACCGAAATTTTGCAATCCGAAAAGGATGGCACAAACTCAATTTAAAAAAATTGATTCCAAGAATCATAATTAGTGTTTTAGTTCTTTCCCTTTTGTACACTATTGCAATTGCTATCAAACTTTATTTGGTCCGTCTTCTCATCTTAAAAAGCATGACGCTTTCTTTTTTAGCTTTTTTCAAATCGGTGCAATTGCAGGTTTTTATTACCGGAACTAGATTGATGTCTGTCTGGCTATTAGCCTATCATCTTTATCATTATTCAAGGCTTGAGCTAGAAACAGTAAAAGAAAATGCCCGATTATCGCTCATTGTAAAAGAGGCGCAGCTACAAAACCTCAGCACACAACTTAATCCACATTTCTTTTTCAATTCTTTGAATAACATAAAATACCTGATTATAGAAAATCCAGATTTGGCACGAAGAGCAATTGATCTTTTATCTGAGCTTTTACGGAATTCTTTAAATAATAATATTGTCCGATTCATTTCTGTAAATGATGAAATATGCCTTGTCAAAGATTATCTTGAATTAGAAAAGATGCGATTTGAAGATCGACTAAAAATAAATATTGAAACGAGTCAAAATGTGTCAGAACTTCTGATTTTGCCTTTAAGCATTCAGTCATTGGTTGAAAATGCCATAAAACACGGAATCGAAAAAAGAAAGACTGGCGGATTTATATATGTAAAAACAGAAACAGAGAACAATTACATAAAAATCAGTGTCGAAAACTCAGGAAGATTAAATATTGAAGATAAAAATTCAGGCATCGGATTGAATAATTTAAAAGAAAGATTACAGCTTCAATACAACGGAAATGCTTCTTTCGAAATTAAAGAAACCGAAAACGAAACTGTTTTGGCAACAATTTTAATTCCATCAAAATGAAAAAGATAAAAGTAATACTAGTAGATGATGAGCGTTTATCGCGAGAAGAATTAAAAAGAGCCTTGAAACTTTATGATGATTTTGTTCTTGTCGCCGAAGCTGAAAATGCTGATGACGCAAAACATTTGATCGAATCTGAGCAACCTGATTTAGTTTTCTTAGACATTCAAATGCCCGAAAAAACTGGTTTTGATTTATTAGAATCTTTAGACTTTACACCATTAGTATTGTTTACTACCGCTTATGATCAATATGCTGTACAAGCATTTGAAGTCAATGCTTTAGATTATTTAATGAAACCTATTAGAGAAGAACGTTTTGCGCAGGCAATTGAAAAAATAAGAAAAACACTTAAGTCTCAATCTGAAATAATCGAACCTAAAAATCAACAAATTTTTATTAAAGATGGCGAAAAACGATTCTTCATTCGCATTGACGAAATTTACTTAATCGAATCACTCGAAAATTACACCCGATTATTTTTTCAGGATAAAAAAGCTTTACAACGACGCTCACTCAAACAATGGGAAGAACTGCTTGATGAAAATACTTTTTTCAGAATCAACAGAACCGAAATCATCAATGTAAAATACATTCAGGAAGTAACCAGAATAGAGGGCGGTAGATTACAAATCAAACTCAAAACCGGAGAATTGCTAGAAGTTTCCAATCGGCAATCGGCTAAATTCAAAAACAGCAACGAACTTTAAATCGCTAAAATAAAAACGAATCCATGAAATTTATTTATAATCTAGTTTTTGCACTTCTCGTATTTACAAAAGCATTTTCACAACAAACGCAGGTCACAAAATCAGCAGATTTGAAAAGCACTTATGACATTCAAGATAGCGTGATGATCAAAATGCGAGATGGTGCGTTAATTTCGGCAATGGTCGTTCAAAAAAAAGGCAATCATAGTCCAAAACCAGTTATTCTACAATTTACAATTTATGTCAGAGATAAAGGCCGAGATTTAAAATCCCTGAAAGAAGCAGCAGACAAAGATTATATTGGCGTTATTGCATACAGCAGAGGCAAGCGATTTAGCTCAGAAGAAATAATTCCTTATGAAAATGAGGCAAATGATGCTTATGACGTTATTGATTGGATCAGCAAACAAGAATGGTGCAATGGCAGTATCGGAATGTACGGCGGAAGTTACAATGGTTTCACACAATGGGCTGCGTGTAAAAAAATGCATCCTGCACTCAAAACCATTGTTCCTGCTGTTGCCAACCGACCTGGAATGGGACTTCCTATGGAAAACAATGTTTTTATAAATCCTAATTACGAATGGTCGTTTTATGTTGGCAACAACAGATATTTAGACACGATTGCCGGAAATGACAGACAACGTTTCAGAAAAATGATGTTCAAATGGTGGGAAACAGGAACTGCTTACAAAAAATTAGACAGCATAGACGGTCATACCAACAAGCTGTTTCAACGCTGGATTGCCCATCCTGATTTTGACAAATATTGGCAAAAAATGGCGCCTTATGAAAAAGATTTCGCCCAAATCAACATTCCAGTATTAGCCTTCGACGGATATTATAATGACTCTCAAAACTCTAGTTTATACTACTTAAAAGAACTTCAAAAATACAATCCAAAAGCACCAGTTTATTTAGTTATAGGGCCTTATGGACATTTTGGAACTCAAATGGGGGGCGAAAAAAGTCTGTATGGTTATACTGTCGATCCGATTGCGTTGTTCAACATTAAAAAAATAACTTACGAATGGTTTGACCATATTTTAAAAAACGGCGCTAAACCAGAAATGCTGAAAGATAAAATCAATTATCAAGTCGTAGGAACAAACGAATGGCGAAGTGCTCCGTCGCTTGATAAAATGCATAGCAATTTTCTAAAATTATATTTAACCGATAAAAAGTCAGGCCCATTTTATGCTTTGGACCACAAAAAACCAAGCCAAATAAAATCACTTTATCAAGAAGTCGATTTTGCCGACAGACAAACATTCAACAACGAATATTATCCAGATCCAATAATTAGAAAAGAAATCGACACCACTAATGGCTATGCTTTTATTAGCGAACCTTTAAAAGAATCCATTTTAATAAACGGCTCTTTTTTAGGAGAAATAAAAGCGAGCATCAATAAAAAAGATATGGATTTAGGCGTGACGCTTTATGAAGTATTGCCGAATGGCGAATATTTCCATTTGTCTTACTTCATTGGTCGTGCTAGTTATGCAAAAGATAGTACCAAACGAAATTTATTAAAACCGAATGAAACCGAAACGATTCCTTTTTCAAACACGCATTTAATCAGCAAACAATTAAGCAAGGGAAGTCGTTTGCTGGTAGTCATCAATGTCAATAAAAATGCTTTTGCACAATTGAATTACGGAACAGGAAAAGAAGTCAGCGACGAAACCATAAAAGATGCCAAAGAACCACTAAAAATAAATTGGTACAATGACAGTTTTATAAAAATTCCGATTTGGCAATAACAACTTTAAACTAAAACCTCCTGTTCTTTTGTTTCAAGGATTCGATTTCGGCAATAATCTCTAATTTCATAAGCATAGAGAATACTTCCAATATTAATCATCGTATTTGATAATACTTTTCGATGATTTCGAGTAATGTAAACTCCCGTTTTTAATTTGAATATGATATTGCCGTCCTCGTTTTTTCCGAACACTTTAATTTCATCTGTAAATTCTTCCCACGGAAAAGATTTTACTTCGTTCCAACTATAACGTATCAGCTTGCTTTCTGTTCCAATATAATAACCCCCAGATTTAAACAGACCAAAAATCCCGAGCAAACCAACAATAATTCCAGGAGACAAAAACACACCATAAAAAATGAAAAAACCTTTCAATGGCGATAAATCATCGGGACAAACTTCTGTATAGACATCATCGACCATAAGCGAAGTGCATCCTCCATCAAACAATTCCCAAACAAAGCCATAAAAAATCAAAGAGATGACTAAAATCCATAAAAAACTAAACTGAAACACTGAAAAAATATTTCTCAATGGCTGATCCTTTTTAGCTTTTACAAAAAACTCTATTTTTTCACTCCCAAGAGCTTCTTTCATAATCTCGGGAACTGCGATGTTTTCTATCATATTTAAAATACTCTTTTATCTACTCTGATGATCAAAACTCAAAACTTCTTTCAAAACCCATTGATTGTTGATTAAAAGATAAACATGAGTAAACTTAGCTTCGCTGGTAAAAACATCAGGTTTATTGGCTTCTCTTAAATAAAAATCATGAATTCCGGTTTGCACTACTCCATAAAGCTTTCCTTCGCTATAAAGCGGATAAACTTCCAGACTTTCGGGTTTTACTTTTCTGATTGGTTTTTGAGGACCATTTCCACAAATATTCTTTTTGACATTTTCTAAAAAAGTCTTTTTATTCTGGATACCGCCTTGATCGTGATAAAAAACCAAATCAGGATGAATTGCTTTTTCCAGAAAAGCAATGTCACATTGATTAAAACTTTTTGCAAAGAAAATACTGTCGTGTTTCTTTAATGCTAAAAACAATTCCGAATCTTTTGATACTTGTGCGAAAATACAAGTTGAAGTAGTCAATAAAAACAATAAAAAGATTTTTTTCATATCTAAATTTATTTAGAGGTTAATTATTAAAACGAATACAGCTTTTAACTTCATTAGTAATCAAAACGAAATTAATGTAACGCATTGATTTATTTTTTTCCAAATCTGCAATTTCATATCAAAACAAAGGATTTAAATTCCTTTATTTTCATTAAAACCTAAACAAACCAGTGATTTCTTCTTGAAAACAGCCTTCTTTACAATCTCGAAAAAGGCTTAAAAATCCGTATTAAGCACACAATTTCAGTTCATTACAAAAAATAATTGTTAAAAAATTTGCGTAGCCAAATGACTTCATATAAATTTGTAGTCAAATAACTTCATATTATGAATTTAAGACGAGATGTTTTTCAGGCAATAGCCGATCCTACGAGAAGAGCTATATTACTTTTGGTGACTTCGCACTCTATGACTGCAGGTGCGATCGCCTCGAACTTTGACACAGCTAGGCCAACGGTTTCTAAACATTTAAAAATTTTGACCGAATGTGAATTATTGCAACAAACGCAAAACGGAAGAGAAGTTTACTACACCATAAACGCAAGAAAGATGAAAGAAATAGCTGAATTTATAGAACCTTTCCGCCAAATGTGGGACGAAAGATTCAACAAACTTGAAGACATTATGAAAAACTATAAATCAGAAAACTAAAAAATTATGGAATTAAAAACTCAAATACATGCGCAGGACGGCAAACAAGAGCTTACTATTACGCGAAGTTTCGACCTTCCGGTAGAATTGCTTTTCAAAGCCTACATCGAACCTGAAATTGTTTCGCAATGGATGGGAACCAAAGTTGTAAAACTTGAAAACAAAAAACACGGCGGTTATCGTTTTGAAACCAGCGATGCCAAAGGAAATGTGGTTTTTCAAGCCAACGGAACCATACACGAATTGATTCCGAACGAAAAAATCACCAGAACATTTGAAATGGAGAACTCGCCTTTTGACGTTCAATTAGAATTTTTGGAATTTGAAAAATCAAGTGACTCTACAAGCAAACTGACCATGCATATTGTTTACAGATCAATAGCATTACGAGATCAAATGCTGCAATTGCCATTTAAACAAGGCCTTAATATGGCGCACAATCGATTAGAAGAAATTTGCAACAAACTAAAATAAATGTATCATGACAAAAAGAAACAAAATTATCTATTGGGTTGCTACACTTTGGTTAGCACTAGGAATGACAGCAACAGGAATTGTACAATTGCTTCAGTCAAAAGACGAAACAGATAGAATGTCGCATTTGGGTTATCCAATTTATTTGCTAATTTTATTAGGAGTTTGGAAATTATTAGGTGTAATAACCGTTCTGGCTCCAAAATTTCCGTTGCTGAAAGAATGGGCTTATGCTGGATTTTTCTTTGCAATGTCAGGCGCAATATTTTCACATTTTGCTGCAAATGACGGTGCAAAAGATTTTTTTGGACCAACACTATTGTTAGTTCTTACTGTAATTTCTTGGTATTTTAGACCGGCAGAACGAAAACTCATTAACGCTTAAACTGATAAATAATGAATCCGAAAGTTGATTTTTTCTTTGACGAAGCCACAAAATGGCAGGAAGAACTGAAACAAATGCGAACCATTGCTCTTGAATGCCAACTTACAGAAGAATTAAAATGGGGAAATCCTTGTTATATGTATCAAGACAGCAATGTTGTTTTAATTCATGCTTTTAAGGATTATTGCGCTTTTTTATTCTTCAAAGGCGCGTTGCTAAATGACACTGACGGAATTTTGATTCAGCAATCTGAAAATGTGCAGGCCGCAAGACATATCCGATTTACGAATCTGCAGGAAATAATTGATTTGAAGCCTATTTTGAAAGCTTATATTTATGAAGCAATTGAAATTGAAAAAGCTGGCCTAAAAGTGATTTTGAAAAAAACTTCGGATTTTCCTGTTTCAGAAGAATTTCAAAAGAAATTAGATGAAACTCCAGAATTAAAAAAAGCTTTTGAAGCCCTGACTCCTGGCAGACAAAGAGCCTATTTGCTTCATTTTTCGCAACCAAAACAAGCCAAAACACGTGAAGCAAGAGTTGAAAAACACCGCCAGAATATTCTCGACGGAAAAGGCCTAAACGATTAATTTTCCTTTCAACAAAACCAAATCAATATGACAGCAAAAGAAATTTTAGATAAACTCAAAGCTCTTGGTGATCCAAAAGTATTTGCTCAGAATAAAAAAAGAGGCGCTAGCGAAAATCAATTTGGCGTGAAAATGGGCGACATTCGAACATTGGCAAAAAAAATCAAAACCAATCATGAGTTGGCTTTAGAGCTTTGGGAAACTGGAAATGCAGATGCTCGCTTTTTAGCAATTCTAATTATAGAACCTGAAAAACTTTCGAAAGAGCAAATCGCTAAAATGGTATCTTCGGAAAAATTCGTTCATATCGCCGATTGGTTTTATTCTTATATAATAAAGGATTATTCCGATCGTGAAACTTTGCGACAAGCTTGGATGCATACTGATGATGTTATGCATGGACGCGCCGCCTGGAGCCTTACCAGCGGATGCGTTGCCCGAAATCCAGGTATTCTAGATTTGCCAGCCTTGCTTGACAGAATCGAAAATGAAATGCCAACTGCCGCACCAGAAGTACAATGGACAATGAACAGCACTTTGGCACAAATCGGGATTAAATTTCCGGAATATCGTGCTCGTGCTTTAGCAATTGGAGAAAAATTAGGGATTTATAGAGATTATCCAACTTCAAAAGGCTGTACTTCTCCTTTTGCTCCAATTTGGATCAATGAAATGGTTCGCCGACAAGAATAAAAATCAAAAAACAACATCATGAAAAATAAGATTTCGCAAGAGGAACAAGAACAGCTGATTAGTATTTTGAAAGTTCGTTTTGAAAAAAACATGAACCGACATGCAAACATAGAATGGTCAAAAGTGGAAGCAAAACTTATAGCTAATCCAGAAAAACTTTGGTCGTTATTGCAAATGGAAAAAACGGAAGGCGAGCCAGATGTGGTAGGTTACGATAAAAATTTAGACGAATATATTTTTTTCGATTGTGTTGTTGAAAGTCCGAAATCAAGAAGAAGTCTATGCTACGACAGAAAAGCTTTGGATTCAAGAAAAGAGCACAAACCAAAAAACAGCGCTGTTGATATGGCCGAAGAAATGGGAATCGAGCTTTTGACCGAAGAACAATACAAACAATTGCAGGAACTTGGAAATTTTGACAATAAAACCTCAAGTTGGGTCGCAACTCCAGAAAATGTTCGCAAATTGGGTGGTGCCGTTTTTTGTGATTATCGTTATGGCCGCGTATTTCTTTATCACAATGGAGCTGAATCGTACTATGCTGCAAGAGGATTTCGTGGTAGTCTAAAAATTTAATTTAATCACGATTATTTCACAAAAGAAATTCTCTTACAAAACAAAACTTCATTAAATTCGTTTGGAAATAATTAATCACTAATCCCAAATTAGTTTATGAAAAACCTACTATTAGCATCATTTATTATGATTACCTGCGCTTCATGGGCGCAATCTGCAACGGCTTATTTTGACAAAGCCATGAAAAAGGCCGAAGCAGGAAACACAAAAGGCGCCATTGCCGATTATACCAAAGCCATCAACATGAATGCCAAATTTGTTGAAGCTTATCAAAACCGAGGCGTTGCAAAACTCAAAATCAATGACTTAAAAGGTGCATTGGCAGATTTTAACAAAACCATCGAATTAGACGACATAAATGTTTACGCCTATACCGGAAGAGCAAATGTCAATTACAAATTAATGAACTATAACGAAGCAATTGCAGACTGTACTTCATCATTAGGTTTAAATCCCAAAGATTATATCGCCTATAATTTGAGAGGTTTGGCTTATAATAAAATTGGCGACAAGAAGAATTCATGCAAAGATTTTTCAAAGGCCGTTGAATTAGGAAGTCAAAGTGCTATAAAAAACAAAGCCACATTTTGTAAATAATTCAACCAAAAAAACATTAAAACAGCCTGTAGAAATTTATCTACAGGCTGTTTCTTTTTCAATATATTGGCAAAAAAACATCTTAGATTGACTCTAAATAGTTGCGAATTATTTATCAGAAAAGCAAAATAACACAGAAAAAAAGCCTCTTTTAACCCAATTAAATCAGTATGTTACTACAAACTCTTAATAATCGATCATTTTGATAAAGTTTTAAAGGTTTTTTCAGATTTTATTTTATTTTTGTTTATTCAACAATTCAAAATGGTAAACAATATAAAAACAGTTTTCAGCATAAAAGATCTTGAAAACTTATCTGGAATTAAAGCGCATACAATTCGTATTTGGGAAAAGAGATACAACATTCTTGAACCAATGCGAACTGATACTAATATCAGGCTATACAATTTGCAAAATTTACAGAAGCTTTTAAATATTACTTTACTGCACGAATACGGGTATAAAATATCTAAAATTGCTACTTATCCAGAGGAAAAAATTCCGCAACTGGTACGTGAGATCATTTCAAAGAAAAATTCACAAAACTATGCGATTACGTCATTCAAAATGGCGATGATGAATTTTGACCAGGAATTGTTTTTCAACACTTTTGATTGGCTTATTTCAGAAAAAAGCTTTAAAGAGGTTTTCAAAGAACATTTTCTTCCATTGTTGAAAGAATTAGGATTATTGTGGCAATCTGAAACTATTACACCTGCAAATGAGCATTTTATGAGCCATTTGATCAAGCAAAAAATTCTAATTTACACCGAAAGTCTTCAAATATTAAAACCAACCAAAACAGATCGAATTTTTGTTCTTTCATTGCCATTGAATGAAATACACCAAATTGGTCTTTTGTATTTGCAATATGAGATTTTATCAAGAGGATACAAGACTATATATTTAGGCGAAAGTATGCCAATTGAAAACCTTCAAGATCTTACGCGTCATTTTGAAAACATCACTTTCGTTTCCTTCATGACCGTACAACCAGACCGAACTGTAATTAACCAATATGTAAAAACTATGGGGCAAAAATTGTTGCTGAAAAACAACGAAATCTGGCTTATGGGTAATATGGTTGAACATATTGATCAATCTAATCTTCCAGAACGTATTCGCATTTTTGATTCAATGGAAGAAACTATCGAAGAAATGCAATAGTTTTGTTTAAAGTTTTTGTATATTTGTTAAACAAATGACAAAAACGATATTCATATTAGGATCAGGCTTTTCATCATTAGCCGCTTCATGTTACTTGGCAAAACAAGGAAACAAGGTTGTTATTTATGAAAAAAATCCAACGATTGGCGGCCGTGCGAGACAATTCAAAAAAGACGGCTTTACCTTTGATATGGGGCCAAGCTGGTATTGGATGCCTGATGTTTTTGACCGTTTTTTTCAGGATTTCAACAAACAAACTTCAGATTATTATGAGCTTATCAAACTAAATCCGGCTTACAGGGTTTATTTTGGAGTAAATGATTTTGTTACAATTTGTGATAATTTGGAAGAAATCAAAACTTCTTTTGAAACTATCGAAAAAGGAAGTGCCACTAAACTTCAAGACTTTATCGATCAAGCAAAAAGCAACTATGACATTGCTATAAAAGATTTGGTTTATCGCCCTGGAGTTTCTCCTTTAGAATTAATTACGCCAAAAACTGCTTTAAAACTCAATCAGTTTTTAAGCAATGTAAGTGAGGATATCCGCAAGAAATTCAAAAATGAAAAATTAATTCAAATCCTGGAATTTCCTGTTTTGTTTCTTGGAGCAAAACCCAACAAAACACCTTCGTTTTACAATTTCATGAATTACGCTGATTTTGGTTTAGGAACTTGGCATCCAAAAACCGGAATGTTTGATGTTGTTTTGGGCCTGGAAAAACTGGCATTAGAACTTGGAGTTACGATTGAAACCAATTCGCCAGTGGAAAAAATTATCGTCGAAAACAAAACCGCGACAGGAATTGTAGTTCACAACGAAATCAAAAAAGCTGATATTATTTTAAGTGGTGCCGATTATCAGCATACTGAAACTTTGCTCGAAAAAGAACATCGTGCCTATTCTGAAAAATATTGGCAAAGCCGCGTTTTCGCACCTTCTTCGCTCCTATTTTTCATTGGTTTCAACAAAAAAATAGAGAATATTTCACATCATGCTTTATTCTTTGATGTTGATTTCAACACACATGCAAAAGACATTTATGATAATCCAAAATGGCCAAACGAACCTTTATTTTATGCCAATTTTCCATCAAAAACCGATTCAACCGCTGCGCCAAACGGAATGGAATCTGGATTTTTCTTAATTCCGCTTGCACCTGGAATTGAAGATAATGAAGTGCTTCGGGAAGAATATTTTGAAAAAATAATTTCACGCTTTGAAAATTTGACACAACAAAGCGTTAGAAATAACATTATATTTAAGAGATCATTCTGCAAAAATGATTTCGTAGCAGATTACAATGCCTATAAAGGAAATGCTTACGGAATGGCCAATACACTATTACAAACCGCTTTTTTAAGGCCAAAACTGAAAAGCAAAAAAATACGTAATTTATATTTTACAGGACAATTGACTGTTCCTGGCCCAGGGGTTCCGCCTGCTTTAATTTCAGGAAAATTGGTTGCTGAGTTAATTCAAAAATCTTTTAGATCTTAAAAAAATGAAATCACTATTCGACGCCGTTTCTTTCAAATGCAGTAAACTCGTTACGCAAAATTACAGCTCCTCTTTTTCATTGGCAGTAAAAATGCTTTCACCAAGTATTCGTGATGCTATTTACAGCATTTACGGCTTTGTTCGCTTTGCTGATGAAATCGTTGATTCGTTTCATGATTATGAAAAAGAATATTTAATCGATGATTTCGAGAAAGAATATTACAAAGCGATGGAATTAGGAATCAGCCTCAATCCCATTCTAAATTCATTTCAACATACAGTTAAAGAATATAATATTACCGATGATTTAGTTCAAGCATTTTTAAAAAGCATGAAACTAGACCTTATAAAATCAACGTATTACACGCAAACCGAATATGCTGATTATATTTATGGCTCTGCAGATGTTGTTGGATTAATGTGCTTAAAAGTTTTTGTTTCTGGAAAAGAACATAAATACGAACAATTGAAAAACGAAGCTATGCGTTTGGGTTCGGCTTTTCAAAAAGTGAATTTCTTAAGAGATTTAAGAGATGACAATCTGATTTTAAATCGAACTTATTTCCCAGGAATCAACCTCAACAATTTCAACGAAGATTCAAAAGCGCAAATCATCAAAGAAATTGAAGAAGATTTTCGCGTTGCATACCAAGGAATTGTAAAGTTACCAATGGAAGCCAAATTCGGAGTTTATACCGCTTATGTTTATTACAGAAAATTGCTTAAAAAACTAAAAAACACGCCTTATCACGAAATTGGAAACTCCAGAATAAGAGTTTCGAATTATACCAAAGCCGGGCTTTTAGCGCAATCTTTTGTAACTTATAAATTGAAACTAGTATAAAACGCTCGCAAAGTTTGTCATTTCGACGAAGGAGAAATCGCACTAGTAGATCAACAAAGATTGGTTCTTTACATTGTGGAATTTCTAGTGCGATTTCTCCCTTTGGTCGAAATGACAAAACTGAGAGTAACTGTGCTGAAAACAAAATTCATTTGAGTTAATCTTTTATAATTTAAAGCTAAACTCGAAAAAAATAAAATTATAATTTTAAAACATCAACATTATAAAATGATTTCTTTTTTAATCTTTTTAAGCGTTTTTCTGTTCATGGAATGTGTTACTTGGCTTACGCATAAATATGTAATGCACGGATTTATGTGGTATTTTCACGCCGATCATCATCAGCCAAAATACGAGCATACTTTTGAGCGCAATGATATTTTCTTTGTCATTTTTGCGGTTCCGAGTATCATCTTGTTTTACTTTGGTGTTCAGGGCGGATTCAATTATTTGTTTTTTATTGCTTGCGGCATTACGCTTTACGGTGCCTGTTACTTTTTGATTCACGATGTTTTGATTCATCAGCGTTTTAAGTGGTTCAAAAACACTAAAAACAAATACCTCATCGGACTCAGAAAAGCACATAAAATACATCATAAACACTTAAATAAGGAAAAAGGAGAATGTTTCGGAATGTTGTTTGTACCGTTTAAGTATTATAAAATGTAGCTTTAAAAAGCCATTTGTAACAATTGAATCAGCAAGAAAATGAAATTATACAAAATAGCAACCGTTCAATATGTAAATGCCAGCGTAGAAGATTGCTGGGATTTTTTCTCGAGTCCAAAAAACCTTCAGACTATTACACTTGATAACATGAATTTCGAAATTAAAGATTTCGATGAAAAACGAATGTATCACGGACAAATCATAACCTATACTTTAAGACCGCTTTTAGGAATAAAAATTTCCTGGGTTACCGAAATTACCGCTTTCAAAGAAAATCATTACTTTATCGATGTACAGCGTTTCGGACCTTATAAATTATGGCATCACAAACACTTTTTTGAACGAACATCTGATGGTGGAACCAAAATGACAGACATTGTTCATTACGCACTCCCACTCGGAATCTTAGGCCGAATTATGAATCGATTGGTGGTAAAAAATAAGCTGAAGACGATTTTTGATTTCCGTTATAATAAAATCGAAGAATTGTTCAATTCAAAATCACAGCCGAAAATTATAAAGATTAATGCTGAGCAAAAGAGCGTTTAAATATTTATTTTAAACACATAGAATCATAGTATTTAAAAACTGAAAAAGGCGTTTCACTCACATACACACACATAGCTATGTTTTAGAAACTAGTTTCTTTCTACAATCTTTTAAGAAAACAAAACTATGTTTCTATGTGTTTAAAAATCACACTCAAACAATGACAAAACAAAAAGTTACCCTTTTCTGGTTCAGACGCGATTTGCGATTAGAAGACAACACCGGATTATTTCATGCCTTGCAATCTGATTTTCCTGTTGTACCTCTTTTTATCTTTGATGACGATATTTTGGATAATCTTCCAAAAAATGACGCCAGAGTAACTTTCATTTATGATTCGCTTGAAAAAATAAATTCAGAATTAAAAAAAATCAGTTCTTCCATTTTAATCAAAAAAGGAAAAACGAAAGACGTTTGGAAATCGCTTATTACAGAATTTGACATTCAAAATGTTTTCTTCAATAAAGATTACGAACCTTTTGCCATCAAACGTGACACAGCAATTTCAGCTTTATTAAAAGAAAACAATATTCAAACTTTTTCTTTTAAAGATCATGTTATCTTCGAAGAAAAAGAAATTACAAAGGCTGACGGAAATCCTTATACGGTTTACACGCCGTATAAAAATAAATGGCTCGAGAAATATCATTTTTTAGGCGAAGCACCAGAATATGATTCGGCACCATTTCATTCCAATTTTGCGAAGAATCAGTTCAAATTTCCTGATTTATCAGAAATCGGCTTTGAAAGAAGTTGCATAAAAGTACAACCTCACAACTTAACTCAAATTTCTCATTATAAAGAAACCAGAGATTTTCCGGCTTTAGATAGTACTTCTTATCTTTCGCCACATTTGCGTTTTGGAACTGTTAGCATTCGGAAATTAGTGAATTGGGCCAACCGAAAAAATCAGACATTTTTGAGTGAATTGATTTGGAGAGAATTCTTCATCCAAATTCTGTTTAGTTTCCCGAATTGTGTCAATCATAATTTCAAATCTAATTATGACGGAATTCAGTGGCGCAATAACGAAGAAGATTTCAAACGCTGGTGTTCAGGAACAACAGGCTACCCAATGGTCGATGCAGGAATGCGTCAGCTTAATGAAACAGGTTATATGCACAATCGCGTACGAATGGTTGTGGCAAGTTTTTTATGCAAACATTTGCTCATCAACTGGCAATGGGGCGAAGCATATTTTGCCGAAAAACTTTTGGATTTTGAATTGGCATCCAATGTAGGAAACTGGCAATGGGCGGCTGGAACTGGTTGCGACGCCGCGCCGTATTTCAGAGTTTTTAATCCCGAAATCCAACAAAAGAAATTTGATGAAAAAGGGGAATATATTCGCAAATGGATTCCTGAATTTGATTTTGGTTATCCAGAACCTATGGTTGATCATGCGTTTGCGCGAGATCGTGCGATTGCGACTTATAAAGCAGGGATTTTGAAATAGTTTCTTTTTTGTTTCAGGTTTAAAGTTTCACGTTATTAGATTGAACAAAATCTTTGTCTTCCTGAGCGAAATCGAAGAATCACAAAGTGAAGACGCTCAGTGTGCAACTTGAAACTTTAAACCTGAAACAAAACAAACAGACTTTAGTATTTCAAATAATTCTCCACGACAATTTTAGCCTTCAAATCGAACATTAAATTGTACAAACCAAAGAACGTACGATTCATGTAAATAAAGTGCTTAGAACCACGATTTCCGTTCATTTTTTTCAAGTTGGTATCTTCTGAAAAACGTTTTCCTAATTCGGCTATCGCGTTAAAGAAAGTTTCATCGGCAAAATCGAAAGTTTCATTTTGAAAAGGTCTGGTAAAAAGCGACAATAAATCATGAAACATTTCGGTAAAATATTCAATTTCTGCAGGCGAATCGTCTTCACGAAGAATTTCTAATTCAAATAACTTTTTATTAAATAACGCTTCATCTGTAATCACATTTTTATTGATTAGCTCAAAATATGGCGTGTAAAAATCATTCGGAATTTGTTTCATACATCCAAAATCTAAAGCAATCAACTGATTTTGATCATCAACTAAAAAATTACCAGGATGCGGATCGGCATGAACTTTTCGTAAAACATGAATTTGGTACATATAAAAATCCCAAAGCGCCTGCCCTATTTTGTCTCCGACTTCCTGATCTGCATTTTTTGCTGTAAATTCAGAAAGATGAATTCCCGTCATCCAATCCATTGTGATAATTTTCTCCGATGAAAACTCCGGATAATAATTCGGAAAAATGATATTTTCTATTTTGTTGCAAGCATCAACAACTTCTTGGCTTTGTTTTAGTTCCAACAAATAGTTTGTTTCTTCGATTAGTTTGTCTTCAACTTCTTTAAAATATTTATCCGAATCTTTTCCTTGCAAATTAAACATTCTGATGGCAATTGGTTTTACCAAAGCCAAATCAGAAGAAATACTATTGGCAACCCCAGGATATTGAATTTTAACGGCTAGTTTTTTGTCATTTTTCTTTGCCAAATGAACTTGCCCAATACTTGCCGCATTTACAGAATTTGGATTGAATTCGTCAAAAATTTCATAAGGCGTTTTTCCGAAATTGCTTTTAAATGTTTTTAAAACCAAAGGTGCAGAAAGCGGTGGAACTGAAAACTGCGAAAGCGAAAATTTCTCCACATAAGCCTGAGGCAAGAAATTCTTGTCCATACTCAGCATTTGGGCTACTTTAAGAGCACTTCCCTTTAAGCTTTTTAGTCCGTCATAAATATCTTCGGCGTTGTTTTCGTTTAGTTTATCACGCGTCAAATCTGGATTTACAATTTTCTCGGCATAATGCTTTACATAGTTTACACCAATTTTGGCGCCGGTTTGAACCAGTTTTCCTGCTCTTTCTATTTTTGAAGTTGGGATATAATCGATTGTTTTCATTGTTTGCTGTAGATTTTTTCTTTGAACAGAAATTTTCCAAGATCTATCAAATGATTCATTGGCGCAACATTCATCAATTCGAATGAAGCATTAACTGATTTTTCGATAAAAATATCGGTTTTCTCAAAAGCGGCAGATTCATCATCCATCCAGAATTTAATGGTCAGCATTAATTGCAACCAAGCTGATTCCTGAATAGCGCTTTCTTGAAATTTTTGAAGTTTTTCTTGTTCCAATCTATAATCATCAGTCAGAATTTCAGAAACATATTCTTTAAAACTATTTCTGAGCGAAGTCAATTGCACTAAATTTTTAAGCGGATTTCTGTCGATTTTAAGCGATTGCAACACATAACTTCTGTTTGCTGTCAAAATCTCAAAGAAAGTATAGTAGAAACTCAGCATTTTATTCTTCATATCATACTGCTGATATTCTTCATTTTTGTGAAGCAGATTCACCGTGTTTTCAAAAAACAGTCGGAATATTTCTTTTTCTAAACCTTCTAATGTTCCAAAAAAAGCATAAAACTCAGCTTCTGTAAAATCATTTTCTTTTGCAAAATGATAAACTGATTTTGGTTTTTGGCCTTTTTCCAAAACTTCATCCATATATTTTGAAACGATATCATCTTTGGTAATTACCTTTTTTTTAGTCGCCATTTTATTAAAATTTAGAATTTGCCATAAAGGTAAACATTGTTTAAGTACCTTTACTTATTCTTAAACAAGAAGTACTGTTAAATATATTATAAACTATTATGGCTCAAAATGTTTTGCTTACCGGCGGAAGCGGATTTGTGGGTAAACATCTAACAGATGTTCTTATCGACAACGGCTTTTCGGTGTCTATTTTGAGCAGAGAAGAACGAAAAGATACGCCATCGATAACCTATTACAAATGGGATTTGAAAAAGAATTTCATTGAAAAAGAAGCCATTTTAAAAGCCGATTATATTGTGCATCTTGCGGGCGAAGGAATTGTAGAAAAAAGATGGACAAAAAAACGCAAAAGAGCAATTTTAGAAAGCCGTACAAAACCTATTGAACTTATCTTTTCAATTTTAGAAGAAAACAACAAAACCTTAAACGGATTCATTTCTGCATCAGCAGTTGGGATTTATGGCGCTGTTACGAGTCATAAAATTTGTATCGAAGAAACACCTCCAGCAAATGATTTTTTAGGAAGAACTTGCCAAGAATGGGAAAGCAAAGTAGACAAAATAAATACATTAGGAATTCGGACTGTAAAAGTGCGAACCGGAATTGTATTTGGAAAAGACGAAGGCTTTCTGAAAAAAGTGGTTCCGAGTTTTAAAGCTGGTTTTGGAGCTGTTTTAGGAACAGGAAAACAATATTTGCCTTGGATTCATATTGACGATTTATCCGAAATTTATCTGAAAGCAATTACAGATGAACACATGCACGGCGCTTATAATGCCTGCATTACAGATAACACGACAAACTTTGGGTTTTCAAAAACATTGGCTACTATTTTAGGCTATTCGATTTGGTTGCCAAAAATACCTGCTTTTTTCCTGAAATTAACGCTCGGAGAAATGAGCAAAGCGGTTTTAAAAGGACAACGTGTTTCTTCTCAAAAAATCCAGAAAACAGGATTTGAATTCCAATTTACTGATCTAGAAAAAACACTTTTAAGTTGTTTGCATTAAAAACGACTCAGATTCTATAAATTCTTGAGGCCGATATGCTGCTACCCATTTATTTTAAAGTCTAAAGAATTTTGGAAATCTGAGTCATTTTTTATTTCATGATTCCCGTTAAATCGGTATTGACTGTTTTTGATATTTTGTTTGCCACGACATAAGGAATTTCAATATTAAAATCTTCTACTGAAATCGGAAAATTTGAAACAATCTGGATTCCTTCAGGAACTCGCTTCATCATCGCTTTAACGGCGATTATTTTTGATTTTCCGTGCAGGTATAATTTCCCCTTGATATCATATTCTTTTTCGGTTTCATCAATATTTTTTAAATCAAATTTTTCGATTTTTCCTTTAAAAACGGCTTTTGGATAACGATGGCTTTCAATATAATTATCATTAAAATGCTCTTGCATCAAATCCATTTTAAATCGAAAATCTTTGATTACAACAGTACAAATTAGCGTACTGCTTTCAGGTTCCAGAACAAGCGTTCCGAGCTTATTTACCGCTTTTACTTCTTCAAAAAAAGGAACCGAAGCTTCAAAATTCACAACCGCTGTATTGGTTTTAAATTTTTCTTGAGCAAACAGAGAAAATGCAGTAAAAAGTAAAATTAATAAAGTAGTTCTTTTCATAATCGTCAGCATTAAACAATTATGTCATTCGATTTTTTTATTTTAAGAAGAGAAATATCAGAACTTAAGATAAAGGCTTAAAAAAATAGAATGGCAGTACTCCGTGAATATTTCATAACCGAATAAATATATACTTAAAGTTACGAAATTTCTAGGTACAAAGTTGCGCAACTATTCCTAAAAATTTGTGAATATTTTGGGCAGTAAGATGAATATTGTAAAAATGTAAAATGTGAGAAAGTACAAAGTTTTCTCACATTTTACATTTCACATCTTACATCATACATTTTTTTAGCTGATTTCTAAAAGCACATTATACTTCTCTAAACTTGCCAAATCTTCAATCGAACTAATATTGGCAATCTTCTCGTGTTCTTCGATTTCTTTTTTGATTTCGATATGTTTGATCGCTTTTCTAAAACGGCGCACCTCATCAAGATTGGACAAAATAAGCCCTGGAACCTGAACGCTTTTTCCGTCTTTATCTTTGGCAACCATTGTAAAATATGATGAATTACAATGTTTTATCACTCCCGTTTGAATGTGCTCCGCCTCTACACGAATGCCCACAACCATTGAACTTCTTCCCACATAATTTACTGAAGCTTTCATAGTAACCAATTCACCAACTTCAATCGGTTTTAAAAAGTTCACTGTATCTACCGAAGCAGTCACACAATAATTGCCACAAAATTTTGATGCTGAGGCAAAAGCAATCTGATCCAGCAATTGCAGAATATATCCTCCGTGAATTTTACCGCTAAAATTGGTATGCGATGGCAACATTAATTCGGATATGCTAATTTTTGATGAAGAAACGGGTTTAAAATCTGTAGTCATGTTTTTGGTATTATTTTGTGTTATTCTGGTTTATGTTAAATCTAATTTCTAATTCAAAAGTTGATTTTCGTCTTCATTTGAAGCTCTTGCAATAATATTTTCTGGAAGCGATTTTTTTGCCTTTGCTCCCATCTTTTTAAGCCTTTCTACGCTTGAAATTAGATTTCCTTTTCCGTCAACTAATTTGTTCATGGCGCTTTCATATTCGGTTTTGGTGTCTTTGATTTTATTCCCAATTCGAACTAAATCTGTTACAAAACCTTCAAATTTATCGTAGAGTGCTCCTGCTTGTCTGGCGATTTCAAAAGCATTTTCTTGTTGTTTTTGATTCGTCCACATACTGTCGATTGTTCTTAAAGTCGCTAACAAAGTACTTGGCGTTACGATCACAATATTTTTATCAAAAGCTCTATTATATAAAGTCGAATCTTCGTTTAGAGCAATGGCAAAAGCCGGCTCAATAGGAATAAAAAGCAATACAAAATCTGGGCTTTCCATTTGGTACAAATCATGGTAATTTTTATTTCCAAGTTGTTCTACGTGTCTTTTTATTGAACTTACGTGCTCTTTCAGAAAATCAATCTTCAATATTTCCGATTCTTCGTTGATCCATTTTTCGTACGCCACTAGCGAAACTTTAGAATCGACAATCATCTTTTTTCCGTCAGGCAAATTAATTACAACATCAGGCAAAACACGGGTTCCTTCCGTATTTGTAAAACTTTGTTGCACTTCATATTCCCTGCCTTTTTCTAAACCTGATTTTTCCAAAACACGCTCTAAAACTAGCTCCCCCCAATTTCCCTGCATTTTTGTATCGCCTTTTAGCGCTTTGGTCAAATTCAAGGTTTCTTTGCTCATTTGGGCATTCATTTCGCTTAAACCAATAATCTGTTGGCGTAAAGCAGCATGATAATCAATACTTTCTTTATGTGTTTGTTCTACTTTTTTCTCAAATCCTTGAATTTTATCTTGCAACGGTACCAAGATACTTTTCATGTTTTCGTTGTTCTGTTCGGTAAACTTAGCCGACTTTTCTTCAAGGATTTTATTGGCCAAGTTTTCGAATTCTTTGGTAAATTTTTCCTGAAGTTCAGTGATTTCTACTTTTTGCTCTTTATGACGTTCCCATAAATTTTCAAAATCAACTTCCTTTTTTGAAAGCTGAATCGCCAGACTGTCTTTCTCAGTTCTAATATTTTCCTTTTCAGAATTAATTAATTGAACCTGTTTCTGAAAATTATTTCTTTCACTTTCAAATTGCTCTTTTTGCAACTGCAGCTGATTTAAGTTTGCATTTAATTTCTCTTCCAAACTTACTTTTTCGGTTTGTGATTTGGCTGACATCAGTTGCTTTCCTAAGTAAATACCTAAAAACAATGCAACAATAAAAGCCAGTAGAATTGGGAGAAAGTCAAACATAACTAAGTTTTTTTTAAGTAAAAGTACGCAATAATACGTAGTTCTGATTTTTTAAAATTAAAATTTCACTAATTCGTGTGCATTCTAAATTAAACAAACATTTTAAAAAAATTGAAGAAAAAAATATTTTCGACGCAACCATTTTAAACCTCAGTCATCTACAGTATATAACCTATTAAAATAATATAATGAAAAAATTAATGTTGAGCTTGTTTATAGCTTTTGGATTGAGCGGGTGCTCACTTGGAAATGATGGTGTAAATATGGATTGTGGCGCTAATGTTGAAGTACCTTTTGCAGGTTATCCTCTTTTATGCAATTACGCAGTTAAAACGTTGCCAAATAATCCTGTTGCTGTTGTTGTGACAAGCGAGGATAAAATGACTGCTCTTTTTACTAAACACGAAAATACTTGCCCAGTCGCTACTGACCCGACTATTGATTTCACTAAAAACATGTTAGTGGGTATTTTTGCAGGTGTAAAATCAACTAGTGGTTATTCTATAAAAATGACATCGGTGGTTCAAAACAACTGCGAAATTGTAATCAATTATTTTGAAAGTGGTCCTCAATCTGGTGAAACGACATCATCAACTCCAACCTATCCTTCAGATTTTATTTTGATTCCAAAATCAAATAAAACAATCATTTTCAACAAAACAAATGAAAGCCAAGACAATATTATCATTGGAAGTTATTTTGGAGAATGTACAGGATCTGATTGTCAAAATTTCTTTCAGTTAAATGATTACAACATTTTGAAATTAGTTAGTACAGCGCCTGGAAACTTCAATTTTGAGCAATCTGCATATTTCGCTAAAACAAAAAGAAATGAATTTACAACATTTGCTAAATCTATTCCAGCAGAAATTTACCTCCTAAAAGGGCAAACTAAAACATTTGGATCTCCTGACTCAGCAGATCAAGGTGGTATTTTCTTCCAATTAAAACAAGGCGCTTCTGTAACTAAAATATTCATTGACAACAACGATACAGCAGATCAAAGCGAGGATATCAAGACTTTCAAAAAAGCGATTAAAGATAAAATCACAAGTTTAAAATAATCTGATCATGAAGAAACATTTTTTATTTCTTATTGTCTTTGGACTTTTTTCTAATGCTTATTCAATTGATGCTTCAAAAATAAATTCAGTATCGATTGTAAATACATGGATTTGGGAAAAATCTGTTGGAGGCGCGAGTAATCCATACACGGCAACACCAAAAACAGCTGGTTTTACTAAAAAAGTAATCTTCACCTCAAACGGAAGAGTTATTACTTATAAAAATGATGTAGAAATTAGAAACAGCAGTTATGAAGTAGGAAAAGGAATTGGTTTTTCTGATCAGTTGGAGCATGACTTAATTACCTTCGAGGGCAAAACATACGTTATAGAAAACCTTGACAATCAAAACCTAACCATTGTAAGCAATAATCAAGATGCAGCACGAAGCATCTTTAAAAGATAGTTTTTTAAGTTTTAAAAACTATTTTTGCAAAACCAAACAATACCACTTTTTTGAAAGACGATTTAGAAAAATACATCAAGCAATGCATGCAGAATAACCGAGAAGGACAGCTGAAAATCTATCAGCTGTTTTCTCCGGTTCTATACGGTATTTGCTTAAAGTATATGAAAAATGAAGATGACGCAAAAGATGTTTTCCAGGAAGCATTTGTGATCGTTTTTCAGAAAATAAGCCAATATAAATTTGAAGGAAGTTTTGAAGGCTGGATGAAGCGAATTTTCATCAACAAGCTTATTGAAACTTTAAACAAGAAGAAAAAAGAAAGTTTCTTTTTAGATGTTTTTGATCCTGATACTGATTTTATCGAAGAAGAAGAATTAGAAACAATTCCGATTGAGAAAGAAAAATTATTAGAATACATACGGGATTTGCCCGATCAATACCGGACGGTTTTCAACTTATATGTTTTTGAACACATGAAGCATAAGGAAATAGCCGAATTATTGAAGATTTCAGAAGGAACGTCAAAATCAAATTTAAATAGAGCAAAGGGCATTTTGCAGAAAAGGATTTTGAGCATAAAAAATTTTAAAACAGCATGAAAAAGCAAAAAATAGAAGATATTTTTTCATCAATGGAAGACTTTTCGAGTGTTCCGCCACCAGAACTTTGGGCTGGTATTGAGGAAAAACTAGATAAACCTAAAAAGAAAAAGCGAGCTATTCTTTGGTGGTCGGCGGCAGCATGTTTGTTATTATGCTTATCACTTCCTATGGCTTTGTCTGATTCTGGCAATAAAATTGGCACCGGAAATGCCGTAGAAAAAAACAAGGTAGTTCTTGACGAAAATAAAAATAACGAAACTCATAAAAACGTAACTTCAAAAGGAAATCAAGATTCTGAAACAACTAAAAACGGAATTGTAAATCCTGATTCTGAAAACATTTCAAATCCTGTTCATCATTCAGATGCAAATTCAGTTGAAGAAACTGCGGTTGCCACAGTTGATTCTAAAAAAGGAAACAGTTCAAAAACAGTAGTTTCAAAATCAAATTCGGCAAATAATCCGAATCAAGCTGTTGCTGAAGGAACTACAGTTAATGGAAATAAAAATCAGTTCTCTGTTTCTGGAAATAAAAAAACAACTCAAGCTGTTGCAGTTAAAAATTATGATTCAGGAAAACAGAATTCATTTAATTCATCTGATAAAAATCAGTTTAATACTTCTGAAAATCAAAAATCAAATCAAGCAGTTGCTTCTAAAAATTACGATTCAGGAAAACAGAACGCATTTAATTCATCTGACAAAAATCAGTTCAATACTTCTGGAAATCAAAAACCGAATCAGACTATTGCTTCTAAAAATTACGATTCAGGAAAACAGAATGCATTTAATTCATCAAATAAAAATCAATTTGCGACTTCTGGAAAGAAAAATCTAAATGCTGGAAAGAAAAATTCAAACGAAGCTTTAGCCTTAAAAAATTATTCGGCACAAAAACAGAATGCATTTAATTCTGCAAACAAAAATCAGTTTTCTGAAAATGAAAAAAGAAATCTTGACAAGGTTGTAGCAGAAAAAACCTTTACAGGTAAAAGCACGAATTCATTTAACAATGCTTCAAAAAATCAGCTTCCAAATTCTATCTTTGAAAGCAATGTGAATTCAAACAAAAACAATGTTGCTTTTAATTCGACAAAAACATCTGAAAGCAACAAACAAAATGCTGTTTCTGAAAACAAAAATGAAACGATAACCAAGGATCAAAAATCAGAAAAAGCGATTGCTGACAATGCACAAAAAAGCAATTCAAAATTCAATGATGTTTTAAGCAAAAAAGATTCTGTACAATTGGCAGAACTTCAAAATCTGGAAAAAGGAATTGTAACTCCTGAGGCAAAAAAACAAAAAAAGAAAGATCCAAAAACAACAAATGCTGAAAAATGGGCACTTGAAGTTTTTGCTGGAGTTGCCAATTCAGAAAATTATAAAAACGACAAAACACTGGGGAATGTCAACGATTCAAAACAAAGCAATAGTTTCGGGGTAAAAACAAAATACAAGCTCAACAAGAAATGGGCAGTGGGTTCTGGATTTAAAATAAATGAATTAGGTCAAAGTGTAGCAAATGTTTCCTATATTAGCACGAAAAATAATGCATTTTTAGGAACGAGCGATTATTTAGTTCAAAACGCAACTGTTCCACAAATTGCAACAAACGAAGGTTACGTACTGGTTTCTAATACCACAAGGAATGCGCTAGCAAGCAACAACATTCAGACTGGTAATATAGACCAAAGCTTAAAATATATCGAAATGCCGTTAGAAGTTTCGTATGCTGTTTTTTCTAAAAACAAAGCGAGCATCAGTTTAAATACTGGAGGTTTTGTTGGAAAGTTAATTTCAAACAATATTGCTCTTGACGGAAATTCGATTGGTCAAAACGAAAATGCAAATGATTTTGTATACGGTTCAACTTTAAGCAGTACCATACAATATCGCGTTTATAAAAAAACAAATGTTTTTGTAGAACCAGCTATGAATTATTACATTAACCCTTTGAGCACTCAGTCATTCAATCAATTCCAATTGGGATTGAACTTTGGATTGAATGTTTCATTTTAAATAAATTATTAACCATTTAAAACCCAAATCTAAGTAACCCCCTAAACCTACATAATTTTGAAAACAAGCCTAAAAGCCAGTCTTCTCAAAATGATCGTAAAAAACCATTGGTCCAACCACAAATCTTTCCCCCAGGATTTAATTTTAGCCAAAGAATTGGTTTATGATTGCTTTGATTTTGATTGCACCCAGCCACAGCAGGAAAGCGAGAGCCTAGATTATAGTGCGTATCGTTTCCTGATGAATGAAAAACACATTTGTTATCGTGAGGCTAAAATTACTCCAGCAAAAACTGGGCAGTTTGTCACTTTGTGGAAACGAAGCCGACTTGGAGTGATTGAACCTTTTGATCATTCTGATGCTATTGATTTTGTGATCATAAGTGTCCGCAAAGATGATCTTTTGGGACAATTCATCTTTCCAAAAAATGTTTTACTGGAAAAATTCATTTTTTCTTCCAAGACTCACGAAGGAAAAAGAGCTATCAGAGTTTATCCACCTTGGGATGAAACTGAGAGCAAACAAGCAAAAAAATCACAACAATGGCAATTGGAATATTTTTATCCAATAGTTCCAGATCCTGATTTTGATGTTTTTAAAAAATTGATTGCCTATTAATACAAAAAAAGGCTGTCTATTTTTCTAGACAGCCTTTTTCATTTTTATGCTAAAATTTAAACTGCAGTATAACCTCCATCTGCAATAATATAACTTCCTGTCGTGAACGACGACTTTTCAGAGCTTAGAAATACAACCAAATCTGCAACTTCTTGAGCAGTTCCTAATCGATTCATTGGTGCTTTTGCAGCAACGGCATCCATTAAATTTTGAGTCAGATTATCTTTCAACAAAGCAGTTTCAATATAACCTGGACCAACTGCATTACAACGAATGTTTTTCAACGCATATTCAGCAGCAATATTTTTAGTCAAACCTACCACCCCATGTTTTGAAGCTGTATAAGCAGGACTATTTGGCGCAGCAACCTGACCATGAATTGAAGCGATATTCACAATGCTTCCACCACCATTTTTTTCCATTTGCTCTAATTGATATCGGCAAGCATAAAAAACACCGCTTAAATTAAGTGCAATAACGCGATCCCAGGCTTCTGGTTCATATTCACCGGTTGGTTTTGCAGGCCCACCCATTCCCGCATTATTGCAGGCAATATCTAGGCGTCCATATTTTGAAACCACAACTTCAACCATATGTTTGTTGTCACTTGCACTCGATGAGTCACCTTTCACAAAAAAGGCTTCCCCTCCACTATCTTTAATCATTTGTACGGTTTCTTCGCCATGTTCAACATTAATATCTGAAAGAACAACTTTTGCCCCTTCTCGAGCATAGGCTTCTGCAACAGCGCGTCCAATTCCGGAACCTCCACCAGATACAAAAGCTACTTTGTTTTCTAAAAGTGCCATATTCTAAAAATTTAAATTGCTTCTACAATTTACGAAGATATTAATGGTTAGAAGCCGTAAAATCTCAGTTTAGCATAACATTAACCTGATATGCCAATCAAATGTTATTTGATGATAAATTGACGAATAGTTGCGGAAAAATTCGTATTTAATGTTCTTCGTCCAATTTCATATTTCCTCGATCTTCATGACTTTCTGGATTTGAATTTGGATACCGATTTGGAGTGATATCAGAATTTCGATCTTTATTTTCAACTGTTTTTTGAGCTTCTTCATCTGTTGCCACACCGCGATTTGCATTTGGATTGTTTGGATTTACGCTATCAGCAACTTTCTCGATTTCTTCATTTACATTTCTTGCACGATCCACAATTTCCTTTGCCCCTTTTTCATCCGTTACCACTTCTTGTTCCAAATTTGCCTGATCATATTTCGAGTCATGTGATATGTTTTTCCCTTTTACTTCATCAATATTTTTCTGGACTCCGTTCATTTTTTTTGTCCCTAAATCATTCGTTTCCATAATATTATAATTTTGAATTCATATCATAATATTACGAATTTGTAGATAGGAAATTTTATGGCTTCACACTGCTTTTGTTTTATAATTGCCATCTTTTTTTTGAAAATTCATTACCTTTAATTATAACAACTTAATGCTCATTATTATGAATTTCTTTAAAATAAAAACTTGTTGGTCAAACGCCGAATTCATTCTGATAAAATTATGCATGGCTTCGATTTATATTTTCATTGGAAGTTATTTTCATGATTTTTTTCAAAACTATTATACTCTTCTACTTACTGTTTTTGGCATAACCGTAATTTGGTTTGTGTATCAATGGTTGAAAAAATTGAAGGCATAAAACAAACTTTCTCTGTTAATTTTCTCAAAGAAACTATCTTTGCAAAAAATTAAAAAATGCATAGACACTTCATTCTTTTTAAACCATACGGCTATTTGAGCCAATTTATTTATGAATTAAAAAGAAAGAAAAAGCTTTTGGGCGAATTGTATGATTTTCCCGAAGGAACAATGGCGATTGGAAGACTTGACGAAGATTCTGAAGGTTTGCTTTTGCTGACTACTGATGGAATGGTAAGCGAACTGGTAAGAAGCAAAAAAGTCGACAAAGAATATTATGTTCAAGTTGACGGAATTATTACGCAAGAAGCGATCGAACAACTACAAAAAGGTGTCGAAATTGGTTTTGATGGCGGAAAATACAAAACAAGACCTTGTAAAGCTTTTATTGTGACTGAAATCCCTGATTTTGGGCCAAGAGCCAAAAAAATCAGAGATGAGCGCCACGGGCCTACTTCTTGGGCCTCAATCACTATCAATGAAGGTAAATTTCGCCAAGTTCGAAAAATGACTTCTGCAGTTGGCTTTCCTACTTTACGATTAGTCCGTGTTCGAATTGGAAACGTATATTTGCAAAACCTAAAAGCGGGAGAAGTTCTCGAAGTGGATCAATTCAATTAGATAATTTGGCAATTTGCCAATTAGATAATTCTAAAAACTCATAATTCTAAAAACTCATAATTCATAATTCAAAAAAGATGCTAAACGTTGTTCTTGTTGAACCAGAAATACCAAATAATACTGGAAATATTGGAAGATTGTGCGTAGGCACCGAAAGCCGATTGCACTTGATTCACCCTTTTGGGTTTGTCATTAATGACAAAAACTTGAAACGTTCTGGTTTGGATTATTGGGTTCATCTTGACGTAACCGAATATCAAAATGTTGAGGAATGGATTGCTCAGATTCCAGATCAATCTCGTGTATTTTTAATGAGTTCCCATTCTGAAAAATCATATTTAGAAAATGAATTTCAAGATGGCGATTGGCTGGTTTTCGGGAAAGAAAGTGTTGGTTTGAGCAAGGAATTTATGGCAAGATTCGAAAATCATTTAACTATTCCGATGTCATCGCTTATTCGCAGTTTTAATATTGCAAATTCTGTTGCTTTTGTGGTTGGTGAAGCGAAAAGGCAAATTGGAATAAAGAAAATTTAATCGTTTATTTGTTTTACTGTTTAATCAGAAAGAACAAATTTATATATGGTTGAAAGATTATTGTTTTTCTTAGAATTTATTTTGGTAGACTTTTTTTCTACGTATGGAATAATTACTATTATTTGCTTATTTCTTTCAATATTTCTAAAAAATCCGATTCTCCAAAAAATCCAAAGTCAATCAGACCGCTTCATTTCATTTATTGGAATTCTTTATTTGATCATCTTCTTTTTCGCAACAATCGTCGAATTAAATATTTCCGATCAGGAAAGCAAAAATTATTTGCTCAACAGAATGTTTAGTGAATATTGGTTTGGATTTTGGCTTCAGCCTTTACTTTGGTTCTCTATGAGTCAACTTCTGAGAATCAAATCAATCCAGAAGAACATTCTTTTAAAACTAATTTTCAGTTTTTTCTTTATAGTTTCTATCGAAAGAATAGTAATTATTATCACTTCTTTCCATAGAGATTACTTGCCAAGTTCCTGGACAATGACTTCAAGTTCATATTCCTCAAATTTATTTCTTGAGTTATTAATTAAAATTTCTATTTTTCTGCTTTCAATCTTGATTTTCAAAATTGTTCATCGAAAAATTAACGAATGGAAAACGGCAAAAAACGACTCAAAATAAACTTTAAGAATCAAAAAAAGAATCTTCAGAAAAAACAATATTAACTAACATAAATTTCACCCCAAACTAACATGACCAACAGTATAACCGTAGAACAAGCTTTAAGCAAAGGAAGATGGCAATTAAAACATTTGCCAATGATTGTAACTTTTGCAATAATTGGCATTGGATTCTACCTTTCCTATGCACAAATTTTTGAAGGTTGGATTATTGCCTTGGGATTTATTTCAGGATTTGTTTCGGGATGGCTAGTATGGAGTTATTATGTTAATCGATGGAAAATTTGGGCATACGAAAATGTTAGAAATGTCCACGAATTACAACGAAAAGCCGTTGAAGAAAAATTAATTTGGAAAAGTGGAAGTTGGTTTGAAAAAACAGAATTTAAAGATTATGAACAGAAACAAAAATTAAAATATCTAGAGAAAAAATTTCTTGAAAAAGATGTTTATAAAGATGACATTTCTGTACCAAAAGAAACTATTATTTACAACTCCAAAATCATCATTCTTTTTTCACTTTTACTTGGCCTAGGAATGCTTGTTATGGGTATTTACTTGTTACATGAAGAACATTATTTCGGATTTTTCTTCATAGGACTTAGTGTTTATTCAGCTTATACTCAAATTAAAAAATTACTTGATAAAGGGCCTCAGATTATAATCAATGCAGAAGGTATAAAAGTTAAAGATGAAAAACTTGTCAAATGGAAAAACATTAAAAATGATAGAGTTTTTGTCGAAACGAGAGGAAAAAATTCTACAACTTATCTAGCTTTTAATGATGAAAAAATTAACATTGGAGAATTAGATATAAAAACTAAAAAATTAGAAAATTTGCTTCATGTTTATCGCGTGCGTTATGAAGCTCTTAATTCACAATAAACTTCCCTTTTTCAGCATCAAAAACAATATGTTCGTCTTTGAACAAATTGCTAAAGCTTCCGTTTGAAATCAAATTACATGGCTCGTCTTGCACTATATTTTCAGGCGTCATCATAATCATTTCGTCACTTAATTGAATGGCGAGGTCAATATCGTGCGTTGAAAATAAAATGCATTTTTCGGTTTCCTGTGTCAGTTTTTTCAATAATTTGAATAATGAAACTTTATGAAGCAAATCAAGATGCGTTGTGGGTTCATCCAAAATAATTAATGGCGTATCTTGTGCCAAAGCTCTTGCAATTAAGACTTTCTGCAATTGTCCGTCGCTGATTTCGAAATGTTTCTTTTTTGCTAAATGCGAAATTTGGGTTAAGGCTAAAGCTTCGTTTACTTTTACAATATCTTCTGGAGTTAAAGTTCCAACCCAATTGGTGTAAGGCTGGCGACCAAGTGCGACCAATTCAAAAACAGAGAGATTACTTGGAGGTAATTTCTCGGTTAAAACTAAACTTAGATTTTGCGCTAATTCTAAAGGTTTGTAAGCCGAAATGTTTTTTTCATTCAGATAAACATTCCCCAATAAAGGTTTCTGAATTCCAGTAATGGTTCGGAGTAAAGTTGATTTTCCAATTCCGTTTGCACCAATCAAAGTAATGAGTTTTCCAGAGGCTAAACTTAGATTTAGATTCTCAGCAATGGTCGTAACTCCCTTCTTGGATTTATATCCAATAGTTAAATTTGAAGTAGTTAAAATGTTTTTCATTTTTAAAGATTCTGAGTTACTAAGATGCTAAGTTTCGAAGTCTTTATTCTCCGTGAAAATCCGTTTTAATCCGTTTAATCTGTGGCCAATAAATTCATTTAAATATTTCTTTTTCTAACCAAAAGCCAAATCACAACCGGCGCACCGATTATCGACGTAATTGCATTGATTGGAAGCGTCACATCGAATCCTGGCATTTGTGAAACGATATCACAAAACAGCATTATGATGGATCCGAAAAACAAAGTGCTCCAAAACAAAATCGTATGATTACTCGTTTGAAATGTCAGTTTAGCAATATGCGGAACAGCCAAACCAATAAAAGCAATTGGTCCCGCAAAAGCCGTAATACTTCCGGATAAAATACTCGTTGCAAATATGATGATCAGCCTGGCTCTATTAAAATTTAGCCCCATGCTTTTTGCGTAGTTTTCACCCAAAAGCAACGCATTTAAAGGTTTTATACTACTTGCACTTAAAAGCAAACCGATTGCAACACAAACTGTCAAAATTATGATCGTTCCCCAAGAAAGATTCCCAAGGCTTCCCATTGACCAAAAAGTGAATTTCTGAAGTTGTTCTGCTGTACTGAAATAGGTTAAAACGCTTACAATCGCCGTCGTAAAACTTCCAAACATTAATCCAACAATCAAAATTGCCATGGTATCACGCAATCGTTGCGAAACCACTAAAACCAAGAGCAAAACTAATGTGCTGCCAAAAGTTGAAGCAATCACAATTCCGTATGATGACAACGCAATTGCCTGCAAAAAAGAAGGCAAAAATCCGGCACCCAGAATGACAAAAGCAACACCCAAACTCGCTCCTGAGGACAGTCCTAAAACATAAGGCCCAGCCAACGGATTTCGGAATAAAGTCTGCATTAAAAGTCCGCTGATGGAAAGTCCAGTTCCGACTAAAACCGCCGTTATGGCTTTTGGCAGACGGTAATTAATGATGATATATTCCCAAGTTGATTTTGTCGCCTGCCCGCCTGTTAAGCTTGTAAAAACTTCTTTTAACGGAATCATCACAGATCCCAAACTGATGCTTGCGAAAAACATCAGCAAAAGCCCGAGAGATAAAACGATAAATAAGATTGTATTTCGCTTTTTGTTTGCCAATTTAGTTCAGTTTTGATGCAAAAGTAAATTCGTAACCTTCTAATAAATCGGGATGAAAAATTTTGATGTAATCCTTCAAAACCAAATCCGGACGGCTTGGCGATAATTCATAAAAAATAGTCCCGCCAGTAGCTCCAAATTTACTTTCCATAGAATAAACCGTTTTATTTTTAAAAGCATCAAATTCAGCATAATGCGGATTCGCTTTTTGCAATTCTTCCAAAGTTTTAAAAGAGCCCGAAACTACCCAAACATTTGCTTCTTTTGCTTTATCCAGCACTTTTTCGAAAGACAAACCTTCGCTTCCTGTTCCTTTTAGATTGCTCCATAAATAATCCGCTTTTGCATCTTTCATAAATTGCGCAACCCAGCTATTCCCTTTGGCTACATACCAAACATCTTCATACATTGAGCCGTATAAAACTTTTGTTGTTGCTGGTTTATCTGCCACTAATTTTTTAGCTTGATTATAACTCTGAACAATTTTATCAAATAACTCTTTGGCTTGATCTTCTTTACCAAATAAAGCGCCGTAAAGCTTAATCCATTCGGCTTTTCCAAGTGGAGATTGTTCCATCCAATCGCCTTGAATTAAAACGTTTAATCCACTTTTCTTCAAATTATCCAACATCGGATTGTTGTTGTCTACTCCAAATGTTACGATCAAATCTGGAGACAATTCGATCAACTGCTCCATATTTAATTTCTCATTTTGTCCAACATTTTTTACTGAACCTTTATCAATAAGCGCCCTAGTTTTTTCAGAAGAAATATAATCCGTGTGCGGAAAACCAACTAGTTTATCTTCCACTTCCAACATTTCTAAAAACGGAATATTTGTTGTCGAAGTCACCACTACCGATTCTAGTGGCACCTTTATTGTAGTATAGTTTTGAAGACTGTCGGGAACTTTAGCATCTTTTTCTTTTAGGACATATTTAAAATCCTTATTTGCATTAGGCCAAGGATTTGAGATTGTAACTACAGAATATCCTTCTTGTTTTACAATCGAAAGCCCTGATGCAAATTCGATGCTATTTTTTGCAGTTTCTGACTTTACGGTTTCAATATTCTCACTTTTTTTACATCCTGTAAGAATAAAAAAAGAAAGAAAAAATACTAACTTAGGTAAATAAAATTTCATGTTTAACGTTTTGGATAGGGACAAAGGTAAATCATTTTCTGATTTTTTTGTTTACTTTTATTCTTACAAAATTCAACAAATTGTATCTTTACATTATGAATACCATAAAAACAAAAATTTGCTCAAGCTGTGAGACTTCTTTCAGCTGTGGAGATATTTCAGTTGAAAACAAATGTTGGTGCAATGATTACCCACATATTTTTAATCTTTCGGAAGGAGGCGACTGCCTATGCCCTACTTGTTTCAAAGAGGCCTGCGAAGATAAAATTGATGCTTATATAGAAACCATAACTCCCGAAAAAGCTTTAAAAAACAAAGCTGCCTTGTTGCCCAAAACAGAAAAACTTATCGAAGGAATTGACTATTATATGGAAAATGGCAATATGGTTTTTAAAACCTGGTACCACCTCAAAAGAGGAAGCTGTTGCGGAAACGGTTGTCGTCATTGTCCTTATTAAGAATTATGAATTATAAGTTATAAATTATGAGTTTTAGATCATAAGTATAACTTGTAACTCAAAGACAATTCATAACTCATAATTTATAATTTATAACTCACTATAAAATGATTTATTTAATTACTGGCGGTGAAAGATCCGGAAAAAGCAGTTATGCTCAAAATTTAGCTTTACAACTTTCTGATTCGCCACTTTATGTAGCAACAGCCAGAAAATGGGATTCAGATTTCCAAAATAGAATCGATCGTCATCAACAAGAACGCGACGAGCGTTGGACTAATATTGAAAAAGAAAAACATTTAAGCGAAATTGATTTTTCAGGAAAAGTCGCGCTTATCGATTGCGTTACGCTTTGGCTGACCAACTTTTTTGTAGACAATAAAAATGACGTTTTACTATCATTAGAGGAAGCAAAAAAAGAATTTCTTTCGATTGCCAATCAGGAAAATGCTACACTCATTATTGTTACCAACGAAATCGGAATGGGCGTTCACGCTGACACTCATATTGGCAGAAAATTTACTGAATTGCAAGGCTGGATGAATCAATTTTTAGCTTCAAATGCTGATGAAGTTGTTTTAATGGTTTCGGGTATTCCGGTTAAAATAAAAGGCGAAAATTCCAAAATATAAATTCCAAATTCCAAAGCTATAGTTTACCTTTACTATCATTTTTTCATTTTCGCGTTTGGAATTTGGAATTTAAAAATTGGAATTTAAAAAAGAATGAGCCATTTAGACGATATATTAAAATCACGTCGCGACACCCGACATTTTACCGCTGATGAAGTTCCTGATGAAGTCATCCAAAAAGCTTTACAGGCAGGACATTGGGCACCGTCTGTTGGACTGACTGATGCAACGCGCTATTATCTGATAAAATCCTCCGAAGTCAAAACAGCAATTAAAAATCTGTTTTTAGACTACAACAAAAAAGCCGAAAAACTTACTGACAATCCAGAACAAAAGGAGCTTTATAAATCCTTGAAATTGGAGGCCATTGAAGAAGCACCAATCGGACTAATAATTACCTACGACCGTTCAGTTTTGAATCAATTTACAATTGGAACTGTTGGCAGCAATGAAGCAGTAAAATTCAGCTCGGTTTGCGCGGCACAGAATATTTGGCTTTCGCTAACAGAGCAAGGTTACGGCATGGGCTGGGTTTCTATCTTAAATTATTATCAATTTAAGAAAATCCTTGATTTACCTGAAAACATTGAACCTCTTGGTTATTTCTGCATCGGGAAACCTGCAACAAATTATAACAATCAACCAATGCTGCAGCAATTGCATTGGAGGCAGAAATCAGAAGCACCAATTTGTACTGAAATTCAAAATATCAACGAAAACGCTATTTCAGAAATCAACACCAATTTTTCGTCACAACACAAAACTTCGGCCAATTTTGACAAACTACTGCAGGAAAAAATAGATTCAAAGACAAAACCAGTTGGCGCACTTGGCACTTTAGAAACAATTGCTTTTCAAATAGCGACCGTTTTCGAAACCTTAAATCCAAAAATCATAAATCCAAATATGGTTGTTTTTGCTGCCGATCACGGAATTGCAAATCATGGCGTAAGCGCTTATCCTCAAGATGTGACGCGACAAATGGTTACTAATTTTCTGGATGGAGGCGCTGCAATTAATGTTTTTTGCAAACAAAATGATATTCAATTATCAATTGTAGATGCTGGTGTCAATTATGACTTCCCTACAAATGCAAAATTGATTGATGCTAAAATTGCCAAAGGCACACAGTCTTTTCTACATGTGCCTGCCATGAGCGAATCCGAATTAAAATTATGTTTTGAAAAAGGAAAATCAATAGTTGAAAGTATTGCCAAAACAGGTTCAAATTGCATTGGTTTTGGTGAAATGGGAATTGGAAACACTTCAACCGCTTCGGTTTTGATGAGCATTTTAACTGGTTTTCCGATTGAAGAATGTATAGGAAAAGGTACGGGAGTCGCTGATGAAAAATTAATTCAGAAACATAATTTACTCAAAAAAGCAATCGAAAATTATTCCGGTCAAGCCGAATTAAAAGAACAATTAGCTTTCTTTGGAGGTTTTGAAATCCTTCAAATGACGAGTGGAATGTTAACTGCTTTTGAAAACAAAATGCTGATTTTAGTCGACGGATTTATTTGCAGTACGGCATTTTTAATTGCTTCAAAACTTAATCCTGCAATTATAAAAAATGCTGTTTTTTGCCATTGCTCTGCTGAAAATGCACATCAAAAACTGCTTCAGTACTTAAATGCAAAACCCATTTTAAATTTAGACTTGCGCCTGGGAGAAGGAACTGGCTGTGCAATTGCTTTTCCAATTTTGAAATCGGCTGAGGCATTTTTGAATGAAATGGCTAGTTTTGAAAGTGCAGGAGTTAGCAGGAAATAATCCTCTATTTTTTAAAATAATTATGTTTCGTTATGATTTATTCTCATTTTTGTCATTTCGACGAAGGAGAAATCTTCGCATGGAACTCCACTCAGATAATTGCCAAACTATGTCGAGCTTCTAACGGAGATTTCTCCTTCGTCGAAATGACATACTAAATGGAAAATCAATATATAATGAAAAAAGAACTCCACATTTTCTTCACCTGTTTAATGTTTTACACCCGAATTCCTTGTCCAAAAAACATTACGCATCATCCTGATTATTTAAACAAAGCAACCCGATATTTCCCTTTAATTGGCTGGATTGTTGGGAGTATTTCATTTTCGGCTTTCTATATTTTTTCTTTATTTCTTTCAATTGAAAGTGCTGTGATTTTTGCGATTATCGCTTCGATTTTAGCGACAGGTGCATTTCACGAAGATGGTTTTGCGGATGTCTGCGACGGATTTGGTGGAGGTTGGACCAAAGAAAAAATCCTCTTAATTATGAAAGATAGCGCCATTGGAGCTTACGGGGCGATTGGATTGGTTTTGTTGTTTTTAGCTAAATTCAAATTGCTTTCAGAATCGATTCTTATTTTTAAAAATAATCACAACTATTTTTTATTATACTTATTTTTTATTTCAGTTCATTCTTTAAGCCGATTGAGTGCCATTAGTATTATTTTTACGCATGAATATTCTAGAGATGATGCAACTAGCAAAAGCAAGCCCATTGCAAAACAGCATACTTGGAAAGAAATTTTCGGATCTTTTTTCTTCGGATTGCTTCCGTTATTAGCACTCGCCTATTTTTCTTTCGAAATAAAAGTTCTTTTAGTTTTGATTCCCATTTTTTTGACGAGATATTTTTTGGCTCGCTATTTCCAAAAATGGATTGACGGTTACACTGGAGATTGTCTTGGCGCAACGCAACAAGTCTGTGAAGTTATTTTTTATTTAAGCCTTCTTTGTATATGGAAATTTATTTAGTTCGCCATACCGAAACCATCTGTGAAAAAGGAATTTGCTATGGTCAATCGGATGTTGACATCGCTATTCCTTTTGATCAAATTTTTGATGAAATTGTTTCGCAATTGCCTCCAGAAGCAATTATTTATTCAAGTCCATTGAAGCGTTGTGTGACTTTGTCAAAACACATCCAAAACAACATCAAAACCATTTCGTATCACGAAGATGACCGTTTGAAAGAAATGAATTTTGGCGATTGGGAACTCAAAAACTGGAATGAAATTCCGCCCGAACAACTCAATCCGTGGATGGAAGATTTTGTGAATATTAAAGTTTCAAACGGAGAATCTTTTGTCGACTTACACCATCGTGTCGGTGATTTTTTGTTGAATCATATTTCAAAAAATATACAACATCCAATTGTTGTTGTGGCACATGCCGGAATCATCAGAAGCATCTTATGTCATCATACTTCATTGCCATTAAAAGAGGCTTTTCAAAATAAAGTTGATTTTGGACAAGTCATTAAAATTGAGCTATGACAAAGCTTTTGTTCAGAATTTGACTGAAAAAGTAAAACAAATTTGAAAATTCAATAATTTTAACTTTATCTTTGCGCAAAATTAAGGTTGTGTTTTGATTTTCAAAAACACATTAAAAGGGAATCAAGTAAAATCTTGAGCTGTACCCGCAACTGTAAGCTTAGTTCTGAAAAGAATGCTTGTTGTAACTGCAAAGCCACTGCTCGCCCCGGCGAATGGGAAGGCAAACAACAAGACGCAAGCCAGGAGACCTGCCTTTGAAACAAAGATCGAACTCTCGGGAAAAAGAGTGTAGAAATTATGACTTTAAAAAAATATTTCGCTTTTAGTTTATTATTGTTGTGCCAATTAATTTCGGCGCAGAAAGATTCTATTACCAGTTTAAAAGAAGTTTTAGTTTCTGATTCTAATCTTAAAAAATATTCTACTTCACAATCAGTTTTAAAACTCAATGATTCTGTCATCAATAAAAATGAGGCTTTATTGACCGATTTATTGAATTTCAACTCTACTATTTATTTCAAAGAATATGGTCGAGGCATGCTTTCGACAGTTGCCTTTAGAGGAACGACAGCTTCGCAGACTGCAGTGATTTGGAACGGAATCAACATTAATTCTCAAATGAATGGAAGTACCGATTTCAACACGATTTCTGGCGCCGATTATAATTCGATTAGTGTAAAAGCTGGTGGCGGAAGTGTTATTTACGGAAGTGGAGCGGTTGGCGGAACAGTCCATTTAAATAACGATTTGGCATTTTATAATCGTTTTGAGAATAATTTAAAACTTGATTATGGGAGTTTCAACACAATCGGAATCAATTATAAAACAAATATTTCCAATCAAAAATGGAGCGCGCAAATTGGTTTTTCAAAAAATAGCTCAACCAACGATTATAAATATTTGAATCGATATACTTGGCAAGGCGAACAACGCTGGAATCAAAACGGCCAATACGACATTATCACGATGAGCGCGAATTTGGGTTATAAACTTAATGCTAAAAACAGCTTAAAATTATACACTCAAACATCGAATACGGACAGAAATACATCATTAGTAACAGAATCTGAAACCAAAAGCAAATACGTAAACGGCTTCAACAGAAATCTATTGGAATACGACGGAAATTACGGCAAGTTTACAGCCAATTTCAAAACAGCGTATATTTTTGAAAATTATCAATATTACGCAAACAACGCTTTCAATCAATATACTTACGGGAAAACAGAAAGCTTTATTACGAAAGCAGATTTAGGATACACGCTTTTCAAATCAACACAAGTAAACGGAATTTTAGATTACAATCGCACCAAAGGCTACGGAAGTGGTTTTGGCGATAATACGCGAGAAATTAGTTCTGCCGCTTTATTAGTTAAACAAGATTTTTCGAAGGATTGGAAAAATGAGTTTGGTATTAGAAAAGAGTTTACAGACAATTACAAATCGCCAGTTTTGTTCAATTTAGGTTCCTCTTATCAATTTGGAAAACTGTATAATTTGAAACTGAATTTATCTCGAAATTTCAGAATTCCGACTTTTAATGATTTGTACTGGGAAGAAGGCGGAAATCCAAATTTAAAACCCGAAAGCTCCTATCAAGCGGAAATTGGAAACGTTTTTACTTTCAAAAACATTTCGCTTACACAAACCATCTATTACATCAAAATCACTGATTTGCTACGTTGGGTTCCTGGAGCAAATGGAATTTGGACACCACAAAACACAGACAAAGTCAACAGCTATGGCGCTGAAACTTTGTTGAGCTGGAAAAAACAATACGGGAAGAATTATTTTGGAGCCAATGCAACTTATGCCTACACCGTTTCAAAAAATGTAGAAACTGAAAAACAACTCTTTTTTGTTCCCTTCAATAAAGTGACTGCTGGGGTTTCATATTCAAGAAGTCGAATTTCAGCTTACTATCAATTCCTTTACAACGGTTTTGTTTATACGCAAGCTGACAATGATCCAAATCAAATTGTTGATGCTTACACGGTTTCAAACATAGGAATTGATTATGATTTTAAACTTTTGAGTTCTTTCAAGCTTGGTTTTCAGGTTTTGAATCTTTGGAACGAAAATTATGAAAGTCTTGAAAACAGGCCGATGCCGGGAAGAAATTTTAATATGTACTTAAACCTTAAATTCTAAATATAATGAAATTAACTAGATTATTTTTATTAGCAATCAGCGTTTCGCTCTTTGTTTCTTGTTCTAATGATGATGATAATGATACTCCAAAAGGAGCTTATGATAATGGATTTTTCATCTTGAATGAAGGAAGTACTGGAGGTGGATCAGTTTCTTTTGCAAGTGACGATTTATCAAACTTTACTGCCGACGTTTATAAAACTGCAAATGCTGGTGATTTTGCAGGAGTATATCTTCAAAACATCTTTTTCAATGGCGATAATGCATATATCATCGCTGGTGGATCAAACGTAATTAATGTTGTAAACCGTTACACTTTTAAATTAGTTGCAAAAATTGATTCTGGTCTTGCAAACCCAAGATATGGTGTTGTAAAAGACGGAAAAGCATATGTAACAAATGCAAATACATATTCATACATCAATCCAGCTACTGGTGATACAGATGATTATGTTGCAATTATTGACTTAGCAACTAACAAATATGAGTCTAAAATCGACTTGAATGCTACAGCAAACAGAATTTTGTTAGAAAATGGCAAATTATACATCACAGAGCCTTATTCAAGCGATAAATTATTAGTTGTAAATCCTGCTACAAAAGCATTGGAAACACCTGTAACTGTTGGCTACAATGCTGATTCTATGGAAGTAAAAGACGGCATATTATACATCTTGAGAGGTCTTTCAGGTGCAAGCAGCGAAATTGTAAAAGTAAAACTTGCTGACAAGACAGCTTCAAAAATTACAATTCCACAAGCTCAAGGACGTGCTGGTTATCTAGACATTTACAATGACAAGATTTATTACACCGTAGGCAAAGCAGTTTACGCTATTAACGCAACAGCAACTGATGCCGCAACTACTCCAATCTTTACAGCAACGCTTTCAACTGGAGGTTCAATATATGGTTTCACAGTAAACAATGATAAAATTTTTATTGCTGATGCAGGAGATTACGCTTCAAACAGCAAAGCTTACATCTACAACTTAAGTGGTGTATCGCAAAAAGAATTAACTGTTGGTATTGGGCCAAATGGTTTTTACTTCAACAATTAATAAATACCTATTTTTAAATTAGTTTTTGGATTTTTTTTGAAAAAAAGGCTTTCATTTCTGAAAGCCTTTTTTTTATTTTAATGATCTTGTAAACTCTTTTGGTGCATTTTCCAAGTACATTTCATTTCGTATTCCGTTGATTTTTTTCGAATCGCTTATGTAAGGTAAATCAGGAGATCTGTCGGTTTGAACTTTTTTAGCTGTAGCTCCAGTAATTTTAGAAATTGCCAAATTCAATAACGGCTCAGAAGGATCCCCTAAAACACCGTAACTGCTAACATATTCTGGCTGAACATAAGTAGGAACTAATCCAGAAGTATAATCTCCAAAATCTAGCGAATTGGTAATTTTAAAAACCAATGGTTGCATTGCGTATTTATGATTTGGATTTACATTAGTTTTTGTAAAAGTTGGAGAATCGTAAACCGTAAATGACCCTACGTTTTTCCCAATCGTTGTTTCTCCAATCTGAATAACACTAATATATGGTTTCAATCCGTTAATAACCAATTCACTTGCAGATGCAGTATTACCCGTTGTTATAACATATATTTTTGGCAAATTCAAGCTATTTAGCGCTGTACCGTCAATATTATTAACAAATCGCTGATTCAATGACTCTAAATCTTCTGTAGTCATCGTAGCCATTAATTTTAAGTTATATTGCTGTTTTGAAAACACTTTTCCATCAAATTGGCCTGTAATCATACTTGCCAAACGAGTTGAAGAACGCACAGAACCTCCTCCATTGTATCTTAAATCTAAAACTAAATCTGTCGCTCCTTGGGCTTTTAATTCCCCAAAAGCCTGATTTAGTTTAGTATCATATTCAGAATAAAATCCATTATACATTAAATAACCAATTTTATGGCCCCCAGTAGTGATTACTTTATTGATCAAAATCGGGTTTTCTTCTAAAACTGTTTTAGTCAAAGCAACAGATTTCCCATTCAATGTAAATGAAGAACCATTATAATCCGCAAGATTCAAAGTGTAACTGTCAGGAGTCAACAATAATGACTGATAATTAGAAACTGTAAGTTTTGTACCATTTACAGCCGTAAAAAAGTCACCTCTTTTTATAGCTTTTGTTGAAGCATCAGAATTTGGAATAATGTAACGTACATAACCTACCACATCATTTGATCCATCAGAAACTCTGCTCAATTTAAAATCAACACCGTTATTTTTTGTAATTCCGTTAAGCTCTTGTTCCAAAACAGTATAATCGTCAACAATCCAGCTAAAACGGTCAATTGCCGTTGCAGGATACTTGCTTATTGGTTTATTTAGTAAATCTTGAAATAATTCTTCGGGATCTGAATATCCAGACAAGTAAGAGTTTAATTCAGCCTTCGTACTGAATCGATCATCTGCTAAATTTGGCACATCAGCCTGCCACAAATAAACTTCATTTAATCCGTGCCAGATAAAATCATTTACTTGCAAAGTTGCCGGAGACTCTACATCATCCTGGTCTTCACAGGACTGCAAAGCAAATGCCAGCAGAAAAATCAGCAATAAACTCCTTAAAATTGTTTTCATAATAATGCTTTTGGTAATCTATTAACGTAAAAATACTATCTTTAGTTTTAACAGACGCAAGTTTATTTCATTTTTTCTGTAATTTTTTTTCAAAGTGGCTGTAACAAAAATAATAGTGCCTCGTCTTGACTATATAAGCTAACGAATAACCAACCAATTTTATGAATCAGAATGTGTTTATAGAATTAATTAATCCTTTCAAAGACAAAGTTTTTCGTCTGGCAAAAAGATTGCTCACCAGCACCGAAGAAGCCGAAGATGCTACTCAGGAAGTGATGGTAAAATTATGGAACAAAAAAGACAATTTGGATTCCTATAATAATATCGAAGCAGTTGCCATGACCATGACAAAAAATTATTGTTTGGATCAATTGAAATCTAAAAGAGCAGGAAATCTCAAAATTGTGCACAACAATTTTACTGATCGAGAACCTCAGTTAGATCGAAAACTAGAAGATTCTGACAGCTTAGAATGGGTAGAAAAAATTATAAGTCAACTGCCAGAGCAGCTCCAAATATTAATTCAGCTTCGCGATGTTGAACAATATGAATTTGATGAAATTGCGAAAATTGTCAACATGAATGAAACCGCTATCAGAGTAGCACTTTCAAGAGCGAGAAAAAAAATACGAGAATCAATGGTTAACACACACAGTTATGGAATTAGATAGAATAGAAAATATATTAGAAAAATACTTTCAGGGAGAAACCACTATTGCTGAAGAAAAAGAACTTAAAGAGTACTTTTCGTCTCCAAATGTTGCGCAGCATTTAGAGCAATATCAGCCAATGTTTGGTTATTTCTCTCAAGTAAAACAACAAAGATCAACACAAGAGATTCCACTACAAACTAAAAAACGAAATGTGGCGTGGTTATCAATTGCAGCTTCGGCAGTTGTTTTACTAGGGATTGGGGCTTACTATTTTGCAGGCGAAAAAACTGCAGCTCCTGCAGTAGCACAATCAGAATTAGGAACCTATGACGATCCTGAAGAAGCGTTGAAAGCTACGCAAAAAGCTTTGGCATTATTATCAACACATGTTAATGTAGGCATTGAAAGTGTGCAATACATTAACGAATATGAACAATCAAAAAACAAAATCTTTAAACAGTAATTAAACACAAAAAAATAATCATGAAAAATTTCATTATAACCTTAGTATTCGCCTTTGTTACCACAACTTTTTACGCACAAGGCGCTTTTGACAAATTTGACGGTCAAGACGATGTAACTTCAGTAATTGTAAACAAAAAAATGTTCGATTTAATGAGCAAAGTAAAAGTTGATGCTTCTGATAAAGAAACACAACAATACATCAATCTGATCAAAAAATTAGATTACCTAAAAGTGTTCACCACTAAAAATCCAAAAATCGAAGCTGATATGAAAGCTTCTGCGGACAAATACATCAAGACTGCTGGTTTAGAAGAATTAATGCGAGTAAACGACAGCGGTAAAAATGTTAGAATAATGGTAAAATCAGGTGCAACCGACTCTCAAATAAGAGAATTGCTGATGTTTGTCGATGGAGCAAAAACTGATGAAACAGTGTTGCTATCCTTGACTGGTAATTTTGACTTAAATGAAATTTCAGTATTGACAGACAAAATGCAACTTCCTGGTGGAAGCGACTTAAAAAAAGCCTCTAAAGGCAAAAAATAAGATGAAAGTTCGTGTTTTTACCTCAGCCCTTATACTATTGCTAACTTTGATAAGCTGCAATTCTGAACCATCGTTACAAAAATATTTTGTTGAACATAACGAAAAGAAGGATTTTATCGCAATTGATGTTTCGTCTAATATTTTGAATTTAGACAAAACAAATTTAACTGCCGAGCAAAACGAAGCTATAAAATCATTTGACAAGATGAACATTTTAGCTTTTAAAGCAACAGATAAAAATCAAGCCGAATTTGAAACAGAACGCACAAAAATAAATGCCATTTTAAAAGATCCAAAATATCAGCAATTGATGAAAGTGGGTTCTGGCAAAGACGGCGCCTCAGTAAGTTATGTTGGAACTGATGAAAACATTGAAGAGTTTGTCATTTTTGCCAACAGAAAAGAAAATGGTTTTGCAGTAGTACGTGTTTTAGGAAAAAACATGAACCCAAATAACATTATGACATTGATGTCGGTTTTACAGAAATCAAACATCAATATGGAACAATTAAAACCTTTGCAACAACTGGTTAAATAATTTAGCATTTTACTTAAACTAAAAAAGCTCCAATTTTCATTGGAGCTTTTTTTATGTTAGAATCTGAGATTATTTACTCAAATACATTTTTCTTCTAGAGTACAATTCGTAGAATTGATCGTCTTTTAAGTCATCAATAAACAAGATGCTTTCTCCTGTTGACTTCATTTCTGGCCCTAATGCTTTGTTTACATTCGGGAATTTGCTGAAAGAGAAAACTGGTTGTTTGATTGCAAATCCGTTTAATTGTGGGTTGAAATCAAAATCTGTTACTTTATTGTGACCTAACATTACTTTTGTAGCGTAGTTTACGTAAGGTTCGCCGTAAGCTTTTGCAATGAACGGAACCGTTCTAGAAGCTCTAGGATTTGCCTCGATAATGTAAACTGTATCATCTTTAATTGCGAATTGGATGTTGATTAATCCAACTGTTTTTAAAGCTCTAGCAATTTTATGTGTATGATCTTTAATTTGCTGCATTACAAATTCTCCTAAGTTGAAAGGAGGCAATGTTGCGTTACTATCTCCAGAGTGAACTCCGCAAGGCTCGATGTGTTCCATAATTCCGATGATGTACACATTTCCATCAGCATCACAAATTGCATCAGCTTCAGCTTCGATTGCCCCAGCTAAGTAATGATCTAGCAATAATTTGTTTCCTGGAATTGCTTTCAACAAATCGATAACATGTTCTTCAAGCTCTTTTTTGTTGATTACAATTTTCATTCCCTGACCTCCTAATACATAAGAAGGACGAATTAAAAGTGGGAAATCTAAAGTATCCGCTAATTTAGAAGCTTCATCTGCCGTTTCAGCGATTCCGAATCTTGGGAAAGGAATGTTTAACTCAGTTAATAAGTCAGAGAAACGCCCTCTATCTTCTGCTAAGTCAAGAGCATCAAAACTAGTTCCGATGATTTTTACTCCATATTTAGAAAGTTTATCTGCTAATTTAAGAGCAGTTTGCCCTCCTAATTGAACGATTACACCTTCTGGTTTTTCGTGTTGAATGATGTCATAAATATGCTCCCAGAAAACTGGCTCAAAGTATAATTTATCAGCTGTATCGAAATCCGTAGAAACTGTTTCAGGATTACAGTTAATCATGATCGTTTCGTAACCACATTCTTTAGCTGCTAAAACTCCGTGCACACAAGAGTAATCAAACTCGATTCCTTGTCCAATTCTGTTTGGTCCAGAACCCAAAACGATTACTTTCTTTCTATCTGTATGAACACTTTCGTTCTCTACATAACGCTCTCCGTTTGCTTTTTCGATTTCTGCCTCAAAAGTTGAGTAGTAATAAGGTGTTTTTGCTTTAAACTCAGCTGCACACGTATCAACTAATTTGAACACACGGTTGATGTTCATGTCCGTACGCAAAGTGTGAACTTCACTCTCTAGACAACTCATCATGTGAGCCAATTGTCTGTCAGCAAAACCTTTTTGCTTCGCTTCAAGCAACAATTCTTTAGGAAGATCAGAAACTTTGTATTTTGAGATTTCTTTTTCTAAAATATAAAGTTCTTCGTATTGTTTCAAGAACCACATATCGATTCTTGTAATTTCGTGAATTGTGCTCAATGGAATTCCCATTGCAATTGCGTCATAAATTACGAAAACACGATCCCAGCTTGCGTGAGTCAGTTTATCGATAATCATTTCATAATCTTTGTATCCTTTTCCGTCAGCACCTAAGCCATTTCTCTTAATCTCTAAAGATTGAGTTGCTTTGTGAAGCGCTTCTTGGAAAGAACGTCCAATTCCCATAACCTCACCTACAGATTTCATCTGAAGACCTAAAGTTCTGTCTGAACCTTCGAATTTATCAAAGTTCCAACGTGGTATTTTTACGATTACGTAATCTAAAGTTGGTTCAAAAAGAGCCGAAGTAGATTTTGTAATTTGGTTTTGCAATTCATCTAAATTGTATCCTAAAGCTAGTTTAGATGCGATTTTTGCAATTGGATATCCAGTTGCTTTTGATGCTAAAGCAGAAGAACGAGACACACGAGGGTTGATTTCGATTGCTACGATATCTTCTTTTTCGTCTGGCGAAACTGCGAATTGTACGTTACATCCTCCCGCAAAGTTTCCGATACTTCTCATCATTAAGATTGCGTAGTCACGTAATTTTTGGAAAGTTGTATCCGATAATGTCATCGCTGGCGCCACTGTAATCGAATCTCCAGTATGGATTCCCATCGGGTCCATGTTTTCGATTGAACAGATAATTACAACGTTATCATTTTTATCTCTTAAAAGCTCTAACTCGTATTCTTTCCATCCCATCAAAGCTTTGTCGATCAAAACTTCGTGAATTGGAGAAGCTTCAAGTCCGCGTGTTAAAAGCTCATCAAAATCTTCTTTTTTGTATACCACAGCAGCTCCAGTTCCTCCAAGTGTAAACGAAGGACGAATTACAAGCGGGAAACCAAACTCTTGAGCAATTTCTTTTCCTTCTAAGTAAGAAGTAGCTGTTTTTGCTGGTGCAGTTGGTACATTAATTTTCTCTAAAAGCTGTTTAAATTGCTCTCTGTCCTCAGTAATATTAATTGCGTTTACATCAACACCGATTAATCTTACTCCGAAATCCTGCCAGATTCCTTTTTCTTCAGCTTCCAAACACAAGTTCAAAGCTGTTTGTCCTCCCATTGTTGGTAAAACAGCATCAATTTGTGGATGTTCCTTCAGAATTTCAATAATCGATTTTGTAGTTAAAGGTTTCAAATAAATATGATCGGCCATAGATGGGTCGGTCATAATCGTTGCTGGGTTCGAGTTAATCAAGATAACCTCAATTCCTTCTTCACGAATCGAACGTGCAGATTGAGATCCCGCATAATCGAATTCGCAAGCTTGACCAATAACAATAGGTCCTGAACCTATTATTAAAACTGATTTTATTGATGTGTCTTTAGGCATTTTGTATGTATTGTGTAGTTATTTACGATTTGAAAAAACATTTCTAGTACACTATAAACTAGAAAGTTGAGAAAATTTTACCGACAAGGTATAAAAAAAGGCGATACTAAAAAAGTAATCGCCTTATGTATGTTTATACAAACATTATTTTTTGTGTCTAGGCTCGCTAGAAACAGTTAATTTATGTCTTCCTTTTGCTCTTCTACGCGCTAGAACTTTTCTTCCATTCGCAGAAGCCATTCTGTCCATAAATCCGTGCTTATTTCTTCTTTTTCTTTTCGATGGTTGAAATGTTCTTTTGCTCATTGCTTTGTATCTTTAAAAATGGTATCTATTAACTCTTTATTTTGGTTTTGGATATCGTTGTTCAAAAACCGAGTGCAAATATACAAAGACTTTTTTCACTGGCAAGCACTTTTATAAAAATATTTTTAATTCCTTTTACTATATTTGCAATCACAAATATACATCTATTATGTTTAACAAAAATATTAAACTTATTTTGGCCGGACTTCTAGTAGTGGCGGGCATTTGGCAATTTACAGAAAGTAATATTGGGAATGGTATATTCTTGATTTTATTAACTGCAATTCCAATTTTTCTTTATTTCAAAAACGAATTCATCCTTTTAGCTTTCCTTAAATTAAGAAAACAAGACTTTCCTGGAGCTCAAAAATGGCTTGCATACATCAAAAATCCTAAAACAGCTTTGGTAAGAAAACAACAAGGATACTTCAACTACCTTCATGGAATCATGTTATCTCAAACAAATATCAATCAGGCGGAGAAACATTTCAAAAAAGCAATCGAGTTTGGATTATCAATGGATATGGATTTGGCTGTAGCCAAATTAAACCTTGCGGGAGTTGCCATGTCACGCAGAAGAAAACTTGAAGCGACTAATTTATTAAACGAAGCTAAGAAATTAGACAAACAAGGAATGCTGAAAGAGCAAATCTCGATGATGAAAGAACAAATGAAGAAAATCTAGATTTCTTTAAATTACAATATTTAAATCCCAAATTCCAATTTTCTGGTGTTTGGGATTTTTTTTGAGCATTTTCTGCTATCCTTTATAATCTTTTGTTTCGCTAAAGAAGCATCTCAAAAAGATTTTCACTTTTATAAAGGCTATGATGATAGGTTTTATAAGCTAATCCACGAAAGATATTTGCATGTAAATACTTTATACAATCATTTCTCATCAATAAAAATAACAATGTCATTTGTATCAATTTTAGATATAATTGTATCCCCTTTAATGTAATCAATTTTATATCTTACAGAATTAAAAGCCAAATAATCTTTTGCTTTTTCTAAATTTAAAAACTTACGACATTCTTGTTCTTTGCTATATTTATTCCCATTCATACCCAACTTTTCAACAGCAAAACCTTCACTCCCTAAGAACCAGTATTCATTTAAAATCCCACGCTTGTACTTATAAATTTCTTTTATTAAGCGTTTTTTATTTTGAAAAATTAAATAACAATCTGGTGGATAAATATCATAATGATTATTAAATTTAGTTTCAACAACAAAAGAAGATGGCACCTTCATTAAGACCATATCATTAATTTCCTTTAAATCTACTTTTTTATTTGTTTTAGCAAATTCATGGCCAAGCTTAATTCTCTCTAATACTTTCCCAAAAAGCCAAAATTGTTCAGGACCAGATTCGTGAATTTTAAGTTTTTTAGACTTTTGTTCGCTCTTTAATACAAATGCATTAGTTTCTCCATCATCAACCGTACTATTTTCAAAACTTTCTTCTTTCGGAAAAGTAATCGTATCCAATATATTTTGAATTCTTTCCTTTTCCTCTTTATTCAAAATTGCAAAAAAAGTTTCTTCTTTTTTAAAACCGTAAGCATCCACATAATAAAGCGTATCCGAAGAATTAAACTTTAAATAATACGATTCATGGATATTCCATTTATAAAAAGTAAAATCATATTTTTTCTTTGGAGACTCACATCCCACTAGAACCAGAACCAAAACAATTATACAGATTCTCATACTTTTTCTTGAATTACTTTGTGGAGCTACTTGCGGAGATTCCTCGTTCCTCGGGATGACAAACTAAACGGTTACTTTGCTCAAACCTTTTTCAAAGTTTGAAACTTTGAAAAAGATCGAAACTTGAAAATTGGAATTTGGAATTTGGAATTTGGAATTTGGAATTTAAAAAACTTGGAATTTAATTTTTTCAATCTTCCAATATAATAGAAGGCAAATTCTCATTTAGCCATTTATACTTATTGAGAATCATGATATGAGTCCCTCCTTTCACAACAATGCATTTATTGATGTATTTTATTGGAAAAACATCATCTTGATCGCCATGAATATGAATTACATTATCGTCAACTATATTTCGATCCCATAAAATCACTGATTCTACTGCCCATTGTAGGTAATTAAGATCACGGACTGCTAAGAATTTCTCGTATAATTTGATTCTTTTCTTTACTTTTTCGCCGAAAGAATATTTCGCCAAATTTTCAATATTCAAAATCAGTTTCATCGGAATTAGCTTGTAGGCTTTTGTTGATTTCCCGATTTTCATTCTTCTCGGAAACTCAGCATTGCTTCTTACGCTCGAAATAATAATTACTTTTTGAGCTTTTATATGTTTCGAAATTTCCTGAACTAAAATCCCTCCAAATGAAACTCCAATCAAAATCGGATTTTCATGCTTAATTTTCTGAGCAATACGAAGCGCATAATCAGACAAAGATTCTTTTTGTTTTGGAATTTCCCATTCAAGCAAATGAGTTTCAAAAACAGATTCATCTAATTTAATTCTTTCAAAAATAGCTGGACTAGCTGCAAGGCCAGGCATAAAATAAACAGGAATTTTACTCATTTGTCAAAAAAGGGATTTTAATTACAAATCTTAATTTCTAGATAAATTTACTTTTTTAAACAATATGCACAGCAAATCTTACACCATAATTATATATTAAAACAAATTAAATTACAAAATATGCAAAAATCGATCTCCAAAAAAAATAATTTTATATTGAAAATCAAATGATTAACTTTGCAGTCCAAATCTGTCCCGTTTAAGATTCCTACATAAGCTTTTTAAACAGGACAACGCCCTAAATCTATTTTATATTTTAAACCTATTAAAAAAATGACAAATTATGGAATCAACTGAAATCACTGCTCCGATCAAAGACAATGCTTTTGCAAGACAATTTGAAACTATTGCGCCAGAAGGAATGCTTTCTGTAGAATATTCATTTCAGGAAAAGAAAATCTTTCTAACTAAAATCAATACACCAGAAGGTTTTGACAATCAAGCCGCAATTGACAACATGCTAAAAAGCATTATGGAACTGAATACCGAAAAGAAATTCAGAGTTGTTCCGATTCACCCGAAAATTGTAACTTTTTTCAAAAAAAATCCAAAATACAAGGAATTGCTTCCTCCAGGAATCAGGATTTAAAAGTATCCTATTACACGGAGCCACAAACCTCCTATTACCATATAGATAAAGAGCATAACCAATCCGGTTATTAACCCTTTGACCCACCAGCTTTTTAGGTCGACATAACCACTTCCGAAGAAAACTGGTGCTGGTCCATGTCCGTAATGCGTTAAAGTTCCGTATAGCGATCCTACAAAACCAAGCATAAAAGCCAAAAGCAAACCTGGAATTCCAAGAGAAACTCCAACACCTAACAAAGCCGCATACATTGCCGCTACGTGGGCAGTTGCGCTTGCGAATAAATAATGGCTAAAAAAGTAGACTAATATAATAATAGGAAAAGCCATTTGCCAACTTAAGCCACCTATTTGCACTTTTACTAAATCACTGAACCAGCCTATAAATCCTAATTCATTGAGCGAGCTGGCCATCATCACCAAAACCGAAAACCATACAATAGTGTCCCACGCACCTGTTTCTGCTTTTACATCATCCCAAGTTAAAACTGAAGTCAAAAGCAAAATAACCAATCCTATAAACGCCGTTGTTGTTGCATCTATAGAAAACAAATCTCCTGTCATCCATAAAAAAAGCAAAATAAAGAAAGTCAAAAGCATCAGCCATTCATTACGTGTTATAGCGCCCATTTCTTTTAATTTTTGAGCCGCAAATTGTGGAGCATCGCCGGTTTTTTTCAATTCTGGCGGATATATTTTATAAAGCACGAACGGAATCACAAAAAAAGCAACAAGCCCAGGAACAATCCCTGCAATTGCCCAAGACATCCAGCTGATTTTAATCCCGAGATTAAGCGCAAATTTTTGACACATTGGGTTACTTGCCGTTCCTGTCAAAAACATTGACGACGCAATTAAATTTGCATTATAACTATTCAACGTAAGATATGCTCCTAATTTTCGATGCGTTTCTGGTTTATCTGGCATTGAGCCAAAACTCATTGACATTGATTTCATAATTGGATATACAATTCCGCCTCCTCTTGCCGTATTACTTGGAACAGCTGGCGCCAAAACCAAATCGGCTAAACCTAAACCATATGCCAATCCAAGCGAACTTTTCCCAAAAATCCGAACAAACAAAAAGGCGATTCTGTTTCCTAGACCCGTTTTAATAAATCCTCTCGCAATAAAAAACGAAATTCCAATAAGCCAAATTACCTTATCGCCAAATCCTCTTAAAGCTAAAGTTATTGACTTTCCTGCATCTCCAGGAGCCAAAACTTGCGAAAAAGCCGTAATTGCAATGGCAATCATACACATGGTTCCCATTGGCGCAGCTTTTAGAATAATTCCTAAAATGGTCGCGACAAAAATGGCAAACAAATGCCATGCTTCAACAACAACACCTTCTGGGGCAGGAATCAACCAAATTGCGATTCCAACGGCAAGCGTAATCAAGGTTTGGGGAATTTGCACTTCTTTCATAAAAACAAGATTTAAATTAATTAAAGTCTGAGCTATGCATTAAAAACAAATCATAATAATATGTTGTCGAATCTGGAATTCGAATGATTTACTCCTAGAACACCTACATTATCTCCAAAACCTTCTAGATATCATGCATGAATAAGTCTCTTAAATTGAAACATTGGATATTTCAAACTGTTTTCAGAATCAACTGCAGATTGGGTTTCAGCAGTATGTGCATTATAAAATAATGACACAATAAAAAAGATGAAAACATTTATGGCTAGTAATTTTTATTCATAGGCTTATAAATCCAACTTCATCAAAAATTCGAATTAGTCTTCTTAGCAAAACAATAAAAGACACAAAGACTTACTAATCAACACAAAGGGCATCATAAAAATAATAAAAAAAAGACAACTTGTAAAAATAGTTGCATTAAAATACGATTATCATTTTTTACAAAACAAAAAAAGGCACAAGTTGATTCTTGCGCCTTTTACTATGTTTTAAAGTATTTCTATTTTTCGATTTCTCTCATAGAATCCATTTTCTTATGTGCCAAGAAACCAGCCACATCTTCAAAATGTTCTTTTACTCTTTTGTTTCCGAATTCAAAAACTTTAGTTGCTAATCCGTCAAGGAAATCACGGTCGTGAGAAACCAAGATCAAAGTTCCGTCGAAATCTCTCAACGCATCTTTAATAATATCTTTTGTTTTCATATCCAAGTGATTTGAAGGCTCATCCAGAATCAACAAATTCACTGGCTCCAACAATAATTTGATCATTGCCAAACGCGTTTTTTCTCCTCCAGAAAGCACTTTTACTTTCTTCGTAATATCATCACCTTGGAACATGAAAGCCCCCAAAATATTTTTGATTTGTGTTCTGATATCTCCAACCGCAATACTGTCGATCGTTTCAAAAATTGTAGCATTTTCATCTAATAATGCCGCTTGATTTTGAGCGAAATACCCAATTTGAGCATTATGGCCAATTTCAACACTTCCAGAATCAACACCGATTTCTTTCATAATCGCTTTGATCATTGTCGATTTACCCTCACCATTTTTCCCAACAAAAGCCACTTTTTGACCACGTTCGATTACAATATTTGCATCTTTAAAAACTACGTGATCTTCGTAAGCTTTAGACATTTCTTTTACAATAACAGGATATTGCCCAGAACGCGCTGCAGGCGGGAATTTTAATCGTAATGCAGAAGTATCAACTTCATCAACTTGAACAATTTCTAATTTTTCAAGCATTTTTACACGAGACTGAACCGCATCAGTTTTAGAGAATGTTCCTTTGAAACGCTCAATAAACGCACGGTTTTCAGCAATCATTTTTTGCTGTTCATCGTATGCTTTTTGCTGATGAATTCTACGGTCTTTTCTTAATTCTAAATAATGCGTATATTTTGCTTTGTAATCGTAAATTCTTCCCATTGTAACTTCGATAGTTCTGTTTGTAATATTATCTACAAACGCTCTATCGTGCGAGATTACAACAACAGCTTTTGCTTGATTCAGCAAAAACTCTTCTAACCATTGAATACTTTCGATATCCATGTGGTTGGTTGGCTCATCCAGCAAAATCAAATCTGGTTTTCTCAATAGAATTTTAGCTAATTCTATACGCATTCTCCATCCTCCAGAAAATTCAGAAGTTTGACGGTTAAAATCTTCACGTTCAAATCCTAAACCAACTAATATTTTTTCAACTTCAGCTTCGTAGTTAACTTCTTCGATTGCATAAAATTTCTCGCTTAAGTCCGAAACTCTCTCGATCAATTTCATGTATTCATCACTTTCATAATCGGTACGAACTGTCAATTGCTCATTGATATCGTCGATTTCAGCTTTCATTGTAAAAATTTCACTGAACGCTTTTGATGCTTCTTCCATTACTGTCGCACCATCTTCAGTCAATAAATGCTGAGGAAGATATGCGATCACAGCTTCTTTTGGAGCCGAAATATTTCCTGTAGAAGGCTTATTAACTCCTGCTATTATTTTTAAAAGTGTCGATTTTCCCGCACCATTTTTACCCATAAGGGCAATTTTATCATTTTCATTTATAGCAAAAGAAACATCGCTAAAAAGTGTAGTTCCGCCAAACTGAACCGAAATATCGTTAACTGTAATCATTTGTTCTTGTTAATTTGTTTAATCGGTTAATCGTTTCTTTTTGACTACCCATTTTTTTCGTGCCGCAAAGATAGATTAATTAGATAATTTGGCAATTTGAAAATTAGATAATTTTGAAAATCTGTCCATTAGGCAATTTACCAATTAAATAACATCATAATCACAGCGAACGAAACCTAAATGGTTTTGTATTATTTCGAAATTTTAATCTTAACTTGTGATATAATTTTAAAAATCAGCGAATTATGAAAACGAAATTAAAATTGACCATTTATTTAATTGCAGGATTATTATTTGGCTTTTCTGCAAATGCACAAAAAACTGTAATTAAAAAAGAAGCTTTACCTGCAAATGCGCAAACTTTTTTGAAGACGCATTTCGGATCGAAAAAACCAAGCTACATTTTAGAAGACAAAGAAATCCTTTCTACAGAATATAAAGTGAAATTTGATAATGAAACTGAAATCGAATTTGACAAAAAAGGAAACTGGAAAGAAGTTGATGGCAAAAACTCCAAAATTCCAAAATCGATCGTTCCTAAAAAAATTGCTTCTTACATAAAAACAAATTTCCCAAAAGAAAATGTAACCAAAATTGAAATCGAAAGTTCTGGTTATGAAACAAAATTGAGCAACGGTTTAGAATTGAAATTCAACTTAAAAGAAGATTTTGTTAAAATCGATAAATAAGGGAAATTAGAAAAATGTGGCAATTTGAAAATTAGAAAATTACCAAAACTATAAACAACAAACCCGACAGGTTTTGAAAACCTGTCGGGTTTGAAAAAATTATCTAATTTTCAAATTGACTAATTATCTAATTAATCTTTTCTCCATTTTTTGGTTTCTTCAAAAACATGTTCTAAAATCGCTTGTTCAGTTGCATCAAAATCAATATTTCTTCTTGACAAAACCAAACGCGCTGTTTCAAACGCTTTTTTAGTTACATAAGTTGTAAATCCTGCAGCGCCGCCCCAAGAAAAACTCGGAACAAAATTGCGAGGAAAACCAGATCCAAAAATATTAGCGCTTACACCAACAACAGTTCCGGTATTAAACATTGTGTTGATGCCACATTTACTGTGATCTCCCATCATCAAACCACAAAACTGAAGTCCGGTTTTAGCAAAACCTTCTGTTTCGTAGCTCCATAATTTCACTTCTTCGTAATTGTTTTTCAAGTTTGAGTTATTAGAATCGGCACCAATATTACACCATTCACCCAAAACAGAATCACCTAAAAATCCTTCATGCCCTTTATTTGAATTAGCAAAAAGAACCGAGTTTTTAACCTCACCACCTATTCTAGATCCAGGACCTACTGTAGTTGCGCCATAAACCTTAGCCGACATTTTCACCATTGCATTTTCGCATAAAGCAAATGGCCCTCGAATTACGGTTCCTTCCATAATTTCAGTATTCTTACCTATATATATAGGACCAGTTGAAGCATTTAGGGTTACAAACTCTAATTTAGCTCCTTCTTCAATAAAAATATTTTCAGGCGCTATGACATTTACGCTTTTCGGAATTGGCTGTGATTTTCTGTCTTCAGTCAAAAAAGCAAAATCAGCACGAATTGCCGCATCGTTTTTAGAAAAAATATCCCAAGTATGCTCAACAGTCAAACAATCATCGTTATACTGAATGATTTCATAAGAGTCAAAATCAACTTCTTCTTGATTTTCTGACGCAAAAAAAGCGATTACATCCTCGCCTTTAAAGATTGCCTGATTTGCCGTTAAATCAGAAATCATCTCAACAAGCTTATCATTTGGCAAATAAGCGGCATTGATCATTACGTTTTCTTCCATTTCCACCATTGGAAATTTTTCAGACAAATATTCTTCAGTAATTGTTGTTATTGTTGAGCCAAGGCGCATTTCCCATTTTTGACGAATTGTCATAATTCCGATTAAGATATCGGCCACGGGCCTCGTAAAAGTAAAAGGTAATAAAGCATTCCGAACGGGACCGTCAAAAAGAATGTAATTCATAAATAAAAAATTTGGTACTTGTTAAAATCTTGATTTGGTTATCGAGGCCAAAGTTACAAATATTTATGTTTTTACTAAACTTGTTTTAGTAGTTCATAATGAATTGAATCCAAAATACTCCTGCACAAAACAACCACAATCCAACCAAAGTTTGAGCAACAAAAATTATGGCATAAAAAAAGCCTTCCAAATTGGAAGGCTTTTGTATAATTTAAAACAGCTATTATTTTTTAGCGTGTTTCGCGTATTTAGTTTTGAATTTATCAATACGTCCTGCAGTATCGATAAGTTTAGATTTACCAGTATAAAAAGGGTGAGATGTTCTAGAAATCTCCATTTTTACAACTGGATACTCAACTCCGTCAACTTCAATTGTTTCTTTTGTATCTGCAGTAGATTTAGTGATAAAAACCTCATCGTTAGACATGTCTTTAAATGCAACTAATCTGTAATTTTCTGGGTGAATTCCTTTTTTCATCTTTTCTTTTTATTTATTGTTTGGAGCATTTTTATTTTGAAGCTTTTTCGTGATTAGAAAAAGGTATAAACAAATAACACTCTTTTTGTTTAAAAATTTAATTATTTTTGAGTGTGCAAATTTACAATTCTTTTTTAATAAACAAACAGTTAGCTTACTTTTTTTTACTTTATTTCGAAAAGCTTTTTTTATCTACGATTATAGCGGGAATTACTATATTTGTGGATTAATTTTAAAACATATAGAAATATGATCAATGAAGTTATAAAAAAGAATGGTATTACTTACGGAATTGTCTTAGGAGTTATTCTAGCATTAATTACAGCGAGCATCTATTCAATAGATCTTAAATTGTTTGTTTCTGGATGGATTGGCGCATTGAGCTTTGTCATTTATCTGGTAATTGGAATCCTATTACTGACAAAGACAAAAAAAGAAATCAATGGTTCGTTCTCTTTTAAAGATGCATTTACAACCTATTTTATTACCACACTTATTGCTTTATTAATTTCAACATTTTTCAGTATTTTATTATTTAACGTTATTGACCCCGCTGCAAAAGAAACAATAGGAGAATATCTTATAAAATATATGGCCGAAACGTTGCAAAAATTCGGAACACCTGCTTCTGCAATAAATGAAGCATTGGATAAAATGAGAAAAACTAGCCCGTTTTCAACTCTAGAACAACTTAAAGGATTAGCTTTCAGCCTTGCCCTTTATTCTATTTTAGGATTAATTTTGGCCGCATTTTTCAAAAGCAAAACTACTCAAGAATAAAAATTATAAATGAATTTATCTATACTTATACCGCTTCTAAACGAAGAGGAATCACTTAAAGAACTCTACACATGGATCATTAAAGTGATGCAATCTAACAATTACTCTTATGAAATCATTTTTGTAGATGATGGTAGTACAGATGATTCTTGGAATATTATCGAAAGTTTTTCTAATGAGAACCCAAATGTAAAAGGTATTCGTTTCATGAAAAACTTTGGAAAATCTCAGGCTTTGCATGCTGGTTTTGCAAAAGCAAAAGGTGATGTTATCATTACTATGGATGCCGACTTGCAAGACAGTCCTGACGAAATTCCTGAATTGTATGAAATGATTACAAAGCAGAAATACGATTTGGTTTCGGGCTGGAAAAAGAAACGCTATGACTCGGTTGTAGCAAAAAATTTGCCTTCAAAATTATTTAACTGGGCGGCTAGAAAAACTTCTGGTGTTGAATTAAACGATTTTAATTGCGGATTGAAAGCCTACAAAAATGTTGTCGTAAAAAACATTGAAGTTTCTGGCGAGATGCACCGTTATATTCCAGTTTTGGCGAAAAATGCTGGATTTGGAAAAATTGGCGAAAAAGTGGTTATCCACCAAGCTAGAAAATACGGTGAAACAAAATTTGGAATGGAACGTTTTATAAACGGCTTTCTGGATTTAATTACGATTTGGTTTCTATCACGATTCGGAAAAAGACCGATGCACTTATTTGGCGCAATTGGTTCGTTAATGTTTATTATCGGATTTTTATCTGCAGGTTATATTGGTATTTCTAAATTGTACCACATGTATGAAGGAATGAAATATACGCTTGTTACAAACAATCCGTGGTTTTATATTGCTTTGACTACAATGATTTTAGGCACTCAGCTGTTTCTTGCTGGATTTTTAGGCGAAATCATTTTAAGAACCAAAAGCAATGAAGCAAGATACAAAGTTTCCCGAGAGGTTAATTTTTAATGTAGAGCACTGACCCGCCCTACACATTTAATTAAATAATAAAAAAAATTACATGAATATAGCACCTAATATATTAAGCGCCGTAAATGAATGGTTGACACCAACATTTGACAAAGAAACGCAAGCCGCAGTTAAGGAATTAATGACAACTTCTCCAAAAGAACTTGAGGAAAGTTTTTATAAAAACCTTGAATTTGGAACTGGCGGAATGCGTGGCGTAATGGGCGTTGGAGACAACAGAATCAATAAATATACACTTGGAAAAAACACCCAAGGATTATCTGATTACCTACATGAAGTTTTTCCAAATGAGCCTTTAAAAGTGGTTATTGCTTACGACTGCCGTCATAATAGTAATACTTTGGCAAAAGTGGTTGCAGATGTTTTCTCTGCAAACGGAATTCAGGTTTATTTGTTTTCAGACTTAAGACCAACTCCAGAATTGTCTTTTGCTCTTAAATATTTAGGATGCCAATGCGGAATCGTTTTGACTGCTTCTCACAATCCGCCAGAATACAATGGATATAAAGTATATTGGCAAGATGGTGGACAAATTGTTCCTCCACAAGACAAAGCCATTATCAACGTAATTGAAAATTTAGGCTACGACAAAATTAAATTTGACGCGAATGAGAGTTTAATCAAATATATCGACACTGATATTGATAAGGCTTTTGTGAAATCGTCTATTGAAAATGCAAGTTTCAATACTCCGGCTGAAGCTAAAGACAACTTACATGTTGTTTTCACTTCATTGCACGGAACTTCTATAAAATCTATTCCAGATACTTTATCACAAGCTGGATACAAAAATGTTCATATTGTTCCTGAGCAAGCTATTCCTGATGGAGATTTCCCAACTGTAAAATCTCCAAATCCAGAAGAGCCAGAAGCTTTGACTATGGCATTGGCTTTGGCAGACAAAACAAACTCTGATATTGTTGTCGGTACAGATCCTGATTGTGACCGTTTAGGTGTTGCTGTTCGTAACAACGACGGCAAAATGATTCTATTGAACGGAAATCAAACTATGATCTTGATGACTTCTTTCTTGTTGAAACAATGGCAGAAAGCTGGAAAACTAAACGGGAAACAATTTGTAGGATCAACAATCGTTTCAACTCCAATGATGATGGAACTAGCATCAAGCTACGGAGTGGAATGCAAAGTTGGATTGACTGGATTCAAATGGATCGCAAAAATGATCAAAGATTTCCCAGAACTTCAATTTATTGGAGGCGGTGAAGAAAGCTTTGGCTTTATGGTTGGTGATGCTGTAAGAGATAAAGATGCCGTTGCCGCTACTTTATTAATCTGTGAAGTTGCTGCACAAGCAAAAGCTGCAGGAAGTTCTGTTTACAAAGAGCTTCTTCAACTTTACGTTGAAAATGGCTTCTACAAAGAACACTTGGTTTCTTTAACTAAAAAAGGAATGGAAGGTTTAGAAGAAATCAATCAAATGATGATCAACTTACGCCAAAATCCTTTAAAAGAAATCAATGCTCAACGCGTAATTATGGTTGAAGATTACCAATCATCAATTGCTTTGAATTTATTGACTGGCGAAGAATCAACAATGGATATTCCAAAATCAAACGTATTGATCTATTATACTGAAGATGGTTCTAAAATTTGTGCAAGACCAAGCGGAACTGAGCCTAAAATTAAATTCTACATCAGCGTAAATGCTGCAATCGAATCGGTTTTAGAATTTGATGAAGCAGAGAAATTCTTAGACCAAAAAATACAAAACATCATTGCAGACATGCAATTGAAATAAATCTCAATACATTTCCAATTACGCACAAAGTTTGTGCACGATTGAAAAAATTGATTCTAACAAACTCTGATTTACATTCTTGAAATGGAAGTCAGAGTTTTTTTTATAAAAAAAAGCAAAAAGAAATTGAAAACACCTCAATTGGATTAATTTTGTGCATTGAAAATTGCTTTATCAAATCGTTAAATATTGGTAAAGCCACCCTAAACAAAGAAAACAACATCAAAAAAAATAAATGAGTAATTTCAAAAAAATAGTTCCTTTTATATATCCATATAAAAGATATGCGTATCTGAACATCTTTTTCAATGTCTTGTATGCACTTTTCAGCACACTTTCGTTTATGTCATTAATCCCTATGATTCAGGTTTTATTTGACCAAACCAAAAGAAATACCGTTAAGCCAGTGTACGAAGGGATATTACACATCAAAAAGTACGGTGAAAATTATTTAAGCTATTTTGTAACGCAAACCACAGATCAGTATGGCGTAGGACGCACTTTATCGATAATGGTAGCAGGAATTATTACTATCTTTTTATTGAAAAACCTTGTTGATTACCTGGCTATGTTCTTCATTAATTTCTTGCGAAATGGTGTTTTGAGAGATATGCGTAATGCGATGTATAAAAAAACTTTAGAACTGCCCCTATCTTTTTATTCTGAAAAAAGAAAAGGTGACGTAATCTCGAGAATTTCTGCAGATGTAAATGAATTGCAGACTTCTTTTCTTGCCATTCTGGAACTTATCGTAAAAGAGCCTTTAACGATTGTATTCACTATCGCAGCTATGCTTTTCATTAGTCCAAAACTGACTTTATTTGTATTTATTTTTATTCCGGTTTCAGGTTATATTATTTCTTTAATTGGAAAACAGCTTAAAAAACAATCTACAAAAGCACAACAGGAACAAGGACATTTTTTATCAACTATTGAAGAAACTATTGGAGGACTAAAAGTTGTTAAAGGTTATAATTCTGAAAATTATTTCAACACTGTTTTTCAAAATTCTACTGAGCGTTTTTTCAAACTATCAAACAGCATCGGTAATCGCCAAAATTTAGCGTCTCCTGCGAGTGAATTCATGGGGATCACTGTAATTGCCATTTTGCTTTGGTACGGTGGTCAAATGGTTTTGATCGACAAAACTCTAGACGGAGCCTCTTTTATTGCCTATATGGGATTAGCATATAATATCTTAACTCCTGCAAAAGCAATTTCTAAAGCTTCTTACGGAGTAAAAAGAGGAAATGCTGCAGCAGAACGTGTTCTTGAAATTTTAGAACAAGAAAACACTATAGTTTCTAAAGAAAAAGCCTATGAAAAGGACACTTTTGATGATCAAATAAGCATTGAAAACATCAACTTTAAATATGAAGAAACAAGCATCTTAAAAGATTTTTCTCTTCAAATTAAAAAAGGACAAACTGTTGCGCTTGTTGGGCAATCTGGAAGCGGAAAAAGTACGATTGCGAATTTATTAACGCGTTTTTATGATGTAAACGAAGGCACAATTTCTATTGACGGAATCAACATAAAAGATATGAGTCTGCACTCTCTTCGCAGTTTGATGGCGTTGGTTACACAAGACATTATTTTATTTAATGATACCATTAAAGCAAACGTCGCATTAGGAAAACTTGACGCAACTGACGACGAAATTATTGAAGCTTTAAAAATTGCCAATGCTTACGAGTTTGTAAAAGATCTTCCAAATGGAATTTATACTAATATTGGAGATAGCGGAAGCAAAATTTCGGGTGGACAAAAGCAACGTTTATCGATTGCAAGAGCTGTATTGAAAAATCCTCCGATTATGATTTTGGATGAAGCAACATCAGCATTGGATACTGAAAGCGAAAAATTTGTTCAGGTGGCGCTTGAAAATATGATGCAAAACAGAACTTCAATTGTAATTGCGCACAGACTTTCTACTATTCAAAAAGCTGATGTAATTGTGGTAATGCAAAAAGGAAGAATTGTTGAGCAAGGAACGCACGAAGAATTAATTGCGCTAAACGGGACTTATAACAAACTGGTTACAATGCAGTCTTTCGAATCTTAAGATTCATAAAAAAGAAATAAATCATTTTAACAGATTAAGGAAATATTAAAACAGCATTTAATATTCTTTAATCTGTTTTTATTTTTATAACTTTAGGTAGCTATTGATAACTCTTTAAAAATGTACATCAATAATCCGAATATAAAATTGCCCGAAGATCCGGATACTGTCGTTTGGAAGTATCTTGACTTATCTAAATTTCTTGATTTATTGCTTTCGAAAAAATTATTCATGTCGCGTTCCGACAAATTTGAAGATCAATACGAAGGCACTTTCAGCGAGCCGACTTATGAAGAAATAAAAAAACTGGCGGTTGATAATCCTGATTTTATAACTTATTACAAAACACACAGGGAAAAAGTCGCTATAAGCAGTTGGCATATCAACGAATATGAATCGTTTGCTATGTGGCAGATTTTTACGCAAAACAGCGAAGGGCTGGCGATTCAGTCTACAATCGGAAGATTGCAAAAAGCCTTAAAACCCGAAAATAATTTTGACCAATATATTGGCGAAGTAAACTACATCGACTACAAAAAAGAATACATTCCGTTTGATGATTTGTTTTTTCCGTTTTTATTTAAACGAAAAAGCTTTCAATACGAACGCGAAGTCCGGATCATTACCGACACTTCCCAAAGCACCTTAAAACTAAACGATGGATTAAAAATCAATGTTGACATCAATCAATTGATTGAGAAGATTTACATTCATCCAAAATCTGAAAACTGGTATAAAAAACTAGTTATTGAATTAGTAGAACGCTTGGATTTTGGTTTCGAAATCGAAAAATCAGATTTGGAAAGTGATATTTTAATTTGATGTGGAATTATTTTTATCCATTTCAGCAAAGTAGTATTCTCTTAAATACCGATTTTGATCATCTATGATAATTTCCCCATTTTTCTTAAAATAATAAACAGAATCCGATTTTGCTTTCTTCACAACAGAGTCTCCAATTTCAATTCTGGAATATATAAAAGCACTTACTTGATGTGATTCTACTAGCCTTAAATATATAAAATGAGGACATCGAATACATTTTTCATCTCCCTCCTTATCTTTTACAATTCCGGAAAATGCTTCTTCATTTGCTTCTCTATAATTGCGTTCTGCTTTCGATTTATCTGCGAAGCAACACATTACTATTATAAAAAACAAAATTGGCAAAAAAACATATCGCACTTTGCCAATCTCTTTATCTTGATCGTTTAATTCTTTTTCGGAATACAATTCTTGAAACTATATAGGTTTATAAGACTTAACCTCCCATTTTTTAGAAGCAAGATCTATGTAATTATAGTGCAAAACATCATTTTTATCAAATTGTCCGTTTTGATTAGTATCTTCAATAGTTCTGAAATACAAACGGTTTTTAGATTCTATTAAGCTCCAATCGACCAATTCTTGAAGATCCGGTGAAACTTTGGTGAAATTCTCCCCACTGATATCACTTAAATACAAGGTTTTAATATCCCCTGTATCTATTTTCCCGTCTTTATTGGTATCTGAATCCGTCAGTGTGTATACCATAACATTATTATGAGTTTTATCCGCAACGGTTTTTAAATACGTCGCCGTCATGATCAAAACTGGCTTATCTGATAGAGGCCTAATCGAATCTGAATCGACTTTCTGAAATTTCAAATTTTGCAGATAGCCGGTAATCTCATATTCTCCTAAATTAGAAATCGTAAAGCTCACATCATTTACACTCGATGAACCGTAACGTCCTTTTGTACCTCTTTCATACACTCTCAAATCGCCAACAGGATGAATCAAATAATTCGTTCCTTCCATTTGAACTGGCAAATCTGACACTTCAATTTGCGTTGAATCCGTTTTAGCCACAACACTAGCTTTGTTCGAAGCATCATAAATCACTTTCGGCTTCTGCACTTCATCCTTACAACTCACTGTAGTTCCGATAATTACTAAGGCGATATATTTTATATAGTTTTTCATGTTTGGCAATTATATTAGAATATCAAATATACTATTTTTGATTGTAAATTTTTGTTTTATTGAATTTTACTAAAGCCTACAATCTCGCATTTAACTTAACGTTAAAAACTCGCGAAGTCATATAATTTGGAATCGCATATTCATTTTTAGAATACACATCACGAACCCAAGTATTAGTAATAGCATTTTGATTATTAAAAAGATTAAAAATCTCCAACCCTACTGATAATTCCTTGAAGTCTTTCAGCCATTTTGCTTTGGCAACTTTCGTACTACTATCCACAAAAACTTTTGCAAAACCAACATCTGCTCTTCTATAATCATTTAATCGGTTTTGGTATAAATACGGATCAGAATACGCCGGCGCTCCACCTGGCAATCCTGTATTATAAACTAAATTAAGATACAATTTCACGCTCGGAATGTTTGGCATATAATCTTGAAACAACATTGCAAATTTCAAACGCTGATCGGTTGGTCTTGCTATATATCCTTTGTTTTCATAATTTTCTTCCGTCTTCAAATATCCAAAACTTACCCATGATTCTGTACCTGGAACAAATTCTCCATTTAGCCTAAAATCAAACCCTTGTGCGTAGGCTTTTGCATTATTATTGGCAACATATCGAATTCGGACATTGTCTATGGAATAAACATTTACATCTGAAAGTGACTTATAATATACTTCTGTCACCCATTTAAAAGGACGATTCCACATTTTAAAATTGTAATCATTTCCTAAAACAATATGAACTGACTCTTGCGCTTTTACGTTTGGATGAACAATTCCGTCTAAATCACGAAGTTCCCTGTAAAATGGCGGCTGATGATACAATCCGCCCGAAACTCGAAAAACCATGCCCATATCCCAATCTGGCTTGATTGCAAATTGCGCACGCGGACTCAAAACAAACTGCGTTTTGCCTTCTTCTAAAGCGCCCAAAACATTCCAGCTCTGAAAACGAGCACCTGCATGATACCAAACCTGACTAGAACCAATTGCCGTTTTTTTATTAAACTGCATATAACCCGAAAGTCTGTTTATGGTATTAAAATTTGTAGCGCGAACATCTTGATAAGGCAACAAAGGTCCTGTATAGGGTTGATAAGGCTGATTATTTTTAGGCAAAATAACCAATGGAGGATTAATTGAAAATCCAGCTGAATCAATCACCTCCCACTCGACTACACGATCACGAATGGATTCTCGAGTATATTTCAAACTAAATTCCAGTTCACTATCGTTAAGCCACTCTTTAAACCCTTTTATTTCGGCATTAGCGATTAAAGCATCGAGGTCATTTCGAGCGTGATTAAGCTGCGAACCGATTCCTTTTGTAAAATCGATGTTTTCAACATTTCCATCCTCATCAACATTTCCTAAACGATATTGTGCTAAAATATCGAAATGTTCCTGTTCTGTGGTATGGAAAAGCGAACCGATCAATTTGAAAGTCAAACTTGGCGAAGCTTTATAAGTTGTTTTTAAAGCCCCGAAATACGTTTCATATTTATCTTTTTCTTGACCGTCATAATAAACCGTCAAAGCCATTGGCTGATCAATTGTACCAAAATTCGTTTGGCGCACTAACGGCTGATACGAATATTTGTTCTGAGAAATATTTCCTAAAAAGCTCATTTGCCATTTTTCGGAAATATCATAATTGACATTCGTTTGAATATCTGCAAAAACTGGAGTATAATTTGTTTCCGTATCTTGACTGTTCACCAAAAGGCTATTATTTCGGTAACGAATTCCAGTAACGGCCGACCATTTTTTATTTTTAGAAACCAAATCAACAGCGGCACTTGCACCCAAAAAACTAGCTTCAAAAGCAGCTCCAAATTGAGTTGGCTTGCGATATGTAATATCCAAAACAGAAGATAGTTTATCTCCAAATTTAGCTTGAAATCCTCCAGCTGAAAAATCGACATTTTGAACCAAATCGGTGTTGGTAAAACTCAAACCTTCTTGCTGGCCAGAACGAATCAAAAACGGACGATAAACCTCGACTTCATTTACATAAACTAAATTTTCATCATAATTTCCGCCACGAACCGCATATTGTGTACTCAATTCATTATTGGAATTTACACCCGGCAATGTCTTTAAAATGTTTTCTATTCCGGCGTTTGCTCCCGGAATTTTCTTAATAGTTTCTGGCTCAACAGTGACAATGCCTTGGACTCGTTTTTTATTTTTAGAAGAAACAAAAACTTCGCCCATTTGCTCAGCAGAACTGCTCATCACTGGATTAAAAAGAAAAACTTCATTCGGTTTTAAACTTACCGTAAGGCTCATCATTTTCAAAGAAACGTGGGTAAAAATCAAAGAAACTTTTTTATTTGCCGGCACTTCAATATCAAAAACACCATTTTGATTTGACTGAACCACATTTCCTAGATATGAAATATTAACATCGGCAACAGGATGATTTTCCGTATCTAAAATAACACCTTTCACATGAGCGTTTTGAGCAAATGCAATAGATCCGATGCATAAAAAAAAGAAAACAAATATTAGCTTATAATTATTCAAATGTTTTGATTTTATTTTTGTTGACTCCTAAAAAAATTAGTTTCAAAAAAACCGACATTTCCAACATTATCAGTCACTTCGATTTTTAAATTATTTTCACCCTCAAGCAGTAAAGCGTCTTCAAAAGTATGCGTAATTTTTCTAGTTTTATTATCATATTCAAACAAAATCCAATTTCCATTTAAATAGCCATTATACGACTTAATGCCCGACAAAGAATCGCTTATTGTAAATTGTATTTTCTTCACATCGCTAATCCATTTGTCTTGAATTGGTTTAGCAATCGAAATTTTTGGCGCAATCGTATCCAAGACTAAACCAAATTGTCCTAAAGTTTTTGATTTTGCTGTAAAAACATCTTCTTTTCGGGAAGTTGCATTATAGCCATTACCTCTTCCGATGTAAAGCTTATCTCGCAAAGCCTCCGGATAAGCATCATCTTTAATCGTAATCGTGAAATTTGAATGCACTGGAACAACATCATCATGAATATATATTTTGTTGTTTTTTACATCAAAATTCAAATTAAAATCTTCATAAAAAGTACCTGCCGGAAAAAACACAGACATGTTATCTTTTTCAAAATTGGTGTCTTTATTATATCTCACAAAATATTTTGACGTAATTGGTTCTGCCGGAATAAGTGGTGTTTCGGCATCATATTCAATTGGAACCGTAATCGAATTCATATTCCCGTTATAATCTGAAACCTCAATTCTGTATGCTGAAGCTAAATTAGGCTGCGCCGAAATTATCCCTCTAACAGAATCGGTTTTAATAATACTCAAAGCATATGGCGTTTTCATAAAAAGTTTTTGAACACGCTGGCTTGACTTTTTATATCTTGGATAATCAATAAAAGCATTTACAAATCGCATTTCATCAAATGAATACGTATTAAACTGATAATTATAATTCTGATTTCCGTTTAAAAAAGTCGAGACATTAAAAACGCCATTTTTATTATTAGAAACATCATCGGTATCAACAGCATTAATTCCGAAACCAATTTTTCCATTTGTTTTGACTTTTCCTGCCAAATAAGTTCCATCTTTCTGCAAAGACAAATTAAGCATTAACGGCTGTTTTGATTGATTGACTACAGAGTTGTACAGTGGATAAACATACAAACTGGATAAAGTAGGCTTTTTGGTATCTTTTATATTTTGGTCAAAGCCAAAAAACATTGGGTTAATTATAAATTCCGATTTCGTATCACGAATTTCAAAATGCAAGTGAGGGCCTTCAGAAGATCCTGTATTTCCAGAAAGCGCAATCAATTGTCCTTTGGTTACTGGCAATTCATCAGGTTTCGGGAACATTTCAATTTCAAAAGCCTTTTCTTTATAGTGCGTTTTTTGAATATAATCCTGAACAGGGCCAACTGCAGTTTGCAAATGTCCATAAACAGAAGTATATCCGTTTGGGTGTGTTATGTAAATACATTTTCCGTTGCCAAAAGTCGAAATCTTGATTCTTGAAATATATCCATCAGCCACAGCATATACATTCAACCCTTCTCTTTGATTCGTTTTTAAGTCAAAACCAGCATGAAAATGATTTGGCCTTAACTCTCCAAAATTCCCAGAAAGTTGCATCGGAATGTCAAGTGGGGCGCGAAAATAATCTTTAGGATACGGGCTTTGAGCAAAAATAAAATGACTAAATAATAAGGTGAATAGCGTAAATCTCATAAACAACATTTTTGCTAAGATAAAAAAATATGAGGCCAAAACCGAGTATTTAGCTACAAAAATACAATTAACTGAATTTCATTTAATTGCCTATTTTAACTACAAAAAAATCGATAAAAAATTGCATTAATAAAAAGGAATACTAACTTTGTATGATTAAGTAATGAATAGGATTTATAATGAGTGTAATTGCCGAAATAATTGATACTCTTGAATATAAAGTCGAGAAGCTTTTTGAAAAGTCAAAAGGTTTGGAGAAGAACAATCAGGATTTACAATTAGAACTAGCCAAAGCTGTGCAAATTATCCAGAAACAATCTGAAGAAATTGAAGCTTTGAAAAAGCAATATGATACACTTAAAATAGCCAATTCGTTGCTCGGCAGCGACAATAACAAGAGAGAGACAAAGCTTAAAATAAATTCATTAATTCGCGAAATTGATTACTGTATAGCGCAACTATCAGATTAGTAAAAACATGGACGGAAAGCTTAGAATCAAAATATCAATTGCAGACCGCGTTTACCCTTTAACGGTTGAACCTGCTCAAGAAGAAGGACTTAGGAGTGCTTCTAAAAAAATTGATACGATGATCAAGCAATTCGAAGAAAATTACGCAGTTCGTGACAAACAAGATGTATTAGCTATGTGTGCATTGCAATTTGCATCACAAGTGGAACAAAAACAAATTGATAACGCAATCGATGGAGAAGAAACCATTGAACGAATTAAAAAATTAAATTCGCTATTAGATCAATATCTCGAAAAATAAACGTTCTTTACAGAAACTAAGATACTGCCTACATTAGTTCACAATTGGTAAACTCAACACTAACAATTTAGAATGAGCAAATCGTCGCTACTATAGTATGCCCTCCTTTTGGCTGGGAAACTTGAACAGTGAGTTAGCTCAAAACTTGTCTTTACGAGTTTATACAAGCAATTAATGTAGGCTTTTTTTATATATAAACCCTAACAAACATGAACATCATAACGATCATTATTGGTATTGTAGGAATTGCAGCAGGTTTTGCAATTGCTAAAATCATCGAGAAAAGCAATATTTCTAATCTAATCAAAAACGCTAAAAAAGAAGCTGCTTCAATTTTGAAAGATGCTAATTTAGAAGCTGAAAATATTAAAAAAGATAAAATTCTTCAAGCAAAAGAACGTTTTATCGAATTAAAATCGGAACACGAACAAGTTATTTTAGCACGTGACAAAAAAGTTGCTGAAGTAGAAAAACGCGTGCGCGATAAAGAATCTCAGGTTTCGAATGAACTTTCGAAAGCTAAAAAAGTGAATGATGATTTTGAGTCTAAAACTCAAGAGTACAACAACAAAATTGAGCTTTTAGACAAAAAACAAGCTGAAGTTGACAAACTTCACAAAAGCCAATTGCAACAACTTGAGGTAATCTCAGGACTTTCTGCTGAAGAAGCAAAAGAACAATTAGTTGAAGGCTTAAAAGCTGAAGCTAAAAGCAAAGCAATGTCTCATATTCAAGACACTATTGAAGAGGCTAAACTTACTGCGCAGCAAGAAGCTAAAAAAATCATCATCAACACAATTCAGAGAGTTGGAACTGAAGAAGCAGTTGAAAATTGCGTTTCTGTATTCAACATTGAATCTGATGACGTAAAAGGTAGAATTATTGGACGTGAGGGACGTAACATTAGAGCTTTAGAATCAGCTACTGGTGTAGAAATTATTGTTGATGATACTCCGGAAGCTATTATTCTTTCTTGTTTTGATCCTGTTAGAAGAGAAATCGCTCGTTTGTCATTGCATAAATTAGTAACTGACGGACGTATTCACCCAGCGAGAATTGAAGAAGTTGTTGCTAAAACAGCAAAACAAATCGATGATGAAATTATCGAAGTTGGAAAACGTACTGTAATCGACTTAGGAATCCACGGATTACACCCTGAATTGATTAAAGTGGTTGGAAGAATGAAATACCGTTCATCTTACGGACAAAACTTGCTACAGCACTCAAGAGAGGTTTCTAAACTTTGCGGTATCATGGCAGCGGAGTTAGGCTTAAACGTTAAACTTGCAAAAAGAGCTGGTTTATTACACGATATTGGTAAGGTGCCAGATACAGAAAGTGATTTGCCACACGCACTTTTAGGGATGCAGTGGGCAGAAAAATATGGTGAGAAAGAAGAAGTATGTAATGCGATTGGAGCACACCACGATGAGATTGAAATGAAATCATTATTATCTCCAATTATTCAAGTTTGTGATGCTATTTCTGGAGCTCGTCCTGGAGCAAGACGCCAAGTTCTTGATTCATACATTCAGCGTTTGAAAGACCTTGAAGATGTTGCTTACGGATTCAGCGGTGTGAAAAATGCTTATGCAATTCAAGCCGGTAGAGAGCTTCGTGTAATTGTAGAAAGCGAAAAAGTTTCTGATGATAATGCCGCAAACCTATCATTTGAAATTTCTCAAAAAATCCAAACAGAAATGACTTATCCAGGTCAAGTAAAAGTAACTGTAATTAGAGAAACAAGAGCAGTAAACATTGCGAAATAATTCTCTGTTTAAATAAATAAAAAAGGCTATCTGAAAATGATAGCCTTTTTTTATTTTTAGACAAACCGAAATTTATAAATCACCAAATATAATTTTAAAACTTGTCCCAACCCCTACTTCACTTTCCACACAAATTGTTCCTTTCATCGCTTCGATTTGATTTCGGGTAATATAAAGGCCAATTCCGCGCGCATCTTCATGCTTATGAAATGTTTTATACATTCCGAACAAAAGATCGCCGTGAACCGCTAAATCAATCCCCAAGCCATTATCTGTAATTTTTAATGACTTATGACCTTCGGGCTCAATCGCAAAATCAAAAACAATCAAAGGATCACGATCAGGATGCCCATATTTTATAGCATTTGTGGTGAAATTGAGCAAAACACTTTCCAAATAAGCTGGATTAAAATTAATGGTCAAATAGTTCGGGACATTATTTACAATTGTCACATTCTTGCGTTTATCGTAGCCTTTAATTGCCGAAATAGTCTTTTCTATGTATTCGCATAATTTCAAAGGAACAACAGCAATATTGATATTGCTTTGTGTTTTTACAATTTGAGTCAAATTCGAAATCGTATCATTCAAATCATTCGAAACAGTCCTCAAATGAATCAGCATTTCACTCACGGTTTGTTTGTCAACATCGGCATCAATAAAATCCAATATTGATTTTATATTGCCTGCCTGTGTATTCAAATTATGCGAAACGATGTGCGAAAAATTCAGCAATCGGCTATTTTGATCGCTATATAATTTCATTGTTTTTAGCAACTCAAGCTCTTTTTCTTTTTGTTGCGAAACATCAGTATGAGTTCCAATTACACGCAAAGGCTTGCCGTTTTCATCACGTTTAATAACCTTTCCACGATCGAGAATCCATTTATAATTGCCGCTTGAAGTCATTACGCGATGGTAATTCTCGTAATACGGAATCTTGTTGTCGAAATGCTCATGAATATCCGAATAATATTTTGGAAGATCATCTGGATGAACAATTTTGTCCCAACGTTCTGGATCGTCAAAAATATCGGTTGATTCTAATTCCAATATTTTCAGGGAAAGAGAAGAATAAAAAACTTGGTTGGTCACCATGTCCCAATCCCAAATTCCAACTGTCGAAGCATCTAAAGCAAACTGAAATCGTTCTTCAGAAATACGCAACCTTTCTTCTTTATCTTTTAAATCGGTGATATCTGAAACATGTCCAAAAAAACTCACGCTACCATCTGGCGATAATTCAGTTTTTGAAGATACTTTAAACCAGCGAAGTCCTTTTTTAGGCAAAACAGCTCTAAACTCAATTTCCCATGGCTTGATTTCTTTTCGCGCTTTAACTAATGATTGAAAAAACAAATCTCTATCCTGCGGAAAAATTCTTTCGTAGACGATTAACTTAATGTCATTGGTAAATTCTTTTGCTGAAATCTCAAAAATATCATCAGCTGATTTGCTGACAAGAGGAAAGGAATAATTATTATTGTTATCGATTACAAATTGAAAAAGTAAATCAGGCACTTCAGCCAATAATTTTTTATAAAAATTATTTACCTCAAGACAGTCTTCATTTCCATATAAATCAAAAACCATACAATAACATTTATGCAAATTAGGTCTATTTTACCCTAAAAAACGAAAAACATGCAGTTCGTCGATTTTATTTGCTTTTAATAGAAATTATCATACAATATATTAATTTTTGAAATAAAAATTAACTTTAGATTGAAAAAATTACTTTCGTGGATGGAAAGTATGCATCACTTCTTTTAAGAAACTTCGATCTAAATGGACATAAATTTCGGTTGTTGTAATCGATTCATGCCCCAACATTAATTGGATCGATCTTAAATCGGCTCCATTTTCTAAAAGATGAGTTGCAAAAGAATGGCGCAATGTGTGTGGACTTATATTTTTATGCAAACCTACTTTAATTGCTAAATCTTTTATAATGGTAAAAATCATTGCCCGTGTAAGTTGATTTCCTCTTCGGTTTAAAAATAGAGTATCTTCATGACCTTTTTTAATATTAAGATCAGGACGAACTTCATCTTTATAAATTTCAATATATTTTTTTGTCAATTTTCCAATGGGAACAAAACGTTCTTTATTTCCTTTTCCAGTAATCTTTATAAAACCTTCATCGAAATACAAATCGGATATTTTAAGTGTCGTTAATTCTGATACCCGAAGACCGCATCCATACAAAGTTTCCAAAATTGCTCTATTACGTTCTCCTTCATTAGAACTTAAATCAATTGCCGCAATCAAAGCATCAATTTCTTCAACTGATAACGTGTCTGGCAATTTTCGCCCCGTTTTTGGGCTTTCAATTAACTCAAGAGGATTATCATTTCGATAATCTTCAAAAATCAAATAATTAAAAAAGCTTTTCAATCCAGAAATAATTCTGGCTTGCGAGCGCGGATTTACTTCTTTCGCTACCGAGTAAATAAACTGTTGCAAAGTTTCATCTGAAATTTTCACTGGCGAAACATCTATTTTATTTTGTTCCAAAAAAAGACATAATCGCTCAATATCAAAACCATAGTTTTCGATTGTATTTTTAGATAATCCTCTCTCAATTCGCAAATACGATTGATAATCTTTTATATATCGGCTCCAATTCATATGTACAAAGTAAATACTTTTTAGATATAAAAAAACCTTCCTCAGAGTTCGGAAGGTTTTTACAATTATCAAATATTCAATTTAATTTATACCCTACAGCCAAAGAAAATACGTTGCTTTTAATTTTATAATTATTATCACCAATATTATAATCCAATGCATTTGACAAACCTAAGTTATAGCGAAGATCTACAGAACAGTACTCCAGAAAATTATAGCCAATACCAAAATTCAAACCAAAATCAACAGTTTTGACATGATCTGTAATGTTTATACCATTTTCTTTAGCCTGCATTAAAAAACCAATTTGCGGACCAGCTTGAACGCTTAATCCTTGTGTAACAAAATATTTAGCCAAAATTGGCAAATTCAAATAGCTTAATTTAATTTCATTATCGTATGCTATATCATCCATTATAAATTTATTTCTCACTCCGTGAGTTGAGTAAAAAAGTTCAGGTTGAATTCCAAAATTCTCCTCCATTTTAATTTCCGAAAAAACACCAATCTGATACCCAATTAAATTTTTATTTTCATTAAAATCAGCGTTATTTGGAAAATTAACACCTGCTTTAATTCCTAATCTACTCCCAGTTCCTTGAGCATTTGCAAAACCAAAGACTATAATTGCAAGAGCAGATAAAATAATTTTCTTCATTCTAATTTGATTTTTTTGTTTGGTTAAATTAATTATCCAAATATAAAAATATACCTACTAAAGATTCATTTTTAAATTAATAAATAAAGTAGTACTATAAATGCAAAAAACCTTCCTGATAATTAGGAAGGTTTAAAAAATTGATGTTTTTTTGATTAGAATTTATATCCTACAGATAATGAGAAAACACCGTTGTGAAGTTTAGTGTCATCTCCAGCATCTGTTTTTGCAATATTTGCTAATCCTAAATTATATCTTAATCCTGCATTAAAATGATCTGTAAAATCATATCCAGCACCAAAGTTTAAGCCAAAATCAATTGATTCAAAAGCATCTTTAACATCCATTTCATTTGAACCGCTAAATCCTTCAACTGTAGTTTTAGTTTTTGCAGAAGTTAAAAATCCAATCTGTGGACCAGCTTCAACATTAAATTTATCAGCAACATAATATTTAAACATTACTGGAACATTTATGTATGACAAGTTAAAACATACATCTGCTGTGTAGATTACGTCACCAATTTCTTCTTGTTGATTGTCTGCTTTTGCACCTTGAGTTGAATATAAAAGCTCTGGTTGGATTGCGAATTTATCAGATAATTTAATTTCTACGAATCCTCCAACATTAAAACCTGCTTTAGATTTCAAATTTACGCCTTCAGTATCTCCTGAAAAATTTGAAAGGTTCAAGCCTCCTTTTACACCGTACTTCACTTCTTGAGCATTCGCAAATCCAAATGCCATAACTGCAACTGCAGATAAAATAATTTTCTTCATTTTTTAGATTTTTTATTGTTTTGGTAGTTTAAATTTCGTGCAAAAGCCTTTCGTTGTTAACGAAAGGCCGTGCTATATTTATTATGTTTTATTAGAATTTATATCCTACAGATACTGAGAAAACACCATTAGTAGTTTTAAAGTCAGCTTCGTCTGGAACATCAGCAATGTTTGACAAACCTACATTATAACGAACTCCAGCGAAAAAATGCTCTGTGAAATCGTAACCAGCTCCAAAATTAAGACCGAAATCTACACTTTTGAAAGAATCTTTTACGTCTTCATCTTCATTTTTAGCAGATAATAAAAATCCAATTTGCGGACCTGCCTCAAGACTTAACTTATCGATTACGTAGTACTTCGCCATAATTGGAAGGTTTAAATAAGAAAGTTTCAATGTTGAGTCAAAACCACCTTCTCCAAAATCAGATCCTTGACCAGAATACAATAGCTCAGGTTGTACTGCGAATTTATCAGTTAGTTTGATTTCTGCTAAAGCACCAACATGAAAGCTTGTTACACCATCGCCATCTGCGTCACCGCCTAAATTAGCAAAGTTCAAACCTCCTTTTACTCCAAATTTTACGTCTTGAGCATTCGCAAATCCAAATGCCATAACTGCAACTGCAGATAAAATAATTTTTTTCATTACAATTTTTTTGGTTAAAATTTATGAGTCAAATATAGAAGCAACATAACGAAAAACATTACGGAAAAACGTAAAAGCATAATTACTTCATGATTTTTTTTAAAAATTTGATTGAAATTAACCTTCCTTTTACTTTAAATTTAATTTGCCGAGTACTAATAAATCTAGCAAAAGCTTATGAACATGCTTTTTTATTCTTTAGATTTTTTTTGATCAAATTATTTAACAAAAAAATAATTCAATACGAAATAAAAAAGCCTCCCTATAAAAGGAGGCTTTAAAAAGATATTTTTATATATTATTTATTGAATTTATATGCCAAAGTTAAAGCAAAAACGCTGTTTTTTGGACTATCATAATATTCATCAATAGTATCAACATTATTGTCTAAAATGTTAGCCAAACCAACTGTATAACGAGCTCCAACTGAGAAATTATCTGTAAAATTATATCCAACTCCAAAATTAAAACCTGTATCAACAGATTTGAAATTATCTTTTACATCATCGCCTTCATTTTTAGCAGACACTAAAAAACCAAGTTGCGGACCTGCTTCTGCAGTAAATTGTTTTGTAATATAAAACTTAGCCAAAACCGGAACATTGATATAATTCAATTTAATGTCTGAATCACTGTTTCCAACGTCAATTCTTGCTCCTTGAGCAGAAAATAATACCTCTGGCTGAATTGATAATCTGTCGATAATTTTAATTTCGGCAAAACCTCCAATTTGGTAGCCAACAAGAGACTTAGCATCCCAATAGTCTCCACCAGCAAAACTTGTAATATTTAAACCTCCTTTAATTCCAAATCTAGTTTCCTGAGCATTACTAAATGCAAAAGCCATTACTGCAATGGCAGATAAAATAATTTTTTTCATTCTAATTTGTTTTGGGTTATAATTAATTACGTCAAATATAAATATATACCTATTAAAAATAAAATAGATTTTTAATAAAAAAAATAGTACCGTTTGTATAGCAAAAAAAACCTTCCTCAATTATGAGGAAGGTTAACAAAAACAAATTAACTAAATATTTAATTTTAGAAGTGCAATGCAAATCCAACATTAAATTGGAAAGCACTTTTGTAGTAATCATCATTTAATGATACATTATAACGAATACCTGGTTCAACAGAAACATTTTTTGCGACAAACCAAGCATAACCGCCTTGTAAACCAATGTAAGATGGATTTTCATCTGCATCTTTATAGCTAACTCCATTATAAGAAACCTCTAATGGGAATTTATTAGCTAAATAGTATTTAGCTCCAATTTTATAAGCAAAAGTACTTGAGTCATTCCCTGCATCACCGTAACCTAAACCTGCTTTCACTGCTAAATTATCAGCAACAAAATATCCGCCTTCAGCTCCAATATTCCACGCAGTATTACCGTCAGATGACCATAACCCAAAAGATGTACTTCCTACACTGTTACCAAAACCAGTATTAGCTTCAATCAACCATTTCCCTTTTGCTGTTTGCTCTTGTGCATTTGCAAATCCGAATGTCATAACTGCAATAGCAGCCAAAATAATCTTTTTCATAATGAATTTTATTTAATTACAATATTCAAAAGTAAAAATATGGCTACAAAAAAAATTGCGCTATACGGTAAGAAAATATCAGAATAAGACAAATTCAAAGCTTTACCAAAAATTACTAGTATTCAAGCAATTGAGGAAACATAACGTCTTCAGAGGTATATAAAGTGAGAATTTTAATATTTTTTTTAAGTTTGATATAAAACAATAAAATCTAAATAATGTAGTTTTGATTGGATAAATAACATATAAATACCAATTTTTAAAAACATTTTTTATGAAGAAATTATTTTTAGCAGCTGTTATGTTCATGATGGCATCAACTGCAATACACGCACAATTATTAAAAATCGGGGTAAAAGCTGGGGTTAACTTTGCAAATCAGCATGGTGATGCTAGTTTTGATGGAATTTCTGTTGACAAAGAAGGCTTGACAAGCTATCATGCGGGTTTAGTAGCAGAAGTTAAATTGTTAGAAAAATTCTCAATTCAGCCAGAGCTATTATATTCAACTCAAGGAGCAACTTATAAAAATGCTGTTGATGAATTTAAAAATGAACTTGGTTATTTATCTATACCGGTAATGGCTAAATTTTACATGACTAAGTCTTTAAGTTTAGAAGTTGGTCCGCAAGCTTCATTTTTATTAAGCAACAAAAAAGAATTTGACGTTCAGGATCCAAAAACTTTTGACTTTGCAGTTAACGCCGGACTTGGTTTAAAAATTACTGAAGGTCTTTTTGTTCAAGCGCGCTATGGTTTAGGACTAACAGAAGTTTCAACTCATGCAGATCTTAAAAACTCAGTATTCCAGCTTTCAGCAGGATTCATGTTCTAAAAAGAATATCACATACTTTTATAAAAACCGTTCTATTTATTTAGAACGGTTTTTTTATTTTTACAAAGTACAATGACAATTGCAAAAATCAATTGCAATATCAAAATTTGAAATCCAAAACAATAACATTAAATATGAAAATCTGCATTATCAACGGACCCAATTTGAATCTTTTAGGAAAAAGAGAACCAGAAGTTTACGGAAGCCAAACTTTTGAAGATTATTTTGAAACGTTGAAATCAAAATTTCCAAATATTGAACTTTCTTATTACCAAAGCAATATAGAAGGCGAGCTAATTGGAAAAATTCAAGAATGTGGTTTTACGTTCGACGGAATTATCTTAAACGCAGGCGCTTACACACATACTTCTATAGGCTTGGGCGATGCTATGAAAGCCGTTACAACTCCAGTAATTGAAGTTCATATTTCAAATACGTACGCTAGAGAAAGTTTTAGACATCAATCGTATTTGTCTGGAAATGCTAAAGGAGTGATTTTAGGTTTCGGCCTTAAAAGTTATGAATTGGCTATTCAATCTTTTTTATAAAAATAACTAAGCGAAGTCAAAGCTTGTTTAAAAGGCTTCGACTTCGCTCAGTCAGACATTTGACATTTTCACTTTTTACATTTTATTTTTGACTTTCGACTTTTGTCTTTTGACTTCACTTTTTTAACAAATTATTAATACCCTCAGATTCAAGTTATTCTATTTTTGTAAGATAAACCACTTACATGAGAAACTTTATTTTATCTGCCCTTTTATTTTTTTCATTTTCTGCCTTTGCCCAAATCAAAGGAACCATCACCGATGAAAAAGGAAATCCGTTACCTTTTGTTTCTGTTTTTGAAGAAAACACTTATGTTGGAACAACTTCAAACGAGCAAGGAAAATATCAATTAAATGTAAAAGAGCCCGGTAAAAACAAAATCATTTTTCAATATCTTGGTTTTAAAACGCAAAAGCTTACGGTATCTTCAGATTCAAAAACGATCATTCTTGACGTCAAAATGCTTGAGGAAAGTTTTGCTTTGAATGAAGTTGTCATTGATCCTAAAAACAATCCCGCTGATGCCATCATAAAAAGTGCGATTGCAAATAAAAAAGACAATTCAGATAAAACAGGTCGCTACACAGCCGATTTTTATTCGAAAGGAATGTTCAAAGTAAAAGATTTACCCAAAAAAATCTTAGGCCAAAAAGTAGAACTCGGCGATGATATGGCTTCTAATTTAGATTCAACCGGAACAGGAATTTTGTATTTATCGGAAACCGTATCAAAAATTTCATTTGAAAAACCTGATAAATTAAAGGAGAAAATAATCGCTTCTAAAATCTCTGGAAATAACCGTGGATACAGTTACAACACTGCTGCATTATCAACTTATGACTTTTATGATAATACTTTAGATTTCGACATTAAACTCATTTCTCCGATTGCAGACAATGCTTTCAGTTATTATAAATACAAACTTGAAGGGACTTTTTTTGATGACAACAATCATCAGATCAATAAAATTAAAGTTACACCAAAACGAGACAAAGAACCCGTTTTTGAAGGTTACATTTATATTATTGACGATAGTTTTGCCATTTATGCGATTGATTTAGACATCAAAGGCTACCGAATGAAAAATGAATTTACCGAAACAATGAACTTAAAACAAAGTTTCAGCTATAATTCGGCGAATAAAATATGGTCAAAAAATGCACAATCGCTTTCCTTTAACGCGGGCGTTTTCGGAATTAAATTCTCTGGAACATTTAATTATGTCTATTCCAATTATGAATTTCCTGTGTCATTCGACAAGAAGACTTTTGGCAATGAAATCGTGGCATTTGAACCGAATGCAAATAAAAAAGATGAGGCTTTCTGGAGCCAAATTCGTCCAATTCCTTTAACCATTGAAGAAAGTACTGATTATACTAAAAAAGACAGCTTACTGACCATTAGAAAATCAAGAAAATATACTGATTCCATCGATGCAAAAAACAATAAATTCAAAGTTTGGGATGTCCTAATGGGGTATGATTACAAAAATACTTTCAAAAGCTATTCTTTCAATTATAAAGGTTTATTAAACTTGAGTTCTTTAAGTTTTAATACGGTTCAAGGCTTCAATTTGGATTCTGGTTTCTCTTTCAGAAAATGGAATGAGGAAAAAGGAAAAAGCACTTTTATAAGCACAACTTTCAATTACGGTTTTTCAGATGATCGTTTGCGTGTTATAGGCGAATTCAGTCATCGATTCAATACCATAAATTATGCTTCGGTTTATATTTCGGGAGGAACAAAAACAATGCAATTCAACAACGCACAACCGATTACAAATTTTGTCAATTCGATAAGTTCTTTATTTTTCAAAGACAATTATATGAAGTTGTACAATTTGGAATTTGCACAAATCAACTACGGTCAAGATGTTGCAAACGGGATAAATTTGAATGCAAAAATTGCCTACGAACAGCGAAAACCGCTTTTTAATACAACAGATTATTCGTTCTTTAAACAAGACGATGTTTATTCATCTAATAATCCATTAGCACCAAATGATTTCACCACGCCGGCATTCGATCAACATCATTTATTTAAGACTGCTTTAAGCGCAAGAATTAATTTTGGAAACAAATACATTTCGAGACCAAACGAAAGATTTAATGTCAAAAATGAAAAATATCCAACGGTCTATTTAATTTTTGAAAAAGCCTTTGCTGCAAGTGAAAAAAAATACGAATTTGAGCGACTTGGAGCTTCCGTTCAATATGATTTATCTTTAGGAAATAAGGGAATTCTTGGAACAAATTTCAGAGCTGGAAAATTCTATAATGCCGAAAATATTGCTTTTATGGATTATAGACATTTTAACGGAAACCAAACCCATATTGGCACAACAGACCGTTATTTGAATGTTTTCAACTTAATGCCATATTACACAAATTCTACAAACGACAGTTATTTTGAAATGCATTTGGAGCACAATGACATGGGATTTGTAACCAATAAAATCCCATTGATCAATCTTTTAAAATCAACCATGAATATTGGGTTTCATGCATTGGCAATTCCAGATAGAAAACCTTATTCGGAATTTACCGTCGGTTTAGACAATTTAGGTTTTGGAAAATTTAAATTATTCCGAATTGATTATGTGCATTCTTACCAAGGTGGCGCACAGCAAAACGGTGTTGTATTTGGGTTGAAGATTTTGAATGTGTTGGATTAAAAAAGGTTCTAAGATGCTAAGATGCTAAGATTCTAAGGCCCTAAGTTCTTTTCTTTTATTTCTTTGATTAAAATCAAGAACCTATCTACAATTAAAAAATCCGCTTAAATCTTTATGTCTGGTTTCACGCAGATTTTACAGATTTAAGCGGATTTTTTATTTTGATTTTCTTTGCGTGGGCTTTGACTTCGCTCGGCCTGACAAAAAATATTGATTCTAACGGAAAAACTTAGTATCTTAGTATCTTAGTATCTTAGTATCTTAGAACCTTAGCACCTTCAACTATAATCATCTGGCTCAACATGTATCAAAACATGTCCAAGTTCTGGGATTTCTTTTCTTAAAGTATCTTTTAATAAGTGTGCTAAATCGTGCCCTTCTTTCACCGAAATTTTTGCAGAAACAATCGCATGCAGATCCACATGGTATTTCATTCCTGCTTTACGTATAAAGCATTTTTCCGTCCCAAGAATTCCTGGAACCAATAAAGCTTTTACGCGAATTTCTTCTACTAAATCTTCATTAAGGTTTTCATCCATAATTTCGCCAAGCGCGGGTCTGAAAATTTTATAACTGTTATATAAGATAAAAAACGCTGCAAAAAGTGCCGCCCAATCATCTGCTGATTCGTAACCTTTTCCCATTACAAGCGCAATCGAAATTCCGATGAAAGCGGCAACAGAAGTTATCGCATCACTACGGTGGTGCCAAGCATCAGCAGCGAGAGACGTACTATTCGTCTGCTTGCTTCGCTTCATCACCAAACGAAATGAATATTCTTTCCATATAATAATTGCTCCTAAAACATACAAAGTCCACGATTTAGGCAAATCATGCGAAGTTCCAATATTAGAAATACTTTCATAACCGATAATAGTTGCTGAAGTAATTAAAAATCCAACAACTAAAAAAGTAATTAGAGGTTCTGCACGTCCATGCCCATAGGGGTGATTTTCATCTGCTGGTTTATTCGAATATTTGATTCCGAATAAAACCAAAAAAGAGGCAAATATGTCTGTTGTAGATTCGATTGCATCAGCAATCAAGGCGTAAGAATTGCCAAAAAAACCTGCTAAACCTTTTATCAAGGCTAAGCAGGTATTTCCGGCTATACTAAATATAGTAGCTTTTATAGCTTTTTGTTCGTTTGTCATTTAGACTATTTTTTTTCGCCACTCCCGATAGCTATCGGGATCACAAATTACACGAAGATCGACTTTGTGTTTTATTACACAAATTTTTAAAATAAATTCGTGTAATTGAATTTCAAATTTAAAAATTAGTGCAATTCGTGTAATTCGTGTAATTCATGGCTAACTTTTTTTATGCTCTAACGATTTTAGCACCAATCGCTCTTAAACGCTCGTCGATACGCTCGTATCCACGGTCGATTTGCTCGATATTTTGAATTGTGCTAGTTCCTTTTGCAGAAAGCGCCGCAATCAATAATGAGATTCCCGCACGAATATCTGGAGAAGACATTGTAGTTGCTTTCAATTGAGATTCGAAATTATGTCCCATAACCACAGCTCTGTGTGGGTCACATAACATGATTTTTGCTCCCATATCGATTAATTTATCCACGAAGAACAAACGGCTTTCGAACATTTTTTGGTGAATCAAAACGTCTCCTTTTGCTTGAGTTGCTACAACCAAAACAATGCTTAATAAGTCAGGTGTAAATCCTGGCCAAGGTGCATCAGCAATAGTTAAGATCGAACCGTCGATATCTGTTTTTACTTCATATCCATCTTTGTGAGCAGGAATGTAAATATCGTCGTTACGTTTTTCGATTGTAATACCTAATTTTCTGAAAGTATTCGGAATCAAACCTAAATTTTCCCAGCTAACATTTTTGATTGTGATTTCACTTTTTGTCATAGCAGCAAGACCAATCCAAGAACCAATTTCGATCATATCTGGCAAAATTCTGTGCTCGCATCCACCAAGGCTTTCAACTCCTTCGATAGTCAATAAGTTAGAACCAACTCCAGTGATTTTAGCTCCCATAGAGTTCAACATTTTACATAACTGTTGCAAGTAAGGCTCACAAGCAGCGTTGTAAACAGTTGTTGTTCCTTTTGCTAAAACCGCAGCCATTACAATGTTTGCAGTTCCTGTTACAGAAGCCTCGTCTAAAAGCATATCTGTTCCAGTCAATCCTTCTGCTGGAGATTCAACTCCATAAAAGTGATCTTCTCTGTTGTATCTGAATTTTGCTCCAAGGTTGATGAAACCTTCAAAGTGTGTATCTAATCTACGACGACCAATTTTATCTCCTCCTGGTTTTGGAATATATCCTTTTCCGAAACGAGCTAAAAGCGGTCCAACAATCATAATAGAACCACGAAGCGCTCCTCCTTCTTTCTTGAAAGCTTCTGTTTCTAAATATCCAACATTTACCTCATCAGCCTGAAAAGTGATTGAACCTGGCTCATTGCGTTGAATTTTCACACCTAAATTACCCAACAAAGTGATTAATTTATTGATGTCTATAATATCAGGAATGTTATTAATTTTTACTTTCTCTCCTGTTAGAAGCACGGCACATAAAATTTGTAATGCCTCATTTTTTGCTCCTTGCGGAGTGATTTCTCCTTTTAAAGGAGTTCCTCCTTCGATTTTAAAAATTCCCATAGATTTTTTTTAGGTTCTAAGGTTCTAAGGTTCTAAGGTTCTGAGCTAAAATCTTAGCATCTTAGTCCCTTAGCATCTTAGTTCCTTTTTTATTTCTGATTATTGTTTTTTTGAAAAGTCTTTTTTTGACCTCCTTTATTATTTTTATTGTTTTGTGTTTTTGCTTGTCCGCCAGAAGCTGTTTTGTTTGAGACACGTTTGTTGGTGCGCATCAAATCTGTTGTGTTCAAAAGCTCTTCTGTACTGTGCAACAAATTGATTTTCCCTCCCGATAGTTCGTACAAATGTTCAAAAATCACATCGTCTTTTACCGTGTCTTTATTCCAGCTCAAGAATGATTTTTTCATGTGATTTGCAATCACCATCACAAGAGCGTTTTTCATTTCGCCTTCTTCCCATTTATTGGCAACATCAATCATATATTTAATGTTGTTTCCATAAAATCTGTATTTTGGGAAGTTCTGCGGATATTGCAAAGTCTCTGGTTTTAACTGCAAAACATCTCGCGACGGAATTGGATATGGCGATTCGACATTCAATTTAAAATCAGACATGATAAAAAGCTGATCCCATAATTTATGTTGAAAATCGGGCACATCACGCAAATGCGGATTCAAGCTTCCCATTACCTGAATGATGTATTTCGCAGCTTTATTGCGCGTTTCATCATCTTCAATAGCAGTTGCCTGATCAATCAATTTTTGCAAATGACGACCATACTCAGGAATAATTAATCGTTGCCTTTCAGAATTGTATTCCAAATTGTAAACAACGTCGCTCGCGGCTTCTCTTTTATATTTTTCGATCATAAGTTTATAATGAAACTATACCTTCAATAGTAGAAACTTCTTTGTATTTACTGATAACATCATCAGAGCTGTGCATGGTAACATCTACAGAAACGCTGGTAAACTTACCTGTTTTTGATTTTGTTGTTTTAATAACTGCCCCCATTCTGTCAAAAGCTTTTTCAACTCGCTCTACATTATCTGCAACAGACGGCACAATAAATTTGTATAAATATTCTGCTGGCCAGGTGTTTGCATTATCAAGCTCCAATTTTAATCTTTCGTAAAACTCGGCCGTATTTTTTTCGTTATCGTTCTCCATTCGTAATTAAAAATAAACGCAAATATACGTTTTTGATTTCAGATTTATGATTTTAGATTTTAGATTTTTTGACTCTAAAAATCAAGGTATTTTTTTGCCACGAATTACACTAATTAACACAAATTACTCAACCCTAAAATTCAATTTCCCAAATTTTAATTAACTTGGCAAATCAAAAAAAATAAAAATTAGCGAAATTCGTGGAATCCGTGGCAAAAAACTTTGCGACTCTGCAACTTTGCGAGATTAAAAACACAATCACAATGAAAAAAATCATCTTCTTACTTTTTACATTCTTCACTTTTTATAACAGCAATGCTCAAGAAGTCAAAACCATGACTTATTTCCAAAACGACACTTTAAAACTGGATTTAGATTTATATCTGCCAAAGAAAAAATCAAATGAAAAAATTCCGTTGATCATGTTTGCTTTTGGCGGAGGATTTTCTGGCGGAGAACGCACGAGCGAAAAAGAATTTGCAATGTTTATGGCACAAAACGGATATGCCGTTGCAAGCATTTCTTATAGCCTGTATATGAAAGGAAAAGATTTTGGTTGCAAAGGAACTTTGACTGAAAAAATTAAAGCAATTCAGATTGGCGTTAGCGATATGTGGCAAGCAACAGGCTATTTAATCGAAAATGCCGATAAATACAATCTTGACACTTCAAAAATCTTTATTTCGGGAATTAGTGCTGGAGCAGAAATCAGCTACCATGCTACTTTTTGGGATTATAAATTGATGAATCTTTACAAAAGCAACCTTCCTGCAAACTTTAAATACAAAGGTTTGATTGGAGGTTCTGGCGCGATACAAGACATTAATTTGATCACGAAAGAAAAAGCAATTCCGATGTTATTGGCACATGGAAATAGTGACGAAACGGTTCCTTATGCCGCAGGTTCGCATCGTTCTTGCCCAACAAATGCTTCAGGTTGGTTGATTCTTTTCGGATCTTATGCGGTTTACAACCAAATGAATGATTTGCACAAAGATGTTGAACTGATTACTTTCTGCGGAGGTGGGCATGAATTTTCGGGCTATCTTTTTCACCAAGGACAACAATATGTTTTGGATTTTGTAAATGATGTTTTAAAAGGAAAAAGATTTCAATCGCATTTGATTATTCCTTCTGATAAAAAGGGGAAGGATTCTGGGAAGTATTTGTTTTGTGAGTAATTTTAGATAAAGATGAAGATGATATTTGAAAAAAAATAAAGGCTTAAAAAAATGAAACTACAACTCATAACTTTCTTATTGTTTTTTAACTTTTTTCAATACAATACGGAAAATATCAAAAAAATCAAGACAGAAAAAACAGCACAAATTATTGCTTCAAATAAGTATCATTTTGGGGGAAGCATGAATTTCGAATTCTATTCTGACAGCACTTATACATTCATTCACATTAAAAATCATCCTATTAACAACAAAAAAGAAAAATTTGAAGGCTCTTGTTTCTTTAAAAATGACACTCTTTACTTTAAGCCAACAAACTTTAGTTTTAATGAAAGCAAAAAAGCAGTAATTAAGAATAATTTTATCGAATTTATAGACGGCAAATCTCCCCTAAAAATTGAAATTACTAAAAATCTATTTCAAACAAAAAGCAAATTAGATCTTAAAAAATACAACGACTATACGTTTTTTACTTTTGATCCAAAATTTTATGAAATCTATTTTGATTACAAGCCTAATACCATAAAACCATACGATTTGAATCAAGAAGAACTAATTGAGACAGATCAAATTTTAAAAAAATGTTTTTCTAAGAATGCTTTATTACTAAAAAAAATAAATCAATATGTAAAACAATGTATTGTAATCATAAACGACAAGCAAGAAATAGAAGTTCTGATTAACTGTTATTGCAAAGATTCTTATATTGAAACAGAATATAAATATTCATTAATTGATATGAGCGATGGTGGAAACTGCAATGTTAGCGTAAGAATCAATTTAACCAAACATAATTATTCTAAGTTATACATAGCCGGAGAAGCTTAGCATTTTTTTATCTCTAAAATTGCTTGAGCGGAGCAAAATATTTATGGCTAATTCAATTTATGAAAATTAAAAGCTGCAGTGATTTAATTATGTAAAATGCCAAATTTTTCGCTTCTGACAAATATTCTTTTTAATTATGAATAAGTTTAGGTAAATTTGCCCTTTATTTTTAGAATAGTGCAAAAAGAAATCATAGTTCTCCTTGGCGGTCCTGGTACAGGAAAATCTACGCTGATAAACGAATTAGTAGCTCGTGGCTACTGCTGTTACCCTGAAATTTCTAGAGAAGTTACTCTCGAAGCCCAAAAAAGAGGCGTCGAGCAATTGTTCCTTGAACAACCTTTATTGTTCAGCGAAATGTTGCTTGAAGGCCGTATTCAACAGTTTAAAAATGCCAAAGAAGAACCTGATAATGTAGTTTTTATTGATCGCGGAATTCCTGATGTTGTGGCTTATATGGATTATATTGGCGATGAATATCCAGAGCATTTCACGAAAGCTTGCGAGGATTACAAATATTCTAAAACTTTTATTTTACCGCCTTGGGAAGAAATTTATCAGAGCGATACAGAGCGTTATGAAAATTTTGAACAAGCAGTGGAAATTCAAAATCATCTTGTTGAAACCTATAAGAAATACGGTTACAATTTGATTGAAGTTCCAAAAGATACGGTTGAAAACAGAATTCTTTATATCTTAGATAAAATTTAGTGGCGGGTTTAAAGTTGCAAAACTAGAAACTGATTTCTAAATTTTTAACTTTAACACATTGGCCATGCAGGAAGCACAAGAGATTCTTTTAAAATACTGGAAACATGAAAGTTTCCGACCTTTGCAGAAAGAAATTATTGATTCGGTTTTAGAGGGTCAAGATACTTTTGCGCTTTTGCCGACTGGTGGCGGAAAATCGATTTGTTTTCAGGTTCCCGCCATGATGCGCGAGGGAATTTGCTTGGTAATTTCGCCTTTGATTGCTTTGATGAAAGATCAAGTGGCAAACTTGCAAAAAAGAGACATTAAAGCCATTGCACTTACCGGAGGAATTCACACCGAAGAAATTATTGATCTTTTAGATAATTGCCAATTCGGGAATTATAAATTCTTATATCTTTCGCCAGAACGATTGCAATCGGACTGGATTTTAGAACGCATCAAAAATCTTCCTATCAATTTGATTGCTATTGATGAGGCGCATTGCGTTTCACAATGGGGACATGATTTCAGACCGGCGTATTTAAAAATTTCCGAACTAAAAAAATTCTTTCCTAAAATTCCATTTTTGGCTTTAACGGCAACTGCAACTCCAAGAGTTGTTGAAGACATCAAAACCGAATTAGGATTAAAAGACACGCAACTCTTTCAAAAATCTTTTGAACGAAAAAATATCGCATACATGGTTTTTGAAGTCGAAGACAAACTGTATCGCGTGGAACAGATTTTGAAAAAAAATCCGCAACCTTCTATCATATATGTGCGAAATAGAAAATCGTGCTTGAATATGTCGACCCAATTACAATCTTTAGGTTTTCGAGCAACCTATTATCACGGCGGACTTTCATCTCAAGAAAAAGACAAAAACATGCAATTGTGGATGTCTGAACAAGCGCAGGTTATTGTAGCCACAAATGCGTTTGGGATGGGAATCGACAAAGACAATGTAAAAACGGTTATTCATACACAGTTGCCTGAAAACTTAGAAAATTATTATCAGGAATCTGGAAGAGCGGGACGAAATGGAGAAAAAGCATTTTCGGTCTTACTTTATAATAATTCGGATGCAACACAAACCGAACAGCAGTTTATCAATATCTTGCCTGATAAAAAATTCTTGAAAACCATGTACATCAAGTTGTGCAATTATTTTCAGATTGCATATGGAGAAGGTTTGGACGATTCATATTCTTTTAAAATGAATCATTTCTGCAACAAATACGATTTCCCAACTTTAAAAACGTATAACGCTTTGCAGTTTTTGAATCAGCAGGGAATTATTACGATGTCTCAGGAATTTTCAGAAAAAGTGACGATGCAATTTCTGATTGAATCAAAAGAAGTGATTCGGTACATGAGTTTGAATCCAAATGATGAAGAAATTCTTTTGGCGATTTTAAGAACTTATCCGGGAATTCATGAAATGAAAACACCGCTGAATCTTTCGTTGATTGCAAAAAAATCAAATCACACCGAAGAACAGGTTACTACACTTTTGGAAAAATTAAAAGAAAAGGAAATCATCGAATATAAATCCAAAAATAACGATGCTACCATTTTATTTAATGAAGTTCGAGAAGATGATTTGACGATAAATAGGGTTTCGAAATATTTGGAAAAGCAAAACAAACTGAAACGCGATCAGCTTTCGTCTGTACTTTATTATATTAAGGAAGACAAAACTTGCAAGAACAGGTTGGTTTTGGATTATTTTGGAGAAGAAACAAATGAAAATTGCGGCGTTTGTTCTTATTGTATTACTCAAAAAGGAAAAATCACGGAAGCCGATTCGATTGCTGATAAAATTCTGCACTTATTAAAAGCAACTGCCTTAACTTCGCGCGAAATTCAAAACCAAATAAAGCTAGACGCAAATGATGTTATAGAAGTCATTCAAGAACTTCTAGAAAACAATCATATTGTGATACTGGCAAACAACAAATACACTTTAAAAACATAATGGAAAAATTACGAATCATATTTATGGGAACTCCAGAATTTGCTGTTGGCATTTTGGATACCATTATCAAAAACGATTATGAAGTTGTTGGCGTTATTACTGCGGCTGACAAACCTGCAGGACGTGGACAAAAAATAAAATATTCAGCTGTTAAAGAATATGCACTTGAAAATAATCTTCCTTTATTGCAACCAACCAATTTAAAAGATGAAACTTTCTTGGCTGAATTAAAAGCTTTGAATGCAAATCTTCAGATTGTTGTTGCATTTAGAATGTTGCCAAAAGTAGTTTGGGAAATGCCAAGTCTCGGAACTTTTAATCTTCATGCTTCTTTACTGCCAAATTATCGCGGTGCAGCGCCAATTAACTGGGCAATTATTAATGGAGAAACGAAAACAGGTGTTACCACTTTCTTTATTGATGATAAAATCGATACGGGCGCGATGATTCTAAATTCGGAAATTGCGATTGAACCGACCGAAAATGCCGGACAACTTCACGACCGATTAATGCACCTTGGAAGCACAACTGTTATTGACACTTTAAAAGTTATTGAAGCCGGAAATGTAACTACTACAATTCAAGAAGACAATGACGACATCAAAACTGCTTACAAACTAAATAAAGAAAACTGCAAAATCGATTGGACAAAATCGGGTAAAGAAATCAATGATCTGATTCGTGGTTTGAGTCCGTATCCTGCAGCTTGGTGTTTTTTGAAAGACAAAAATGAAGAATTGAACATTAAAATATATGATGCAAAGCTTACATCAGAAGCGCATTCATATGAATCTGGAAAACTGATTAGCACTAAAAAAGAAATAAAAATTGCAGTGAAAGATGGCTTTATCCAACTTTTAAGCTTGCAATTTCCAGGAAAAAAGAGAATGCAGGCGGCGGAATTGCTGAACGGCATCACTTTTTCTGATGATGCAAAGATGTATTAAGCTCAGTAAAACAGGGGTTTCTACCTGATTTTCATCGATGAACAACATGCTTTATGAACAAAAAAAGCAAGTTATTAACAATTATTGCTAAAATTAAAGAAAACACTTGCACGCAACGGATTTCCTACTAAATTTGTGTATTAACAATTTTTTTTAACCAACAATTAATAACTAATTATTATGAACAAATCAGAATTAATCGATGCTATCGCTGCTGATGCAGGAATCACAAAAGCTGCGGCAAAATTAGCTTTAGAGTCATTTTTAGGAAATGTAGGTGCTACTTTGAAAAAAGGTGGAAGAATTTCTTTAGTAGGTTTTGGATCTTGGTCAGTATCATCTAGAGCTGCAAGAGATGGTAGAAATCCTCAAACAGGAAAAACTATCAAAATTGCTGCTAAAAATGTAGTAAAATTCAAAGCAGGTGCTGAATTAGAAGGTGCAGTGAACTAAGTAAGAAAGTTCTCTAAACTTATAATATAATCAAAACCCTCCTCATGGAGGGTTTTTTTGTGCGGTTTAACGATTTTATTTGGGATTTTAATTTTTTTATGACTAAATTTAATAAAAATTGTAGCCGTATGATTTCAGAAAAATTAAAAAAAGGACACCTGCTTATTGCCGAGCCTTCAATAATTGGAGATTTATCTTTTAACAGATCGGTAATTTTATTAGCAGACCATAACAAAGAAGGATCAATAGGATTCATCATTAATAAACCTTTAAAATACACTATTAATGATCTGATACCGGAAATTGATGCCAACTTTAAAATATACAACGGAGGCCCTGTAGAGCAGGACAATCTATATTTCATTCACAATATTCCTGAGCTGATCCCGAATAGTGTCGAGATTTCTAATGGAATTTATTGGGGAGGTGATTTTGAATCCACGAAGGACTTAATAAACGACGGATCTATTAGCAAAAATAACATTCGTTTTTTCTTAGGCTATACCGGCTGGGATGAAAATCAGCTTGAAAATGAAATGCAGGGAAACTCCTGGATCATCGCCGATAATAATTACAAAAACAAAATTATCGGAAAATCAACCACTCATTTTTGGAAAGAACAAATAATTGAGCTGGGCGGTGATTATCTTATTTGGTCAAATGCACCTGAAAATCCGTATCTGAATTAATTTTCAGATATGGATTCATTTAGCTTCTGCACTAATAAATGAGCCAGATTGCTTGTAAACTCTTTTTTTCGATACTTAGTAATCGGCTGTACGCCTGTGATTACATTTGTCAAGAATAATTCATCTGCTTTTTGAAGATCAAACGGTGAAATTATTTCTTCAGAAACTTCTATGCCTTCAACTTTTTTAGCCAAAGCTAAAATCTGTTTGCGCATAATACCATTTAGACAACCTTCAGAAACTGGAGGCGTCACTAATTTCTTGCCCGTAAGCATGAATAAATTGCCCTGTAAGCCCTCAATTACGTTTTTAGTGTCATTGATTAGCAAACAGTTTGCAAGACCGTTTTCGTGCGCAAAAATACTTCCAGTGACATTTATCATCTTATTAGTCGTTTTAATCGACGATAATAATTGTTTGGCCACGTAGAAGTCTTTATACAAATCAACCTCGTATTCGTTCGTATTTAAAACGTAGGCAGTGTTTTCAAGAGGCGTTGCGTTAATTAAATACGAAACATTATTAGTTTGAGGCAAATACAAACCGCCATCATTTCTAAAAACGGTGATTCGCGCTCTTGCTGAAGCTGCAATATTTTTTTGCTGAACCAATTTCAAAACTTGTTCTTCAAAAAATTCCATTGTAAAATCCATAGGGATCTCCATTCTAACCACACGCATTGAAGCCATTAGACGAAAATAATGGTCTTCCAGAAATAAAATTTTATTGTTTAAAATCTTTACTGTTTCAAAAACGCCATCTCCATACAAAAAGGCACGATTTTGAGTTAGTATATTTTCTTCCTGCGCTATGTTTCCGTTAAAATTAATCATAAAAAAACCCTGAATTTTGTTCAGGGCAAATATAAGGGATAAAATAGTTTTATACTAAACTGATCCTATAAGATGTTTTAAGTCCGAGATTTGATTCTCCCACAGTTGTTTAGCTTCGCCTACTTCTTCTTTTTCAGCAAAGTCAACCACCATCAATGATACATCTTTAGTCAATTCATCAACTAAAATGTGCAGTTCGAAAAAGTATTCAGTGTCTTTACTGCTTTCGTCAACCCATTTGAACTTAACTTTTTCTCCAGTTTTTTTAGATGCTAAACGCGCTTTTTCCTGCGAGTCGTTCCAAATGAAAGTAAAAAATTCGCCTCGTGAATTTACATTGTCTGCAAACCACTCTGACAAACCTGACGGCGTTGATATATATTGATACAATAATTGCGGCGAAGAATTGATCGGGAACTCGATTTCGTAACGTATTTTTGAATCCATGTGCTGCGTTTAATTTTTTCGAAATATAAGAATATATGTCCAAAAACAATGCGTTTTTAAAAATATTTTTTTTTCTTCATTTTATGCTTGTGTGCTTTAATATTATTTCTATCTTTGCACCCGCAATCAGGAATTACTCCTAATAGCAGTCCAGGCGAGGTAGCTCAGTTGGTTAGAGCGCAGGATTCATAACCCTGAGGTCACGGGTTCAACTCCCGTCCTCGCTACAGGTAAAACACCACTTTTAGTGGTGTTTTTTTTTGTTTATAACACACTGATAACGAAATAATTTACATTTCAGATTGACATAAAAGCTATTTTAAAAAACAGCTGATTTAATGTCTTTTGTAAAAAAATAAGACAACTCAAAACTGAATTGCCTTATCCTACTATCTTTCTCTAACTACTCCTTAAAATAATTTGCGCCCCAAATTGTATAACGTTTTTTCATCGTTTCAATTTTTGTTTGAAACTGAATCCAATCTTTATTTTCTTTTGGTGACCATAAAACTTCGCTCAACGCACTTAATCTTGGAAATATCATATATTCAACTTTGGCTGGATTTGCCATATATTCTGTCCAAACGTTTCCTTGAGCACCCAAAACATATTTCGCTTGCTGTTCGTTCAATTCTTTCGGAATTGGCTCATAGCTGTACACTTTTTCTAATGGTAAAAATCCGCCAATAGTTACTTCTTTATCGTTTTTAGTTTGAGAATGATCTAGGTAAACGTGGCTTTCTGGCGTCATGATAACTTGGTGATTTTCTTTTGCTGCTGCGATTCCGCCTTCTTCGCCTCTCCAGCTCATTACGACAGCATTTGGCGCCAAACCACCTTCTAAGATTTCGTCCCAACCTATTAAAGTTTTTCCTTTTTTATTGATGTATTTCTCCATACGCTGAATGAAATAACTTTGCAAACCATGTTCGTCTTTTAAATTTTTCTCTTTTATTAATTGCTGGCAAAATTCACTTTTCTTCCAAGCATCTTTAGGTGCTTCATCTCCTCCGATATGAATATATTTTGATGGAAATAAGACCACAACCTCATCAATAACATCTTCTAAAAATTTAAATGTGTTTTCACTCGGAACAAAAATATCGGCGTGAACACCCCATGTTTCTTGAACAATTTTATTTCTGCCGTTTGCCATTTCTTTTTTACTTTGGTCAGAAATCATATTATCAGGAAGATTTGTTTTTTCGTTTGGAAAACAGCTCAATTCAGGATAAGCTGCGATTGCTGCACTTCCATGTCCCGGCATTTCAATTTCTGGAATTACCGTAATAAATCGGTCTGCCGCATATTTCACAATTTCTTTTACTTCTTCTTGAGTGTAAAAACCTTGCTCTACAGTATTATCGCTTCCTTTTCCTGGATATCTTCCAATGATGCTTCCATTTCTTTTTGAACCAATTTCAGTAAGTTTTGGATATTTTTTGATTTCGATTCTCCAACCTTGATCTTCAGTTAAATGCCAATGAAAATAATTCAGCTTATGCAAAGCCAAATAATCAATGTATTTTTTAACGAATGAAACTGGGAAGAAATGACGCCCAACATCCAACATTGCTCCTCTATAAACAAAACGAGGTTCGTCGTTTACCTCAACTGCTGCAATTGCCAAACTGTTGCTTTTTTCTACCGGAAGCAACTGTATAAGTGTCTGCATTCCGTAAAAAGTACCGATAGCTGAATTTCCTGTTATCTCAACACCATTTTTATCTGATTTTAAAGCATAGCCTTCTGCCTTAAGTCCGCTGATATTTTTTTTGCTAATTAGTTTAATCGCATTTTTGTCTGCCTTTTTAGAGATTGGCAAAACAAAACCATAATAATCAGACAAATATTTATTAAGAAAAGTTGCTGTAGCCTTGTCTTCTGTATTTGCAACAACTAGAGTGGTTTGTGAACTAATCACAAAATTCCCAACATTTTTAACCACTTTTACTGGTTGCGGAATGATGTTTACTTCCTGAGCAAACGACATTGCACTGCATAAAAGAAGCGAAAAGAAAAATGACTTTACCATGTTTATATTTTATTAATTATTATTAAAAAACCGAAAAAACTATTGTGTGTACGATAACATTTTACCAGAAAAACAGTACTATTTTATAAACACACAGAAACATTGAAGTTTATATTTCTGTGTGCCTTTTATTAATTACAACTAAAAGGTTGCGTTAATCTATTTTGTGTAAGCTACAGCAAGTTGTTTGCTGCTTCCTAAACCTTGCATTCCAAGCTCAACAACATCTCCAGCTTTAAGGTAAATTGGATCTGGCTTAATTCCCAAACCAACACCTGGAGGAGTTCCCGTACTAATAATATCACCTGGAAGCAATGTCATAAATTGGCTTAAATAATGCACTAAAAATGGAATTTTAAACACCAAATTTGATGTATTACTGTTTTGGAACGTTTTGCCATTTACAGTCAACCACATTGACAAATTATTTACATCTTCAATTTCATCTTGAGTTGCCAAAAATGGTCCAAGTGGAGCAAATGTATCGCATCCCTTTCCTTTTGCCCATTGTCCGCCACGTTCTAATTGGTAAGCACGCTCGCTATAGTCATTATGAAGGCAATATCCTGCTACATAATCTAATGCATCCGCTTCTTCTACGTAGCTTGCTTTTTTTCCAACTACGAAAGCCAATTCGATTTCCCAATCTGTTTTTTCACTGTTTTTTGGAATAATTACATCGTCGTTTGGACCACATAAAGCAGTAGTCGATTTAAAGAAAATAATTGGTTCCGTTGGAATTGGAGCATTCGTTTCAACGCAGTGATCCACATAATTTAATCCAATACAGATCAACTTTGAAGGACGTGCAACCGGAGATCCCAAACGAACAGAAGCATCAACTTCTGGCAATGCAGGATTACTTTCTAAAGCTTTTTTAAGTTTTTCCAATCCGTTTTCCCCAAAAAAAGCTTCGTTATAATCTGTTACTATCGATGATACATCAAATCTTTTTTCATCTACCAAAATGCCTGGTTTCTCTTTTCCGGCTTCACCAAATCGTATTAGTTTCATTTTACTACTTTTTAATATATTATACTTTTCTTATTCAATTACATAAATTTTGGCACTTCTTGCGCCGTGCGCCCCTATAACAAGAGACTGCTCAATATCAGCTGTTTTTGAAGGTCCAGCGATAAATACTCCAAATCCTTCTTTTGATACATCTAATTTTTCATATGCCTGATGCATTGTATCTACGATATCTTTTTTCTCAATGACCAAAATCAGATGCTGGCAAATAAAAGGAACCAATCGGTTTATCATTTGGCTTTCAAAAACCCAAACTGCTCCGTTTTCAGCAACTCCAACTGTACCTTTTATATACGCTTTTTCAATTTTTTCAAGTTCAAAAGCAGGCAATTTAGCAATTTGATTGTCGATGTCGCCAAGCTCTGCAATTGCATTAACTACAAAATTCCCACTTTGTTTGTCTGCAATTAATTGTTGTTTAAGTACTGCTAAATCAGAAATTAATTCTGCTTTACCGCCAATACTTTCTAATACCGTTTTAAACTGCACATATTTGTCTTCATAGCGAATAACCGCATTTTGATCAATAACAGGAACGTCAATCAATTCAGGTTGATTTCTCGCTATAGCATTCAATATATTTTCTCTCGCGCTCATCAACTTTTATTTTTCTTGTTTTTCAAATACCAATCGCGAAATGATTCTTTTGGAGCTTCTGGCATTTCTCTTTGTTTGAACCACGGATTTGCCTTATTGTTTATCATCAATGGAAATGCGCGCATACTCCATCTTCCAACTTTTCCAATCAAGCGATACATTTTAGGATTCGAGAAAAGAAAACTTGCTCCCTTCATTCCGGCCTTTTTTCCTGTCGCTACATAACCTTCCGAAACAATTACTTGTCTCCATTTCCATAATTGTTCATGAATATTAATTTTCACTGGACAAACATTACTGCAACTGCCACACAAAGTAGATGCAAAAGGCAAATCGGCATTGGCTTTCATATCCAAATTCGGATTTAAAATGGAACCAATTGGCCCCGCGACAGCAGTGTGATAACTGTGTCCGCCACTTCTGCGATACACCGGACAAGTATTAAAACAAGCTGCGCAGCGAATGCATTTCAGCGAGTTTCTAAAATCTTCCCTTCCTAATTGCTTGCTACGCCCGTTATCAACGATCACGACATGCATTTCCTGATTCGGTCTCGGTTTATGAAAATGACTCGAATACGTTGTGATAGGCTGTCCTGTAGCGCTTCTCGCCAACAATCTCAAAAACACCGATAAATGTTCTGCTTTCGGGATCAATTTTTCAAATCCCATACAAGCAATATGAACGGCGGCGGTGTGCGCGCCCATATCAGCATTTCCTTCATTGGTGCAAACTACAAAACCGCCAGTTTCTGCAATGGCAAAATTAACACCCGTAATCGCTAAATCTGATTCTACAAATTTATTACGTAAATGTTGTCTTGCTGCTTCCGTTAAATATTGCGGATCATTATTTCCTTTTTCTGTTTGCAAATGCTCATGAAAAGTAGCACTTACATCTTCTTTTTTCAAATGAATTGCTGGCAAAACAATATGACTTGGAGGCTCTTTTCTGAACTGAACAATTCGTTCACCTAAATCTGTATCGACAACTTCAATTCCGTGATGTTGCAAATATTCATTAAGATGACACTCTTCCGTCAGCATGCTTTTGCTTTTTACAATCTTCTGAATTTTGTGCTTTTTGATGATTTCATGCACAATTTCATTGTGTTCTTTAGCATCTGAAGCCCAATGCACTTTTATTCCATTTGCAAGCGCATTTTTTTCAAATTCTATTAAATAATTGGAAAGATTAGAAAGGGTACGATTCTTAATTTGCGAACCCCATTCTCTTAATTGTTCCCATTCCGGCAAACCATGAGCGGCCTTGTCCCTTTTTGCACGAACAAACCATAAAGTTTCATCGTGCCAATCGGTTCTTGGCTCGTCAGCTATAAATTTTTCCGCTAAATCAGCGTGTTTCACCGTCATTCTATTTTATTTTGAGTTTACTCTTTATCAGACTAATCACTTTTATTTTAAATCAAACTATTCAATATTTCAGCTATATGAATGGTTTGAACTTTACTTCCTTTTCGTTTCAATAAACCTTCAAGATGCATCAGGCAACTCGTATCACCTCCAGTAATAAAATCAACATCATTGACTTCATGTTCTTGAATTCGGTCTTTTCCCATTTTAACGCTTACCGCTTCTTCAAAAACACAAAAAGTTCCTCCAAAACCACAGCATTCATCATTTCGTTTTGGTTTTCTGAGTTCAATTCCTTCGACCATATTTAGCAATTGTTCTGGTTTTGAAAATTCAGGCAACATTCTTTCCGTCATTGAAGAAAGATGCAATCCTCGTTGTCCGTGGCAACTATTATGCAATCCGACTTTATAAGGGAATTTTGCCTTCAGACTTTTTACTTTTAAAACATCGGTAAGAAACTCTGTTAATTCATAAACATTATTACGAATATGTTCTGCCTCCTTTGGATTTGTATCATCTTTCAGATGCTCTTTTACATGCAAAACACAACTTCCCGAAGGCGCAACGATATAATCAAATCCTGAAAAATTTTTAACAAAATTTACGTCACAACCTTTGCTTAAACTTGCGAAACCACTATTTGCCATTGGCTGTCCGCAACAAGTTTGCTCTAAAGGAAATGCAACATCACACCCTAACTTTTCCAGCAACTGCAAAGTAGCAATGCCCACTTTTGGATAAAACTGGTCAATGTAGCACGGTATGAATAAGGCAATTTTCATTTGACTTAATTATTCAATTTAATAAAACCACCATCAAGAGGATAATCACAACCTGTTACAAAACCAGATTCATCGCTGCATAAAAATAATGCTAAAGCCGCAACCTCATCGGGTTTTGCCATACGTCCGATTGGTTGTGTTTTTGACAATTTCTCGAACATTTCAGCTTCTTTCCCTGGATAATTTTTAGAAATAAATCCATCTACAAAAGGCGTATGAACACGTGCAGGAGAAATAGAATTACAACGAATATTTTCTGCCATATAATCTTTCGCAACTGATAAAGTCATTGCCATTACAGCACCTTTTGCTGTTGAATATGCAAAACGATCTGGAATTCCAACCCAAGCCGCAATCGAGGCCATATTCAAAATCACACCACCTCCTGATGCTCTCAAATTTGGAATAGCCCCGTGTAAGCAATTGTACACTCCTTTTACATTGACATTCATAATTCGGTCAAAATCTTCTTCAGCCGTATTATCTACTTTTCCAACATGAGCGATACCAGCATTGTTTACCAAAATCTGAATATTACCAATTTTTTCAAATGTTGCTATTATTTCTTTTTGATTAGCCACATTACAGGCGTGAGAAAATACTTTTCCGCCAGCAGCTGTAATTTCTGCAACAGCGTCTTTAGCACTTTCTTCCGTTAATTCAACAATATGAACTTCAGCTCCCTGTTTTGCAAATAAGGCAGAAATCGCTTTTCCAATTCCACTTCCACCACCTGTAACTACTGCTTTTTTATTTTGTAATGAAAACATATAATTTCGATTTTTAGATTATTAGATCTTTAGACTTTCAAATAGTAAGATTTAATAATTTATAATTTATAACTCATAATTTCTATAAAGATACACCACGTTTCCATGGAATAAAATCATCTTGATTTAAAGAAACTGCTTTTGGGATAATTTCGCCACTTGCCGCTTTGATGCAATATTCCAAAATATCTTCTCCCATTTCTTCAATAGATTTTTCTCCACTAATTATCGGACCACAATCAATATCAATAATATCACTCATTCTTTTTGTCAAAACAGAATTTGTCGCCACTTTAATAACTGGACAAATTGGATTTCCTGTTGGCGTTCCCAATCCTGTCGTAAACAATATTAAGGTTGCTCCAGATGCTGCTTTACCTGTTGTTGCTTCGACGTCATTTCCTGGCGTACAAACCAAACTCAAACCTGCTTTTGTTGCAGGTTCCGTATAATCCAAGACATCAACAACTGGTGCTGTTCCTCCTTTTTTGGCCGCTCCTGCGCTTTTTATAGCATCTGTAATTAATCCGTCTTTGATGTTTCCTGGTGACGGATTCATATGAAAACCTGAGCCCACTTTATGCGCCAAAGCATCATAAGACTGCATTAAATCAATAAATTTTGTCGCTACCGCCTCGCTTATGCAACGATCAATAAGATTTTGCTCTACTCCACATAATTCTGGGAATTCAGCCAAAAGTACTTTTCCTCCTAAAGCCACAAGCAAATCAGAAGTATAACCAACCGCTGGATTTGCAGAAACGCCACTAAAACCATCACTTCCGCCACATTTTACACCTAAACATAATTCGCTTAAAGGCGCTGGCGTTCTTTCGAATTTATTGATTTCAACTAATCCTTCAAATGTTTTTTTGATTGCATCGGCAACTAATTGTTCTTCGCTTTTTGCTTGTTGTTGTTCAAAAATCAACAATGGTTTATCGAATGCTGGATTTTGTTTTTTTACATCATTTACAAAATCTTGAATTTGCAAATGCTGACAACCCAAGCTTAATAATGTAATTCCGGCAACGTTTGGATGATTGGCGTAAGAAGCCAATAAAGCGCTCAAAGTTGATGCATCTTGACGTGTTCCGCCACATCCACCTTGATGATTCAAAAATTTGATTCCGTCAACATTTTTAAATATTCGATTTGTATTTTCTGTTGGAGTCATTTGAACATCAACTGAATCTAAATCTTCTCCATTTTTATACGCTTCAAGCAAATAATGTGTGTATTGCGTGTATTTATCACTTACTGAATATCCTAATTCATTGTGAAGCGCTTCGCGAATAACATCAAGATTTCTGTTCTCACAAAATACAGTTGGTATAAACAACCAATAATTTGCAGTTCCAACACGACCGTCGCTTCTTTTATATCCATTAAACGTTCTGTTTTGATATTTAGAAACATCTGGCGCTTGCCACTTAAAATCGACATCACGATATTGATAAGGTTCTGCCGCATGTTTAAGATTATCGGTAGTCATTAAACTTCCTTTTGCAACGTCATTTTGAACTTTTCCAACCAAAACTCCATACATGGTAATTTCAGAACCTTGTTTTAAATCGGTTGTATAAAATTTATGTTTCGCTTTTATTGTATCGGTAAGAATATAATCTTGTCCTTCAAAAGTTATTTTTTCTCCTTGTGCTAAATCAGTTAAGGCAACCAAAACATTATCTGCTGGATGCATTTTTATGACCAATCTTTTAACTCCGTTTTCTAACATCTTATATAAATAGAATTTATGCTTTATTTGTTTTATGTCCGTTAAATGCAAATAATAGTATTACCGAAAAACAAGTTAACGGTACCACATAACCATATTGAATGCTTCCAGTAACATCTGAAATCAATCCTAAAACCGGAGGAAGCAAAGCTCCTCCAACGATCGCCATTACAATCAATGAAGATCCAATTTTAGTATTATGCCCAAGCCCGTCGATTCCCATTGAGAAGATTGTTGGGAACATGATACTCATAAAAAAGGCTATTGCGATTAAAGTGTAAACGACAATCATTCCTGAGCCAACAATTGCGACAATAGATAAGCAAATATTTATGATCGCGTAAATAATCAATAATTTTCTTGGCTGAATATATTGCATGAAAAATGTTCCTGCAAAACGACCTACCATAAAAGCCAGACCGAAAAAACCTAAATATTTTGCCGCAACATCTTCACCAAGTCCGGCAGAAGTAGTAGCCATTTTTATAAAAAAACTCCCCACGCAAACTTGCGCTCCTACATAGAAAAACTGCGCTAAAATTCCCCAACGCAAGCGTATCGATTTTAAAGCTCCTGAAAAACTTCCGCCTTCAGCTCCTTCTTTATCTTCATCTTTTACATCGGGCATATTGGTAAAATAGAAAACCAATGCTACTGAAAGAATAATCAATCCTAAAATCAAGTAAGGCATTTTTACGCTTGCTGCTTCTTCTAAAACATAAGCATGCAAATCTGCTGGAGCCATGGCATCCATTTCTGCTTGCGTTAAATTCTTTCCCGATAAAATCATTGGACCAACATAGGCAGGCGCTATAAAAGCGGCAAGTCCGTTAAACGACTGCGAAAAATTCAATCTTTTGGTTGCTGTTTCTGATGGACCTAAAATGGTAACATATGGATTTGCTGCTGTTTCTAAAAAAGTAAGTCCGCAGGCGATTACAAATAATGCGCCCAAAAAGTAAATATATTGCAATGAATTGGCGGCAGGCACAAACAATATAGAACCAATGCCAAACAAAATCAGTCCAATCATAATCCCAGATTTATAACCGTATTTCCTCATTATATATCCCGCAGGCAAAGCCATGAAAAAATAAGCCACAAATACAGAAGAGTCTATTAAGGAGGATTCTAAATCGGTAAGATTAAATGCTTTTCTTAAATGCGGAATAAGTATTGGATCTAAGTTGTGCACAAAACCCCAGAAAAAGAAAAGACTGGTAACCAATATAAAAGGAAATAACCATCTCTTATTTTCCCGAGAAGATACATTTTTTCGCACATCCAATTCATTTGTTAATGCCATATGTTTTTTATTAAAATTATACTTTTTTAGAAATATAAAAATACAATACCTGCGGTATATTTATTAATTCAATATTGCCCTTGTTTAATCATTAATTGTCAATTATGAAAAAAATCGAATGAAAAAATATCGCTTTCTGAAAAGAATATGATCAATAAAAAAAATCCCAAATTCCAAGTTTAGAAGACATTTGGAATTTGGGATTTATTTATTGGAATTTTTTAGAATCTATTTCGCAGAATACGGTCTATCTTTAGCAGAAACTCCCCAGGTTTTAGAAGGTTTTGCTCCCATTGTAAAAATCAATTCGCCACCTTTCATAACGTCATCATGCAAAATGTAACTCTTTGTATATTCTTTTCCGTTTAATGTTGCTTTTTGGATATAGATGTTTTTTGCATCATTATTCAACGCTTTTACTGTGAATGTTTTTCCATCAGCAAGATTCAAAACGGTTTCATCCATTGAAGGACTTCCTATACAATAAACACCGTTGTACGGATTTGCAGAATACATTCCCATTGCATTCCAAACATACCAAGCCGACATTTGTCCTACATCTTCATTTCCGCATAATCCATCCGGTTTATCGGTGTATAAATTGTCAACAATGTAACGCACTTTTTCAGCAGTTTTCCAAGGTTGTCCCACAAAATTGTATAAATACGTAATATGATGACTCGGCTCGTTTCCGTGTGCATATTGCCCAATCAAACCGGTAATATCGCTTGATGCTTCTTTACCCATATCACCCGAAATGGTAAACAAAGTATCTAGTTTTTTTGAAAATGGTTTCTCGCCACCCAACAAAGCAATAAGTCCTTCAACATCTTGAGGCACCAACCAAGTATATTGCCATGCATTTCCTTCTGAAAAATCGCCTTTTTCATGTATTGATTTAAATGGATCAAAAGGAGTTCTCCATGCTGTATCGCTCAATTTTGCGCGTACAAAACCAACTGAAGGATCGTAATATTTTTTATACGCTTTCGAACGGTTAAAGAAGTAATTATAGTCTTCTGTTTTTCCCATTTTTTTTGCCATTGCAGCAATAGCGCCATCAGAAATTGCATATTCCAAACCATAAGAAACTGATTCTCTCAAACTATCTCCAGGAATATAACCCAACTTTTTCACGAAGTTCACGCCGCGATCATCCTGCATTGCAGTTGCTTTTACAGCTTCAAAAGCTAGTTCACCATCAATTCCTTTTATGCCTTTCAAATAGGCATCGGCAACAATTTGAATCGCACTGTTTCCTGGCATACAATACGTTTCGTTGCCCATTAAATGCCAAACCGGAAGATGTCCCGATTCTTTGTAAATCGCCAACATCGAATTAATCATGTCCGAAACTTTTTCTGGCTGCGTTAGCGTAAATAACGGATTCGCACCTCTATACGTATCCCATAAAGAAAAAGTAGTCAAATTGGTAAATCCTGCTGCTCTATGAACTTGTTTGTCCGTACCATAATAATCCCCATTACTATCATTAAAAATAGAAGGTGCAATCATGGTGTGATACAAAGCAGTATAGAAGATTTTCATTTTTGCAGGATCAGCTGATTTTACTGCAATTTTACCTAACTCTTTATTCCATTTTTCATCTGCTTGAGCAACTACTTTTTCAAAGTCCCAACCTGAAATTTCTTTTTTAATATTCATTAAAGCATTTTCAGTACTCACTGGTGAAATTCCAACTTTTATTTTAATTACTTCATCTTTTGAAGTTGAGAAATGAATAACCGCTTTTGAGCTATCTCCAACAACCACTTTATTGATCATTTCTCTTGTATTGTCATACAATTGGATTTTTTTTGCCGGTTTGGATAAAATTGCTGCAAAATAAATTCGCTGATCATTCGCCCATCCTTTTGAAAAACGATACCCTTCAATTAATGTATCATTTTTTACTTTTATGTAAGTATCAACCGCTCTATCCCAACCAATTCCTTCCACTAAATCCAAAACAATATGCGATTGATCTGAAGCAGGAAAAGTATATTTTTGAAAACCTACTCTTTCCGTAGCTGTCATTTCCGCTTTGATTTTGTTTTTCTTTAAAACAACCGAATAGTATCCTGGTTTTGCCACTTCATCCTTATGATCAAAATCAGAAATATATCCGTTTGCCATATCTTTTGCAGTTCCTTTTTTCAAATTCACTTTGCCTATTGCTGGCATAAAAAGAAAATCTCCAAGATCACCAATTCCGGTTCCGCTCAAGTGCGTATGAGAAAACCCAATAATAGTTGGATCAGAATAATGATAACCCGAACACCAATCCCAACCTTGAGAAATGTTTACAGGTCCAAGCTGAACGCCTCCAAAAGGAACATTGGCTCCCATAAAAACGTGACCATGAAATCCTGTTCCGATGTAAGGATCTACATATTGCGTCAAATTTTGTTTTGTGGTCTGACTGTTCATTTGCAGACAGCAAAATCCTAAAAGTGTAAAAAATGCGGCTTTGATATTTTTATTCATTATTTGATATTTTTTTGTGGCATGAAATATACATACCGATATTTTTTGTTTCTGTTTTTATTTTGCAATTTCAAAACTAGCTTCCAAAGCAGTATCTCGGGAATTAGAACCAATTTTCACATTGTATTTTCCTTCGTAAATTTTGAATTCTTTCTTAGAATCATCCCATTTTTTAAGTTCTTCCAATGGAATTTCTAAAGTAATAGTTTGAGAATTTCCTTTAACTAAAGCAACACGTTTGAACGCTTTCAATTCTTTTAAAGGCATTCTTTCCGCATTTGGATATTCAATATACGCTTGTGCAACTTCATCAGCATTGTATTGACCTGTATTGTCAATTTTGATTTGCATCGAAATTTTATCAGAAGTTGTTTTGACGTTCTCTGGCTTTTGAACCCAATTGTAACCGAAAGAAGCATAACTCAATCCAAAACCAAAAGGATATTGAACTTCTTTATCAAAATAACGATACGTTCTTCCCTTCATTGCATAACTATTGTAATCTGGCAAATCACTGAAAGATTTGTAAAAACTAACTGGTAAATGTCCTGAAGGAGAAACTTTTCCAAAAAGAAGATTTGCTAAAGCTGTTCCGCCTTGCTCGCCTGGATACCACGCAAAAACAATAGCATCCACATAAGGCTCGATAGCCGAAATATCGACAGCGCTTCCTCCGGTTACGACAGCCACAAGAGGCGTTTTTGTACCTTTTCGAAGCGCTTTGATGTACGCAATATGCGATGCAGGAAGATCCATATTTTTTCTGTCTCCTTTTCCGTCAGCTAAAAATGCATCACCTTCTTCGCCTTCATAAACCGGTGTAAAACCAATTACGGCAATTGTAACATTTGCCATTGATGCCGCCCAAACACCACCAAAATCAGTGGTATTCGTAAAATCACAACCCATATCATATTCTACGCGTGTGTCAGGATCGACTGCGCCGGCAATTCCTTCAACAAAGTTTACTGCTTTATCGCTAATTCCGTGGTAGTTTCCTAATAAAGCATCTAATGAAGCTGCATTTGGCCCCACTATCATAATGGATTTGTAATCTTCTTTTTTCAACGGCAGCACTTTTGCTTTGCTATCTCCAAATTGGCTATTTTTAAGCAAAACCATACTTTGTTCTGCCATTTTCAAACTCAGATTTCTATGATAGGTATTGGCAATACTGTCTATTCCATATTTTCTATACGGATTATCTTCTGCTTTGTCATAAAACCCTAATTTGAATTGAGTTCGTAAAGTCGGTGCCAATGAATTATCAATATCTTTTACAGTAATCAATTTTTGATTTAAGGCATTTATCGCATCTTTTTGCAACAATCCACTGCAATCCATATTAACTCCTGCTTTAATTGCTGCAGCCGCAACAGTTACGCTATTTGGAAGCGTTTTGTGACCTTCATAAATATCCTGCAATGCCCAACAATCCGTAACGACGTGTCCTCCGAATTTCCATTCTTTTCGTAAAATATCCTGCAATAAGCTTTTTCCGGTACAACAAGGTTCAGAATTCACTCTATTATAAGCACACATTACCGTTTCAACTTTAGCATCAACTAATTTTTTAAAAGCATATAAATAGGTTTCTCTTAAATCTTTTTCATCAACAGTAACATCAATTGAATGTCTTGTTTTTTCTGGTCCGCTATGTACTGCAAAATGTTTGGCGCAAGCCGCCGTTTTCATGTATCTAGGATCCGTTCCCTGCAATCCTTTAACATAAGCTGTCCCCATTTTTCCGGTAAGAAAAGGATCTTCTCCATACGTTTCTTGGCCTCTTCCCCAGCGTGGATCTCTGAAAATATTAATGTTAGGAGACCAAAAATTCAATCCCATATATTGCAGACGACGATCTTTGGCTACAGCCATATTATTTTTTGCTCTCGCTTCTGTCGAAATTGCGTTTGCGACTTCGTTAAGCAAAGGATCATTAAAAGTTGCCGCCATTCCTAAAGCTTGAGGAAAAACTGTTGCTTTTCCTGCTCTTGCCACACCATGAAGCGATTCGTTCCACCAATTGTATTGCGGAATATCCAATCGTTTTACCGCTTTGCTTTCAAAACCTAACAACGATATTTTTTCTTCAATCGTCAATTGTTTCAATAAATCATCTACCCTTTTATCTATTGGCAAATCTTGATTTTTATAAGCTGGCGTCTTTTGTTGCGCATTTGCAATACCAATGCAAAAACAAAAAAACAATACAAATCGGTAAGTTTTGGAACAATTCATTATTGCTATTTTTAAAATTTCAAAATCGTATTTGGTTTTTCCTAAAACGTTTTACTAACTAAATCGCAAAGAAAACGTAATTCCTGCAATCCATACTAAGTACAAAAACATAACTCATTATTATTCAAAAATTTAATAATTAAATGCTTTTGATTAATCTGCGTAATTTCGGAAATTTAAAGATATAATATCTTTTCTTTAAATAATAATTCGATATTATCTAAATTTAAGTAGCAATTGCCTTTACAAAATGACGTTTAGAAAATAAAAAAGCTAATTTTTCACTAAAAAAAGGCAATATCGAGTCCATCTCGCAACTGAAAATTTTCTATTTTAGCTATTACGAAATTCGTGCTGAGGTTCGAGCATAAATCCCATTTTTAAAATTTCAAAACGCCTATGAAGACATTTTCTAATTGTTTTACCGCCTTTCAATCTTATTTTATTAAATCGATTTAGCAAATTAGCCTGAATTGTATATTCTTATAAACTAATCACATATCAATTGCTTTTTGCATTACAATGAGCAATCGTAAAACCAAACCATACATGAAAAAACTCCACTTTACTTTACTTGCCATTTTTGTTATTGCATTGTCATTTGGTCAAAAAAATCCGAAAGCGATCAAAGTCACTTATCAAAGAAGCTATAACGGAAAAATTGCTGAAAATCAAGATCCATTATTTTTGTTTGCTACCAAAGAATTGAGTTTGACAACGACCAATAAAATTCTAGAGCAAAAAGCGGTACTTCCGTACGAGCAGACTTTTATTGATTTTAATACCAAAACCATTTCGCAATGGGCGCAACTTAAAAACAAATCAATTCTCAATAATGACACCGAAGCGTTGGGAAAACAAAAATTTGAATTCAGCAATGAAACCAAAAAAATCCTGAATTACACGTGCAAAAAAGCGACGACTTCTGTGAACTCTAATAAAATCGAAATTTGGTACACAAATGATTTAGGTTTAAAAGGTGGACCATCTGTTTTGGGACAGGATTTAGGTTTGGTTTTAGAAACGATACGCAACGGAAACAGTGTTGTCACGGCATCAAAAATTGAAATCTTAAAAACTGTTCCGTCTTTTTTAAAAATTCCGAATGTACAAGCTGTTGATCAATTGACTTATAAAGATTTATTGTGGAAAAGCCGTTTTATCAATATTCCTGTTTTCAACAAAGAACAAATTCATTTTGTATCTGATGCAAAATCGAATGACAGCATTTTAAGATTTGCCAGCGGAACTGTCATTGTTCGAAAAGTAAAATTACCTGAAATCAAAAAAGGAAGTGCCATTTTTGTTGACGTTACCCAACAATCGAATGGAGACGCTTATGACAGAACGGGATCAGTTTTTATGATTCCGATGGACAAAAAAACGTCTTTTCTCGACGGATTAAAAAATGGCGTGAAATCATTACCACAATATGAAAATGGAAATGGAAAAAAATACCAAGGTGTTGCGGCAACAGATGAATACACTCCTTTATTGGAATTGATGCGTTTTTTTACTCCATTTGGCGTAAAACATTTCAACTATCTGCAATTAAAAGATAAAGTTTGGCAAGACAGTGTTTCGTATCGTCAAGATATCTCGTTGTTGCAACCAAAATTGAGCAATCAAGAAGTTTATATTGGGATGTTTATTGGGAATTACGATGCGGGCGGACATAAAGCAAGCTTAAATATTACGATTCACGAAGGCGAAGACAACAACACAAAAGCCGATTATATTTTGCCACTTTTCAATACGCTTAATGTAATGGAAATGGCAGGACAAGAATACGGAACTATGTTTGATAATGAAAAAGGGCTTGAACTGACATTTGAAGTGCCGCAAGGATATAAAAATTTCAAATTGAGCTATACTACAACTGGCCACGGTGGTTGGGAAAACGGCGATGAATTTTTGCAGAAGAAAAACACCATTTTTATTGATGGAAAAGAAGTTTTTGGATTCACACCTTGGCGTACCGATTGCGGTTCTTACCGATTAAGCAATCCAGCTTCAGGCAACTTTGGCAATGGTTTATCATCCTCAGATTTGAGTCGTTCAAACTGGTGTCCGGGAACAACAACCAATCCAAACTTAATTGAATTAGGAAATTTAACTCCTGGCAAACATACGATTCGTGTTATGATTCCGCTTGGAAAACCTGAAGGAACTAGCAGTAGCGCGTGGAATGTTTCTGGATTTTTAATTGGAGAAAAATAAAGTTTTAAAATTAACTAACTATCACTTTGACAATTTTCTAAAAAGTCAAAATTAAACCACAAAGAAATCATGAAAAAAATCATAATTACGCTTCTGCTTTGCTCAATCAGCTGGACGACAGTTTTGGCGCAAACTTATACTCCATCGGAAGGAAATTTAAAAAACCGTAAAGAATTTCAGGATGATAAATTTGGAATGTTTATTCATTTTGGCCCTTATAGTGTTCTTGGCAACGGCGAATGGGTTATGAACAACCAAAACATTAAAGTAACCGAGTACGGAAGATTGATTAATGTATTTAACCCGCAAGATTTTGATGCGAAAAAATGGGTTGGAATTGCCAAAGCTGCAGGCATGAAATACATCACTTTTACTACGCGTCACCATGATGGTTTCAGTAATTTTGACACCAAATTATCGGACTGGAAAATTACCAATACACATTTCAAAAGAGACTTGCTAAAAGAGCTTTCTGATGAATGTCACAAAGAAGGCATCAAATTATTTTGTTATTATTCTCTTTTAGATTGGACAAGAACAGATTACCAATACGAAACCGGAAAAACCGGAAAAGGAACTGGCAGAACGCAAAAAAGCGACTGGAACAGCTACATCCGTTTTATGAAAGGACAATTGACTGAAATACTTTCGAATTACGGCAAAATCAGCGGTATTTGGTTTGATGGGCACTGGGATCAATTGGACAACGATACAGACAAAACATTAACCTCAAAAGTCAATTGGCATTACGACGAAATTTATTCTTTGATTCATTCCCTTCAACCCGACTGTCTGATTTCAAACAATCATCATTTATTGCCAATTCAGGGAGAAGATTTTCAGGCGTTCGAAAAGGATTTACCAGGTGGCAATACTACAGGTTTTGGAGGACAATCTATTTCGCAGCTCCCTTTGGAGACTTGTGAAACGATGAATAATTCTTGGGGATTCAACATCAATGACCGAAAATACAAATCAACAAAAGATTTATTGCATTATATGATAAATGCAGCAAGTCTGAACGCGAATTTCCTACTGAATGTTGGTCCAATGGCAGACGGAACAATTCAACCTGAATTCGTTGAAACTTTAAAAGAAATAGGAGTTTGGATGAATAAAAACGGAAACAGTATTTACGGCACAAGAGGCAATGTAATAAAATCACAGGATTGGGGCATATTTACTGCAAAAGACAAAACTTTGTTTGCGCATATCATCTATACTCCAAAACAAGCAGATTATATTTTTATTCCAGAAATGAAGCAAAAAATCAAAAAATGTTATTTGATGGACAGCAAAAAAGAACTCAAATTCAAACAACAACCGGAAGGAACTTTTGTTTATTTGAACGCATCAAAATTGATGCAATCGATACTATCATAGAAATGCAAATACTTTAAAAGGCTATAGGCTGTACGCTTTAGGCTATACGCTTTCTTAGCTACATGAAGCTTCTGGCTTACTGCCTATGACTAAAAAAATAATTCATAATGTTAAAAAAGACTATTTTTCTCTCTTTTGTTGCGTTCGTGGCAATTGAAAAAACAACGGCTCAATCGACTTTTTCAGCAGAAAAATTTCTGCAACACGACACCTATCTTGCCTCTGATAAATTAGAAGGTCGATTGGCGGGAACAAAAGGAAACAATGAGGCGGCGGCTTACATCAAAAAATATTTCAAAAAATTTGGACTTAAAAAATTCAACAACAATTATTATCAGCCGTTCAAAATTTTCATAAAACCGGATATCAATAAAATGAAATCTGACAGTGTTTCCACTCAAAATGTTGTTGGTTATCTGGAAGGTTCTGATCCAAATCTAAAAAACGAATTTATTGTAATTGGCGCACATTATGATCATTGGGGATGGGGCGGAAAGGGTTCTGGAAGCAAGAAAAAAGATACGATCGCAATTCATAATGGAGCTGACGATAATGCTTCAGGCGTTTCGGCTCTTTTGTCTATTTTAGAAGAGCTTCATCATGCTAAAACCGCTCCGAAAAGAAGCATTATTTTTATTTCTTTTAGCGCTGAAGAAGAAGGTTTATTGGGTTCAAAATACTTTGTCAACCATTTGCCTGTAGATAAAAATGCAGTAAAAGTGATGATCAACATGGATATGGTTGGAAGGCTAAATGACAAAAAAGAACTTTATATGGGAGGCGCAGGCACTTTTCCGGATGGTGTTGAATTAATGAAAAAATTAGGCGAAGGCAGCGGATTAAATCCGATTGTATTTGCGGGCGATGTTGGCGGCTCTGACCATGTTACTTTTTATAAAAACAATATTTCTGTTATTGGTTTACATACAGGCGGGCATCCACAATATCATACACCAGAAGATGATACAGCCTTAATTAATAGCGAAGGTGCAATTTTGGTTTCAAAATACATTTATAATGCTTTGATTTCAATTGCCAATTATGAGCAACCATTGACTTTTATTAAACAAAACTAAACGAATTAAGATGTAAAATTGGCACACAGATTTTACGGATTAAACAGATATAAAAAAGGCGAATCTAATTGGATTCGCCTTTTTTATACTTAACTATCTTTTTATTTTCCTTAAAAATCAATCAATTAGCATGGAAAGTCTTTTAATATTTTTCACAAAACTGTAACAGTCAATAAAAACCAAAGTCTTTATAAGTAACGAGCCTTTCTCACTCGTTTAATATTAGTTTGGTTATTTCAGCAACCGCCACATTGCTGGAATTGGGTTTTCACAAACAAAAAACCCCAGACTCAGGGTTTCCTGAATCTGGGGTTTAACAAATACTAACCAAACATTAAAAATGAAATTATTTTACGTCCCAGAAAATTTTGGTACTTAAATTATCATTTGCTTTTACAGTATTGTAATTTGCAGTGTTATAAACACTCTCAGAAGTTGGATATGTCCAACGAGTTGGAGGTGTTTTTCTAACAGAACTTGTTTCGTCTTCCATGAAAGTTAATGCAGGAAGTTTCAATCTTCTTTGTTCAGCCCAAGCTTCGTCAGCTTGCATGATGTTGAAGTGAATGTACTTTTGGAAAGCAATTAACTGCAACTGTGCTGCCGCTGTAGTAGCTCCTGCGAAGTTGATTTTAAGAATATAGGCATCAATTTCAGCAGCTGTTGGTTCTGAAGTTGGTTTCCAAGTTAGAACGTCTGCTTTATCTCCTAATCTTACATAGTACTCGATAGATTGTCTGATTGCTTTTTCGAAATGAGTTTTAGCTGTAGTAGCATTTCCACTTCTTGAATAATACTCTGCAAGAAGCAAGTTAATTTCAGCAGCATTGATTAATGTACCAGGCAACCATTTGTTTCTACTGATTACAGATCTGTTGTAGATTCCGATTTTACCGTCAGTAATTAACTGATCTTGCGCTCCTGAAGTCAATGATGGATCAAGTCCTACATAAGTTGTTGCGTTTGCTCCTTTTTCAAATAACCATGGCTCACGAGGATCAAGATTAGCATTCATGTGGTCGATCATTGCTTTTGGAGCAAGATTGTTATTTGATGATTCCAAAGCATCGATGAAACCAGCAGTATCTAAATCAGTATCTTGAGTATATACTTTGAATGCAATATTTTCTGCATTTTCATCCACAATTTTTGCCTCAGCAATAATTGCTGCGATTTCAGTATTTGCTCTTGCAGCTAAAGATGAAACTCCTGAAACTCTGTTTAGGATTCTTAAACGTAATGAGTTACAATAGTTTCTCCACATTACTAAATCTCCTTTGTTAATCAAATCCTGATTTTTGAACTCTACACCCACTTTAGTAGATAGTGTAATTGTGCTCAATTCAGTAGAAAAACCTTTCAAATCATCCAACATTTTTGTGTAGATCTCTGTTTGGCTGTCATACTTAGCAGCAGCTTTAGTATAGTCTCCACCTGTCATACTGATTTTACCAGCTTCAGAGAACGGAATATCACCATAGTTATCGATCATTTTTTGTGTATGATCATACAAATAGATTGTAGAAGCAATAGTGTAAATTCTACTATCTGTTTGCTCAGCCGTTGGCAAAGCAGCAAAAGCTTTTTCTAACTCTCTATATTGCGTAATAAAATTGTAATATCTATCCCATCTGTAAACAGTAGCAGCTCCTGGAATATAACGACCTGTTGTGTTACTAAAACCATGTGCTTGAGTGTACGAAAGAGAAGTTGATCTAAGAACTGTAAAATAGTTCCAGTATGATGGAATTACATCTTCAAAATTAACTTTTAAGAATCCTGCAAACTGTTTAGGCACAGTTGTTACTTCAATCTTTGATGGATCTCTATATGCATCTGCGAAATCATCCTGCGAACAAGAACCTAGAAAAAGTCCTGCTGACGCTAATGATATATATAATAATTTTCTCATGTTGTATTTTTTTAAATTAGAATTTATCAAATTAGAATGATGCTCTTAACGATACTCCGTAACTTCTTGTTGCTGGAGATAATCCTGCATTGTTCACGTTTTGAGCCCATCTTGTTCCTGCAACAGTTGCTTCAGGATCCATATCCTTAATTGTTCTATAGATAAAAAACAAGTTACGTCCGAATAAAGAAGCTGTTAATCTAGTAGCTCCAATTTTTGCTGCGAAAGCAGACGGAACATTATAAGCTAATGATAATTCTCTCAATTTAACATAGTCATTCTTTTGGATATACAATTCATAACGAGAGCTGCTGTATTGTGGTCCACCCCAGTTGTAAGTCATATTGTAATAACCTGCCTGAGAGATAACATTTGTATTTTTTGTACCATCAGGTGCTATACCATCCATCAACATACCATCGCGGAATAATTGCTGACCAGCTGGTCCTGCAGTTGCGCTGTTAGGAACCTGAACTCCTTTACCGTTATCCATGTAGTAAGTTAAACCACCACGCTCATTTGTACTGAAGTTCAAACTCTCTTCTGTCAAACCTCTTGAAGTCATCCAGTTAACACCAGTTGGCATTAAATATCCTCCATAAGAGTAATCAATATTTACATCTAATGTGAAATTTTTGTAAGTAAATGTGTTGATCAAACCTCCAACACCTTTTGGCATTGCTGTTCCGTATTTCTCCCATTTATCACCATCGATCATGTAGAAACCATCAGAATCAACCATTTTGTTACCGCTAGCATCTGTTTTGATAGGGTGTGCATAAATACCTCCCATTGGCTCTCCAACAACAGATTTTAATTGAGCAGCTGATCCATCATAATCTTGGTGTAAAAATTCTTTTGAACCATCAGATAATGATACTAATTTGTTTACGTTTTTAGCCCAGTTGAATGTTACATCCCAAGAAAAACTTTCTGTTCTAAAAGGTGAACCTGTCAATCCAATTTCAATACCGTGGTTAGCCAATTCTCCAACGTTAGCCAAGATAGATTTCGCTCCTGTAGTAGGCGCTAATGTCAAAGGAAGAATTTGGTCTTTAATTTTTGCATTATAGTATGAGAAATCTAAACCAAGTCTTCTGTCGAAGAATTTAGTTTCAAAACCAAGTTCATACTCGTTTTTCATTTCAGGCTTAATTCCTTCATTACCATATGATGCATTAGATGTTGTAATCAACACAGGAGTTGTAGTTCCTTGAGTTCCTAATGAAGTTTGGTTGAATGCAACGTTTGCTAAGTAAGATTCTGGATAACTACCCACAATACCCCAAGAAGCACGTAATTTTGCATAACTAATTACTTCTGGTAATTTAACTGCTTCAGACAATACGAAACTTGAGTTAACAGAAGGATATGTAAATGAGTTGTTGTTTGGGTTCATTGTAGAAGTACGGTCTCTTCTGATTGTACCTTCTAAGAATAAGTAATTTTTATAGCTACCGTTGATTGTTCCAAATGCAGCATCTTTCAAAATTTCATATCTTCTAGAAGTACTGTTTGCAATATTGATAGATGCGTTCATATCGTACCATCCTTCAACACTTAAACCACCATTTGTAGAACGAGTTAAGAATTTACCAGTTTCTTGAGAACCGTTAAAACCAACTTGAGCTCCTACAGTAAAATCGTCGTTAAGTTTTTTGTTGTAAGTCAACAAAACCTCTCCGTAAAGGATGTTGTAATCTTGAGATTCCATTCCGAAAGCACCAGATCTGTCACCTCCGAATTGATAGATCAAAGGAACTTCTACAGGATCTTTAGATTCAATGTTCACAGAAGATAAATCTGATGAAACACGACCACGTAATGTAAAATCACCAAACGTAAGCGTTTCTGTAACACTAGCAATCAAACGGTTTGTAATCTCATCTTGTTGCTTAGCATTTGTATTCCAAAAATAATCTCCAATATCAGCTTTAAAACCATTATAGATAATGTTTTCGCTTGGAGTTAAGCTCTGACCATTTAGTCCTGTAACATATTTATAACCTAAACTTGTTTGATATTTAGCTCTGTACCAATCTCCATTGTCGAATGGGCTAAGCATACCTGTAAAGTTATTAATCAAACGGTCCATAGCATAACTACGATTATGAACATTTTGGTTCATATAGTTTACAATAACATCTGTTTTTAAATGTTGACCTGTTTTAAAAGATGCATTTAAGCTTAAGTTGTTTTTCTTATTACTGTTACCCATAGATAAACCGTCTGATTCAATATGTGTATAAGAAAAACGAATATTACTATTATCAGTAGTATTTGTAAGTGCGATGTTTGTTGTAGCATCCCACGCATTTTGGAACATGTTTTTGTAACCATCTTTTTGTGCAGAGTATGGACGAACCACACCATCCCAAGACATAATTGGTTTTCCATCAAACCAAGGACCGAAGTTGTTACTACTTGCTGAAACTCCTCTCATATCAGCAACACCATCACCATTAGTATCATAATGTGCGAAACCATCTGGTGCATTAAATCCTGAAGAATAGTTCGCATTTGTCCATCCTGGACCTCTTTCATATTGGAATCTTGGCAAGTAAGCAATTTGATTTCCTGAGTAACTTGTACTGAAATCAATACCTAAACCTTTTTTCCCTTTACCAGATTTTGTAGTAATCAAAACAACTCCATTCACAGCTTCAGAACCGTATAATGCAGCCGCAGAAGCTCCTTTAAGAATCGAAATGTTCTCAATATCTTCAGGGTTAATATCTGCTAAACCATTGCTTTTCATACGTGGTTGATTCCAATAATCACCATTGTTAACATCACCATCACGAATTGGAATACCATCCATAACGATAAGCGGTTGATTTTTACCAGAAACACTATTTAATCCACGAATCTGGATATTGATTGGACCATTTCCACCTGGAGCAGATGTAACACGTACACCTGGCGCTTTACCATATAAAGAGTTCGCAATTGTTGGTGATGCCGTTTTTGTAATCGCATCTGCTTTGATTATACTTGTAGCATATCCAATAGCTTTATTCTTTTTAGTTTGCCCCAAAGCAGTAACCGTAATACCATCAAGCTCATTAGTAGCAGTAGATAATCTAACATCCATTCCATCAGTAGCTCTTAATTCTACTGTTTTAAATCCTACAGCACTTATAACAAGTGTAGCTCCTTCTTTTACTGAAATTTTAAATCCTCCATTTTCATCAGTAATTGTCTCTTGCTTTGTCCCTTTCTCTTTCACATTTGCATAAGGAACAGGCAAATTTGTATTATCTGTAATTACACCGGAGATTGTCTTGTTTTGTGCATTTACTCCTTGGTAACACAACATCATTAGAAAAACTAACAATGATTTGTATAACAGTTTTCTCATAATTAATATTAGTTTGGTTTGGTTTAAATTTATTTTTAAATTAAAAGGTTCTGATTATTTAAAAAAACATTGGATACTAAAACCTTTAATTTTCATATTGCCATTTTCTCAACCTGGCAATAGCTAAGTTTCTTGTTTGTCACATCTCTATTTTTTCTTTTTATATCATACGCGTGTTTTTTGTTTAATAATTTGTTTGAGTTTTCTGAGTTATTATTTTTATTTGCCAACTATAACGTTTTAGCAATTGGTTTTTAAAAAAAGGAACATTGTGCTATACCGATTCTCTTATAGTTAAATTCCCTTTTTTCTTTTCTTTTATAATCTTGTAATCACTTCCATCTGTCATTTGTTGCATTAGAAGTTTTACTGTTTTTTTTCCCATTTCTTCAATTGGTTGTGCTAGAACCGTAATTGATGGAGAATTAAGCCTGAAACTGTCATGATCATCAAAACTAATCACTGCCTTGTCTACCGGAATTTTTAATCCGAGTCGCCTTAAAGACTGTAATCCGGCCAACAGTAAATAATTTGCTCCAAATAATATTGCATCGATATCCGTATTGGCACTTAAAAATTCAGAGATTCTTTCTATTCGCTTATCTTCTGTTATTTGATAATCCATATCGAGAATTCTTGACTCATCGTACAAACCGACTTCTTTCAATGCATGAACGTAACCTTGTTTCCTCAGATCCATTTGAATCAGCTGTGAGTAATTGGTAACAAAGGCAATTTTTTTAAATCCTTTTTCTAAAAGAAATTGCGTCGCTTTTTCCGCCCCTTCAAAATTATCAAGCACTACATGGCTTACTTCTTGTCCTTCAAAATAACGATCGACCAATACAACCGGACATTGAAGTTCTAATAATCTGTCAATCGTACCTTTCATCTTTTCAGTAGGCGTTATGATAAAACCATCTACATTTGCCTGCAACAAACTATCTACCAACTCTACTGCACGTTCATCACTTCCTCCAGTACTGCAATAAAACACTCTGTAATTCGAATCTATCGCTTCTCTTTCAATCACCTTCGCCAAGTCAGAAAAAAAGTGATTTGAAATATCTTCTACAATAAGCCCAATCGATCTTGTTTTGCCAGTTCTTAAACTGCTGGCGATCATATTGAGTTTAAATTTCATTTCCTCACTAATTTTAAGAACCTTCTTAATCACTTCTTTGCTTATCCCCATTTTTTCGCCTTTGTTGTTCAAAACAAATGAAACAGTTGTAACTGAAACATTTGCCGCTTTGGCGATATCTTTAATGGTGATGTTTTTTTTCATGAAACGTTAAGCTTATCTTAAACTTTAGTTAATATGTTTAAACAAATATATATTTAATAAAACGATTTACAAAAACGTTTTAGTATTTTTTTTATACTAATTTATTTTTTTTAACATTTAAAAAACCTAAAATCAAATTTTACAGCTAACCTACTGATAATAAAACAGTACCCAACACAAATCACAGTGTTATTTTTCTCACAAAAGCTGAAAATCGTTCAAAAATTCAATAAAAATCAATATTGCAAAAAACGATGCTTTAAAATCACGAAAAATGCGACATTTTTAACATAAATATATGTTAACTAATATTCATATAACAATTGCTTTACTTATTCATTATGTTTTTCACTTTATAAACAATTGCATTTTTGTTTTTTCTTTTTTTATCAAAAAGAGAAAATCACACTTTCAGCAATCTTGCTTTCTTTTTGTTTGATTTTCAAAGTTGTAAGCTTTTTATTTCATTTGATTTTTGTTGAGCGCTAAAACTCACAAATTCATGCGGTTTCTTTTGTCTTCAAAGCTGAAATTTGTCCTTTTTTGAGTTGATTTTACTACTCTATAACCGTAATTATTTCTCTCAAGCGAATATCTCTTGAAGAAGCTCCAATCATAATCCTAAAATCACCTGGTTCTACAACCCAATTCATTTCTCCATTCAACATTTTCAATGCTTCTTTATTGATTTCAAATGAAACTTCTTTTGATTCTCCTGCTTTAAGCGAAATTCTCTGAAAACCTTTCAACTGTTTTATTGGCTGAGCCAAAGATGCTAAAACATCATGCACATATAACTGAACAACCTCATCACCATCAACTTGGCTTGTGTTTTTTATCGTGCAATACACTTTTGTTGTTTCTGATTTTCCAATTTGTTTTTTGTCAAAACGAAGATTGCTGTATTCAAATGTTGAATAGCTTAATCCGAAACCAAAAGGGAATAATGGCGCACCGTTTAAATTAGTATAATCGTCAGATCGGCCTGTTGGTTTGTGATTGTAAACCAATGGTAATTGTCCCTCAAAAACAGGAAACGTAATTGGCAAGCGCCCTGCGGGATTTCGGTCTCCAAACAAAATATTAGCAACTGCATGGCCGCCATCTTCACCAGGATACCAAACATCTAAAATTGATGGTACATTGTTTATCCATTTATCCATTGTTATCGCACTTCCTCCTACCAAAACTACCACAACTGGTTTTCCTGTTGCAGCGACAGCGTTTATCAATTCTTCTTGATGCCCGAGCAATCCTAAATACGCTCTGTCATTAAATTCTCCTTCCTCGATTCCGGTTGCAATTACAGCAACATCTGATTTTTTGGCAGCAGCTACGGCTTCATCTATTTTATTTTGCCAATCATTGTTTACGCCAACATTCCAAACTAATTTAAATTTCGCATAACCTTGTGATTCAAAAAATTCAATTTTAATGTCGTATTCTTTGTCTTTTTCAAAATTGAAATCAACTAGTTTCGTTGAATAGGTCTGACTTTTCCAATTGTCGATAATTAGTTTCCCGTTTAGATATAAACGAAAACCATCATTCCCTTCAAAACCAATTTTGTATGTTCCAGTTATCGGAGATTTTATTTTCCCGATCCATTTAGCAGAATAGAAATCGTAATTTATTTTTTCTTGATCTGGAGAATAAAGCGTCCAATCAAAATTAATTGCTTGATCTAATCGTGTCAAAACCGGACTTCCGTTTAATTGCACATTATTGAAATATTCACCCGTCAAACCATTTTTGATTTTGCCATTTTCAATACTAGACAATTGGATAGACGGAACCGAAACATATTCTTTACTTCTTCTCGCCACTCCTTCTGCAAAATTTATCTGAGCAGATGCTCCAAGTTTTGCCTTTATTCCGTCAAGCATATTTACTTTGCCATTGCCCGGCCCACTGTAACCACCCAAACGTGCTTCAGTAATATCATTCCCAATTAAGGCAATTGATTTGATTGACTTTTTAAGAGGCAAAACATTGTTTTCATTTTTCAACAAAACCATTCCTTTTTCAGCAGCTTCTCTTGACAACAATTTGTGCGCTGGATTTCCATTCCATTTATTGGTTTCTTTTTCATCAGCATACGGATTTTCGAATAATCCCAATTCAAATTTTAATCTTAAAACTCGAGCCACAGCTTCGTCAATATTTTTCATATCAATTCTTCCATCAAGGAAAGGTGGCTGGAATAATTTGTAATGATCGTAAGCCGTTTGAAAAATCACATCCAATCCGTTATTGATGGCATTTGCTCCAGATCCAGCATAATCTTTTGCCGTATAATGCAATACATTTCCGCCTCCAACAGCATTTGCATCAGAAATAATGAATCCTTTAAAATTCATTTCTCCTTTTAATTTTTTATTCAATAACCAATCATTAGCTGTACACGGACTTCCATTAATTGTATTGTACGAAGTCATTACGCTTCGGCTTCCTCCTTCAGTAAAACACGCACGGAAAGGTGGCAATTGATATTCTTCCAAATAACGCTCGCTGTAATCAATCGGGTAACTGTCACGACCTCCGTCGCCGCTATTGGCAAGAAAATGTTTCGGAGTTGTGATAACGCCTCTTTCTTCAAATGACGAAACATAAGCTACACCCATTTTTGAAGAAAGAAAAGGGTCTTCTCCGTAAGTCTCTTCTACTCTTCCCCAACGAACATCTGAAGCCAAGTTAACAACTGGCGATAAAATCTGGCGTATGCCACGACTTTTTGATTCCAATGCAATAGCTGTTGAAACTCTTTTTACCAATCCTGGATCAAAGGTTGCCGCCAATGAAATAGATTGTGGAAAAGCTGTAGCACCGTCTCTAACCAAACCGTGCAAAGCTTCATCAAAAGCAATAATCGGAATGCCGAGGCGCGTTTTCTCAACAAAATATTTCTGTATTTTATTAATCAACTTTACAGTTTTTTTTGCATTACTTGCCGCGCTATAATCTAAAATCTGATTACTTGCATCTGAACTTCCTTTTGCACTGACTTGGAAACCAAAAATTCCGTTTTTATAATTCGCTTCTCCATCAGACAAATCACCAGGAATCATGAACATTTGCCAAAATTTTTCCTCCGTCGTCATTCTGGACAACAAATCCTGAACGCGTTCTTCAACAGGCAATTTTGAATTTTTATATTTTGGTGTATTTTGAGAAAATAAGGCTTGGAATCCCAGAAATAGACTTAGAAAAAATATTTTTTTGTTCATTTTTAATTTATTGAAATGCCTTAACAGGCATTAGTTTTATTGATTTTTATATGAAATCAATTCAGAGATTGGATAAAAAAATGCCATCTCCTTTTTGGAGATGACACTTCATACTTATTAATTTGTCAGGAATCCTCCGTGACCTCTATATAATTTTATTGGCGCATCTAACGTAACTTTGATACAAGTCACATATTTGTCGATTGCAGTTTCTGGTAAATCAATGTAAACCAATCCCGGAACGGCGCTCCATGAAATTTTTCCAACTACTTTATGCGTTAGTTTTACATTTGAGCCTAAAACCGTAATATCCTGAATTTTATTATCAAGCCCTTTCAACATCAATTGGCCTGAAGTTTTTCCGTGAACAAATAAGTAAAGCGTTTTTGAATCTTTAGAAAGTGTCGTTGGTCCATAAAAATGTCCTTGCGGAATTCCCGGAACCGTCCCAAAAATACCTTCGCCGTTTCTTCTGTTCCAGTCACCTAATTCTTTTAGCGTTGTCACCACTGTTTCAGGATAAGTACCATCAGGTTTTGGTCCAATGTCAAGCAACAAATTTCCACCGTTTGAAACTGCATCTACAAAAATCGTTACGATTTCGTATGGCGTTTTCCAATTCGTATCACTTACACGATACCCCCAGTTTTCATTCATCGTCATACATAATTCCCACCATTTAAATGCCGGACGAACTACTGGGAAATTTTGTTCGGGCGTGTCATAATCGCCGTAACCTTGCAAACGTCCGTTGATAATCGTATTCGGATTTCTGTCCAACATCATTTTACGTGTTTTTTCAGCTTGCCATTCTTCTGCACTATGCTCCCAATCTCCGTCAAACCACCATAAATCTGGATTGTACCAATCTGAAATTTCTTTGATTTGACCTTGATAGAATTTTTGGAAACGCTCCCAACGCGCTGGTTCCTTTTTAATATCGTAACGCGCTTTGTCTTTTAAAAAGCCCGGATAATCATTGTGTGTCCAATCGATTAATGAAAAATACGCCCCGCACTTTACATCTCTTTTGCGCAATTCTTCAAAAAATGGCTTAATCATATCTTTTTTTGCAGCACACGTTTTTACTGAACTCAATTTCCCCAATTTCGTATCATACATTGCAACACCATCATGATGTTTTGTAGTAATGACAGCATATCTTGCTCCAGAATTTTTGATCATTTCTGCCCAAGCTGCAGGATCGTAATTGCTTAATGTATAACCTTTTTGTTGTTTCATATAATCTTCAACAGAAATTTTCCCATTGTGAAAACTCCACGATTCTGAAACATCAGCAACTGAATAAATTCCGGCATGAATGAAGATTCCTAATTTAGCATCTTCAAACCATTTCATTTTTTCAGCAATATCTTGTGGTGCAATTTTATTCTGCGAATAGCCTGCGATCGTAGTTCCAATTACCAAAATCGCTAAGATTATCTTTTTGGTCATTTTTTTGTTTTTATGTAGTTATTATTTTATCAAGATTGTTGTTGCGGCAGTTTGCAAACCTTCACTTTTTGCTTTTACCGTAAATTGTCCTTTTTGTCCTTTTTTGGCTTTAACAATTACGAGAACTTTTCCATTATAAGCAGGTCTTTCTGTACTTTGAAAAGGTACAAAACTCGTTGCATCTCCATTGTCAGTTGCTACAATTTCACCTGCTCCTTCTATTGAAAACTTAACTAACGGATTGCTGCGAGGAACAACTAAACCATTACTATCTGTAACATCAACTGTTACGAAAACCAAATCAACATCATCTGCAATTAAGGTATTTCTATCAGCAGTCATTTTTAGTTTTGCTGCACTTCCAGTAGTTTTTACAATATCTGTCGCCCAAGTTTTGCCATTTTTATAGCAAACTACTTTCAATTCGCCAGGCGTATAAATTACATCGTCCCACGTTAAACGGAAATCTTTTCCTTTTGTCATTTTCTTTCTTCCAAGGCTTTTTCCGTTTAGGAATAATTCACCTTCATCCCCCGACGTATAAACGTGAACAGGCACTACTTTCCCAACTCGTTCACTCCAATTCCAGTGTGGCAAAATATGCGCTGTAGGAACATCAGGTCTCCAATGCGATTTGTAACTGTAATATCTATCTTTTGGGAAACCAGCCAAATCAATAATTCCGAAATAACTGCTTCTTGATGGCGGATTGCTTTTTTGCAATTCAGCCAATTTCGCCTCTAGTTCTTTTTGTTTTGACGGATCCGTTCTAAAATTCAGCAAATTGGTTTCATCTGAATTATACGGTGTCGGCTCTCCCAAATAATCAAAACCTGTCCAAACATATTCACCTAATAAATGCGGATATTTTGCATTGGTTCTAAATTGGGTATCAGGCGAACAACCCCAGCCCGGAAAAGCATCATCATAAGATGAAATCTGCCAAGTGGTTTTGTTGTATTTATCATCAAAGAAATATTCGCCACGAGAACTTACTGTCGAAGCCGTTTCACTTCCAATGGTTGGCTTTTTCTCATATCTCGGATCTACATCCCATTTTGGTTGCTGATCGAAAAAGTAATTCACTCCCATGATATCCAATGCTACAACAGCACCAGAACTTCTTCCGCCGTCAGGATCGTTGTATCCGTTTGAAACCGGACGCGTTGGATCTTCTCTACGCATTATATTAGCTAAATGTTTGGTCAATGCAACATTTTGCTGATCTGGAACTTCATTTCCGATTGACCAAATAAATACCGAAGGATTATTTCTGTCTCTATGAACCAAAGCCATTAAATCCTTTTCATGCCATTCATCAAAAATGGTGTTATAATCCAATTTCTTTTTTCCGATTTTCCAAGCATCAAAAGCTTCATCCCAAACCAAAAATCCCATTTTATCTGCCAGTTCCAATAATTCTGGAGCGGGAGGATTGTGAGAAGTACGCAACGAATTACAGCCCATTTCTTTCAGCATCACCAATTGTCTTTTCAATGCCGAAGTATTAATTACCGCACCCAAAGCTCCCAAATCATGATGATTGCAAGTCCCAAAAATTTCAACCCTTTTTCCATTTAAAAGAAATCCGTTTCGTGGTGTGAACTCGATCGTACGAATACCAAAAGGTGTATTATAAGTATCTACAACCTTTCCGTCAACGCTTACTTTAGTTTGTGCAACATAACGATTTGGCGTTTTCAAATCCCATAATTTTGGATTAATCAAAATCGAATGCGTTTCTGCTTCTTCAGTTGAATTTGGCTTAATTTCTAAAGTCGAAACAATTAAGGAACCTGCTTTTACTGTAGGCACATTGTTAATATCCAACTCATACAAATCGGTAGTAACAACTGCTTTAACTGTTTTATTTGTTGCGTTATCAACTTTCACTAAAACTTTTACAGCTGCTTCTTCTTTAGTAATATTTGGTGTTGTGATGTAAGTTCCCCAATGTCCAACGTGCACCGGATTTGTTTTCACCAACCAAACATGACGATAAATACCGGCGCCCGGGTACCAGCGAGAATCCCAATTTTCAGTGTCCAGACGAACAGCTAAAACATTTTCTTCTCCAAATTTCAAAAATGGTGTCAAATTCATGCGGAACGAATTGTAACCATACGGCCAAGACCCAACATAATTCCCATTCAGGTAAATTTTGGCATTTGCCATAGCACCATCAAAATCAACAAAAATCTGTTTTCCAGCATCTGAAGCCGGAACAGTAAAATGTTTGCGATACCAACCAATTCCTTTCCATGGCAATTTTCCTGTTTCTCCTCTAAGCTCAATTCTAAAAGGTCCTTTGATCGCCCAATCATGAGGTAAATTCAATTTTTCCCAATTGGCTTCATTAGTGGAAACGGCTTCTAAATTCTTAGGTTCTTCTTTAATTAATCCATCAGCCTGAAGTCCGAATCTCAAAAAAGACCAATTATCATCAAATGATTCGGTATCAACCGAGCCCATTCTTTTAATTGCTTTTTGCTGAGAAAAGCCATAAAAACCAATTGTTAAACAGAGAATTAAAGCGAAATTATTACGTATTGAAAACATCTTTTGCTCCTATTTTTTGATTAATTATAGTGAACGGTCTAGATGTGTGTATCCTCCATCAACATGAATCAGTTGCCCTGTAGTATGACTTGATCTGTCAGACAAAAGAAAAACAGTCATATTAGCAATTTCTTCAGCAGTTGTCATTCTATTTTCAAAAGGAATTTTAGCTGTAATTTCTTTTAATTTCTGCTCTGGATTTTCAAGTGTGTTGATCCATGTTTCATACAATGGCGTATAGCATTCTGCCACAATCACGGCATTTACACGGATTCCATATTTTAGCAATTCAACAGCCCATTCGCGGGTTAACGCATTGCGCCCACCATTTGAAGCCGCGTATGCTGATGTATTTCCTTGTCCAGTATCAGCAGTTTTTGAACCGATATTAACGATCGCTCCTTTTGTTTTTTTCAACTCAGGCAAAGCATGTTGTGCCATCAAATAATAATGCACCAAATTTTTATGAAGCGAAGCCATGAATTTTTCGTAATCACCGCTTTCCAAACCAACGCCATCATTTACTCCGGCATTATTAACCAATCCGTCAATTCTTCCCGATAAAGCAATGACTTCTTCAACTGCTTTTTTGCAAGCTTCGGGATTTGTAAGTTCAGCAACAACTGATAAAACCTTTCCTCCCTCAGCTTCTATCTCATTAATTGCTTTTTGATTATCATTATTATCTCTTCCAATAATTACCGGAATTGCACCTTCACCCGCCAAAACTTTACAGATTCCAAGTCCAATTCCTTTTGCTCCGCCGGTTACAATAATTATTTTATCAGTAAGGTTAAGATTCATTTTGTATGCTATTTTAGTTAGATAGTTTTTTGATTGCGAATACATTTAAACCCACAATCACGGTCGGTTTTTTTATAAATGATAAAAATGGATCGCGTTTTTGCTCCAAAATTTATCCTGATCTATTTTTGAAAATTTCGAAAAATAATCTTCTACAATTTCACATGATTCGGCATAAGAAGCTGCGAGCAAACTCACAGGCCAATCACTGCCAAACATCAAACGCTCAAGTCCAAAAACCTCAGTAACGACATCTAAACAATGCGTAAAATCGGTTTTGGTCCAATTATTCCAATCGGCTTCTGTTACTAAACCTGAAACCTTGCACATCACGTTTGGAAATTTTGCAATTGCTCGAATTCCGTTTTCCCAATCTGTGAATTCTTTATTTTTAAAATCTGGTTTTGCCAAATGATCAATAACAAATTTTTGCTCTGGAAAATTCGCCACAAGCTTTGCTGCGTTTTCCAAATGTTTTGGAAAAATCAAAATATCATAGGTGAAATTATGTTTTGCTAATTGTGAAATTCCATTCTGAAATTTTGGTTGCAACATAAAATCAATATCTGCTTCCGCTTGAATAATATGCCTGAAACCTTTTAATTTTTCGAATTTGGCGGAATATTCCAAACGCTCTCCAATGTTATCAGCACATAAATCTATCCAGCCTACAACTCCTTTTATAAAAGGATTGTCTTTTGCTAAATCCAATAAGAAAAGCGTTTCTTCTTCACTTTGGTCAGCCTGAACAGCAACACAACCACCAAACTGATTTTCAAATAATATTGGCTCCAAATCAGCAGGCAAAAAATCGCGCTTGATTACTTTCATTTCGTCTGTAATCCAAGCATCCTTTACAGGATCGTATTTCCAAAAATGTTGGTGGCTATCGATTTTCATGCAAGTCAAATATTTTTTCCATCATCATCCATTTTTCCCCTTCTTTTGCCCCTGGCAGAGCTTTTTGGTATTTCCACATCAATTCTTCCCATTTTTGCACAACAGGATTATTGGCGTCCATTTCTCCTTTTCTTTCAAAAGTAAAAGTCTCATTAGCTTCAATAATCATAAACATTCTGTTGCCAACACAATAAATATCAAGATTCTCAATTCCTGAATTGGTAATGCTTTCTGTTATTTCCGGCCAGATTTTTTCATGATATTTTTTATACTCCGCTATTAAAGTCGGATCTTCAATTAAATCTAATGCAAGACAATATTTCTGAGTTACCATAGTACTTTATTATTTTTTTAAGGTTGAAACCTAAAATTACGGATTATCGTTTCTTTATTCTGTATAAAGTTATTAACTAAATCGTTTTATATTTTAGAAAAGAGTTTTAGTGTAATCTTAAAAAAATAAAATTATTGCATTACAATCTTTTATTTTAGCTCAAAATTATCATTAATTAAGCATTTATTATCTTTTTAATAAATCTAGCCAAAAGACATATTTTTGACCTATTTTTTTGACATAAATTATGAGATAAAAAAAAATAGCACATTATAAAAGAAAATCCTTAAAATGCAGATTTTAATTTTGAGCAAAATCTAATACCGATTTTTTAAAAATATTACAATGAAAAGCTACGGCTTATACCAAAGCATTTTTCCGGTACTCTTTTGGAGTGGTACCTATTAACTTTTTAAAAAGTTTATTGAAGTTTGAGGCCGTTTTGTAACCGCATTCGTAGGCAATTTCAGAAATACCCAAATCGGTTTCAATTAAATATTTGCAGGCATTTGAAACTCTGATTTCATTTAAGTATTCTACAAAAGGCTTTTTGGTTTTGGCCTTGAACATTCTGCAGAAAGAAGTTGGTGTCAGGTTTGCTATTTTCGAAATTTCATCCAGCGAAATCTCCTCCTTATAATTTGATTTTACATATTTAAAAACTTCCGCCAGACGATCACTTTTATTGTCTTCAGTAACCGGAACATATGAATTATCATTAATGTATCTTAAATCTTTACTTCTCGACAAAAGCGATAAAATTTCCATAAGTCCCATAACTACCTCAAAACCTTTCTTTTTGAGCAGTTTGTTCATTTTTTTTGCAATCAAAGTATTGGTTTCTCCTGTAATTGAAACCCCCTTTATAGCTTGGGCGAAAAACTTTTTAACTTCTTGTGCTTCGGGCAATTCATAAAAAGAGTTTCCAAAAAGATCTCGGCTAAAGTAAATTACAATGGCTTTTGCTTTAAGGCTATTTATTCCTTTATAAAAAATCTCATCGTTCAGCCAAACGTGTGGAATGTCATCTCCAAGAAAAACCATATCGCCAGGCTGAAAAGATTCTACCGAATTTCCGATGATTCTTTTGCCATGACTTTCTAATATGTAAACCAATTCAAATTCTGGATGGGAATGAAAAGGCGATTGAAAAAACGACTCTTCACGAGAGAATACAGATAACGATGTATTTGTATAGGAAGCGATAGTAGTTTTAACGATTTTCATTTTCCGAATAATAATGATAATTAATAATTAAATAATGATAAAATTGAATTAATTATTAAATTGATTTAGATATAATTTTAATTTACCCTAAAAACAAAAATAATATAAAAATGCATTCCACAATACTAAATCGTTTTAATAAGATAAAAAAATCAAAAAAAAGTTGTTTTTACCTCTTATTTTAAATTAAAAATCAGACTTGCTTTTTGCTTCGAAAGTCCTAAAAACATTGGAAGTAGAACTAAAATCAAGTCTAAAAATTAAGTCCGTTTTGGGGACAAAATGACAAAATTGAATTAATAAGTGATTTCTCGATAAAAATATATATCTCGATTAACAACCAATTTTACAAAACGTTTTTAAGCAAAATTTAAAAGCGTTTTTAAAAATCTACAAACGCTCCTTTTTATTCTAAACTTAAAAATTATTTAACGACAGCTTAATTGAAAAGTGTTGGAATAAAAAATCAAAAACTAAAAAACAAATGAAAAAAGAACTCTTAATTTTCCTTCTTGCTCTCGGCTCAAATTTGACTGCGCAAACTAAAACTACAGGAAATGTTGTGGAATATTTTGGAAAAGAAAAAATAGAAACAACCGCCGAAGGAAGCGTTTTGCATCAATTTACTGAAGGATATTTTCTTCCTGCCGACAAAAAAAGCGGCACACTTTTCAACGGACAAGATCCAGTTGCTTGGCAATATGCGACGGGGAAATTTGTTAATCCGAACAAGCAAAAAGGAGATTGGAAGAACATTAAAGTAGATTCAGTAGGCGTTTTTAGCGGAAAAGATTTGAGATCTGCCTTTTTGTTTACCGAATATAATTCACCAAAAGAGCAAATCGTACTTCTTGAAACTACAGGCGGAACGCGCACTTATATAAATGGAATGCCACATGAAGGAGATCATTATGATTTTGGTTACACTTTGATTCCGTTTAAACTTCAAAAAGGGACGAACGAATTTGTTTACACAAAAGGCCGTTTTGGTCGCGTAAAATCAAAAATTATTGCGCTTTCAAAAAACATTCAATTTACCAAACGCGACTTGACGCTTCCTGATGTAATCAATGGCGAAAAAAATGAAAAATGGGCTTCTGTTCGTGTCATCAATGCGACTGAAAAAGATTTAAAAAATCTTAAAATAGTCGCGAAATTATCTAGCGGAGAAACGGCTTCGTACAATACCGACGATATTATGCCAATGTTTGTGCGAAAAGTGAAATACAAAATTCCGGCGGCAAAAAAAGACTTTACTGGCGAACTAAAATTAGAACTTACTTTAATTGACAAAAGCGGAAAAGTATTAGACAAAACAGAATTCCCAATCCAACAACGTTCTGCAACTGTTCATCACGAACGTACTTTTTTAAGTAAAGTTGACAACAGTGTACAATATTACAGCATCGCTCCCGCTTTAGGAACCGGACCAAAAGCACTGGTTTTATCCGTTCACGGCGCTTCAGTTGAAGCCAGAAATCAGGCTCGCGCTTACAAACAAAAGGATTGGGTTACTATCGCAGCCGCAACAAACCGTCGTCCGTTTGGATTTAATTGGGAAGACTGGGGAAGAATTGATGCATTGGAAGTTTTAGAAGAAGCAAAAAGAGTTTTCAAAACCATTCCTGAGCAAACCTATTTAACTGGTCATTCAATGGGCGGTCATGGAACTTGGTTTTTAGGAACTACTTATCCGGGAAAATTTGCCGCGATTGCGCCTTGCGCTTCTTATCCTGACATTTCAACTTATGGATTTGACAAAGGAGACGAAATGCACGACAAATTCAAAGCGTATGAATCTATTAAACGTTCTGCAAATTCAGGGCGTGTGAAAAGTCTTGTGCAAAACTTAAAACAAGACGGAGTTTATATTCTGCATGGCGATGCTGATTCAACCGTTCCAATTTCGCAAGTGCGCGAAATGCGTCAGATTTTAGGCACTTTTCATCCAAACTTTTGTTACTATGAATATCCTGGAGGAGAACATTGGTACGGAGATCATTCGGTGGACTGGTTCCCTATTTTTGAATTCTTCAAACGCCAAACAATTCCGGCTAATAAAAATGTGAAAGAAATTGATTTTTATACGGCGACCCCAGCAGTTTCTTCAACTGATTATTGGATCAAATTACAACAGCAAATTCTTCCTTTTGATTTTTCTAATATTAATGCCAAAATCGATAAAGAAACAATTACTGTTAAAACCAAAAATGCTTCAATTTTAGAACTTGATTTGCCTTCATTGGAAATAAACAAGGAAATCACAATCAATATTGACGATCAAATTCTGAAAACAGCTTCTGATAAAAAAGCCATTTTAGCCTTAAAAGACGGAAAATGGAATTTTGCCAACGAAATAAATACTGCTAAAAAATACGCAGAACGTCAAGGCGGATTTAAATTTGCTTTTAACAACAATGTTGTTTTCGTTTACGCAACGGGCGGTTCTGCTTTAGAAAAAGAATGGTACCAAAACAGAGCGCGTTTTGATGCAGAAACTTTTTATTACAGAGGAAATGGAAGTATTGATGTCATTACGGACAAAGAATTTTCATTGGAAAAATACAAAGACAGAAATGTTATTATTTACGGAAATGCTTCAAACAATAGCGCATGGAAATTATTGCTGAAAAATTCTCCAATCCAGATTGATAATCAGCAAGTAAAAATTGACAACAAAATAATTAAAGGAGACGATTTGGCTGCTTATTTTGTAGTACCAAGAACAGACAGCAAAACTGCAATGGTTGGCGTTGTATCTGGAACTTCTGAAAAAGGAATGAAAGCGACTTGGGCAAACAATTACATTTCGGGAATTACAGGCTTTCCTGACGTAATGATTTTCAAAACCGATTTGCTTTTAAATGGTTTGCCAGATATGAAAGTAAGCGGTTTCTTTGATAATGACTGGTCAGCTAAAACGTTGGAATTTTTCAATTAGAATAAAAAAATAAATTCAGAATAAAGCAGGTGCGTTAATTTTACTAATACGATTTAGTATTTCAATAAAAACACCTACTTTTAGCAAAAAAAGACAGAGAATCAAACTAGTAGCGATATTTCTCACAGAAAAAACAATCTTCTGAAATTGCGCTATTTACAACCAAAAAAACAAACTACTTTCTGATTGAATTAAGTCGGATTAAAATAAACAAAGACATGACAAATCGTAGAAATTTTCTAAAAACAACTGCAATCGCATCGGCTGCTGTTGTACTGAATTCTTTCACCGGAAATGCGGAAGAACTTAAAGAGGAACAAAATGAACTTCCAGAAGGAAAAGTTAGAAAACCAATCGTACTTTCAACTTGGCGTTTTGGCCTTCAAGCAAATGAAGCCGCTTGGGAAGTATTAAAAAATGGAGGAAGAGCTCTTGATGCTGTAGAAGCCGGAGTGAAAGTTCCAGAAGCTGATCCGAAAGAAAGAAGTGTTGGCTACGGAGGAAGACCAGATCGCGACGGACGCGTGACTTTAGACGCTTGTATCATGGACGAGATGTCGAATATTGGTTCTGTTGGTTGTCTTGAACATATTAAACATCCTATATCTGTTGCTCGTGCCGTGATGGAAAAAACGCCTCACGTGATGTTGGTTGGTGATGGAGCGCTTCAATTTGCTTTGTCGCAAGGTTTTCAAAAAGAAAATTTACTAGTTCCCGATTCTGAAAAAGAATGGAAAGAATGGCTAAAAACATCTGAATATAAACCCATTGCTAATATCGAAAATCACGATACGATTGGAATGATTGCTTTGGATGCCGCCGGAAATCTTTCGGGAGCTTGTACTACGAGCGGTATGGCTTTCAAAATGCACGGTCGTCTTGGAGATTCTCCTATTATCGGTGCAGGTTTATATGTTGATAACGAAATTGGAGCTGCAACTGCAACTGGACATGGTGAAGAAGTAATCAGAATTGCGGGATGCCATTTGGTTGTAGAATTAATGCGCCAAGGAAGATCACCTCAAAAAGCTTGTGAAGAAGCGGTTCAGCGTGTAGTAAAACTGATGAAAAACAGAAACAAAAACCTAAAAGATATTCAAGTTGGTTTTATTGCTTTGAACAAAAAAGGCGATTATGGCTCATATTGTGTTCAGAGTGGTTTCAACTACGCTGTTTATGACGAAACTGGAAATCGTTTGATTGATCCTGATTATTATATCAAGTAATCATCTGTCAAAACCATTAATGATTTAACCAAAAACAAAATGAAAAATAAATTCAAATTATTGTTTACTGCTGTAGTTTGTGCGGGTTCGTTTTCTCTTCACGCGCAAGGCGACTTTAGCATGGAAGCAAATAAATCAGAAGAAGCAGGTTACATTTGGACAAAAGATCCGCAGGTAAAAGCCAATCTTGACAAATGGCAGGGTTACAAATTTGGTGTTTTGATCCATATGGGACTTTACACTCAATTAGGAACAGTAGAATCGTGGGGATTAGCTCCAGAAGATTGGGTGACCCGAGATGGCTACGATGATTATTACAAATATGCTACTGATTACAGAAATACAAAATTCAAATTAAACCCTACGAATTTAAATTCTGAAAAATGGGCGAAAATGTTCAAAAATGCAGGAGCAAAATACATGATTTTTACTTCAAAACATCATGACGGATTTTGTATGTACGATTCAAAATTTACCGATTTTAAAATCACAAATCCAGAATTACCATACGCGAAAAATCCAAAAGCTGATGTATTAAAAGATGTTTTAGATGCTTCAAGAAAAGAAGGATTGGCAGTTGGTGTTTATTTCTCAAAACCAGACTGGACAACTCAAAATTTTTGGTGGTCATATTATCCGCCAAAAGACAGAAATCCGACTTATGATATTAAAAAATTTCCAGATCGTTGGAAAAGCTATGTTGACTATACTCAAAATCAGCTAAATGAATTAACTACAAATTACGGAAAAGTAGATATTCTCTGGCTTGACGGATGTTGGGTTCGACCACTTTCTACTATCAATAAAAAAGTGGAAGAATTTTGTAAATATCCGTATGATATGGATATCGACATGAAGCATATTGCTGAAACTGCCCGCAAAAAACAACCAGGAATGCTTGTGGTAGATCGTTGGGTTCCGAGTGAATATGAAAACTATTTAACACCAGAGCAAAAAACTCCAGAAAAACCATTGACAGTGCCTTGGGAAAGTTGCATTACACTTGGCGGTGCTTGGGGTTGGGTGCCAAATGATCATTACAAATCATCAAAAGAAGTAATTCAGTTGATGACTAATATCGTGGTAAAAGGCGGTAACTTATTGTTAGGCGTTGGACCAGATGCCAAAGGCGAATTTGATCCAAAAATCGAAACTACTTTAGCTAATGTTGGAAAATGGCTTTCTGTAAATGGAGAAGCGATTTACGACACTAAACCTGTTGCTCCTTATTTAGATGGAAAAGTAGGTTATACACAAAAAGGAAATACAGTTTACGGAATTTACATGCCCGCAAAAGATGAAAAAGAATTGCCAGCAGAAATAACAATCAAAACGGACTTAAAGAATCCAAAAGTTATTTTATTAGCGAACAAGCAAAAACTGAGCAGCAAAAAAATAAGTGGCGGGATTATTGTTAGTATTCCGCAAAACCTTAGAGCTTCTTTAGTAAATTCGGAAGCAGTTGTCTTTAAGGTAAATTAAAGAAATTCTAAAAAAAACGGCACAATATTACTGACTAATAAACCACAATTAAGAATGAAAAAACAGTTATTAACGCTTTTTGGATGTTTTGTTTTTGCATCTATGACGGCTCAAAAAGTAAGCGCCCCAGCACCATATGGAGCGTTGCCGACCGAAGCGCAATTGCAATGGCACGAAGTAGAGCAATACGTTTTAGTGCATTTTACGCCAACCACTTTTCAAAACAAAGAATGGGGATACGGAGATGCCGATCCTAAAATTTTTAATCCCACGAAATTTGATGCAAGCCAAATTGTGAATGCGGCCAAAGCAGGCGGTTTTAAAGGCTTAATTTTTGTAGCAAAACATCATGACGGATTTTGTTTATGGCCAACAAAAACGACCGATTACAATATCAGCAAAAGTCCGTTTCGTGACGGAAAAGGCGATATGGTAAAAGAATTCGAAGTTGCTACACGCAAGGCCGGAATGAAATTCGGTCTTTATTGTTCTCCTTGGGACAGAAATAACGAATTTTATGGAACGCCAGAATACGTAACTAAATTCCGTGAGCAGTTAACTGAATTATATTCCAATTACGGAAAATTATTTATCACTTGGTTTGATGGCGCTAACGGAGGAGATGGTTATTATGGTGGCAAAAATGAAAAAAGAAGCATTGATCGCACGAAATATTATGGTTGGGAAACCACTTGGCAAATTTCAAGAAAACTGCAACCGGATGCCGTTATTTTTGCCGATATGGGCGACGTGCGTTGGGTAGGAAACGAACACGGTTATGCTGCAGAAACTTCTTGGGCAACCTTTACACCGTTGCCAACCGCTGGAAATACAATTGCCGTTCCAGGTGCAACCGATTCTAAAAAATCTCCAGAAGGAACTCGAAACGGTCAATTTTGGAAACCTGCAGAATGTGATGTACCGCTTAGAAATGGATGGTTTTATCATACTGCTGATGACAATCACGTAAAATCAGTTTCAGAATTGTTTAAGATTTATATGAATTCTGTTGGACGTGGTGCTTGTTTGGATTTAGGACTTTCACCAAACACAGACGGTCTATTGCATCCAAATGATGTCAAGGCATTGAAGGATTTTGGTGATTTTCTAAAAAAACTTTTTGCAGATAATCTTGCCAAATCAGCTGTGATTAAAGCAACTGAAGTTCGAGGCGAAAATGAAATATTCTTTGGAACAAAAAATCTTACGGATAACGATCGTTACTCTTATTGGGCAACCAATGATGAGGTAAAAAAAGCGGCACTAACTTTAGAATGGAACAAAGAACAAACTTTTAACATCATTCGTTTAAGAGAAAATATCAAACTTGGTCAACGTATTGAAAAAGTCGAATTTGATGCTTTTTCTAATGGAAAATGGAAAAAAGTAGGCGAAACTACAAGTATTGGAGCTAACCGATTAGTACGTTTACCAAATTATATCACTACTTCAAAATTAAGAATTCGCATTGAAGAATCTCCAGTTTGTATTGCTTTGAGTGATGTTGGTATTTTCAGAGAACCAGAACAATTGGCACTTCCAAAAATCAAAAGAGACAAAGACGGAAATGTTTCTATTACTACGGAAACGCCTGTAAATAAAATTCACTATACCATTGACGGAACAGAACCCACAGTTCAATCTCCAGTTTATGAAACTGCATTTTCTTTTTTATCGTCGGGCGATGTTAAAGCGAAATCTTTTGGAACAGATTTGAAATCAAGCGAAACTGTAATTCAATCTTTTAACGTATGCAAAAAAGATTGGAAAGTAGTAACTGCAACTTTTGAAAACCTCGAAAAAGAAAAAGCTTCAAACGCTATTGATGATAATGAAACAACTTTCTGGAGTACTGCTGAAAATACTTCGCTAATACATTTGCCACAGATTATTATTATTGATATGGGACAAGAATTGGAGATTTCAGCTTTATCGTATTTGCCTCGTCAAAACGGTACAGGAGGAATTGTAAAAAATTACCAATTAGAAGCAAGTACAGACGGTACAACGTGGAAAACTATTGCTGAAGGCGAATTTTCTAACATTAAAAGCAACCCTGTCGAACAAATTATTGCTTTAAAAACTTCGGCGAAAGCCAGATATATTAAGTTTGTCGGCAAAACTAGCGTAGATGGAAATTATGTTTCTATTGCTGAAATTGGCGTAAAAACGAAGAAATAAAAAATATAGCAAAACTATTGTAAAGAAAAGGCCGTTCAAATGAACGGCTTTTTTTATAAAAACATCTTGGGCATACTTTCAGAAACATTGCCAATAGTTTCAATCATTGGAACACAATAATAATCCTTTCTATCGTCGCCCAAGGTTGAAACCTTGGGCTATGTACTCAATTCAATAAAAAAGCCGTTCAAACGAACGGCCTTTTTTATTGAAATCTTATTTATGTTATTCCTGAATCACTTTTATTGTTGTTCCGTTTACAAAATCATCATGTGAAATAAAGAAACTATTCATACTTTTTCCATTTACTTGAATTTCTTTGATTTTTCCATCTGAATTGATTTCTCTTTCTATGACAACATTTTCTCTTTTGTAATATTTCGGATCCAACTGAATTGTTATTTTGTCAAACATTGGTGTTGTCATTGTGTACATTGGGTCTCCCGGCGATACTGGGTAAAATCCCATCATCGAATATACCAACCAAGCTGACATTGTTCCTGTATCATCATTTCCTGGCAATCCTTTTGGCTCATTTTTGAAATACTCTCTTACTAATTTCTTCACCAATTCTTGGCTCTTCCATTCCTCTCCTTTTACATAATTGAATAAATAAGGATAAGCAATATCAGGCTCGTTTGCCATGTCAAATTGTTTGATGTCAAAAACTTTTTGCAATTGCTCAGAGAAAACTTTATCGCCTCCCATCAATTTGATTAATCCTTTGATATCGTGCGTCACCATAAAAGCATATTGCCAAGCATTTCCTTCCACAAAACCAACATTTGCTTGAAAATTTGATCCTGACGAAGGGTCAAATGGTTCGTACCATTTTCCGTTAGCTAGCCTTGGTCGGAGCAATTTCAAATCTTTATCGTATAATTTTCTATATGATATTGATCGTTCGGCAAAACGTTTCGCATCTTCTTTTTCTCCTAATGCTTTTGCCAAAAGTGAAATCGCATAATCGGAAGTATTGTATTCTTGCGTTGTAGAAACTGGACCAGAGTAATTCGTTGACAAATATCCTTTTTCCAAATATTCTTTTAGTCCTGGGCGCAACGGATTGTTTTCAACTTGATCGGCACCTTTTAACATTGCGTAATAGGCTTTGTAAATATCAAAATCCTGAATTCCTTTTAAGCAGGCATCCACAATAACAATACTTGCAGGATCGCCAACCATTGTAAATGTTTCTGTCGAATTTAATTCCCATTTTGGCAACCAACCGTTTTCATCATACATTTTCAGCATGCTTTTTATCATGTCTGATTGCTGTTTCGGATAAACCAAAGACATCAATGGGTGCATATTTCTGTACGTATCCCATAACGAGAACACCGTGTATCGTGTTCCTTCTGTTGTGCCAATTTTGCTTCTTTTTATTTCTGGAAATTCTCCATTGACATCGTTTAAAATATTCGGATGAATTAGAGTATGGTACAATGCCGTATAAAAAATAACTCTATCCTGATAGGAACCACCTTCGACCATGATCTTCGAAAGTTCGTTGTTCCATTCGTCATACGTTTCTTTGTAAATAGTATCGAATGGTTTATCTCCTGTTTCTTTTTCTAGATTTTCACGTGCATTTTCAATGCTTACATACGAAACTCCAATTTTAACCTCAACCGTTTCTTTTTTGTCAAACTGATATGAAAAATACGTTCCGATACTATCACCAACAACCGTTTTGATTGTATTTTTCATCATTCGGGTTTTTCCATTGTAGCCCATCCATTGTGCTTCTACACCGTCATATTTCGGTGTTTTTTTCCAAACTCCATAATTGGAAGCTGGTTTTGAAAATTTTGCCACAAAATATACCGGATAAGCGTCTTCAGGACTGTTGTAACAAAATGAACCTACAGATCGCATTCCTTCAATTTCTGTTGGCGAAACTACTTTCACCATAGCGCCTTCTTCATTGGTCAATCCCAAACCGAGATTCAGCAAAATATTGGACTGCCCTTTCGGGAAAGTGAATCTGCTAACTCCTACTCTTTTTGATGCTGTAAATTCGCCTTTGACTTTATATTTGTCAACATCAACACTGTAATAAGCTGTTTTTGCTAATTCATGCGAATAGGTCGATCCGTATTTTAAATGGTTTGTTTCTACATTTCCTGTAGTTGGCATTAACATAATGACACCTAAATCCGGACAACCAACACCACTCAAATTGACTTGACTGAATCCTGTCAAAAATTTATTTTCATTTACATAAGGATTTGACAACCACTGGCTGTCTTTTTCCATAGGTGTATTTTTAGATCCCGCTACATTAAACGGACTAATACTTGCCATACCGCGTGGCGCAATTGGGCCTGGAAAAGTGGCTCCATAATTTGAAGTTCCAATTAATGGATTCACATACTCTGCCGGTTGTTGCGCAGAAACTGTAATACCAAAAAGCAGCATGTTGATAAAACATGCTGCTCGTAAAATTCGGTTTTTTCTTAATATCATATTATTTGTTAATCGCTTCAATTTTTAAAGTCCATGCTTCTTTTGAAGGAAGGTTCTTTCTGAGACTTTCCGGAATCACGACTTTAAATCCCTTAGCTTCTTTAGTCCATTTTAAAGAAGTCTTTGAACCCAACATCGTAATTTTGGTTCCTTCTTTAGGACTAATAGATTTTACAGTCACTACTGAAGGAATTTTGTCCTCTCCATCTTTTGCTAAATAAAACAAAAATACATTTCCTGCTTTATTTTGCGTCATGCAAATATTCTCTTCCTTGTAAGGAGCAATTGGTTTTGTATCATAAATTGCTGTACTGTTTACCTTCATCCAATCTGCGTAAGCGGCCAACAAATCATAAGCGCCTTGCTGCCATTCGCCGTCCGGACTTGGCGCAATATTCAGCAGTAAATTACCGCCTTTTGCCACCACATCAATCAACATATGAATTCCTTGTCTTCCTGTCATATACTTCGCATCAGGAGTATACGACCAGCCACCGCCCGAGGTAATACAAGATTCCCATGGATAAGGCAACGTTTTTTCAGGAACTCGATTTTCAGGAGTCAAATAATTTTGATTTTTGCCATGAACGGCTCTATCAACAACAATTAATCCCGGTTGTTTCTGACGTGCTTTTGCAACCAATTCATCCATTTTAGGATCCTGATCTACAACTCTATGTTTAATAAAGCCGTTTTTAGATTCGTTTTCTTCAAATTTCGAAGCATAGTTTTCTTTGATGTTCTGTAAATCTCTCTTTTTTACCCAGCCACCATCTAGCCACAAAATATCTACTTTACCATAATTGGTCAGAATCTCTAAAATTTGATTGTGTGTAAAATTAACATATTTCTGCCATTTTTCAGGATATAATGACGGATCATAATTAACATTTCTGTCAAAGGGCGGGAAATAAGGATCCCAATAGTTTTCATTGTGCCAATCTGGCTTCGAAAAATACGCTCCAGTTGAAATATTTTCGCTTCTAAAAGCATTAAAAACTTCTTTTAAAATATCTGCTTTTGGATTTGCACTAAAAGGACAATCTTTGTCAGTTACTTTATAATCAGTATATTTTGAATCAAACATCGTGAATCCGTCATGGTGTTTTGTGGTAAAAACCATGTATTTCATTCCGGCCGCTTTTGCTGCTTTTGCCCATTTCGTCGGATCGAATTTTGTTGGGTTGAATGTTTTTTTCAAACCTTCGTATTCTTTCACATATTCGGTATAATTATTCGGGTTGCTTCCTTTTTTTCGTTCACACCAACCGTAATCTTCTGGACAAATCGACCAAGATTCCACAATTCCCCATTGGCTGTAAGTTCCCCAGTGCATTAAAAGACCAAACTTTTTCCCTTGCCATTCTTCCAAATTTTTCAAAACCGCAGGATCAGTTTCTGGTACATAACGTTCATCTTCATAAATTGCTTGCGAAAACAATTGTACAGAAAATAATAATGCTAAAATGAATATTCCCTTTTTCATATTATGTTTTGTTATTTTTAATTCACTAAAATTTCATCTACAAATAGCCATGAACTTTCGCCTCTTGGGCTCTTTTTCAAATTCATTCCAATTACTTTTACGTAACGAGCATTTTGTTGTTGGAAATTGATTTTAAAATCTTTCAATTCTGAAACTGGATTTGCTGCATAAGGACGCGATACTTTTCCAACTTCTTTATAATTAATGCCATCAGAAGAAATCAATATTTTTATTTGTATTGGAAAAAATACGCCAGCACCTTGGCTTTCTAAAGTTCCAACAACAACTTGTTGAATACTTTCTTGCTTTTCAAGATCGATTACCAATTCCATATCGTTTACAAGCCAAGCCTGCCATTGTCCGTCATGGAAATTTTTAGAACCACGAATCGTATTTACCATTGTAGAAGCTCCAACTCCTGTATAATTTTTATTGTAAGGCGTCAAATAATCTACTTTGTGCGCCACTGCCTTATGAAATACAATTGTATCTGTAAATGTTTTCCCAACTGGTTTATCGTCTTGAAAAAGTGAAGCTTTTAAAACTGTAGTTTCTTTAAACTGAATTGGATTCGTATATTTTTGAGCATTTTGACCAATAGCATTATTCCCTAAAACATAACGAATATCTGGATTTGAAAACTCATTTTTCAGTGTCACATTTACTTGTTTGTTCACTAAATCGGCAGTTGAAGAAGCAGTAACTAAAAAAGCACTTTTTGCATAATTGATTCCCAAATAATCGTAACGTTTGAATTGCTTGGTAAGTCTTTCAGTGAAATCATTCCAGTCACGATTTTCTTTTGTGCTCCACAAAACTTCAGATAATGCAGCCAATCTCGGAAAAATCATGTATTCAGAATCCTTTGGTCCTGGAAGAAATTCTGCCCATAAATTTGCCTGTCCGCCCAAAACGTGTTTTGCTTCAGCTGGCGACATTGTTGACACAACAGGATCAAATGCATAAACTTTATTTAACGGATTATAAGCATCAAAAGCTAAAGGCTCTTCGTTTTGAGGTCCTTGGTAAAAGTTGAAATAACACGGTGATTCTGGCGTCATGATTACATCATGTCCTTGTGCTGCCGCTTCGGTTCCGCCTTTAGTTCCTCTCCAGCTCATTACTGTTGCTTCGGGAGCCAAACCTCCTTCTAAAATCTCATCCCAACCAATTAGTTTTTTGCCTTTAGAATTGATGTATTTTTCCATTCTTTTTACAAAATAACTTTGCAATTCATGAACATTTTTCAATCCTAGATCTTTCATTCTTTTTTGGCAATGCGGGCATTTTTCCCAATTGGTTTTGGTTGCTTCATCGCCTCCAATATGAATGTATTTTGAAGGAAAAATAGCCATCACCTCGTCCATAACATTTTCAAGAAACTCAAAAGTAGTTTCTTTTCCTGCGCAATAAATATCTGTAATAGGCCATAAACCGCCTGAAGGAACACCAATTCGCTGATCGAAACAAGCTAATTCAGGATAAGCCGCAATCGCACTGCTCACGTGTGCCGGCATTTCGATTTCTGGAATTACTTCAACATTTTTTGAAGCCGCATATTTTACAATTTCTTTTAATTCTTCTTGAGTCAAGAAACCGCCGTATGTCCCTTTTTCGTCTGGATTTGTAACCAATCTTGCATTCCATGCTAAATTTTCCTGATCCACTCTCCAGGCACCAACTTCGGTTAATTTTGGATATTTTTTAATTTCAATTCTCCAGCCTTGATCGTCAACTAAATGCAAATGCAAAACGTTCATTTTATGCATTGCCAAACGATCAATAGTCGAAAGAATATAATTTTTATCAAAGAAATGACGCGACAAATCCAACATCAAACCTCTATATTGAAAACGTGGTTCATCTGTAATCGTTACAATTGGAATATACCATTTTGCAGACGTGATTACATATTTACTTTCAATAGCTGCAGGAAGCAGTTGTCGAATAGTTTCTAAACCATAAATAAAACCGGCATTTGCGCTTGCGGTAATAACAATACTATTTGGATTTACTTCTAATTTATAGGCTTCTTTATGAAATGAAGGGTCAACTTCAAATCGAATATAATTGCTTTTTGGTGCTTTTGTGGCAATAACAGGACGCCAACCTGCCGCAGTCCCAAATTTGTTGATTAATGCATTTGAAATTTCCTTTTGAAAATCTGTATTAGCAACAAAAGTTGTTTTATCAGAAAACACAAAAGATCCCGGATATAAAACCATTTGGTTTGGTTTTGGAATAATTTGTATAGCGTTTTCCACCACTTTTTGTTGGCTATAACCCGAACTTAAAACCATTAAGAAGATTAAGATGAATATTGATTTTAATTTTCTCATAATTATTATTTTAAAGATGGTGTTATTTTAAATTGATACTGATAATTTTTGTCTTGTAAAAGATACTGTTTCATTGGCCATGCTTGCCAGCTGTCAATACCGCCAACTCCCATTTGTTTATAATCGATTTTCAAACTTGTTAAATCTCTTTCTTGCAATTCGGCAGCGTGTCTTTGATCTTTTTCTAAACCATCATCTAAATCTTCATTTAAATAATGCAATGCCGTAACCGCTAATAAACCATCCGAAGTCACGGTCAATTTCAGTTTATCACCTGATAATTCCAAAAATCGAATATCGGTTTTATTTCCTGTTTCCTGTGGACGGATATACGGATAATATTGCTCCGAAACCGTTTGATTGTAAAGTCCAACCTGCGAACTGTAATTTCTGTCGATATAATTTTCATGTGGTCCTCTTCCGTAATAGGTCATACTGCTGAAATCTTTCGGAACAATAATTTCCATTCCAAATCTTGGCAACAGAGGCTGTTCTTTGGTTTTGTCAATATTTAATTCTTCTTTTACTTTTAATTCTCCGTTAGCGTTAAGCTCGTAATTTAGTTCTAAAGTAGACGAAACCTGTGGCAAACTATAGGTCGCTTTTACTAAAACTTTATTGTCTTTTGTAGCCGAAAAAGTCCAGTTCACTAACGTTGGATTTTCTGTTGCTTCTTTCCAAGCCACTAAATTTTTCTGGAAATTTGCTCCAAAATCATTGTCATTTGGCGCTCTCCATAAATTTGGGCGTAATTGATACCCTTCTTTGATAATTGGCAAATTATGAAAAGAATAGCCGTTTATGAACCCTGTTTTTTTATCGAATGCAATTTCGGCATTTTCACTTTTAAAAACTGTACTATTTGCTTTTTTCTCTACCGTTATTTTTCCTTTGTCAGCAATTTTAATATCATTTTTCCATTCGCCTTTATAAGTTAATTGCTCTGTTGCAATTTCGAAACCTTTTGGCAAAAGTGGTTCGGCATTTTTTAATGTATAACTAATATTTACGAAGGCTTCTTGGAATGATTTCCCTTCCAATTTAATTGGTAAAGCAAATGTTTTAGATTGATTTGGATTAATGTCTAAATTCTCAACAACTCCCGATTCTGCAGTTTTTCCATCCAAAATCAATTTCCATTGCAGTTTTACATTGCTTAAATCTTTAAATGAAAATTCATTGTAAACTTTGATGGTTGTTGTTTCTTTATTTTCCCAAGAAGTCAAAATATTTTGCAACACATTACGCATTTCAAATGCGTGCGGATTTGGTTTTCTGTCTACCGTAAAAACCCCGTTGTTGACAAAGTTGTTGTCGCTTTTGACATCTTTCGGCCCAAAATCGCCACCATAAGCTAAAACTGTAATTCCGTTTGGCAATTTTTTATAAACCGATTGATCGATCATATCCCAAATAAATCCACCTTGCAAATTCGGATATTTTCGAATCACATCCCAGTAATCTTTGAAATTTCCCATTGAATTCCCCATTGCATGTGCATATTCGCACTGAATATATGGTCGTGACGGATTTGGATTAGCTAAAATATATTCCTCCATTTTATCCGGAGCACTGTACATTGGGTCAATAATATCTGAATCCCATTCAAATTTCAAACCTTTTCCGTCCCACGCGCCCGCAGTAGCTCTTTCGTACTGAATTGGTCTTGATTTGTCTCGGTTTTTAATCCATAAATAGCCACGGTAAAAATTGTACCCATTACCGGCTTCATTCCCCATACTCCAAATAATAATCGAAGTATGATTTTTATCTCGCTCGATCATACGTTGCATACGCTGAATATGAGCCAATTCCCAGTCTGGTTTATTCCCTAACGTTTTAGTAATATCATAACCCATTCCGTGCGATTCGATATTTGCTTCATCGACAACATAAATTCCATATTTATCGCATAATTCATAAAAATATTCATCGTTTGGATAATGCGACATACGCACCGCATTGAGATTAAATTCTTTCATCAATTTAATATCCTGCTCCATGCGTTCTCTTGAAATCGTTTGTCCTGTAACAGGATCGGTTTCATGGCGGTTTACTCCTTTTATGTAAATCGCTTTTCCGTTTACCAAAAGTTGTCCGTTTTTAATTTCTACTTTTCTAAAACCGATATTGTGATTGATTATTTCGATCGTATTTCCTTTTTTATCTTTTAAAAGAAAACTCACTTGATATAAATTTGGAATTTCAGCACTCCATTTTTTCGGATTATTTACGGCGAAATCAAAATTTAATTTTTTAGAATCGCCAGAAAGAATTGCTTTTTTTGAATCAATAACTTTTTCGTTATCTTTCAACTGAACTTCAAAATTGTACGTTTCTTTTTTATCTAAATCAGAAAAATCAGTGGTGATTTTTAAAGTTCCGTTTATGTAATTTGCATCTAAATCTGGAATAATTTCGAAGTCATTTAAGTGCGCTTTATTTCGGGCAACTAGATAAGAATCTCTTGTGATACCGCTCATACGCCACATATCTTGACATTCTAGATACGAACCGTCGTTCCATTTCATTACTTTTAGAACGATCGAGTTTTTACCCGTTTTTACGTATTTGTTCAATTTAAATTCAGAAGGCAATTTTCCATCTTCGCCATAACCCACATAAGCGCCATTTACCCAAACTGTAAGATTTGATTTTGCAGTTCCGATATGAAGAAAAATATCTTTTCCTTCCCAAGATTTATCAATTGTGATTTCTTTTCTGTAAACGCCTGTCGGATTGTATTTTGTTGGAACAAACGGCGGATTTGGCGCCATTAAATAATCAAAATCGTAGGTCGTATTTACGTAAATTGGAAATCCATATCCGTTTACATCCCAACTTGCAGGAATTTTAAAATTATCCCAAGAAGTATCGTTATAATCTGTTTTTTCAAAATCCTTCGGAAGATCATTTGGGCTCTCTACATATTTAAATTTCCAAGAACCGTTAATGTCTAAATAATTTTTAGATTCTCTCCAGTTGTTTTTATTCGCTAAATCTTCGTTTTCAAATACGAAATATGAAGCGTGCATAGGTTCACGATTCTCTTCATTTATTTTTTCATTCTGCCAAAATAGAACTTTTTCCTGCGCATTAACATGCAATGCCGAGGCAAATAATAGAGATAATATGGATATTGCTTTTTTCATTATTTGGTTTTATTCTCTGTATGCTCTTTTTAAGCATATGAAAAACAATCATTTTATTTTGAGATAATTTTGCCGTCCTGCCTTAGGATGTAAGTTTGGTTTGAAAAAGGGCTTTTTACTAAAATATTGTATCCTGATAAATGGTTTTCTAGTACAGGTTTCAAAATTTTATTGTCAACTACGATTGGTTCTTTCGTAAGTTCTGTTATCGATTTTGCCCAAGCTTTGTGTTTCCCATTATATTCTTTTTGAGCTCGGTATAAAGCATAAAGTTCCCATTTTACTTTTTCATCTTGCGGAATCGCAAAAGTATCTTTCCCTTCTTTTGAAGAAAAATAAACATAACCCCATTTTTCAGGTTCGTGCATGTTGATGACTCCCATTGGCGACCAAACCCAATTGTATTCGGGAAGGAACTTTCCTTCGGCATCTTTCTTTCTTTCATAAGTTCCATTTTTGATGGAATGCTGCCAATTTACTCTTGAAAAATTAACTCTCCAGAATTTATCAATTGGAACCACCTTGTCAAAATAAGAAGTTTTATAAGATGCCCACGGAATTGCCATTTCTAAAACCCAACCTTGATCTGTATCATTTGGATTATTGATTGTTCCATTAATCTTTACCGCCGATTTTAATCCAGGAATATCCCAGCCGTTTGCCACCACGATATCAGATTCTCTATAAGGTTTTGTCAAAAATAAATCCCAAGCTGTATTTAAGGCATTTATTTCTAATTCATAATAATTGAACGTATCATTATCCGGATCGATAAAAACTTCAAAATCATTATTGTAAAAAATAATCGTGTCGCGCTGTTTTAGATTGGCCCAAACATTAGGTTCTTCCATTTTAGCCAAAATATAAAAATTGGTTTCATCCCAAAGCATTTTGACTTTCGTTGCATATTTGGGTTTGATGCCATTTTCTATATCTTCAAAAAGATCAGTCCATTCTGCTTTACTCCAAGCAGCGTCAGTATCTTCTCCGTCAATTGTTATTGAAGTTGTTGTTTTGGATGCTACATACGTTTTAGGCACAATTGTTTTTTTCGATTGCGAATGCACTATAATCGAAAAAAATCCTAAAGCGATTGTTAAACATTTAAATTTTAAATTCATCACTTTTTATAAACTGTTATCTTTTGTAAACTGAACTACTTCGCTTAATTTTCCAAAAGCAATAGCCACCACAGTATCGGCAGCACCGTAATAAACAGCTAATTTATCTTCTTCTGTATCATGCAAAGCGGCGCATGGAAAAACAACATTTGGCACGTCGCCAACCATTTCGTAAAGTTCTGCCGGTCCTAATAAATATGGCTGTGTTCTGTATTTTACTTTGTCTGGCGAATCAACTTCTAAAAGCGCCGATCCCATTGCATAACGGAATCCGTTGCATGTATTGATTACACCATGATAAATCATCAACCACCCTTCGTCAGTCAGAAGTGGGATTGGCCCTGCTCCAATTTTAGTACATTGCCATGCACTGTCTTCAAACGGAGTTGGTTTCATCACCAAACGGTGTTCTCCCCAATATTTCATATCCGGACTATAGCTGATCCAAATATCTCCAAAAGGCGTATGTCCATTATCACTTGGGCGACTTAACATCGCATATTTCCCATTGATTTTTTGCGGAAACAAAACTCCATTTCGGTTAAATGGTAAAAAAGCATTTTCACATTGGAAGAATTCTTTAAAATCAAAAGTATAACCAATTCCGATTGTTGGTCCGTTATAACCATTGCACCAAGTAATCCAGTAACGGTCTTCGATAAAAACAACACGCGGATCGTATTTGTAAGCCGACTCGATCATGTCTGTATTTCCCGCTTTCATTTCGATTGGTTCGTGGTTGATTTCCCAATCGATTCCGTTTTTACTAAAACCAGCAAAAATATTCATTTGAACTGCTTTGTTATCACATCTGAAAACACCCGCAAAACCATCTCCAAAAGGAACAACAGCACTGTTAAAAATACTGTTTGATGACGGAATGGCGTATCTTTCTATAATGGGATTGTTAGAATATCTCCACATTACATCATTACTATTTTCGGGTCTGTCTTGCCAAGGAATACTGCTCATTTTTTCTAGTTTTTTGCTTATTATTTTTAATTATTTCAACATCTGAAAATGCGTTTTTCATTTCTTAAAATGATATTGAAATTGTTTCTTATTTTCTTTTAATTAAAACACTTAGAAACATAGTTTTTAAAATTAAAAAAAGGTTTCGGTTAGTCCAAAAGTTAGCATGTGTGGAATCTCTCTTTTGTCATTTTTCTTTTCTAAAAATAAAATACTATGTTTCTATGTGGATCAAAATTTAGTTATTCTTCGATTTTTCGAACTCTATCCAGCCACGTAAATTTCAAAATGGTTGTTGTTGCCAAAAAGACAATTAATGCTACAATTGCTTTTGGATAATCTTTGATGATAAAAAATATCGGAAGCAAAATCATGCTCGACTGCCATACAATTCCGATTGCACAATTGATCATGTCTCTTCCAAAATCTTTATTTTTTTCGAAAGTAGCATCTTCCGCTTTTAAAACTTTATAAACCGGATTCCAGAATCCCCAAGGTCTTACGTTTGAATAAAAAGATTTTAATACTTCCATCTCTGTCGGTTCGCTCAAGAAAGTTCCTAAAACGCAACCCAAAATAGAAAAGCCAAAAATTAACGGAAAGAGGTAAATGGCTTGTACATGTGATAAATTATATAAAAATGAACCTTCCGTTAAATTGGCTTGATTCTGTCCTAAAATAAATTGCAATGAGGCGATGATTAATCCGGCGAACATTCCCCAGAAATACCCCCAGCCATTAAAACGCCACCAAATCCATTTTAAGAAATTGGCTGCCACGTAACCTCCGTAAAGTGCGCTCGTAATCCATAAAGTCAAAGAGTTGATTGACTCGGCAAAAAAGCCCATAAAAACGCCTAAACCAACCACCAAAAAAGAGGAAATTTGGCTTACTTTGATGTAATGCGCATTAGATGCTACGGGCTTGAAATATTTTTTATAAATATCATTTACAATATAAGCCGGCCCTGCATTTACAAAAGCTGAAAATCCAGACATAAAAGCCGCTAATAAACCAGCCAATAACAATCCTTTGATTCCAACGGGAATGTATAAGTTAACCACTTTTGGCATCAACAATTCAAAATCAGCTCCAGTTAAGCCTGCATTTGCATTTAATTCCGGCGCTAGATTTACTAATGCAATTACGACGATTCCAGTAATTAATAAATATCTTGGAATGAATAAAATCAAATTAGTAAAACCGCTCATATAAGCCGCTTCCTTAACTGATTTTGTTGAAAGAATTCTTTGCAAATCATAACTCGGCGTTGGCCCGGCGACACTCGCGAAAAATCCTTTGAATAAAGTCATTCCGATAAAAGCACCGAACATTTTATAGCCTTCCGAATCAATCAAATTATTGAAGGTTTGGAATTTTTCACTCCACTGCGTTTCAAATTGCCATCCGAAAAAGACATTTTTCCATTCTTCTGTAATCACCGAATTGATTTGAATATCGGTATAATTTACAAATGCATAACCCGCTATTAAAGTTCCCGCCGTAATCATAATTAAATATTGCACTACTTCAGTCGCAACAACAGAAAACATTCCTCCTTTAACGGTATAAATTGTAGTTAAGAATATGATTAACAAAGCATAAGAACGCTCTGATGTTAGTAAAACCAAATCACCATAATGAAGCGTTAAATCCCAAGGAAGAATAATGGTTACAAATTTCCCGATTCCTTCGAAAAAATAAGCAATAAAACCAATTGTAGAAATAATGGCAAAAATTGCCACAATAATATGAGATGCTTTTCCGGCTTTATCACTTCCAAAACGAGTCAAAATCCACTCCGAACCCGTCATTACTTTTGATTTTCGAATCCAAACGGCAAGGAACATCATCACAAAAATCTGATTCCAAATGGGCCAAAGCCACATAAACATAAAGCTTTTGACACCGTATAAAAACAAAACTCCAATCATCCATGAAGTTCCTGAAACGTCAAACATTCCAGATCCGTTGCTTAATCCTAAAAAATACCATTTGATTGTTTTTCCGCCAAGAAAATAATCATCTAAGCCTTTTGATGCTTTTCGTGAAATCCAAATTCCTATTCCTACAGAAAGCACGATGTAGGCAATGATGATCGCTATGTCAATGATATTCATTAAATTTTATGGTATTAGTTGGTTAGTTATTTTTTGGTTGGGGCATTCTAAAGTGGATCGATTTTTATTATTCCCGCTAAAATAAATGGCAAGAAAAACAAAGGTTTAGAAGAAAGTAATTCTACATTGATTTTAGAATTCTTAAGAAAAACCTGTTGATGATGCGGTATTGACTTTTGGTAAGCATAATGATATTTTATTTAAGACTTTATTATTGTTTGTAATAAATTAGCGTTGACAAAAAAACTAGTTGACTTTTATTTTTGTCTAATAATTTAACTTTAAATTTATACAAAATTGATTTTTGCTTAAAGTAATTTAGACAAACGACATCTAAACGAAGACAAACATCAAAAAAAGTTACAAAACGTAGTATTATTATGAATTTCAGTTCCAGCAGATTTTATTCAATTCCCTTGCGCTACCACGTATTTTTCTGGTTGACGTACTTTTTATTTAACACTTTTCGCTGGGGAATTTACTTTAATGATTACATCTATTCGTTCAAAAGTAATTTACTAGGTTTTCCTATTCACATGACTTTATGTTATCTGAATATTTTGCTTTTTATGCCGTATTTGGTCTACCGTAAAAAATATCTTTTGTACATACTTGCCGTTTTGACGTCTATATTTTTGATGGTTGTTCTAAAGTTCAATCTTACTTATTTGCTTATCAATCATGATGTCTGGCCAGAAGGTCCAACCAAAATTGACAAACTGACGCTTACCTACACTATCGATATGATGATTGGGGAACTTTATGTAATTACGTTTGTGACAGCGATCAAGATTACATTGGATTTTATGAAAGAGCAAAGAAGAGTTGTCGATCTAGAAAAATCGCAATTAGAAACCGAATTGCTTTTCCTAAAATCTCAAATTTCGCCTCATTTTCTTTTTAATACGCTCAACAACATTTATTCTTTAGCTGTTGAGAAATCAAACAAAACACCAAGAATCGTCACAAAACTTTCTGAGTTAATGCGCTACATGCTATATGAAACAAAAAACAGAAGACAGAGCTTAGAAAATGAAATCATTTGCATTCAAAATTATCTTGATTTGGAACGCATTCGAAATGACGACCGACTGGAAATCAACATGTCCATTTCGGGCGATATTCACGACAAGGAAATAGCGCCAATTATTCTTTTGACTTTTATTGAAAATGCTTTTAAACACGGAGTAAACAAGAATACAGGAAAAGTAGTGATTGATATCAATTTTAAAGTAAAAGATGATTATCTGCATTTTAGCGTTTCGAATCCACAACCAGAATTTACGCTTCACGAAGACAATTTCAACAGTGCAAGTGGCATTGGAATTGAAAATGTAAAGAAAAGATTAGAATTGGGTTACAATAAAAATGAGTATAATCTTTCTTTTAAAAAGAAAAAGAATATTTTTGTTGTAAAGCTTAAAATTAAAGTCACTTAGCACGACTTTTGCTGTGTAAAAACAGGACCTGCTAAATTATTTTGCGCAAAAAATAATAGTAAAAAAATGAAAGTAAATTGTTTGATTATTGATGATGAGCCTTTGGCAATCAATGTTATTAAAAATTATTTGGAACCCCTTGAAGATTTTGAGGTTCTAAATACTTTTAGCAACCCGATTGAAGGCCTGAATTTCTTAAAAAACAATAAAGTCGATGTCATTTTTTTAGATATCAATATGCCCGTTTTGGATGGCATAAATTTTATAAAAAGTCTTGAAAATCCGCCGTTAGTCATTATTACCAGCGCTTACAGCCAATTTGCTATTGAGACCTATGAACTTGATGTAGTGGATTTTTTAGTAAAACCAATTGAATTTCCAAGACTCATGAAAGCCTTAAACAAGGTCAGCAAACGTCTTGAAACTATAAACAACATTACTCCCGAAAATACCGCAGACAATCCATTCATCTTTGTTAAAATTGACAAGAAAAGAATGAAGAAAATTTTCCTGAATGAAATTTTAGTGATTGAAAGTCTGAAAGATTATTTAAAAATCAGCACGCTGACGAATAAATACATTATTCACAGCACGATGTCTGATTTCACCGACTTATTGCCGGAGCGAAATTTTTTACGAATTCATCGCTCTTTTACAATTGCCATTGACAAGATTGATGCCGTTGAAGGAAACAGCATCGAAATTGAAGGACTTCGATATGTAATTGGAAGATCGTATATGGAACAGGTGAAGCAAAGAATTTTAAATTCTTCTTCTTCTTAATTATTTCAAAGTTTTAGTACCTCCTTTTTCCAAAAAGCTTTTCAAAATTACCGCGTGATTAATAACCGGATCTTTTGCCGCATATAACAAAGTCAAAGGTTTATCTTTTGCAATATTTCGCAAACGCGTTACTTCTTCTGTTTTAGTTTTTAATTCTTCTAGATATCGTTTCGAAAATTCCTCATAACGCTCTTCTTTATGAGCAAACCATAAGCGCAATTCTTGTGAAGGCGTTATTTCTTGATCCCATTCATCAAAATGCAAATCTTCTTTTTTCATGCCACGTGGCCACAAACGATCTATTAAAACCCGATACGTTTCGTCTTTTTCCTTGGCGTCGTAAACTCTTTTTAAAATTATATCTTTCATTTTCTAGTGGCAAAATTTACAAACAGGATCGAATCTGAAAAATTCAGAATACGATCCTAGTTTCATAAAGATACGAATAGAATATTTCTCTTAAAAGAAATCGACGCTATACATTTCTAAAAGAGCATATTAAAAATTCGGCAATTCATCTTTAATGCGTTCCCAAAACACATCGTTATACAAATAACTCGATCCTAAAATACTGGTTTCTTCTGTTTCATCAATAATAGAAATAGCAAGATCAATATCTCTGCTTTTGAAGTTTTCCTCTAATTTGGACAAAAACAATTTGTATGATTTGGCAATATTACCGCCAATTACTAATAAATCAGCATCGAAATTTATAATATACGGCGATAAAAATTCCGTTAGATTATCTGCAAAACTGTCGAAAATTTTAGCTGTGGAATGGTTTTCCAAAGCTGCAATTTCTTTTACACCATCTTTCGCAGTTATGCCAGAAGCATTTTCATATTCTTTTAAAAACCATCGCGTAGAAAAGTAATTATCTGCAATATCATCTTCAAATGGTTTGTCCCACAGACAGCCATTATTTGGCACATTCAAGCCTTGAGTTAAAGGCAATTTATCATTTAAAAAAGTTGCTCCAAAACCCGTTCCCAAAGTAATTGCAATTACTTTTTCATGCTCTGAGTCTGTCATTTGCTTTAATGTACTGCCAACGCCAAAGCAACTTGCGTCATTCAGAAATCTGAAACTTACATTTTTGTTTTTGATGTATTTCAAAAGTTCATCAGAAACCGAAACATTAAACAAAGACTCAAATTTATTATTGCCTTTGAACATTGCAACTCCAGATTCATATTGAAAAGGACCGGGCATTGAGAAAGAAATTCCAATCGTTTCATTTTCTAAAATCAATTGATTTTTCTCAAGAACCTCAATAGTCTGATTAATTGCTTCTGCCCATTTTTGAAGAATTGTTTCTTTTGCTGCCATACAATCGACGGCACAGCAAAAATAAGTTTTAGGCATTATTTTAAAACTTTCACTATCAACTGCTGCGCTGCTTACGTGGCTACCACCAATGTCCACGCCTATAATTATTGCCATTTTTGTTTATTTTAATTGTTTAACCGAAACCGACACTTTGTGCTCCTAACACAATGTAATTAAAGCATTTCCACATGAACTTTTAATTACTAAGCATCATTTCAAACTTAAACAGAAAGATTTTTATCTAACAATGATATATTGTCAAATGGCGGTACTAAATAATATGCTTTTCAATGACTTTTAGTTTTGGAAAAACAAAAAACACCATTCTGCATTAGAAATACAGAATGGTGTTTTTTTATCTTAATTAAGTTTGATTACAATTTGTACAGCATGCTAGCGGCGCCTAATAAAGCTGCTCCTTCATTATCTGTAGAAATAACGACACTAACTTCTAGACCGTTTTCTTTAATTTTTTTATCGAAGGCTGAAAGAAAAAATTCGCTTCCATTTGCAATTTTCCCTCCAATGATAAAATGATTTGCACCAAATTTACTGATCCAAGGAATTGCAACCTCAGCCAAGTCCTCGCCCATTTGTTCAAAAACTTTTATGGCAATTTCATCTCCAGCAACTGCCAGATTATAAAGTTCTAAACCATTTTTAAGAGTCTTTCCTGTTAATGTTTTATAGCCTCCTAAAAGTCCGCGCGCCGAAACATAATCTTCTGCAATACCGTCTTTGAAAGGTAAATTATAAATTTCTCCGTCAGTTGGAACTAATTCACCTGTTGAAACCGAAACGCCTTTATCAATGAAACAAGCGCCAAGTCCAGTGCCCAGCGTTACTGCCATCACTTTTTTAGAAAGATTTGCAGCATCTTTAAAAACTTCGCCTTTTCCAAAACAAACAGCATCATTTTCAAAAAGAATTGGAAAATCACTAGACAAATTAAGCGTTCCTTGAAATAAATAACGAACATTCAAACCATAAAAATGTTCATATTTAGATTGATCTTTTATCCAGCAAAGTCCATTAGCATAATCAAACGGACCAGGCATGCACACGGCAAGTCCTTTTACTTCTTCTACTTTTGAGTTTTCGATTGAAATGCGAATCACTTTTTCCCAAATATTCATAACCTGATCGACTGGCAAATTAGAATCAAAAGATTCTTTATGTACCGAAAAGTCAATCATTTTCATATTCGCAATATCTATAATTGCTGCGGTAATATGTGTTCCTCCAATGTCAACTCCAACGGCATATTCTTTATTCATTTTTTCACTTTTATCTATTTTCTTAAAATCTGGCTTTAGCTCAACAATATTCATTTCATTCATAAACTTTTCCAATAGCATTTTGAAACTATAACTAATTCATCCTCTTGATTTCGTTAGAAATTTTCGAGGATTTTATAAATTTTTATCTTTTAAAATTTGTGGGTATTTAATACTCGTGTGTACAATCATTTCTCCAAAAAGTGTATTCGCCCAAGCAAACCATTTTCGGGTAAACTTTGCCACATCATCTTTATGAAACGATTCGTGCATAAAGCCAGTATCGGCATTTGTCTTAATCAAATTGCTGATGCAGGCTTTGATTTCTTTTTCATCGACGCTCGTAATAGCTCTCAAAACAATACTCATTGGCCAAATTGTATCGGCTCCGGTGTGCGGACCACCAATTCCCTCTCCAGCTTTTCCTTTGTAGAAAAACGGATTGTTTTCTGAAAGAACTACTTTTCGGGTATTCAAATATAATGGGCTGTCTGGCTCAATTGCGCCTAAGTATGGCAATGAAAGTAAAGAAGGAACATTGGCATCATCCATCATGTGAAAACTGCCGTAACCGTTTACTTCAAAAGCAATTATTTTTCCAAATTTTGGATGGTCGATAATTCCGTTTTCTTGTAAACCTTTCTGAACCTGACCTCTTAATTCTGTTGCTTTGGCAACCAAATCTTTATCCAACATGGCTGGCAAAGAGAAAATTTCGATTAAATATCCTAAAACTTCAATCGCAAACATATTGCTCGGAATCAAATAGCCAAATAAAGTACTGTCATCACTTGGCCTAAAAGTAGAAACAATCAATCCGCAAGGTTTTACAGGATATCCGTAACCGCTCAAAGGCACGCCATCAGTTGCCCAAGCTGTTTCTCTTTGGAAAGTGTACGGACCTTTATCAGTCCATCTTTGTTGTTCTTTAAAAGTCTGCAAAACTAAAAGCATGGCTTCTTTCCATTGTTTGTCAAACAGACTTAAGTCGCCAGTTTCTTTCCAATATCCATGCGCCAAACGAATCGGGTAACACAAACTGTCGATTTCCCATTTGCGTTCGTGAATTCCAGGTTTCATTTTTGTCAAATCATTTTTCCATTCGCTTACCTTAGAAAAATCTTTGTAAAAAGCATTTGCATAAGGATCCAACAAAATACATTTGGTCTGGCGATTGATTACACCTTTGACCAATTCAGCCAGTTTTTTATCTTCTTTCACAAACGGAATATAAGGCCAAATTTGGGCCGTACTATCGCGAAGCCACATTGCATCGATATCTCCTGTAATTACGTACGTATCCGGTTTTCCATCGATAATTTCGAAATCAACTGTAGTGTCCAATGTGTTTGGAAAACAGTTTTCAAACAACCAAGCCAATTCTGGATTCGCAATTTGTTTTTTGATGCGTTTAATTGCCGCTTCAATTGCAGGACTTGTAAAATTTCTTTCAGCTAAAGGAGGTCTTTTGCTGATAAAATCTTTTAAAGCAAAATCAAAAGCATTTGACTGTGAAGCAAAAACATCTGTTTGAATCGCCAATAGTCCAGCTGAAAAAATTCCAGCATTTTTTATAAATTTTCTACGTGACTGCATAGTATTATTTTGAATTTGAGTAAGAATATGGAAAAGCACTCGGCGCCGTTCCTCTTTGTACATTTGGTTCGGCAGACATATCAAAATTCAATTCTCCGCCTTTTAAGACATCTGAATGATTGATGAAATTTTTAGCATAACTGGCATTATCCCATTTTAATTCTTGAACGTATTTATTAGTTTCAGAATTTTTAGGAGCGTTTATAAAAAGCTTTTTGCCGTTCTCTAATTCCAAAGTCAGTTTTTTGAATAATGGCGCGCCCAAAACATATTCGTCTGTTGCTGGACAAACTGGATAAAATCCCATTGCTGAGAAAATATACCAAGCCGAAGTTTGACCATTATCTTCGTCTCCGCAATAACCATCTGGAGTTGGTTTGTACAAACGATTTATTACTTCTCTTGACCAATATTGCGTTTTCCAAGGTTCACCAGCATAATTATACAAATAAATCATGTGCTGAATTGGCTGGTTTCCGTGTGCATATTGCCCCATATTCATAATCTGCATTTCGCGGATTTCATGAATAACTGATCCGTAGTAACTGTCGTCAAAAACTGGTGGCGTTGTGAAAACGGCATCTAATTTCTCAACGAATTTTTTCTGCCCGCCCATCAAATTAATCAATCCTTGAATATCGTGAAAAACGCTCCAGCTGTAGTGCATGCTGTTTCCTTCTGTAAAAGCATCTCCCCATTTTAACGGATTGAAGTTTTTCGGGAAACTTCCATCTTTATTTCTGCCACTCATCCATCCAATTTCAGGATTAAACAAGTTTTTGTAATTCATCATTCGTTTTTCCAACAAACTGATTTCTTTTTTAGGACGATTTAAGGCTTTCGCCAATTTCCAAATCGCAAAATCATCGTAAGCATATTCTAGTGTTCGCGCTGCGTTTTCGTTAATTTTCACATCATAAGGAACATATCCTAAAGTGTTGTAATACGAAACTCCTTTTCTTCCCACTGCATCCATCGGACCTTCATTATTTGCTCCGTGAAGCAATGCTTCATACAAAATATTGATATCATAACCGCGAAGCCCTTTCATATAAGCATCAGAAACCACAGAAGCAGAGTTATTTCCAACCATTACATTTCTGAAACCTGGACTTGACCATTCTGGCAAAAAGCCACCTTCTTTATAATCATTAATCAAACCTTCCTGCATTTCCTTGTTTACAGAAGGATAAACCAAATTCAACAAAGGATATAACGCTCGAAAAGTATCCCAAAATCCTGTTCCTGCGTACATATAACCCGGCAAAACATTTCCGTTATACGGACTGTAATGTACCGTTTCGCCTTTGGCATTTATTTCATATTGTTTTTGAGGAAAACAAGTTGCTCGATACAAACACGAATAAAATGTTCTCAATTGATCAACATCGTTGCTTTCGGCCGTAATTTTTCCTAAAACTTTATTCCATTCTTTTTTAGAAGTTGCAACCGTTTCATTGAAAGTCGCATTTCCTAATTCGGTTTTTAAATTTAATTCCGCTTGTTCTGGACTTATAAATGACGAAGCCGTTTTTACGTTTACAATTTCCCCTTTTTTGGTTTTGAAACTTACCACAGCGCCTGCGTGATTGTCCTGCAATTCTAATTTGTCTTTTTCTACACCTTTTTCATTCCATGTGCTGCTTGTTGCAAATGGCTTATCGAAAACAAGTACAAAATAGTTTTTGAAATTCGTTGGAACTCCTCCGCTGTTGCGCGTTGTGTAACCAATTATTTTATTTTCTGAAGGAATAATTTTGATGTACGAACCTTTGTCAAATGCATCAACTACAATTGAAGATTGCTCATTTTCAGGAAAAGTGATTTGAAAATGCGCTGCTCTTTCAGTTGCCGTGATTTCAGTTGTAACATCATAATCTGCTAGATAAACACTGTAGTAATACGGTTTTGAAACCTCTGCTTTATGACTGAACCAGCTTGCGCGATCTGCTTCAGCAACTACTATTTTCCCCGTTACTGGCATAATCGAAAACTGACCGTAATCGTTCATCCAAGGCGATGGCTGATGCGTTTGCTTAAATCCTCTTATTTTTTCTGCATTGTACGTGTATGCCCATCCGTCACCCATTTTGCCGGTTTGTGGTGTCCAGAAATTCATTCCCCATGGTCTGCAAATTGCCGGATACGTATTTCCATTTGACAAACTATGCACAGATTGCGTACCCATTAATGGATTTACATATTCTGCCGGATCTATAGATTTTACCTGTGCCGTGGCAATACCACACTGTATTAATCCTAAAAAAACTAAACTCTTTAATTTCATATTTTTTTATTTTTTGCATTAGGCTTTAAGCAATAAGCTTTAGGCTAAACTGAACTTTTAACTCTATCGTTTCCAACACTGAAAACTGAGACTGCGGCTGAAAGCTAAAAAGGTCTATCTTCTTTTTTTACTCCAAATGTTGCAGATGGCTTGCTTCCCATATACAATTTCAGTTCCCCTCCTTTAACTATCATATCTTGCGTGATATAAGATTTTGTATAAGGTTTTCCGTTGTATTCTGCTTTTTGAATATACATATTTGAAGCACTGTTGTCGACTGCTTTTACTGTAAACGAAATTCCTTTTTTGTAATGAATTGTTGCAGAATTCACTAACGGACTTCCTAAAACGTAAACTCCGTTTGCTGGATTAACCGAATAAAATCCCATTGAAGACAAAACATACCAAGCCGACATCTGTCCTAAATCTTCATTTCCGCATAATCCATCTGGTTTTGTTGAATAGAATTTCTCATCGATTTCTCGAATTAATTTTGCTGTTTTCCAAGGTTGTCCAGCGAATGCATATAAATACGGAATGTGGTGATTTGGTTCATTTCCTTGTGCATATTGCCCAATTAAACCGCTGATATCAGGAGAAACTTCTTCACCTTCAACTTTATCTGTTATTTGAAAAAGAGAATCTAGTTTGGCCAAAAATTTACTTTCGCTTCCAAACAAATCAATCAATCCATACGGATCTTGAGGAACTAGCCAAGTATATTGCCACGCATTTCCTTCAACATAATCGTCTTTTCGATGCGCTGATGAAAGTGGATTAAATGGCGTTCTCCAATTTCCATCTGTCAATTTTCCGCGCATGAAAGTCGTTTCTTTATCAAAATAAAGTTTGTACAAATTCGCTCTCTTTGAGAAATAGTCGTAATCTTCGGTTTTGTTTAAAGCTTTTGCTACTTGTGCAATGCAATAATCATCAATTGCATATTCTAGAGCATTTCCAACACTTTCCAACATTTTGTCAGCCGGAATGTATTGCAATTTTTGAACATAATCCATTCCGTCACGCGTTTGCATGGCTGTTTTCTTCATAGCTTCATAAGCCAAATTCACATCATAATCGCGATATCCTTTCAAGTAGGCATCAGCAATTACAGCAATTGAGTGATTTCCATTCATGGTATTGGTTTCATTCCCCATTAAATGCCAAACCGGCAATCGCCCTTGTTGTTCGTAAATCGCCAAAAATGATTTTACGATATCATTAATTTTATCTGGCTGTGTGATCGTGTATAATGGATGAAGTCCGCGGTACGTGTCCCAAAGTGAAAAAGTAGTGTAATTAGTGAAATTTGCTTTTTCGTATACTTTTTTATCAGTTCCTCTGTAATCTCCGTTCGCATCATTAAAAATTGAAGGCGCAAACATGGTATGGTACAATGAAGTATAAAAAACTTTCATTGTTTTGTCATTTCCTGTAATCTGAATTTTATTTAATTCTGCATTCCATTTTGAAGAAGCCGTTTTTACCGTTTGATCAAAATCCCAATTCGGAATTTCAGCTTTTATATTTGCCGAAGCGTTTTCAGAACTCACTGGCGAGATTCCGACTTTAACCAAAACTTGTTTGTTTTTTAAAGTAGCAAAATCAACAACTGCTTTCATTTTTAAACCCTCGCCTTCAGTTCCTGAAACTTGTGCTTTATCATCGTACAAAGCCAAATTTGAAATGGGTTCCGAAAATTCCATTGTAAAATAAACACGCTGATCTGTAGCCCATCCTGCCGAAAAACGATAACCAGCCAATGTCGTTGCATTTATTTTTTTGATAAATGTTTTTACAGGCTTGTCCCAACCAACTCCATCTGCAAGATCTAATAAAACATGAGCATCAGACACCGAATTAAAAGTGTATTTATGAAAACCAACTCTTTCGCTAGCCGTCAACTCAGCTTTGATTTTATATTTATCCAAAATGACACTGTAATAGCCTGGTTTGCTTACTTCATTTGCATGCGAAAAATAAGAGCCATAACCATTTGCCATGTCTTCTTTTGTGCCTTTAAAAAGAGGCACTTTTCCTGTAACCGGAAGCAATAAGATATCGTTCAAATCTCCAATTCCTGTACCGCTTAAATGTGTGTGAGTAAAACCTAAAATCGTATTACTCGCATAATTGTAGCCACTGCACCAATCCCAGCCTTCAAAAATATTTACAGGCCCTAATTGAACGGCACCAAACGGAACATTCGCACCCACAAATACGTGACCATGACCCGCTGATCCTATTAGTGGATTTACATATTTTGTATAATCTACGCTATTTTGATTCACACTTTTTTTCTGCGCTTCCGCGGAAGTTGCAAAAAACAAGTTTAAAGCGAAAATACCGCTGACAGCTATTTTGGTGCATTTTGTAAACATATATTCTTTTTTATTTTGGCTTGCGTGATTTTTAGCCCACGGATGACACGGGTTAAACTGATTTACGCAGTTATTTTTTAATTTTAAAATCTTAATACCTTTCGTTGTGTTAGACGCACTGCAGCGCGTCTCTACGAAAAAACCTCTGAACCTTTGTTACTTTGTATCTTTGTACCTTGCTAAAACCTCATATAAAGAAACAATCTTCACTTCTGGTTTCGCAATTTTACCCTCAAACGTGATTGTTTTTTCTTCTCCAGCTTTTAAATCGAAATAATTGTCGCTCCATTTTCCTGTATAACCTTTTAGAGAGACGTATACATATTTCGCATCTTTAGAAGTCTTTAAAATGACTTTATTCCCTAAGATTTTATAAGTAATTTTTGGATCTTCTAATTTCAAATTAATCGGACGTGTCAAATCAATTTCTGTTTTTTTATCATCTCTGTAAGCTTCTTTCATAGCATACCACGCCGCTTTTGGCTGACGGTCATAATAATCGGTTACGCTCCAGCTTGCTACAGGCCAGCAATCGTTAAGTTGCCAAACCAAGGTTCCCATATTATACGGCGCTTTTGAACGATGAATTCCGATAATGTTTTTTAAAGAATAATATTGAAGACATTGCGTGAGATACGTATAATCTTCAACACTCATTTTCTTGATTTTTTCCTCATTTATGAAATATCGACTCAAATAAGAATCTAATTTCATGAAACCTTTTCCAGCTTTTAGATGCGCTTCTAAAATATCTGAATACAAATAGCGATCTTCTGGCAAAGTAAACGCTTCGATGGAAGCGTAATTTGGCATTGCCAACATTCCATATTCACTTACAAAACGGCCTGTTTTAGAGTTCATTATTTCTATATCATCAAGTCCCCACCAGACACCCCAATAATGACTATCACCTTGCGTAAGACTTTCTTTCTTTCCCCAGCCAAATAAAGGCGAAGAACTTACATATGGTCGTTTATTATCAACTTCCTTTACCCATTTTGGAATACTATCCTGAAACAACCGAACATAATCATGCCACAAACGCGTTGAATCTTGTTTCGACATGTTCATGCTTTTTTGCCAACCCCAATTTTTAAAGGCTTCGTCGATTTCATTGTTGCCACACCATAAAACAATACTCGGATGATGGCGAAGGCGTTTTACTTGATACTGAACTTCGGCTTTTACATTGTCAAAAAAGGCTTTGTCGCCAGGAACCATTGTTCCGGCAAACATAAAATCCTGCCAAACATAAATGCCGTTTTTATCGCATAAATCATAAAAATAATCATCCTCATAAATACCGCCACCCCAAACGCGAAGCATATTCATATTGGCACCTTTTGCCATTGAAATTACTTTCTCATATTCTTTTTTTGTCATTCTCGAAAGAAAAGCATCTGACGGAATATAATTGGCGCCTTTCATGTAAACTGGCTTTCCATCAATTTTGAAATAAAATGATTTACCGACACTGTCTGGCTCCTGAACCAATTCTATTTTACGGTTCAACACATAAGGTTTCTCAGGTGTTTTTTTATCATAAAATTCTAAACGCGGTGTTTTCCAAATACCGCAAGTCGTAAATTTTGGCCCCCAATCCCATCCAAAATGATATTGCGCTTTTCGAACATAGGCACGCGGATTATCAGGAATTACAAAAGGCAAATCTTTTTTAGCCAATGAATCCGCTACATTTTGCGCCGATTTAAACACAATAACCAAATCATTATTTCCAGATTTCAGCAGTTGTTTTACTTCCACTCGCCATTGACGAAACATATTATCTGCTTTTAAAACCTCTTTATTATTCAAATAAACGGTTGCATACGTATCTAATCCGTCAAAAACCAATTCGGCGTTTTTCTTTTTTAGTAAAGCTGTCGTTACTTGAAAAGTAGTTTTGTATTCCCAATCTTTCTTTTCAATCCATTGCAGTTTCTTTTCATTATCTCTGTAAAATGGATCCGGAATTGCTTTGTTGTTCAACAAATCTGTATGCACCTCACCTGGAATTGTTGCAGGAGACCATTTTTCGGTTTTTATTTCACGAAATTTCCAGCCTTCTTTTATATTAACATTTTGAGCATTGGCAACAAATGAAAAATTTGCTGCACAAATGCCCAAAAAACAATAAACTCTTTTTCTATAATTCATTTCAATCAATTGCTAAGTTAATTTGTATCGCAAAGGATCGCCGGCAGTTGGAGAAGGACAATTGAATTTACAATTATTTCCTTCTCTTAGGTTTGTATCAGAATAAAAGGTAACTAACAAAATATCACTGAAATCATTTTCCTTTTTTACGGCTGCCAAGCTTAACTTATTCTTTTATTTATTGCAAAAGCAATTATTCCTATTTCTATTTTTCTGATTTTTTTACTACCAAAATCAGTACACCATCTTAAATTCAAAATAAGCCGGGAGTTGCAGGAATTTCGCCCGGCTTAATTCAACTAAACTAACCAAAATTCAACCATTTAAAAACAATTAAAGTCCTGCTCTGAATTAACTTTTTGATCTATTTTATATTTTAAATATTTTCTTTGTTCGGTGGCTTTTACGCTTGTAAAACCGTCAAAACAACCTAAAACGATTTAGTAAAATCTCAAAAAAAAAACGAATCGTTTTTTCTTTTTATTTTTTAAAATTTAGAAAATCAGACTGACTCTCTAATAATCAAATCACCTTTCTTTAGACTTTTTTCAACCTCAAATGTTTCCATATTCGTCATCTGACTCATTAGCAATTCAATTGCTTTCACTCCAATATCGACAATAGGCTGTGCTATAACAGTGATGGTTGGAGTATGTAATTTAAAACTGTCGTGATCATCAAAACTAATAATCGAAATATCTTCAGGAATACTGATTCCCATGCCTCGTAAAGCTTGAAGCCCAGAAAGTCCCATATAATTCGTCAAAAACAAAACGGCATCAATTTTTGTGTTTTTCTTAAAAAATTCCACAAGGCCATCAATTCTCGTTTCTTCATTGCTGTGATAATCCAAGTGCAATACAAGCTCTTCGTTGTACATTCCTTCTTCTTTCAAAGCATCTTTATAGCCATCTTCTCTCAACTTCATCTGAATCATTTCAGAAGTATTATTAACGACAGCAATATTTTTACGATTTTTTTTAATCAAAAATTTAGTTGCCGAGTTTGCTGCTTCGTAGTTATCCATTACGACATGGCTTACATTTTGTCCCGGAAAATATCTGTCGATCAATACCATCGGCTTTTTTAACTTCAAAAGCAGATCAATTTTCTCTTCAAGATTTTTAGTCGGCGTGATAATAAATCCGTCAACATTAGCCTGCAAAAGACTGTGTATCAATTCTTCTGAACGCTCATCGTCATCTCCAGTACTACAGTAAAAAACCCTGTAATCAATATTTTTGGCTTCGTCTTCAATTACTCGAGCAAGATCAGAAAAGAATTGATTCGAAATATCTTCAACAATAAGCCCGATTGATCTTGTTTTTCCAGTTCGTAAACTGGTCGCAATCATACTCGGTCTGTAATTAAGCTTTTCTGCTACATCTTGTACTTTCTTGATAACAGCTGCACTAATTCCCATTTTTTCGCCTTTACCATTTATAACAAAAGATACTGTAGATACCGAAACCTGAGCTTCTGTAGCAATATCTTTTATTGTAATCTTTTTCATGTAATGCGTTAATTTATTGGGTTATCTATAATCGTAATCACAAATATAAACAAAAATAATAACTAAAACGTTTTTGTAAAAATTATATTTAAACAAATCATTTTTTTATCATTAATATTAAATGAAATTATTCGCAATTATAAGAATTTTACATTTATAACTTAGTTAAAAGACACAATATTCTCAATAACGATTTTAAACAATTAAATCCGCTTGAATTATTGCATAATATCCTAACATCAATTCATCATGAATTAGGATTTAATTTAAATAAATTCGTATTTTTAGTATTATAAAATTGAAAACATAAAAAAACATACAAATTTGCAACGCTAATTGACGTTAAAATCTCATTTTTGCAACAAATTAATTTACACAGAAAAATGGATATAGTTAAATTTAAAATCACATCAAAAACGATAAAAGTTGAGGTACGTAATTCCAATAATTACGTTTTTAATTTTAACACTGCATTAGAGATTGAAAAGGCTGACCGAGATGTTTTATTAAAATTGTACAATGCATTAGATCTTCTTTTCAAGAAAGAAAATGCTCCTGAAATAAAAAACTACATTTCGCCCAACCAAACCAATATCTTAGATCAAATTTCTGCTGCTAATTTAGAGGAGGAAAATAGCTGATTTTAGCATTAGACAAATTTTAGGTACGCTTTTTGGATGCATTCAAGTAATAATAATTTAAAAATTACATATTATGAAATCATTTAAATTTTTAGCAACAGGAATTTTGTTTCTCACCGTTTATTTTTCGAATGCACAAGTAAACGTGAATGTAAATATTGGTACGCCTCCATCTTGGGGCCCAGTTGGATATACTGATGTACGTTATTACTACTTGCCAGATCTTGAAACCTATTATGATATCAATACTGCTAATTACATTTATATCAATAATGGAAAATGGATTAGAGCCAAATCATTACCAACTGTTTATAGAAACTATGATCTTTACAACGAATACAAAGTTGTATTGACAGATTACCGAGGAAACTCACCTTATGATAATTTCAAAACGCATAAAGTTAAATACGGAAAAGGTTATAAAGGAAAACCGCAACAAACTATAGGTCCAAAACCTGGCAAAGGAAATAATAAACAAGGAAAAGATAATGGAAACCATGGACACGGGAACAATGGAAATGGGCACGGAGGAGGAAATGGACATCATTAATTTTCATTTTTAATTCAAAAACTTACTTTATTCAATTTTATAAAAAAACCGCTAAAATAATTTAGCGGTTTTTTATTGCTCGCTTCGCAAAATCATCAGCGAACAAAAATTTCTTCTTAAAAAAAACAATTCCTTTATTGTAACATTTTTCCAATAACGACGACAAATCTTCAATTAAATTACGGTTCTTTGCAACTTATTACATTCAGAATTGAAAGTGTTCAATTTTGAATACAATAATATTGACTCCAATGAGTTTTCACTAGTTAAAAGCTAGTCGCGATATTTTTCGTTATGGACAATAAAAAGTTAATTTTAAGTTTAAAAAAAGGTAATGAAGAAGCTTTTAAGGAAGTTTACTTCAAATACTACGACAAACTGAAAAATATTGCCAAGCGATTTAATTCTCAAGTATTAACTCCAGAAGACTTTGTTCAGGAGACTTTCATCAGATTATACAATAAAAAAGAATTACTCAACGAAGATGTTTTGCTGGATAAGCAATTATTTGTCATTTGCAAGAACATCATCATCAATCATATCAATAGAGAAAACAAAATAATTCAGCTTGATAACTTTCAAGTTGAGGTTGCACAAGAAGAAACTGATACTGCAGTTTTTGATGAAAGAAGCGAAAAATTGCACAATTTCATCAATCAGCTTCCAGAACAGCAACAAAAAATATTCACTTTACACAAACTGGAAAACCTTAGCTATAAGGAGATTGCAGAAATCACAGAACTTTCTGAGAAGACAATTGCCAATCATATTTATCTCGCCAGTAAATTTATTCGAAAAAAAATCGAAAACCATTAGGAACTTTTTTGTTCTCGTTTGTTATATCTAAAAACAAGAACAAAAAATGCACATCGAAGCGTACAAAACTAATGTCAGAACCAAGAAAGAAGCTACCTTAATTGTAGCACTTTTGCAATTCGTAATTTCTGACTGTATCATAAATTTTGACCGAAAAGGTCAAGAAAACATCCTCAAAATCGAAACCAATCGTGACATCAAAGAAATGGTGTACGGTGTTTTTACCAAACAAGGTTTTCAGTGTCAAATCATTTAATATCAAAAAATGGGTAAAGGAAAATTTGACGAAGAGTTCAAAAAACTATGGAATGAATCCCCACTTTCGCATTCAGATGATGAAAAGGAAGTTTCGTGGGAACAATTTCATTCAAAAACTTTCGCCACAGAAAAACGAAAACTTAGACCTTGGCGGTACTATTCGGCGGCAGCGGTTTTGCTTTTTGTGCTTATTGGAACTGGAATTTATTTCAATACTAAACCACAACAGGAAACAATTGTACTTGCCGAAAATATAATTGAGAATACAACTTCAAAAATAAAATATGTCGTTTTGCCGGATAGTTCAAAAATAGAATTAAGTCCGAATTCCAAAATTTCATACGGAGCAAATTTTGCTTTAAACCGAAAAGTCGAAATTGATGGTGAAGTTTATTTCAAAGTCAAAAAAGACAAACAACATCCTTTTCAGGTTTTTTGTAATGAAACGACAACTACGGTTTTAGGAACTTCATTTATCGTTAATGAAACGGAAGACGAAAAAGTAACTGTTGAACTTTATGAAGGAAGCGTTCAGATGAATGTAAAAGGGCAAAATCAAAAATGGATTTTGAAGCCGGGAGAAAAATTCACTTACGGAAACCAAACTGCTTCGGTTGAAGAATTCAGCCGTTTTATAGATTTTGACAACGAAAAGCTTTCGGTTCTAAGTCAATACATTGAGAAAAATTATGGCTATAAAGTAATTCTTCCATCAGAAAATCTAGAGCAGAAAATCACAATCCGAATCAATAAAAAAGAAGATTTAAAAACAATTGTACAATTAATATCCGAAATGTATAACCTAAATTTTGAAATAAATGAAGATTTAAAACAGATTACTTTTCAGTAGAAAAGAAAAAAAGGATGCAAGCCGCGAAACTACACATCCTCCTTATATAGTCAGAATAACACGAAGTTATTCCATTCAATAATATTCAAAAATACAAAAATTCATGAAGCATATAATTTCAGCATGCTTTTTTTTACTCAGCTTAAGCATGTCTGCACAAAAGGTAAATGTTACTGTAGATCAGAATATGACCTTAAAAGAATTTTTCAAACAGATTGAAAATCAAAGTGACTTTAAGTTTGCCTTTACAGATCAAATCGATACTGACAAAAAATATTTCACAAAGAAAAATACCTATAAACAAATCGAAATCGACAAGCTGATTTCGGAACTAAACAAAACGGCAACGATACAATTTTCTGTTGTTGGCAACAATATTTTTGTAAAACAGAAATCGCAATCTCACAAAACGGCTAAAAAAAAAAACAAGCTGAAAGGCCAAATTATTGATGACGAAAAACAGCCCGTTATTGGTGCCAATATTTTCATTAAAGAATTGGAAACTGGCACCGTAACAGACTATAATGGAAAATTCAATCTTGAGGTTCCAGATGGCACTTACACTTTTGTAATTAGTTATGTTGGGTTTAAAAATCAGGAAAAACAAATCACGATTTCTGATGATGCGACTATCAATTTCAATATCGAATCAGACAGTCAGCAATTGGGCGAAGTTATCGTAACCACTAACAAAGCGACAGATATCAAAAACACTCAAATGAGTGTCAACAAGCTTTCGATGCAAGAAATCAAGAGAATTCCTGTTGCAATGGGTGAGCCAGATCCTTTAAAATCAATTTTGACTTTGCCTGGAGTTACCAATGCCGGAGAAGCTTCATCAGGTTTTAACGTTCGTGGTGGCGCTGCCGACCAAAATTTGATTCTTTTAGACGGTGCTCCAGTTTATGCAGATTCGCATATGTTTGGTTTTTTCTCAATTTTTAATGCTGACATTGTCAATGGTTTAGATTTATACAAAGGCGGTATTCCGTCTCGATTTGGTGGCCGTGTTTCTTCTGTTTTGGATGTAGCACAACAAACTGGAGATTTTCAAGAATATAAAGTAAACGGTGGAATCGGAATTATTTCGAGCCGTCTTTTGGTTCAAGGACCAATACAGAAAGAGAAAAGTTCGTTCATCCTTTCCGGACGTGCTTCGTATGCGCATTTGTTCATGAAACTGGCAGACAATAAAAACTCTGCCATGTTTTATGATTTGAATGCTAAATTTAATTATCGTTTCAATGCTAATAATACGATCTCATTTTCTGGTTATTTGGGAAATGATTTATTTGATATCAATGAGCGTTTTTCAAGCACTTACGGAAGCACGATGGGAATCTTGAGCTGGAAACATAAATTTTCAGAGCGTTTAAATACTAATCTTTCGGCTTTTTACAGTGATTACAAATTCAATTTGGGACTTTCTTCAGAAAATTTTGAATGGGATAGCAACATAAAAAGCTACGGATTGAAGTACAATTGGTTTTACCAGAAATCAGAAAAATTCAAAATAAACTACGGAATCGACGGTTTGTATTATAATTTCAACCCAGGAGTTGTACAGCCAACGAGTTCTGATTCGCAGTTTAATTATCAGCAATTGGACAAAAAATATGCTTTAGAAGCTTCGGCTTTTATTGATTTTGAAAATCAGATTACAGAGAAATTGAATTTCCGTTACGGACTTCGTTACAGCATGTTTTATCGTTTAGGTTCAGAAGAAATCAGCACTTATGAAAATGGTCAATCGGTAATTTTTAATCCATTATATAATATTTATCAGGAAGGAACTCCTACTGGAAGCGTATATTACGGAAAAGGAAAAACGATAAGCAGTTTTGATAATTTTGAACCTCGAGCGGCATTGTCTTATGCTTTTAATGACAATACTTCTGTAAAAGCGAGCTACAACAGAATGGCGCAATACATTCATATTTTATCGAATACGCAATCTCCATTGCCAATGAGCATTTGGACACCGAGTGGGCCTTTCACCAAACCGCAAATGCTAGATCAATATGCAACAGGATATTTTAAAAACTTCAAAGACGGCGATTATTCTTTTGAAGGAGAATTATTTTATAAGAATGTCCAAAACCGAATTGATTATATCGACGGAGCTGATGTTTTGGCCAACAATAATATCGAACAAGTTATCTTGAACGGAAAAGCAAGATCATACGGAATGGAGTTATTGTTGAGAAAAAATACAGGAAATTTCACTGGATGGATTTCATATACTTTATCTCGAGCAGAACAAAAGACACCGGGAAGAACGCCTGAAGAACCAGGAATTGCAAACGGCGATTGGTATTTATCTGGTTATGATAAATTGCATAATTTAAGTGTTGTTGGGAGTTATGAATTTAGTCCGAAATGGTCTTTTAATGGAAATTTCACTTTGCAATCTGGTCAGCCGGTGACGTATGCAAATGGTTATTATGAATTTGGTGGTATCCACGTTCCGAATTATTCTTTGAGAAACGAAAACAGATTGCCACTTTTCCATCATTTAGATGTAGCGGCAACTTATACGCCAAGACCAGAAAAAAAGAAAGGATGGCAAAGCTATTGGGTATTCAGCATTTATAATATTTACAATAGAAAAAATGCTGCTTCAATGAATTTTACAACCAATGAAGATACAGGAATGAATGAAACAAGAAGGCTTTCAATCTTCGGAATTGTGCCTGGTGTTTCTTATAATTTTAAATTTTAATGCTATGAAAAAATTAAAAAAATACAGTATCATGAATAAAGCATTGGTATTATTGAGTCTTTTTTCTGTTTTGTTTTTCAGCTCTTGTGAAGATGTCGTAAATCTGGATTTGGAAACTGGCGAAACCAAATTGGTAATTGATGCCGAAATCGTTTGGAAAAAAGGAACTGCAGGAAATGAACAAACCATAAAAATCAGCAAAACGGCTCCTTATTACAATGGCACAACACCAAAAGTTTCTGGCGCACAAGTACGTGTGGAAAACAGTAATGGAGACGTTTTTACTTTTACCGAAGCCGAAGCAGGTGTATATAAATGCACCAATTTTGTTCCTGTAATTGACATGGATTATAAACTGTTTGTTCAAGCCGAAGGGCAAAGTTATACGGCTGTTGAAAAATTAACATCGGTAACGTCAATTGATAAAGTAGAACAGAAAATAGTTCCTGATTTTGGAGGAAAAGATGTAATCGAAGTCACTTTTTATTACACCGATCCTGCTGACCAAGTCAATTTCTACTTAACCGATTATCAAAGCGAATTTTTAATTTTTCCAGCATACGAAATAACAAATGACGATTTCTATAATGGAAACCAAATAAGCACGCGCTATTCGCACGAAGACATGAAGCCTGGAAATACTTTGAATATTTTGCATCGTGGTATTTCTAAAAACTTCTTTAATTATATGAAATTGATTTTGGAAGCTTCAAACTCAAATCCGTTTCAGGTTCCACCGGGAAATATCAGAGGGAATATTGTAAACACAAACAATGTAAATAATTATGCATTGGGTTACTTTAGATTATGCGAAGCTGATCAGGTTTCTTACTTAGTAAAATAATCCACTGGAATGGAATTGAACAAATTTAATTTTAACACATAGGAACATAGATTTTTCTTCTACAGAAAGATTGAAGAAGAAGAAGCTAGCTTCCACACAAAGCTATGTGAATTAATGTAAGTGAAACGCCTTTTTTAGCCATTTTTACATAGCTAAACTATGTTTCTATGTGTTGAAAAGAAATACACCCAAAGGATTAAAATAGATTTTTACAAAAACAGAAAAGCCTTAACAATCATGTTAAGGCTTTTCTGTTTTTAGATCAATCCTAAAATTTTACCGTAAGCAATTGCGGCTTTATGAACTTGAATGGTCCAATCTTCTGCAGCATTATCATCAGCTCCGTCAGAAATATATTTTAGGCATAAAAAGGGAATATTTTCCTTCATCGCAATCATCGCCAAAGCGTATGCTTCCATATCAACGATATTATATATGTGCGAAGAATGCTGCATTTCGAAGTTATCGCCAGTTCCACAGATTCCTTCTTTCATATCATCCATTTTCAAACCATATTCTAAAACCGGAGGCAAACCAGATAATGGCGTTTCAAATAAGGCAAAACCTAAACCACGAACATCCATGTCACGTTGTACAAATTTAGTACAGCAAATAACTTCGCCTTTTTGAAAAGTGCTGCTTCCCGCAGATCCTAAATTTATGATTATGGAAGGCTTTTTGTTTTGAATCGCTTTCGTCAATTCGTAAGCGGCATTTACTTTTCCAATTCCAGTAAATAAGGTATTATTTTCTTTAAAAACTTCTGCTGCTTCAGATTCAAGAGCAAAACAGAATAATATATCTTCAACGGCAAAAGATTCCGTTTGATTAATTTTTATCATGATTGATTTTAATTTTCCGTTGGCAAAAATACGGTTAAAGCTAATTTAAACCAGCGATTTAATTATTTATATTTGTTAAGGCAGACTAACAAAATGCAAAAATTATTGGAGCACATATGATTAAAAATCTTTTTCTTATATTTCTTTTAACAACCTGCAATTGTACTTTTTCACAAAATAAAACTTCAGTAGATTTAAAATATTTGACAGCTATCATTTATTTAAAAACGAATCCTCAAATAAATAACGAAATTAAAAAGTTTGAGGAAAAATGGCTTACAAAACAAACTAATCCAGAATGCATTTCTGATTTTAATTTATCAGAATCTATAATGTATTTGCCAATTCCTGAAATCAATCTGACTTCATTAGAAAGCAATTTAAAAATTAGTCATAAACTGCACCGAGAACAATATTATTTTGATTCAGAAAAAGTAGAAAACTTAAAGAATATTATTCCAAACCGAAAATCAAAACTCTATCTTCTATTCTCAAAACCAATTGACAATTATCTAATTGCTGAATTCCTCATTAATTCTACTAATAATGAATTGGATTTAATTATTCATAAAAAAGGTCCTGTAATGCATCTTGTTTTTATTTTTGATGAAACTGGTGCGGTAAAAAAAGCTTTGATATCCTATTCTTATTACAATTAGTGTTTAAATTATGAAACCATTCAAATACAATACATTAGCAGTAAATCACAAAATCAATTCCTCAAAAATTGGATTCTGCAAAAGTGATGTTGTCAGCAACTCCATTGATTTTTTAGACGCATGAACTTGCCATTCTAAAGTAACATGATCTTGATTACAACGCTGAATAATCAGTTTTGATTTTATGTCATATTCCGAAAAAAGTTCTTTGCATTTTTGATGACCATCTTCGGTACGCTTAAATGTAATACGAAGTATTTTATGCTCATTACTGATATCAATTTTGTCTTGCAAAACGGTCAGCATGGTCAAAATCAAAAGAATCATTAAGGCCGCACAAGCTGAAGCAAAATAATATCCAGCTCCTACTCCCATACTCACTGCCGCTACCGACCAAATTGTTGCTGCAGTTGTAATGCCGCTAACATGACTATCTGATCTAAAAATAACACCAGCGCAAAGAAACCCTAAACCAGTTACAATGTTAGAAGCAATTCGGTCTGGATTTCCTGATCCTCCAATCCAAATCGACATAAAGGTAAAAAAACAAGCTCCCACAGAAATCATTATTGTGGTTCGAAGACCAGCAGCTTTTCCCCGATACTCTCTTTCGGCACCAATTAACGCTCCCCAAAAGGCAGCTAAAAGCAATCTGACTACAATTTCTAATTCCATTTATGTCTCCTGTTTTTTCAAGTTAAAAGTAAGCAAAAAACACAAAAAAACCTCCAAAATCAAAATGACTTTGAAGGTTTTAGATTCTATCTACAAATTACTTTTAGTTGTCTTTGTATTCTTTTTCTTTTTGTGCATACCAATCTTTCATCACATAAAAAGCTTTTTTCTTAATTCCTGAACTTGAAATCAAGCCTTTTCTGTTAAAGAAATCCTGAATATCTGGCAATTGTCTTCTTGGTGATCTAAAGTCAACTAAAATCCAAGGTGAAACTCCTGCCAAACCTTCAATTCGATTGAACATCTGCGTATTTTGAATGTATAATTCTTCTTGATATTCTTCGTTCCAACGATCTTTTTTATCTCCATGTAAGCCTTGCAAAGCCTCGCCTCCAAATTCACTAATGATAACCGGTTTGTTGTATGGAATTACCCATGTCATATCTTTGCAAGATTCGTTTGTTCCTCGGTACCAACCTAAATATTGATTGAAACTCACAATATCAACATATTCGTTCATATTGTCCTGTAATGTATTTACGTTATTTGGGCTTTTGGTTACTTCCATCGCCATACTTATTAAACGAGAATTATCTTGAGTACGAGCATATTTTGCTAATTTGCTTAAAAACACATCGCGATCCTCACCATGTGGGGTTTCGTTTGCAATTGACCAAATCACAATACCACAACGGTTTTTATCTCTGTAAATCATATCGTGCAATTGATGTTCTGCATTGGCATAAGTATCTGGATTTGTCCATGAAATCGTCCAATAAACAGGAACTTCAGACCAAATCATTAATCCCATCTTCTCCGCTTCTTTTACCATATTTTCATTGTGAGGATAATGCGCCAAACGAACATAGTTGCAACCTAATTCTTTTGCCCAAGTCAGCAACGTGTGAGCGTCTTCAGTTGACCACGCTCTTCCTGATCTAAAAGGTGCTTCTTCGTGAATACTGATGCCTCGCAAAAAGACTTTTTTTCCGTTTAACAGAATTTCTTTCCCTTTAGTTTCAATAGTTCTGAAACCTATTTGATCTACCAAATTTTCATCAGCTTTGCTTATTTTTACTTCGTATAATTTTGGTTTTTCAGGCGTCCACAAAACTGGATTCGCTTTGATTTCAAAATAAGCCATTCCTTTTGCATCGGTCTTTACTTCTTTATTGATTTTTAACTCTGGTATTGAAACCGAAACCGATTCGTTTGCTGTTTCATTGTTTAATTTGATCCAACCAGAAATTTTTCCTTTCTCGTTTTTGTTCAATTGAACCAAATAATCTTCAATATACGTATTCGGGACTTGAGCTAAATTTACATCTCTTGTAATGCCACCATAATTCCACCAATCCATATTTACAGTCGGAACATTGTCTTTGTGGCGTTTGTTGTCTGCTTTTACTACCACGAAATTATTTCCATCCACTAGCAAATTGGTTACATCAAAATTAAAAGGCGTATAACCGCCAATATGAGTTCCAGCCAATTTTCCGTTTACATAAACTTTCGCATCATAATTTACAGCTCCAAAATGAAGAATACCTTTTGTTTTGGCATCTTTTTTATAATTAAAGTCTTTTTCAAACCAAACCGTTCCTTCATAAAAAAACAGTCTTTCGTCTTTTGAATTCCAATCTGACGGAATCTGCATTACTGCAGAGGTCGCAAAATTGTATTCTGAAAGTTCCTTCGTATTAAACTTTTTGTTTTCGAAAAATCCATTGTCTTTTAATGGCATTAAACGATAATCGTAATATCCGTTTTCGAGCGGATCTACAATGTAACGCCATTGTCCGTTTAAGTTAATATTGTTTCTTGCCGAAATATTCGACAATAGTGGTACTTCCTGCGCTATAGTTTTTCCAATAAACAAAAAAGCACAGCACAGCATTATAATTTTTCTCATAACTAAAAACATTTATTTTTTTCTTTTTCGAAATTCTTAATCGCTAAAGTTAAATTTTTATCAGCAGAATTGGGGTTACAAAAGTTCAGATTATCTTCAAAACACCCCATCAAATACTTATCAATTATAGCCTAAAATCCATCTTTTAATATGTTTTGAGCTAGAAAGTATTCATTTTTATAAAAAACGGACAATCTTAAAAGTCTACTTTTCTCAGCAGGGACAAAATTTCACTTTTTCTATTTTCAAACTACGTCTTTTGTTAAAATTCAGTCTTAATTTTAAAACACAAATGCAAAATTTTTAATAATAATGTTTTTTTTCGTTAACAAAATCACTAACTTGTTTATGCTTAAGAATATGCACAATAATTTTCTTATTTAAACGCTTTAATTCTATATTTTCTAAAGCAAATTTTAATTCCCCGAAATAAATTTTACTAAAGGCACTTATTTTATTACAATTAAAAAAAATAAAACTATGCGAGTATCAGTTATCCGAAAAAACATAAAATTTACCCCAGATTCCAGAAGAGTTGTTGCCCGATATTTTATGAATGGCGACGAACGAACCCAGCAGATGGTAATACGGATTATGACACTCGACGAAAAACAGGTTTATGAAACCTTGGAACAAACACTTCGTGAATTTGCCAGAAGGCACCGAAACATCTCGGCTATATTTTTTAGACACTGCGAAAAAATAAAACCGCTCATTGTAGCCATGCAAATTGACTACGAAGCACTTTCATTGAATCGAAAAATGCTTATTGGCTCTTACTGCACCATGGAATATGCCATCGAATCAGCTGCGATTTTCAATCCTTCAATTATTGAAGATTTTGATCAATCGGGTCTTGAAATTGGCGAAAAACGTGTCATCATTTCGTTTAGAGCAACGGGAGAAGGACATATTTCTTCTATTGTTTTTAGAAGAGGAATTCTCGATAAAGACAATAATTTACAAATCATGAAAATTGGCAATCAAATTGATAAAGCCGAAATTGAGCATAAAACTTTATTGAACAAAGAACGATTTCTAACGAAATTGTCTGAAATGCATACCACGAACAAATATATAGATCAAATCATGCAGGATTTGCCGGATGCATTTGAATTTGTAGTATTAAAAAATCTAGTCAATACCGCTTTGAACGACCCTTCAATTCGTCAGGAAAGAAGAACGGCGCTTGAAGAAATAATCTGGCTTGCCAATTCCTTTTACGATGTTCAGTTCAGTCATGATTCTGATATTACAGAACGTGTTATTTTTCCCATTTCCGAATCGGAAAGTCGTGGTATTGAAGATGCGCGTTTTGTTCGTTTTACAGATGACGATGGTTCTTCGCGTGTTATGGCAACTTATACCGCATATAACGGACACGCAATTTTACCAAAATTGATTATAACTGAAGATTTTTATAGTTTTAGAGTATTGCCTCTGCACGGCGATGGTGCACAAAATAAAAATCTCGCCTTGTTTCCAAAAAAAATCAATGGAAAATATGCCATGCTTGCCCGAATTGATGGTGTCAATAATTATATTATGTATTCTGAGCGAGCAACACAATGGAACAATCCTATTTTGTTACAAAAACCGCGCTATACTTGGGAATTTACGCAAATAGGAAACTGTGGTTCGCCTCTATGGACAGAGGAAGGCTGGCTAGTTATTACTCATGGCGTAGGCACAATGCGACGCTATTGCATAGGCGCATCACTTTTTGATCTGGATGATCCTTCAAAAGAAATTGGAAGACTTCCAGAACCGTTGCTTGCTCCGCTAGAAGATGAACGAGAAGGCTACGTGCCAAATGTGGTATATTCTTGTGGTGCTATTATTCACAACAACAGTTTGATTTTGCCATATGCCGTTTCCGATTATTCCTCGACTTATGCAACAGTCAATCTAACCGAATTGTTAATTGCTTTGAGAAATAGTTGATAAATGATTTTTTATAAATTCAGTTGTTTTAGAAACTACAAAATCTGAAACCTCTTTATGTGGTGTATGACCTGCATTTGGAACAATATATTTTTCTGATTTTCCAGTTACTAAAGCTAGAGTTTTCTCTACTTGGTCCAAAGTTCCATATTCGTCATTTTCTCCTTGAATAAATAGTAAAGGGGAATGAATTTTAGAGAGAAGATGTTCGATATTCCAATTTCTGAAATTATCTCGAAGCCAAGTTTCAGTCCAAGCTTTAAAGACGGTTTCGGTTTTATTTCCGTGATATTTCTGAAGTTTCAAAGAAAGATTGGTCGTGTTGTAAGCTTCGACCGCTTCTTTGATACCGTTAAGCGTAATTTCTTCAACAAAAATGTGTGCGGCTTCGCAAATGATCATTTTTATTCGCTCGGGAAATTTACTCGCTGCAATCAATGCTATCGAACCACCGTCACTATGGCCAAATAAGATGGCATTCTCAACGTTTAAAACACCCAGCAATTCATTCAGAATTTCAGCTTCTGATTCTAAATAATTTGGCTTTCGAAAAAAGCTCGGCATTGGATCTGACTTTCCATATCCTAATCGATCATAAATCAACAAATTACATTGGCAAGCATCTGAAATTCTCTTCGGGAAATCTCTCCAAAGTTCTATACATCCTAAAGAATCATGCAAGAAGACAATTGTTGGCTTGCTTTCGAAATTCTTCTGATATTCGATATAAAGATTGTTTCCGTTTATATTAATTAACATATCGCTTCCTGAATTTTCTTTTGCTTTTTCGTTTTGGCAATATTAAGATATATAATTGCGCCAAGCATGATTACAATTCCTACTATCTGTAAAAATGTAACTTTTTCTCCTAAAATAATATGTGCACAAAAAACAGCGGCGGGCAACTCCAAAGTCAACAAAACAGAACTTAATCCTGCTCCTATTTTTGGCATTCCAACCGTAAAACAAATTGGCGGAATCACAGTTCCGAAAATTGCCAAAAAAGTCCCCCATTGCAACAACCCAAAATCAAGATGGTTACTTGTCGTGATTGCTTCAAAATTAATTAAAAAGATAATCATCGCAGAACCACTTGTCATTAATGCACTCTTTTCGAACATTGGAGTCTTCTTTCCAACTTTACTAGTAAAAACAATATAAAGTGTATAAAGCAATGCCGACAACAAGCTTAGCAAAACTCCTTTTATAGAAATAGAAGCATTATTCAAATCTGATAGATTTCCAGCCAAAACAGTTCCAAAAATGATAAAAACTGCCGAGCCAATTTCAATATTACTAGGCCTTTTTTTAAAGAATATCCATTCTATAACAATACTCAACCAAGTTATCTGCATCAATAAAACAATCGCCAAAGAAGCTGGAATAAAAGCAACTGAAAGATAGTAAGTATAGGCAGAAGCTCCCATTGAAGTTCCTGCCAATAACAATTGTAAATTCAAAGTAAGCTTCTGCCCTTTTTTCAATGTTCTAAAAATCGCAATCGACCATAAAATTACTGTGCCAACAAATGCTTGAGTCAAAGTAATTTCAGCAGGAGTATAACCTTGCGTATACGCAATTTTTGCAAAGGAAGATAACATTCCAAAACTTAATGCACCAAGCGCAACGATGATAATATATTTATTCATTTTCTACTATAAAATATGTTTTGTACACTCAAATATATAAATCAAAGAACAATAAACATTATATATAAAAATAATATGTATTTATTCCCAAAAACAACATATCAAGCAGATTTTTGTACAAAATAAAAATATTTTTTATACTTTAACCGGAAAAAATCCGATGCAAGATTTAAGCAAACAAGAAATAGAGCTACTTCGAATTCTTCAGAAAAATGCGAGATTCGACATTACTGATCTGACAGAAAAATTAAATATGTCGAGAACATCTGTTTATGACCGAATAAAAAAATTAGAAAATGAAGGATACATCAAAGATTATGTCGCCATTATTGATCAAAAAAAAGTAGGTCTAAATTTTACAGTAATCATTAATATTTCTCTTAACAGTCAACAATTAGATATCGTCGAAGAATTTTCCAGACAAGTTGCCGCTCTTGATGAAGTCGTTGAAGGATATGTTACGGGTGGTATTTTCGATTATGTTTTAAAAGTCGTTGTTAAAGATCCTGAAGCTTTTAATGATTTCATAAGAAAGCTTTCCGATATTCCAAACATCAGCAAAGTTCAGAGTTCATTTGTCATGAATTATATCAAACAATCCACCCAGCTTCATTTCTAAACCTTAATCAAATCAAAAATCCACGTTAAAATCAATGTTAAATAGCTGTTTTTCCGCATAAAAAAATACTTTTGTCTAAAACCACATTTCCGCTTTCAAAGCGAAATCCAAAAGACATGGGTATGGATAATGAAAAATTTATTTTCTGCCTTGAAGGCGTTCCTGATGTAGATGATTTTACTACAACTGATGTGGTTAAAAATCTTGAAGAAATTGCAATTGACCAAGGTATTTCCAGCATTCATAAAACCTGCGACACTATTGAAGGTCTTGAGGAAAGCTTAAACACCTTATTATATGATGATCATAATTTTAAAGATTATGAAATCATTTATTTGGTAATGCCTGGGCAGGAAAACAATATTTGCCTTCATGATTATTATTACAGCATTGAGGAAATAGCAGAACTTTTTGAAGGAAAAATGAAAGGGAAAATTATTCATTTTGCCAATAAAAAAAGACTGGACCTCAACGATGAAGAAGCGCAATATTTCTTAGACATAACAGGTGCACGCGCTATTTCGGGCTACGGATCAACTTACAACAAAATAGCGAGTTGCAGTACAATTGACAAAGCCTTCTTTAGTTTGTATCAAGAAAACGATGACCTTACTGAAGTGGTTGAGGAATTGTACCAAAAACATTATGCACTCTGCAAATTACTTGATTTCAGATTATATTACTAAGGATGAAATCAAATACAGCTGAGAAAATAAAAACGTACGAAGCAAAAGGATTCCGAGAAAAATTTCTTGGAGAAGACAATCCGATGCATTTGCTTTTCAAATCGAATTCGGATCATTTCTTTTGTTTAAAAACAGAGGAAATGATGCATTTGCAATTTCCGGTTCCGCCCTCAAAACACCTTTGCCATACTTTGATTTTTGTCGAATCTGGAAGTCATAAAATGAATTTGGGTTTTGAAGAATATGAAACAATCCCAAATGAAATTATTATGGTTCCAGCGGGTCAAGTCTTTTCGATAAAAAACATTTACAATACATACAACGGCTATATTTGCCAATTTCATCCTGATATTTTAATTGGAAAATATGGCAGTAGAGAACTACTTAATGAATTTGATTTCTTAAAAATTTCGGGGAATCCAAAAACAAAATTAGTTACAGAAGATATTCCAATAGTTACTGCCATTTTTAAACGTTTACAAGAAGAATATACCGAAACTACTGTTGCCAATTTAAATATTGTGCAAAGCTATTTGATTGCTTTATTTTTTGAAATGAATAAAAATGCCGTTAAGTCTTCTAAAAATATTTCGGCTTCAGAAATCATTACAAACAAATTCAAAGAATTAATTCATCTTCATATTAAAACCCATCATCAGGTCAATCATTATGCTTCATTGTTAAGTGTTACGCCTAATCATTTAAATAAATGTGTGAAAACCGTAACTGGAAAATCAGCAGTGAAATGGATTGATGAAAACATATTACTGGAAGCCAAATATTTACTGTTTCAAACTACACTTTCTATTAACGAAATTGCAGCACGAGTAGGCCATGAAGACCAATCTTATTTCAGTCGTTTTTTCAAAAAACACGAAGGAGTTTCTCCTATTCAATACCGAAAAATGATTGATAAATCCTAATTTTAGATTATAGAATCCTATTTAATCGAAATACATTTTCAGAAATTTGCCCATCAAAAACTGCAAATTATGATTTATGTTTTCAAAACTACTGTTGATAGTCAAACAAAATTAGCACAAGCTTCTGCCCTTCTTGACGAATTACTGCCTACAACTTCATGGAATTTTGACCTCGAAGATTGTGATAATATTCTGCGAATTGACAGCGAATACGAAATAACCGATTTGGTTTTAAACAACGGGCTTTTCGATTGTGTTGAATTAGAGTAATTCATCCTTCAAAATAAAAAAGGGATGCAATTTAATATTGCATCCCTCTCAAACTAACTATAAAAATATTTAATTAATATCTATTTAATCCACTGTGGATCCCCAACTTTTCTATCTTTTAAAGCTTGGTTTCCAATTGTAAAATTGCCTCCAGCTGCATTTGTAAATTGTGGGTCTAACACAGTTGCAGACGCATCAGGTCTATTGTTGCTTCCAACAAGCTGTAAATTAGGTGAATTGAAATTATTATTATTCAAGAACGTCGGCGCAGCAGTTGCTGTTGAGTTTGTATAAACTGCAGATCCAACGGCAAGCAAGGTATTACGCACAGTTGCTGTATTCGTAACAAAACGTAAATACAAGATTCTACTTGCTGCAGGCAATGTAGGCGTATATATTGTACATTGATCAATTAACACATTACTTGTTAAACCTGTTCCTGAAAAACCTCCATTAGCAGGAAGAACAGCATCTAGCCTAACAAAATCGCGTGATGAACAAGTATCGAATGTGCTTTTTGTTAAAGAAACATTTGCAACAAAAGTAGCTCTAAAGTCAACAAAGTCAGCCGAACCTGCAGTATTTACATTTTTAATAGTACTTCCATCAACAGTAAATGATTTTAATTTAGCTGTCGCATTTCCATACATTAACTGAGAAGGAAAATCATGAACATAAGAATTACTTATTAAAACATCTCCTAATTGTGTTGGAGCAGCGCTGCTTATTGCTATCGCAGCGCCTGTTAATCCGCTTCCGCTCATATCTAAATCAATCAAAGAGAAATTTACCACTTCACTTGCGTTTGCAGGATTATTAGCAAGAGTAAAATTAAGTTTTAACTTTGGCTTATTTTCTGTTCTAAGACCTCTAATTGTAACTGTTTTAGTAATAGCTACTAATCCGGTCTGAGCTGTATAATCTCCTGGCATTAATACTAGAACAGAACCACTTGGAGAATCAGTAATTTTTTGAATTAAATTATTATCTTCTGCTTTAATTAAAATACCAGTTCCAATATCAATTCCAGTTGTAAAAGTTACTGCACCTCTTTTCTTTGTTCCATTCCATAAATAAGCATTATAAGCCGTCTCTCCTTTAAGCCCCGTTATAACAGCAACCCCTGCTGCTTTTTCAGCTGCCGTAAGTGTATGGGTAATAGTACCTGGCTCAACAGTAATAGTCGTTGCACTAGTGTTTGCAGGCCATCTTAAAGTAACTTGTGTCGCTTCAATATCTGATGCCGGTACTGGCGAAACAAAAAGCTGTTCAGACAAAGTAGTAGCAGTTGTAATCGACCATTTAGAATCTTCTAAACCAGTTGAACTTACTGCTTTTACTCGGATTGAATACACCGTTTCTCCTTCAAGCTGCACTTTCACTGGCAATTCAGATGGTGCAACATTTATTGTTTTGAAAATAGTTTTGAACTCAGGATCATCAGCACTAAATTGAACTACATAATGATCTGCATCTGGTTTTGCTGTCCAATTCAGCTCTACAGAAGTTTCATTTCTCACAGTTGCTTTAAAGTCTATTGGAGAAAACGCTCTGTTTACATCCAAAGTATCAATTACTTCATCGTGAAAAGTCTCACAAGAAGAAAAAGTCAATGCGAGAACTAATGCCGCAATCGCTCCTTTTAAAATATATTTTGTTTTCATACTCTTACTTTATTAATTTACAGAACGTTAATACCCATAATCATTAGTCAATTTTCCGTTGCTTCCATCTAGGAACACTTGCCATATTGGCCAGAACTGTCTATTATCAGGATTAACTCCTGGTTTGTACAAAGTATTGATCTTAGTATCAGCTGTTGTGCCAGTCCATGTCCAAACAAAACTGCTCCAACCAGTTCCAGGATTAGTAGTTTCTCCACGATTCAAACCGTAGATATCAAGACTCACATTATCTGCTTTATATTTGTAATACAATGTTGCTGGAACATCAGAATACTGTCCTGTACGAGCAGACAAATCTTTCATAGCCGCTTTAGCCTCATCCATTTTTGCTTTAAGCAAATTCCAACGAATAAGATTTTGTTTACGCTCCATTTCGCCTGTAAATTCATATTTGTTTTCGTCAACAAGTGCTTTAAACATTGCATCTTTTGTTGTTAAACCATTTACATAACCATCAACTTTAACAGCTTGGTCAGCTGCAGCAAATGCTCTTGATCTTACTGCTTTCAAATATGGCGCCGCAGCTGCTGGCCCTTCTATTTCATTTGCCGCTTCTGCAGCAATTAAAAGAACTTCAGCATAACGCATGTAGATTTTATTTACACCATCATCATTTGTTGAAGTAACAAAACGTGTCATCCACTCATAACGATATTTCCCAAAATACCATGTATTTAATGCTCCCAATTCTTGTTTTGCAATATTGTTTACAGCAGTTCCGTATTTATAAGGAACACAAGTAACATCTCTTCTTGTATCTTTCTGATCATAATCATAGAAAACTGTTGGAAGTGGCCCTGCTGTTCCTCCACGGTTTGCTCCATTTGCATGGAACTGATCGTTTGTTGTATGACGAACTGCAAAAGTAAACAACATACGTCCTCTACCATCTGAGAAAGGAAGTTCCCATAATGATTCTCCTCCTGCAACGATATATTCTTGATTGTATTTTTTCCAAAATGTTTCAAATGAAGACTCCAAATGAGCTGATCCACTTGCAATAACCGAACGTGATTCAGCTAATGCCAATGCATACATATTTGCAACTGATAATTCTGGATCTGTACTTCTTCTGATTCCGTCAGGATATTGCTGATAACCACTTGCCGCCATTGCTAAACGAGCGCGGAAACCTTTTACGAAAGCTTTATTAATTCTCTCAACACTAGTTGTCTCTTTAATTTCACCTGGCCAAGGAACTAATGTTGCTGCTTCAGCTAAATCAGCCAAAAGTTGTTTGTAAATCACATCGCGGCTTGATTTTGCAATATAAATTGTCGCATTATTTAACGGTTCAAACCTTGCTGGAATATCTCCCCAAGCTTTTACCAAATCAGCGTAATAAATTGCTCTTAAAGTCAAAGCCTCACCTAATAAGTATCCTAATTGAGATCCTGGAGTTGGGTTACCATATGCACGCAGACCACGAATACAAATATTAGCACGCTCAATACCTGAATAGCTCATTGCCCATGAATTATTCGCCGTATTCATTTGTGAGTTATTCGGTTTTGCATCGTATGTACATAAATCTGATGCATCACTTACAGTTTGTGACGAGTTGTACCACTCTGTATCTGTATTTAATCCGTAAAAAGGAAGGAAACGCCCTCTGTAAGAGTTGGTTTCAGCAAATGGGATTTTAATTCCGTCAATTGCGGCTTCGGCCAAACCTGGACTAGAGAAAATAACTGATTCATCTAAGGTTGATTTTGCCGGAGCATCTAAATAATCGTCTGAGCAAGAAGCAAAAAGGCTTGCAACAAATATTCCTGCTATTAATATCTTATGTTTCATCTTGTGAAAGTTTTACTGAATTAAAAATTAAGGTTTAGACCAAATATCAACTGTTTGCTTCTCGGATAAGCTGAATAATCAACTCCCGGTGTATAAGGCGTACTTCTTCTAGTTGAAGATTCTGGATCTGGACCTGAATAGTTTGTCCAAACAAAAACATTACTAGCTGTAAAATAAAATCTCAACTTAGAAACTCCTAAAGCAGAAGTTAAAGCATTTGGAGTTGTATAACCCAAACTCAAAGTATTAAGTCTTAAGAAAGATCCGTCTTCAACTGCCCAATCACTGAATACATAACGTGGCATGTAAGGTGACCACATTGTTGTATTTGCATTTAAAGCAGTCAATGCAGCAGGATCTGTCACCAATTGTCCTGTAGCAGGATCAAGGTTTGTCCATCTTTTTCCATCAGCCATTTCAGTGCTTAAATTTCTGTATTGACCATTCGGAATTGAAGAAGCAAATTCAATTTTGTTTGCATTGTAAACATCATTTCCAATACTCCAGTTAAAAGCAGCAGAAAGATCAAATCCATAAGCATTTGCATTCAACACCATACCACCAGTGCTTTTTGGATTTGCATTTCCAATAACAGTTAAGTCATTTGCATTTACTTTTCCATCACCATCAATATCTTTTAATTTCATAGCACCTGGTTGCATTTTACCAACTACAGTAGAACCATCTGGCACTCCGCTTTTTAGAGTATAAGCTCCCGCAGCGTAATCAAAATCACTTACTTCATAACGTCCATCGCTCTTATATCCATACATGATACCTAATGGCTGTCCTACGTTTACTAAATAATCTCCTGTAATTGATGAAGAAGCCCATCCTGATGCTGCAGTAAAGTTGCTCATTACACCAAGCGAATTGATTTTATTCGTATTGAATGCAGCGTTGAAAGATAAACTTACTCCGTACTTTTCTCTTTCGATAAGATTAAGATTCAAAGTTGCCTCAACCCCACTGTTTTGAATTTCCCCCATGTTTCTGTACTGATTATCATAACCTCCAGAAATTGGGAAAAGCATTAATAAATCTTTTGTTTTATTTTTATAAACCTCAACAGAACCTGTTACTTTATTTTTGAACAAGTCAAAATCTAAACCAATATTTTGTGTAACAGTAGTTTCCCATTTTAAATCTGGATTAGCCATTGTTTTTGAAGCCGCCCAGAAATTATCAACACCATTAATCCAAGTAGATGTAGACGAAATGAAACTTTGAACCATTTGTCCAGGAGGAATATTATTGTTTCCAGCCTCACCATAACTTACTCTTAATTTAAGCAAATTAATCCATGAAGCATCTTTCATAAATTCTTCTCCTGAAATTTTCCAAGCCGCCGCTGCTGCAGGGAAGAATCCCCATTTATTGCTGCCTAAGAATTTACTTGATCCATCGGCACGGTAAGTTGCAGTAAGAAGGTAACGATCTTTGTAGTCATAATTTGCACGCCCGAAGAAAGAAAGTAATTTGTCATCTGGGTAATAAAAATTATCAACTGAAATTGGCGTACCTTGAGTAGTTAATTTTTTCGCTTCATCTAACTCAAAAGATAATGGATAACCTTGAATTGTACTTGTAAGATCATTTCTTTGGTAGTTGATAGTTTCTTCTCCAAAAAGGAATTTTAAATTATGATTTTCACCAACTAATTTTTTCAAATCATAATTAAGTGTATTTGCATTTCTAAAACGAGTATCTTTTCTGTCCATCATGATCATAGCAGGCATATTTTGTCTTTCTGCCGCTGGATTGTTTTTCACATAATAAGTTGTACGTCCGTAGAAACGATAGTCTTGGTAGTTATAGTTGTCTAAACCTAATTCAGATTTGAAAACTAAATCTTGAGTCAATTTCCAAGAAAAACTTCCTAAAGTATTGAAGTTTTTTCTGAACTGCTGACGGTTATTATCAGTAATAGCCACAAATGGATGAGTCAAGTTTTGCGCTACTGCTTCGTCTGTATCATCAGTAGTTAAACCTGGAACTGGGATTGGAGCATATCCAACAATATTTTTCAAACGAGAATCTGCAGATGAAACCTCATTTTGCTCATTCATACCAGCACCATTAATTTCTGTATCTGAATAACGAACTGTAAAAGCTAAATCAATCTTATCAGAAGCTTTGCTGTTTAAAGCAAGAGACAAGTTATTTCTGTTGAAATCTGATCCCAACATAATTGCTTTTTCATCGTAATGAGCATAGTTGAAATTGTAGTTGATTTTATCAGATCCACCACGAATAGACAAGTCACGGCTTTGAACTTCACCTGTACGTCCAAAAACTTGTTTTTGCCAATCGTTTCCTTTCATGCCTTTGTATTGGTCATAATCTTGCCAATTCCCAAAATATTTTGTGTAAGAACTCGGATTACTCAAAATAGTTTTATCAGTTTGATCAAGCAATGCATACTCATATTGCCATTTCACATAATCCTCAGGAGATGTAACAGGGATCGTATTTGCCATCTGTTTCATTCCATAGAACATATTGAAGTTTACTGCAATTTTACCATCTTTACCTTTTTTCGTAGTAACAATAATAACTCCATAAGCTCCTCTAGAACCGTAGATAGCTGTAGACGATGCATCTTTAAGTACTGTCATAGTCTCAATATCTGAAGAAGAAATATCATTCAAACTATTTACTGGAAATCCATCAACAATATATAATGGAGATGCATCCTGACTTAAAGAACCGTTTCCACGAATTCTAACTTGAACATTCGAGTCTGGCGAACCTTCAGAAGTACTAACCGAAACCCCAGCAATACGTCCTGTCAAAGCCTCTGCAACGTTAGGAACCGGAATTTTACGCGCTTCATTTCCAGAAAATGTTGCAACAGCACCAGTTAAATCAGATTTTTTAGATGTTCCATATCCAATTACAACAACCTCATTCAAGTTATTAGAATCTTCAGTAAGAACTACATCTGCCTTTGTTTTTCCTGCAACAGCAACTTCTTTAGTTCCAAATCCGATAAATGAAAAAGTCAAAACAGCTTTAGGATTTGTTAATTTGATCTTGTAGCGTCCATCAAAATCAGTAGAAACACCGTTTTTTGTTCCTTTTTCAAGCACATTTACTCCCGGCAAAGTAAGCCCGGCAGCGTCCTTAACGGTTCCCTCTATTGTAGTAGTCTGTGCATTTACCTGACTACTCATAAGCAAGCACAATAAGAAAACAAGTACAGAGCAATAATTTGCTCCTTTGTTTAATAATTCTTTAAAGTTCATGGTTTATTGTTTAAGTTATTAATTGGTTAATGGTAATTTATGTGGTTTTGAAATTCTAATTTTTGATGTTTTTGCCGTCTTGAATTTAAACCAAACTCAGTAACCGCAAGGTCTTTCAATCGATTTCGCTTGTAAAAAATAAGTTACAATCAATAAAAATCAAGTCATGTAATCGATTACACAAACATAGATATTTTTTTTATATAAAAAATTAATTTTCATAAAAATTTGCTAAAAAAAATTACATATCAAAAATAAAAGCACTTTTTTATACCACAAATGCAATTTATATTATGAATAAATAGTAATTATATTATTGTCAAATATTAATTTCTTTCGTTTTTATCAAAAAAACAATCGATTACATGAAAAAAAAATATTCAATCAATTTTGAAGAAGAGCAAGAACAAAAAACTTAAAGAAACCATAAAAACCCAATTAATTCTTACAATAACACTTAGAACTATAGACCAATTTTAAAAATGAATTCAAAAAAAATGCCCTTAAACAATTAAGTTTAAGGGCATTTGAAAAATCTATACGTTTTTTAAGCGCGCTGCAATTGTAAATTTGCTTTGTGCTTTTGCATTAAAGTAAATGTAATTATCATTCCAGTTACGGCCATAGCAATACCTATAAGATTTGGTGAAGCAAAATTGTAACCTGCTGCTAAAGGTAATCCTCCCAAGAAAGCCCCTAAAGCATTACCGATATTAAAACTTCCTTGAAGTGCTGCTGAGGCAATCATTTCAGCATCTTTGGCCGTTTTAATCATAAGCATTTGAATTGGTGCGATAACTGAGAAAGAAATTGCTCCTGTCAAAAAGGTCAGAAATAATGATATATATTGATTGAATGAGAAAAAGTAAACCATAAGCAAATCAAGCACCATCACGAACAATAAAGCGAGTACAGTTGGTGCTGGCGAATATTTATCCGCCAATTTGCCTCCCACAAAATTCCCAACAACCATTCCCAATCCTGCTAAAATTAAGATTGAAGAAACGTCTTCTGGCGAAAATTTAGAAATATTTATTAATAAAGGAGCAATATAACTGATCCAGGCAAACAGTCCGCCAAAGCCGATCGCAGTAATCCCGATGATCAGCCAAGCTTCAGTTTTTTTGAAAAATTGCAATTGTGTTTTCATGTTTACATTTCCAGCTTTCTCCAGTTTTGGCATCCAAAGCGAAATAAACAAGAAAGTCAACAAACCAACAAAAGCAATTAATATAAAGGTGTAACGCCAAATAAAGTGATGACCTATATATGTGCCAATTGGAACACCAATTAAATTCGCAATCGTCAAACCAGCAAACATTATAGAAATGGCTTGTGCTTCTTTCCCTTTATCGGCCAAACGACTCGCCACTACCGCTCCAACTCCAAAAAAGGCGCCGTGTGGTAATCCAGAAAGAAATCTTGAAGCAAACAAGAAATTATAATTAGGAGCAACAATTGAAAGTGCATTAAAAACAGTAAGCATCAATGCTAATATTAAAAGCATTTTTTTAGGCGGATAATTTCGTCCCGCGATTACTAATAAAGGTGCGCCAATAACAACACCAAGTGCATAAGATGATATTAAATATCCGGCAACCGGAATGGAGACTTTCATATCTGAAGCAATATCAGGAAGCAAACCCATCATTACAAATTCGGTTATTCCTATAGTTAAGCCTCCTAAAGACAAGGCAATAAGACTTTTTTTCATTTTGATTTTAGCAGAAAGGAATATTATATTTCTACGATGCAAATTTAACACCGTTAACCTTCAAAAAAGTTGTACATTTACGATATAAAATTGTAAATTTAAGTTATGCCTAAATTAAATCAGTTTAAAACGCTTGTTCTAGATGAATTTGAAGAAGAGAAATTTCATCTTCCTCCGCATACGCATACGTATTATGAAATCATCTATATAAAGAAAGGAAGCGGGATTCATCATTTGAACAATAATTTACTTCCATATAAAGCTGGTGATTTGTTTGTGATTTCACCAGACGACGAACACTATTTTGATATTAAGAAAAGCACCCGATTCATTTTTATCAAATTCACTGATAATTATTTCAACTCGAAGCAGAATTTAACTTGCGATGATTTTCTTGTGAATACTCCGGAAAGCTTCATGCGAGACAAAATCTTAAAAGAAACCGTTTTAAAATTTGACGAGCCCTGTAAAACGATTTTAAAAAATACAGTCGAAAACATTATAACGTACGGACATTACATAGATGTTACCTCATCACCTATTGTTTTCTATCAGATTCTTTCCATTTTTGGTTTGATCAAAGAAACAATTCGATGCATGAATCTGCAAATGCAATCGACACATTTGGACAATGAACAAATCGCCAATTACATTCATCAGAATATTTACCAGCCAAAATTGGTTCAAGTAAAAGTGATTGCTGAACATTTTAATATAGCACAAACCTATTTTAGTGCTTATTTCAAAAGGACTTTCAGCATCAGTTATCGAGAATACATTCATAATTTGAGAATGACTTTAATCGAAAAAAGATTTCACAACAATCAATTGCCAATTAAACAGATTGCTTACGAATTTGGTTTTACCGACGAAAGTCATTTGACGAATTATTTCAAGAAACGTAAAAACATGAAACCAACTGATTTTAAGAAACTGTAGTTATCGAAATCTTAAAAAGTAATTTCCTCGAATATTTTTAGCTAAATTTGTGCATCTAAAAAACAATTTCTTTGAAAAAGAAAATCCACATTATACTGCTTTTTGTAACGCTTAGTTTCTTTTTGAATCCGAGTTATACTTACGCATGCAATATGGGAAATCATAAAGAAATTGCTACTAAAGAAGAAAACAGCTGTTCTAAAAAATGCTGTGAAAAGAAAACTAGTAAAGAGGAAAAACATTCATGCGATGGTAAATGCCGTCATTCGGGATGTACAACTTCGGCCTTGCAATTCGTTATTTTGAATTCAAATGAATTTGATTTGCAAAATGATGTTTTCAATTTTTCTTTAAAAAGCACCATTTCATCCTACAGTAATTCTACTATTTCTTCTGGATTTACTTCTATTTGGCTAAAGCCGAAAATATAATTATTGTATTTGTGACAGCCCATATTGGGTCTTTTCGAAATCAACTTTTTTAATTAATTTTAAAGGAAAATAATCCTTTACCTAATATTTTATATACAATGAAAAAATCAATCATAGCTTTAGCAACAGTACTAACAATTTTATTTAGCGCAAATAACATTCAGGCAAACACAGTAAAATCAGAATCAGGAACAACTGAAATTGTTGAGGCGAGTCAGCTTCAATCAGTTTATGATGCTTATTTTAATGTGAAAGATGCACTTATCAAAAGTGACAGTAAATTGACTTCGGCGAAAGCCACAGCTTTACTGACAGCAATTACTGCAGTAAAAATGGACAAACTAAAAAGCAACGAACATACAGTTTGGATGAAAGTGGTTAAGAAATTGACCGCCGATGCTAAAAGCATTTCGTCTACAACAGATCTTAAAAAACAACGTGAGTCTTTTAAATCTTTATCTAAAAGCACTTACGATTTAATAAAAGTTTCAAGTCCAGATCAGCCAATCTACAAACAATATTGCCCAATGGCAGATGCTGATTGGTTAAGCAAAGAAAAAGCAGTTAAGAATCCGTACTACGGTTCTTCGATGTTAACTTGCGGAAACGTGGTAGAAACGATCAAATAAATATGAAGCTCTACATCAAAAACATGGTATGCGCGAGATGCAAAATGGTTGTGGAGTCTGAGTTGGAGAAACTCGGACTCCAAACTATTGCTGTGGAATTGGGTGAAGTGGAACTAGAACAAGAAATCAGCGACGAGCAAAAAGAAGCTTTATTGAAAAACCTGCAAACTTTAGGTTTTGATTTAATTGATGATAAAAAAACAAAAACGGTTGAAAGAATAAAAAACCTAATTGTCGATTTGGTTCATCATAAAAACAATGACCTCAAAATCAACTTGTCTGATTATTTGGCTGAAAACCTGAATCAAGATTATAATTCGCTGAGCAATTTGTTTTCGGAAATTGAAAACACCACGATTGAAAAGTATTTCATCAGTCAGAAAATTGAAAAAGTAAAAGAATTACTGATTTACAATGAACTTTCGTTAAGTGAAATTGCCGATATTCTAAATTACAGCAATGTGGCGCATTTAAGTAATCAATTCAAGAAAATCACGGGCTTTACTCCTACTTCTTTCAAACAATCAAAAGATAAAAAACGCATTCAGATTGAGAATATATAATTTTGTTTCACGCAGATTTAAAATGATTTAAGCAGATTCAGCAGATCTTTTTCTTAAAATTAAATCTGCTCAATCTGCGGAATCTGCGAGAGCCTTAATTACAAAGAGCGTAAAGATTATATTTAGCCACAGATTATAAGGATTAAAAGGATTTTAAAAATCTGTGATAATCCCTTAATCTGTGGCTAACTTTTTACATAACAATTTCGCAATTTATTCAAAACATAGCCCAAGGTTTCAACCTTGGGCTATGTTTTATATAGAATTCATAAACCTACTTTAAGACAAAGCTTTGCTCCCGATAGCTATCGGGATTACGTTCTTTGCGGTTAAAAAAACAGCATTTTGTAAATCTTACAAATCATTCACAAAATTATACAAACCGAACTCGTCGATAGTTCAGAAATTTGCATTGTAATACTTAAAAACCAATACAATGACTCATCAATATATAATTTCAGGAATGTCGTGCAACGGATGCCGAACCAAAGTCGAAAAAACTTTGAACGAAGTTGAAGGCGTTCAAGCAGAAGTAACTTTGAATCCGCCAACGGCTACAATTACAATGGAGAAACATGTTTCGACAGAAAAATTCCAAGAAGTTTTATCTGCTGCGGGAAATTATACTATTGAAATGGATTCTCCTAAAAATCACGACGAAGCTAAATCTTGCTGTTCAAGTCATAAAAAAGAGAATCACGATCATCATAAATCAGAACCTAAAAAAATACAGCACAGTGCAAATGGCGTTTATTATTGTCCAATGCATTGTGAAGGCGACAAAACCTATAACAAACCCGGAGATTGCCCAGTTTGCGGAATGGACTTAGTACCGCAAGTTGCCATAACAGCAACACAATTTACTTGTCCGATGCATCCAGAAATCGTTTCAAACGAACCCGGCGATTGCCCGATTTGCGGAATGGATTTGGTTCCGATGCAAGCTTCTGAAAGCGAAGAAAACAAAACTTATACTGATTTAGTAAAAAAAATGAAAATTGCGATCTTGTTTACGCTTCCAATTTTCATTATTTCTATGTCAGAAATGATTCCGAATAATCCGCTTTACAATATAATGCCAATTGAAAAATGGAATTGGGTTCAGTTTCTATTTTCTCTTCCAGTTTTATTTTATGCAGGTTGGATGTTTTTCGTTCGTGCTTATAAATCAATTGTTACTTGGAATTTAAATATGTTCACGCTAATCGGAATTGGAACCAGCGTTGCTTTCCTATTTAGTATTGTCGGAATGTTTTTTCCTGATATTTTCCCATCGGAATTCAAATCGCATCACGGAACCATTCATTTGTATTTTGAAGCTGCGACTGTCATTATCACTTTGGTTTTACTAGGACAATTATTAGAAGCCAAAGCACACGGACAAACCAATGGTGCAATTAAAGAATTATTAAAACTAGCGCCGACAGAAGCTACTTTAGTAGAAAACGGAATTGACAAAGTAATTTCAATCCACAATATTAAAAAAGGCGATTTGCTTCGTGTAAAACCGGGAGAAAAAATTCCTGTCGACGGAAAAATAACGACTGGTGAAAGCAGTATCGACGAATCTATGATTACGGGAGAACCAATTCCTGTTGATAAAAAAACGGGCGATGCTGTAATTTCTGGAACAATAAACGGAACAAAATCGTTTGTAATGATTGCTGAAAAGGTAGGTTCAGAAACCATGCTTTCTCAAATTATTGAAATGGTAAATAATGCCAGCCGATCTCGCGCTCCAATTCAGAAATTAGCCGATCGCGTTTCTAAATATTTCGTTCCGACTGTTGTGATTATTTCAGTTTTAACCTTTTTTGCCTGGGCAAAATTCGGTCCAGAACCCGCTTATGTTTACGGATTGATTAATGCTATTGCGGTATTAATTATTGCTTGTCCTTGCGCACTTGGATTGGCAACTCCAATGTCAGTAATGGTTGGCGTTGGAAAAGGCGCTCAAAACGGAATTTTAATCAAAAATGCCGAAGCCCTAGAAAACATGAACAAAATTGATGTTTTAATTACCGATAAAACAGGAACAATTACCGAAGGAAAACCATCTGTAGAAAAAATATTTGCCATAAATAATGATGAAGATTTTCTGCTTCAAAACATTGCTTCTTTGAATCAACATAGCGAACATCCTTTGGCGCAAGCTGTAGTCAATTTCGCTAAAGCAAAAAACAGCGAACTAAAAGAAGTCGAAGGTTTTGAAACTATTGCAGGAAAAGGCGTTTTCGGAACCATCGAAGGCAAAAAAGTAGCTTTAGGAAATAAAAAATTAATGGATGAAATCGGAGTTTCTGTTTCATCAGATTTAGAGAACAAAGTAACTGCTGAGCAAAATCTTGGAAAAACTATTTCGTATATTTCTGTAGAAAAGGAAGTTTTAGGTTTTGTAGCGATTACAGATGCCATCAAAGAAAACAGCGTAAAAGCCATTAAAGAATTAATCGATCAAGGCGTTGAAGTCATTATGTTAACTGGAGATAATCACAATACAGCCAAAGCCGTTGCCGATCATTTGCATTTGAGTTCTTTTAAAGCCGATTGTCTTCCTGAAGATAAATTGAAAGAAATCGAACGTCTTCAAGCACAAGGAAAAGTGGTAGCAATGGCTGGAGACGGAATCAATGATGCACCTGCTTTGGCGCAATCGAATATCGGAATTGCAATGGGAACAGGAACTGATGTTGCCATTGAAAGTGCTAAAATCACATTGGTAAAAGGAGATTTAAACGGAATTGTAAAAGCAAAAAACCTGAGCCACGCCGTAATGTCAAACATCAAACAAAATTTATTCTTTGCCTTTATTTACAATACTTTAGGCGTGCCAATTGCAGCAGGAATTTTGTTTCCGTTTTTAGGAATCTTGCTTTCGCCAATGTTAGCGGCGGTTGCTATGAGTTTAAGTTCTGTTTCGGTAATCGTAAATGCGTTGCGATTGAGAAATCTAAAATTATAATCTAGTATGAAAATTAAATATATTCTTCTTTTATTATTAATCGCTTTTCAGCTAAAGGCCCAAAAAGTGGTGCGTTACGATCTGCACGTTCGCGATACGATTGTCAATTTTTCGGGTAAAGAAAAACGTGCGATTGCTGTAAACGGACAAATTCCGATGCCGACTTTGACTTTTACCGAAGGCGATATTGCAGAAATTTATGTGCATAACGAATTGAAAAAAGAAACGACTTCAATGCACTGGCACGGATTGTTTCTTCCCAATAAAGAAGACGGTGTTCCTTATCTGACTCAAATGCCAATTGAACCAGGAACAACTCATAAATATACTTTCCCAATTATTCAAAATGGAACGTATTGGTATCACAGCCATTCTGGGTTGCAAGAACAAATTGGTTTGTACGGACTTTTTATCATCAATAAGAAAAAAGACGATCCGACTATCAGAAAAGGAATTGACGATTTGCCAACGATTCCTGTTATTCTAAGCGAATGGTCAGATTTGAAACCAGAGAATATTCAGCGAATGCTTCACAATGCCAACGATTGGTTTGCCATTAAAAAAGGAACAACACAAAGTTATGCCGAAGCCATCAAACAAGGTCATTTTTCTACGAAAGTAACCAACGAATGGAAACGAATGAATGCCATGGACGTCAGTGATGTTTATTATGAAAAGTTTCTTCTTAACGGAAAAAACGAACAACAACTTTCTGATTTTAAACCTGGCTCAAAAGTCCGTTTACGAATTGCAAATGGAGGTGCTTCAAGTTATTTTTGGCTGACGTATGGCGGAGGAAAAATCACTGTTGTAGCCAGCGACGGAAATGATGTCGAACCCGTAGAAGTCGATCGTTTGATTATTGCGGTTTCTGAAACTTATGATGTTGTGGTTACGATTCCAGAAGACAATAAATCTTTTCCTTTTTTGGCTACAGCTGAAGACAGAACTGGATCTGCTTCTTTGTTTTTAGGAAATGGAGAAAAACAGCCCGTTCATCATCTTTCGAAATTAAAATATTTTGAGGGAATGAAAATGATGATCGATATGATGAAAATGAACGGCGAAATGAATGATATGGGCATGAATATGTCGTTGAATAAAATGGACATGAATGCTGTAATGTATCCTGAAATTTCTGGCGAAGATGAAAATGCAAAACCTCCAATGGATCATTCGAATCATACTATGAAAGACATGAAAATGGAAAGTGACAGCACTGAAACTTCTGAAATTGTGACGTTGAATTACGGAATGCTGAAATCTCCATTTAAAACAAATCTTCCAAAAGATGCACCTGTAAAGGAATTGCGTTTTACGCTTTCTGGAAATATGAACCGTTACGTTTGGAGTTTAGACAACAAAGTGGTTTCTGAAACCGATAAGATTCTAATTAAAAAAGGAGAAAACGTTCGAATTGTTTTGTACAACGGTTCGATGATGCGCCATCCGATGCATTTACACGGTCATGATTTTAGAATTTTGAACGAACATGGCGATTATGCTCCATTAAAAAACGTGATTGACATTATGCCAATGGAAACCGATACCATAGAATTTCAGGCCAATGCTGACGGCGATTGGTTTTTTCACTGTCATATTCTATATCATATGATGGCGGGAATGGGAAGAATTTTCAGTTACGAAAATTCAGCTCCAAATCCGTTGATTCATCATCCTGAAATGGCTTATAAAATGCTGAAAATGGATGACAGAATGTTTCATTTTATGGCTGAAAATGATTTCGCATCGAACGGAAATGATGGTGAAGCGATGTTCAGCAACACCAGATGGAGCATTGGAACTGAATGGAGATTGGGTTATAATAACGAACACGGTTATGAAACTGAAACGCACATTGGAAGATATATCGGAAAAAATCAGTGGTTGATGCCCTTTATTGGTTTTGACTGGAGATACCGAAGAATGGGAATGGACGAACAGGAGCAAAATCTTTTCGGACAGAAAAATACCAAAGACAATCGTTCAGTTTTCAGCGCCGGTTTGGAATATACGTTACCAATGCTGATAAAAGCGCAAGTCGAAGTTTATACAGATGGAAATGTACGCATTCAATTTGAGCGAAAAGATATTCCGCTTGCCAAACGTTTACGAATGAATTTAATGTGGAATACCGATAAAGAATATATGGCCGGTCTGAAATATATTGTTGCCAGAAACTTCGGAATCACAACGCATTATGACAGCGATATGGGAATTGGATTTGGGGTTAATTTGAATTATTGATTTTTTTTTGAACCATATAAGTGATTTAAGTTCATTTCATTGCTGGTTCATAGAAAAATAAAAACGAAATGGGTAATTAACAAAATAGAAAAAGCTTGAATTAAATAATGGCATTGATTTTGAAAGGTAAGTAAACAACTAACCTAAACTAAAATTTATGTACGGAATTCTATTATTGTTATTGCTTATTTTACCGTTATTATTTCAAGTCATATATGGAAGAAAAGCCATCTTAGAAAGCATAAAACTAAATTTATCAAAAGTGAGCCTGATTAGCTTTTTTTCGCAAATCTTATTTTCTTTTTTTGCCCTTAACCTTCTCGATTATAAAATACGATCAGAATCAGATGGTCAATTTCACTGCGGAATGCCATTCGTTGGACTTATCATAATGGAGCTGTTTTTTACGGCCCTTTTGATTATTGCAATGCTTATTCAGTTTTCAATAAGAAAATCGTGCAACAGTAATATCTAAAGAGATTAATACAATTTTCTTTTATAAAAACATTAACTTTTTGTAAGAATCAACTCAAACAATAGTCACTATATTTGATTCACCAATTATATACTTCTAACAGAATAAATTATATCAAAATGACAAAAGTAATCACCGTAGTGACTGCCGCTTTATTTTCAATTGGCGTAACAGCTCAAGAGACAAAACCTGTAACAAAAGAAAAAGCAAAAAAAGAATCATGTTGCAAAAAGACAACAGACAAAAAAGATAAAAAATCTTGTTGTATGAAAAAATAACTGAAATATTATTTCAGTAAAAGAGGCCTCAAAAAAAATTTTGAGGCCTCTTTTATTATATATTGTTTCTAAACTTTGTCAAAGTACGCATTCGATTATTTCAATCGTACACTCCATTCAAAATCCATTTCCGAAACCTGAACACCTTCTTCATTTGTTCCGATAGATTTCATCCAGAACGTCTGCCCTTCTCCGGTTTCAATTGTTTTTTGAATTGCTTCGGCAATTAAATGTCCGTCGTTACAAACAAATGTGATTCTGCCAGTTGCTTTTTTAGTAAAGTTTCCTTTGTTATTGGCTACTAACATTGAGATTTTTTTGCCACTTTCTTGAATTTGAGAAATCACCAAAGCTCCCGTCGTTAACTCTGCCGCCATAGCCTGAACTGCAAAATACATAGAGTTAAACGGATTCTGATTGATCCAGCGGTGCTTAACACTAACAATACAGCTGTCCTTATCGATAGCTTTTACACGTACACCGCAAAAGTATGCCGATGGTAATTTGAACAATACAAATTTGTTGAGTTTGGAAACTGAAACTGCCATATTCTTTTCTTTTTTATGTAAAAATACGAAAAAACTATGCGCGCACAATAAATTCTGAACACTTTTAAAAAACGCCAATAAAATCAGGTATTCCGAATGATTTTCAACAAATTATCATGCTCCTACAAATTTAAAACTTGTTAAAATTTTGTTAATATTTGGTACTATGTAAAACAAGATACTGTTTTTTAGCCATATATTTGCATAAGAAATTACTATATACTTTTAATCATGGAAACAACAACACCACTCATCATGGAAACAACATCAGAAAGAAACACTGCGGCATTTACGCATTTAAGCACATTAAGCCAGTACATTATTCCGTTTGGGAATTATATTTTCCCAATCATTTTTTGGTCGAGCTACAAAGACAAATCAGAATTTGTAAATCACCACGGAAAACAGACATTGAATTTTCAATTAAGTTTATTGCTTTACACTTTGATTTTAGCTTTAATCGCAATTCCGATTTTCGTATCAGTAGTATTACAGAACATTCCAATGGAAGCTGTTTTTAATGACGAAGATTTCGTAATCAGAAATTTCAATTTTCAAGGAAATATTGCGCTGTTAAGTATTGGAGCCACTGCGGTAGTACTTTTTGGGTTATTAAAATTTGTTGAATTCTTTTTAGTGATCTACGCTTCAATAAAGGCTTCAAATGGAGAATTATACAATTATCCGCTAACGATTCCTTTTTTAAAGTAAGACTTCGGCTTTGCTCAGTCTGCCATAAAAAGGTTAAAGGTTATAGACACAATCAATCATCAATCATCATCATCAATCAAAAAACGAATTGTTCAATCAAAAAAAAACAAAATGAAATTATGAACATTGAAAACACAAAAGCACAGATGCGCAAAGGTGTTCTTGAGTTTTGCATCTTATCAGTATTAAAAGAAAAAGACGCATATACATCTGAAATATTAGACACTTTAAAAAACGCAAAATTACTAGTTGTAGAAGGAACCGTTTACCCGTTGTTAACTAGATTGAAAAATGACGGTTTACTAAATTATCGCTGGGAAGAATCGACCTCAGGGCCACCGCGAAAATATTATGGATTAACCGAGATAGGACAAACTTTTTTAAACGAACTTAGCGGCACTTGGACAGAATTATCTGACGCCGTAAAACTAATCACCAATCAAAATCAATAAGTCATGAACAAAACAGTAAATATTAACTTAGGCGGTATGTTTTTTCACATCGATGAAGATGCATATTTAAAATTGACACGCTATTTTGACGCTATAAAACGATCACTTAACAACTCATCTGGTCAAGATGAAATTATTAAAGATATCGAAATGCGTGTTTCTGAATTATTAACAGAAAAACAAAAAAGCGAAAAACATGTTGTTGGTTTAAAAGACGTTGACGAAGTGATTGCGGTGATGGGACAACCAGAAGATTACCGAATTGAAGACGAAGAAAACTCAAACCAATCGTTCAACAATTACGGTGCTAGACAGCACAAAAAATTATACCGTGATAAAGAAAAAGGTATGATTGGTGGAGTTGCGACAGGTTTAGGACATTATTTTGGAGTTGATGCAGTTTGGATCAAAATCATCTTCTTAATCTTTGTTTTTGCAGGTTTTGGAACTGGAATCTTGGCTTACTTTGTACTTTGGATTGTTACTCCTGAAGCAATAACTACTTCAGAGAAACTTGAAATGACTGGAGAGCCGGTTACAATTTCGAACATCGAAAAAAAAGTTCGTGAAGAAATTGACTCATTATCTGAAAAATTCAAAAATGCAGATTATGACAAAATGGGAAACCAGGTAAAGTCGGGAGCTGAGAGAATAAGTAGTTCATTTGGAGACTTTATCATGACGGTTTTTAAAATCTTCGCTAAGTTTTTAGGCGTAATCTTGATAATGGCAGGAATCACCACTTTAATATTATTGTTAATTGGTGTATTCACTTTAGGCACAAATGTTTTTATTGATTTCCCTTGGCAGAATTTTATTGAAGCTGGAAATTTTACAGAATATCCAATTTGGTCTTTCGGTTTATTGATGCTTTTTGCGGTTGGGATTCCGTTTTTCTTCCTTACTTTATTAGGATTTAAATTGTTGTCTCCAAATTTGAAATCAATCGGAAACATTACAAAATATACCTTGCTTGCTATTTGGATTATTGCAGTTGCTATTGCAATCAGTATCGGAATCAAACAAGCGACTGAAATATCTTATGACAATAAATCTGTTGAGAAAAAAACACTTAACATCTTACCAAAAGATACACTTTTTGTAAAATTCAGATACAATGATTATTACGCAAAAGATTTAGGTCATCATCATGAATTTACATTTGTACAAGATTCTGCAAACAATAACTTGATTTATTCAAATGATGTTCGTTTGCACGTTCTTCACACTGACAACGCAACGGCATATTTGCAGATCGAAAAAAGTGCAAGAGGAAATTCGTTTTCAACAGCAAAACAAAGAGCAGAAAAAATCACTTACAATCTTGAGATTAAAGGAAATCATTTAATTTTGGATAATTATTTTCTGACAGATGCAAAAAATAAGTTCAGAGGACAAGAAGTTGATGTATATTTGTACTTGCCAGAAGGGCAGTTGTTTAAACCAGACTCTTCCGTACAAGATTACGATCGTTCTGAAAATGATTTTTTCAACTTACACTTCAGCGGTGATTACAATTACAAAGTTGAAGGTTCAAAAATAAAATGCTTAAACTGCCCTGCAGAAGAAAACGAGTATAATGATGGAGATTATGATAGTGACGAAAACACTATTGAAAATGACACTGTAAAGGAAGTTTCGATTAAAGTTAACGGAAAAGAAATTTTAAACGGAAAAAAAACCAAAGGAAAGTTAACTACTGATAAAAACGGAGTTATAATTAAAATCAACTAATAACTAAGGCCATGATCAAAATAATCATTCATATTACAAAATTTATTATTGCAGCTGTTACCGCACTATTGTTTGCCTCTTGCAACTTTAATTTGAATACAGTTGAAGGAAGTGGAAATGTAACAACTGAGAAAAGAATTGTTCAAGGAGATTTCAAAAAAGTATCTGTAAGCAATGCGATTGATTTAGTAATTGTTCAGTCTGATTCAACTGAAATTTTAGTAGAAGCTGATGATAATTTGCAAAAAGACATCATTACAAAAGTGGAAAACGGAACTTTAATCATCAAATGCAAATTCAGTTCTTTCAGAAATATCACTGCTAAAAAAGTAACGGTAAAAATGCCTGTTATTGACAAGCTAGAAGCTTCTAGCGCATCATCTGTTCAAAGCAAAAATGTAATTCAGGCAGAAAATATTGATTTAGAAACTTCAAGCGCAGCATCAATAAATGTTAATGTAGAATCTGACAACATTTCTGCTGATTCTGGAAGCGGAAGCACAATTTCTCTTGAAGGAAAAGCACTAAAAATCAAAACTTCGGCATCAAGCGGATCAAACATCAATGCTAAAAAAATGTTAGCAAATGAAGTTCAAGCCGAAGCGTCAAGCGGAGGTAGTGTAAATGTACACCCGATTGTAAGTTTGAAAGCAGAAGCGTCAAGCGGTGGAAGCATCAACTACGATTCAAATCCTAAAACTGTTGAAAAAACTTCACATTCTGGAGGAAGTATCAGCCAAGGATAAACGAATTTATCTGTTAAATATAAAAGAAATCATTCATCAAAAGTGGATGATTTTTTTATATTTGTCAAAATCAAATCTAGAATAATGAAAAAAAATATTGCCCTGATTTTATTACTATTAGTTACAACATTAACTTTTGCACAACGAAGAGAAAAAGTAAAAGGAACAAAAATAGTTACCACATCAGTAAAAGAAGTTGGAAGCTTTGACGGACTCGAAGTAGATGACAATTTAGAAGTTTACCTGGAAAGGGGAGAAAAAAACGAAATCAAAATTGAAGCCGACGACAATCTACATGAAATTGTTGCAATGGATTTAAGAGACAAAGTCCTTCGTTTGTATACTTCAAAAGAAAGCACCATTTTCAAAAAACTTGCAGTACGCGTTACTTATACTGGAACATTAAATAAAGTAATCGCAAAAAACGAGGCCGTTATTTATGCTATCCAAGAACTTAAACTAGACGATATTACTTTTAATAGTGTTGATTACTCAAAACTATACTTAAATGTAAATGCAAAAAAATTCAGTTTAATTTCCGATGACAAATCAAAATCGGAAATAAACCTAAAAGCAGATGAAGCCAATATTCAATTAAGTAAAAATTCAATATTGAAATCATTAGTTTCTGCAATCAAATTCAAATGTGATTTGTACCAAAAAGGAACTGCTACTATTGAAGGTATTGCTGAAAAAGCGACAATTCGTTTAGACAACAATTCTGTTTTCACAGGAACAAAATTCACTTTAAAAGATGCTAGTGTTACGGCAGAAAGTTATTCTACCGGAACCATCTTAGCCGAAACAACTATTTCAATCGCTGTTGGAGATAAAGCAGAACTTTCATTATTTGGAAGCCCAACCATTCAATTAACACGTTTTTCTGAAGAGGCTAAATTGTTTAAGAAAATGAAATAAGTTTTTTTTGTTTCAAGTTTCAGGTTTCAAGTTAACTGAACGAAATTATATAAAACGAAAAATCCCCGTTTCAAATGAAACTGGGATTTTTTTATTTGATTTTTTTTTTCAGCTTCAACAACTTGAAACCTGAAAATTGAAACAAATTATTCCTTAGATGCTAAATATCTCTCAGCATCCAAAGCTGCCATACATCCTGTACCTGCAGCAGTAATTGCTTGGCGATACACGTGATCTGCAGCATCTCCTGCTACGAATACACCCGCAACGTTTGTGTTTGATGTTCCAGGAGTATTTACAATGTAACCTGTTTCGTCAAGTGTAATATAATCTTTGAAGATGTCAGTGTTTGGTTTATGTCCAATTGCTACGAAAAAACCAGTTGCTGGAATTTCGATAACTTCTCCAGTTGTTTTGTTTAATGCTTTAATAGCGTGAACTACTTGATTGTCTCCAACTACTTCAACGGTATCGTGGTTCATTAAAATCTCGATATTTTCTGTTTTACGAACGCGTTCTTCCATGATTTTTGAAGCTCTGAATTTTTCGCTTCTTACCAACATCGTTACTTTTTTACAAAGTTTAGATAAGTAATGTGCTTCTTCACAAGCAGAATCTCCAGCTCCAACAATTACAACTTCTTGATTTCTGTAGAAGAATCCATCACAAACTGCACAAGCAGAAACACCTCCACCCATATTTAAATAATGTTGTTCTGATGGCAATCCTAAATATTTAGCCGAAGCACCTGTAGAAATAATTACAGTTTCACAGTGCAATTCGATTGAATCGTTAATCCAAACTTTATGAATATCTCCAGAAAAATCAACTTTTGTTGCCCATCCATCACGAATATCTGCACCAAAACGTTTTGCTTGCTCCTGCAATTGAATCATCATTTCTGGTCCAGTAACTCCATCAACATAACCTGGAAAGTTTTCAACCTCATTAGTTGTAGTCAATTGACCACCAGGTTGCATTCCTTGATATAACACTGGATTCATGTTAGCTCTAGCCGCATAAATAGCTGCAGTATAACCCGCAGGACCAGAACCTATAATAAGGCATTTAATTTTTTCGATTGTATTTGACATAGTAATAGTATTTTTGAGTTGCAAATGTAAACTTTATTATAAAAAATACAGACGAAAATAAATCCTAAATAACTATCCCAAAATAAGTTTTATTTATTTTCATTTTTTCCTTTTGTAAACGAAATTTATTTATATCTTTGCATCCGCTTTCGGGCAGTATCACAATACATCATCGGGGTGTAGCGTAGCCCGGTTATCGTGTCCCGCTCTAAGGCGGGAAGACCACAGTAACGTTACTAAGCAAAGCTACGGGGTGTAGCGTAGCCCGGTTATCGCGCCTGCTTTGGGAGCAGGAGGCCGCAGGTTCGAATCCTGCCACCCCGACAAAAGCCGAACAGAAATGTTCGGCTTTTTGTTTTTAATTCCACGTCATATGTTTTTCGTTTATATTCTATACAGCTACACAAAAGAAAAGTTTTATGTCGGTCAAACAAACGACATCGAAGACAGACTTAAAAGACACAATAACGGACAATCATTATCCACAAAAAATGGCGCGCCTTGGAAAGTCATCTATACGATTGAGCTCAATTCAAGATCTGAAGCTGTTGTTCTAGAAACCAAAATAAAAAAACGTGACGCAAAAAGATATCTTCAAGACATAAATTTCGAATATCAATTGTAATACGAAACAATCCATAAAAAAACTCCGAAAACCATTAGTCTTCAGAGTTTTTATTTAAAAGATTTTACTTTAAGATTTACTTCTCCATACTAATATATTCTGGATAAGACTCTTTACTTGGCAAAACAAATTCTTCATCAAAAGGCTGTGTTCCTGCACCATTATTATTATATAATGCTACACGTTTTGGACCAGTTGCTGTGCTTCCGCCTGTTCCATTAATAACATTTTGAATATTCCCTGGGCCCGCAAAACGAGTAATACACATTTTCTCTAATTTCACATTCGGGCTATTTGGAATTTCGAAGCCATTTTTCTTGTTTACATTTCCATCAGTTCCCGTAAAAACGGCATACGAACCCATTCCGATGCTTTCATGTTCTTTTACTGTATTTGCAACTTTAAACGCAGCATAACCATCAACTTTTCCAGCTTGACTGCTCCAAGTTGCTTGATTTGGCGCATCGTACGGCGGTTCGTTTTGAAAGAAATAAGTTCTTCCTCGCTCTCCCAACCATAAAACTTCATATTCCTGAAAATGTTCCACAAACAAACCATACAGCGTAACATCATCACCCGTAACTATAAGTCCGTTTTTGCATCGATCTCTTACCCAACGCAAATCACCACCTTTTTGCGAACCGTGATCCGCACGCCACAACCAAAAGTGATCTCCCACAACATTATTGCTGTTAATTTGCATCGCCGCTTGAATCTGAATATTTTTTGACTGAACTCCTCCTACTCTGCAAGTAATATCAGTTAGCAAAATAGGATCAATAGCATGATCTGCATTTGCACCTTCTGCACCAATTCTTACTTGATAAGTTGTGCTATTAAATGAATCCATTAAAAGTCCGGCAATAATAATTCCGTCTTTATCATCTGCATAAATGCATCCCCAAGTATTTTTTTCTGTTGGCTCGAGGGTTACCGAAGCTATTCCAGCACCAAGAAGAATTGCATCTTTTCTGTTTACTTGAATAGGAGCATTTAATGCATAATGCCCTGGCGTGAAAAATATATTCTTGCCCGCTTTTAAAGCATTATTAATTTCAACATCAGTATCACCTTCTTTAGCAACATACCAGTCAGCAATTAAATCCTGAACTTTTCCTTTCCCCATATCTGTCGCCGACCACGACACTCCTACTCTGTCCTTTTGCCAAGCAGGAACAAATACTTTATATTCACCATCTTTATCAATAAATAAAAAAGGCTTTTCTCTAATTATAGGCGTCGTAGGAACTGGTGAATTTACATCATCAGCTTGTGGTGGATTTACGCAACCTTGCCAAACCATATTATATGACCCTCCCATAGCGCCAGAACCCGTAGGGAAAACAGTATTTCTCGTATACCATTGTTGTTGTCCTTTCCAATTTGGTCGGTCAGTTGTATAATGGGTATCAGCAATAAAACCACCACTTCCCCAAAAATTTGTATTTCCAATATCCGAAATGTATTTTGATGTGCTTTCGATCAATAATCTTCTTGCACTAGTTGATTGTGAAACTGTCCAAGAAAAATCACGCATAACTTCTACGTTTTCTACTGAACGCCAAAATGTACAAGTTGCATTTGCTCCACCAGAAAGATGAGGCCTTGTAAATATCGAACCCAATTTAACATCTGAAGGCACTCTTCCTAAACCTCCAATGTGAGAATAAAATCCCAATTCGATTGAGTTGGCTTCCGCCGAAGATGCAGAACCCGATCCGCCAACATCATACGTTTGTCCGTTAACATTAGCCTTGAAATAATACGCTTGACGCTTTGTAGTCCATTCGCCATTTGGTCCGCCTAGACCAATTTTACTAAAATGCGAATTAATTTCGTTTTTTGCAGTCTCTGCTTTTTCATATTTTCTGTCATAGAAATACATATTATCACCGAAAATTTGATTTTCAAGCGAAATCACTACAGTGATGTCGTTTCGAGTTACTTTATAATAGTTCTCATATTTATTTGTGTTTGGCTTATTATCAACAAAAGTTAGCTTAGACGTAGTGCCAATTGCAACAAAATCAGATGCCAAATGACTTCCTCCTCTTGTTATTGTATAATTTCCAGACGAGCCAAATGCCGGCCAAGACAATGTGATGTTGTGTTTTTTCTTGTTGTAAACAATCTTGCCTTCAATCTTATTTTCTGGTTTTTCACTAGATGAATAAGGTGTCGCGAAACTGCATAAAATCAATGTAAATGCAAATACGAAACATAAAGAGATTACCTTCTTAATCATAAAAATTCTTTTTTGGTTTTAATAGTAATAATAGTTTTTTGAGATTTGAAAAATAGCGATAATCTTTAACCTAAAAGTTCATTTTTGCACTCCATTTTCTTATCAAAAACTATACAAAATCCCAATTTACGGGACGTATCGAAGGTTTTTCATACTGAAGAAGAAACTAAACTCACTCAAAAAGTTACTTCTGGACAAAAAAAGATTGGACTTATATTTTTATTTCGAATTTCTAAAAACTAACTTTTTCCCAATAAAAACCAAACCTGAATGTTTTTTGACGTTAATATGAATTTAGCCGGTCAAAATTCTTTCAATAATTTCATTCTTAACTAAAATTATTTTCTGCCGAACACCCACCGTATAACGATTAAACAAAGTTTCTTAAATGTTAACAAAATAGATTTTCAAAAACCATAAATAATTGTATTTTTACGGTTCAAAATTCAGAAAATAAATGGGCAAAATCATTGCTATTGCTAATCAAAAAGGAGGCGTTGGAAAGACTACTACATCAGTAAATCTTGCTGCCTCATTAGGTGTTTTAGAGAAAAAAGTATTGTTGATCGACGCTGATCCTCAAGCCAATGCAACATCTGGCCTTGGAATTGACGTAGAAACAGTAGAAACAGGAACTTATCAAATTCTTGAACATACTGTAACACCAAAAGAAGCCATTTTAAAATGTACATCGCCAAATGTTGACGTGATTCCAGCTCACATTGACCTTGTTGCGATCGAAATTGAATTGGTTGACAAAGAAAACCGTGAATATATGCTTAAAAAAGCATTAGAAGAGGCAAAACAAGAATATGATTACATCATTATTGACTGTGCGCCATCTTTAGGTTTGTTAACCTTGAATGCTTTAACAGCTGCTGATTCTGTAGTTATTCCTATTCAGTGTGAGTATTTTGCTCTTGAAGGATTAGGAAAATTATTGAACACTATTAAAAGTATTCAAAAAATACACAATCCAGATCTTGACATCGAAGGTTTGTTATTAACCATGTACGATTCAAGATTACGTTTATCTAATCAAGTTGTTGAAGAAGTTCAAAAACACTTTAATGACATGGTTTTTGAAACTGTGATTCAGCGAAATGTAAAATTAAGTGAAGCGCCAAGTTTTGGTGAAAGCATCATTAATTATGATGCAACAAGCAAAGGTGCGGTAAACTATATTCATTTAGCTCAAGAAATTATAAAGAAAAACAGCAAATAGTTTTTATGACAAAAGCAATTAAAAAACAAGCCTTAGGAAGAGGATTATCAGCATTATTAAAAGATCCGGAAAACGACATCAAATCAGTTGACGATAAAAATGCTGACAAAGTTGTTGGAAACATCATTGAGCTTGAAATAAGTGCTATCGAAATAAATCCGTTTCAGCCTAGAAGCAATTTTAATGAAGAATCATTACGTGAATTAGCCACTTCTATTAAGGAACTTGGCGTAATTCAACCTATTACTGTTCGAAAATTAGACTTCAACAAATACCAGCTAATTTCTGGAGAGCGTCGTTTGCGTGCTTCAACTTTAGTTGGATTAACACATGTTCCTGCATATATTCGTATTGCTAATGACAATGAATCATTAGTAATGGCGTTAGTAGAGAATATCCAGCGTCATGATTTAGACCCAATTGAGATCGCTCTTTCTTACCAACGTTTGATGGACGAAATTCAATTAACACAGGAACAAATGAGTGAGCGCGTTGGAAAAAAACGTTCTACAATTGCCAACTATTTACGTCTTTTAAAATTAGATCCGATTATCCAAACTGGTATTCGTGATGGTTTTATCAGCATGGGGCATGGTAGAGCAATTATCAACATTGAAGATTTAGACGTTCAGACTGATATTTATCAAAAAATTGTAAGTCAGAATTTATCTGTTCGTGAAACTGAAGCTTTAGTTAAAAATTACCACGAAGGGCAACAGCCAAAAGCGGAAGGAAAACCAAAAGCTGAATCTTCTTTTGTGGTTAGAGAAACACAAAAAAATACTTTCAATGACTATTTTGGTTCGAAAGTTGATATTAAAGTCGCTGGCAACGGAAAAGGAAAAATTACAATTCCTTTTAATTCTGAAGCCGACTTTAATAGGATTATAAAATTAATTAATGGATAGTGAATAAGATTGTCCCCATAAGTTTATTGTTCTTTCTCATAGGAACCGCCTCTATTTTTGCCCAAGCAAAATCAGATGCGGTTTTAGTCGCTAAAGACACTACCAAGTTAGAAGAAATAGACCCGCTAACACCAGCAAAAGCTGCTTTTTACTCTGCGATTTTACCTGGTTTAGGCCAAGCATACAATAAAAAATATTGGAAAATTCCACTCGTTTACGGAGCAATTGGTACCAGCCTTTATTTCTACATTGATAACAACAAAAAATATCACGATTATCGCGACGCCTACAAACGAAGACTTGAAGGCTACAATGACGACAACTATCAATTTTTAGATGATAGCCGACTTATTGCAGGACAAAAATTCTATCAACGAAACAGAGATTTATCTGCCCTGTTTGTTGTTGGCTTTTACGTCCTTAATATTATAGACGCTAACGTTGATGCCGCCTTGATTCAATTTAACGTAAACGAAAGATTATCAATGCGTCCAGAGATCTACCCCAACGATGCCACTTTCAGGCCAAACGTTGGACTAACTTTTAATTACACTTTTAAATAGAATAAATGCTATCTAAAATTCAAAACACACAAAAAAAATGAAAATTGCGCTTTTAGGATATGGCAAAATGGGAAAAGTAATCGAAAGAATTGCTTTAGAAAGAGGTCATGAAATTATTTTAAGAAAAGACGAATTCAACACTTACGACGGGCTTTCAGATGCTGATGTTGCAATTGACTTCAGTGTTCCTACTGCAGCCGTTGACAACATTTCAAGTTGTTTTCATGCAAATGTACCTGTAGTTTCTGGAACTACGGGATGGCTAGAACATTATGACGAAATGATTGCGCTTTGTAATGAGAAAAAAGGAGGCTTTATCTCAAGTTCAAATTTCAGTTTAGGTGTGAATATTTTCTTTGGATTAAACGAATATTTAGCCAAAATCATGAATCAATTTGATTCGTATAATGTTACAATGGAGGAAATCCACCACATCCACAAATTGGATGCTCCAAGCGGAACTGCTATTTCATTAGCACAAGGTGTTATTCAAAACAGCAACTACGAGAAATGGACTTTAGACGAAGCAAAATCAAATGAAATTCGTATTGAAGCAAAAAGAATTGGAGAAGTTCCTGGAACTCATACAGTAAACTACGATTCCCCAATTGACAGTATCGAAATCAAACACACTGCTCACAACCGTGAAGGTTTTGCTCTTGGTGCCGTTATTGCCGCTGAATGGTTGGCAGGAAAAACGGGAATTTACACAATGAAAGACGTTTTGAATCTATAATAAAATTGAAATAAAGTTTAAGATTTTAAATTTCAAACTGTCTTAGGCTTCAAACTTTAAACAAAAACATTATGACACTATATTTTTGGTTTGTCTTTTTCCTTGCAGTTCAAGTGATTCATTTTATTGGAACATGGAAATTGTATCAGGCAGCAGGAAGAAAAAGCTGGGAAGCTGCTATTCCGGTTTACAACTCAATTGTTTTAATGAAAATAATCAGCCGCCCAACTTGGTGGACTTTGTTGCTTTTTATTCCAATTATTAACTTGATTATGTTTCCAGTTATTTGGGTTGAAACTTTGAGAACGTTTGGAAAAAAATCAACTTTAGATACTATTTTAGGAATTTTCACTTTAGGATTCTACATCTATTATGTTAATTATACTCAGAAACTAGAATACAACGCCAATAGAGATTTAACTTCAAAAAGCAAAACTGGAGATACTGTAAGCTCTTTACTTTTTGCCATAATCGTTGCTACATTGGTTCACACTTACATTGTACAGCCTTACACCATTCCAACATCATCTCTTGAAAAATCTTTGCTTGTTGGAGACTTTTTATTTGTAAGCAAATTAAACTATGGCCCAAGAGTTCCAATGACAACTGTTGCTTTACCAATGGTACACGACTCTATTCCATTGACAAAAAGCAAATCTTACTTGAAATGGCCACAATTGCCTTATTTCAGACTTCCTGCTTTTGAAAGCATAAAACGAAATGATATTGTTGTCTTTAACTGGCCGGTAGATACCGTACGTTATTTCCATGAGCCAGAGGGAAGACCAGGTGTTATCAAACCAATTGATAAAAAATCAAATTACGTTAAAAGATGCGTAGGTATTCCTGGAGATAGTTTGTCTATAAAAGACGGTTTTGTATTCATTAATGGCACAAAATTAATTTTGCCAGAAAGAGCAAAACCACAATACTCTTACACAATTGCTTTTGACGGAAAAACTCCAGTTGATCTACAATCTTTAGTAAAAGAATTAGACATCACTGACGGAGGTTACTTCAAAAACGAAAAAACAAGAGATACTCTTGTACTAGGAGCTTTAACAGAAGCTAGCGCTGAACGTTTTAGAAACACTCCTGGAGTTCTTTCGGTTACACGCATAATCGATAACACAAGCGACAACAGAATATTTCCACACGTTGAGAAATGGAGTCAAGACAATTTTGGACCGATTTACATTCCGCAAGCTGGAAAAACAGTTGCTTTGACCAATACATCGTTGCCTTTTTACAAAGAAATCATTACCAATTATGAAGGAAACACTTTAGAATTAAAAGGTTCTAAATTCATCATAAACGGCAAAGAAACCAACAGCTACACCTTCAAACAAAATTATTACTGGATGATGGGAGACAACCGTCATAACTCTGAAGACAGCCGTTATTGGGGTTACGTTCCGGAAAATCATATTGTTGGAAAACCTGTTTTCATCTGGTTAAGCTGGGATACTAACGGAAAAGGAATCAATAAAATTCGTTGGAGCAGAGTTTTCACAACCGTTGACGGTGAAGGACAACCTCAATCGTATTTCAAATATTTCCTAATCCTTCTTGCTCTTTATTTCGTTGGAGAATTCTTCTGGAGAAAAAGAAAAGAAAATAAAGCATAATAAAAAATAAGTTATTTTTGTTTCAGGTTTCAAGTTTCAAGTTCACACAAACTTGAAACTTGAAACCTGAAACTTTTAAACAAAATACAATCATGAATTCCTTACTACTTCCTACCTATTTTCCATCAATAAGCCATTTTGCAGTTATAGCTCAATCTGAGACTGTTACTTTTGAAATGGAGGATAATTTTCAGAAGCAGACTAATAGAAATAGAACGTATATCTATAGTCCAAACGGAATTCAATTATTGAATATTCCTGTGAAGCATTCAAAAGCAACACATCAAAAAACGAAAGACATTTTGATCGAAAACGAATTTGATTGGCAAAAACAGCATTTTAAGTCGCTTGAAGCAGCATACAGAAGCTCGCCTTTCTTTGAGTACTTCGAAGATGATATCGCTCCGATTTTCGAGAAAAAACACACTTTTTTAATGGATCTTAATTTCGAAGTTTTTGACATCGTTACGAAATGCCTTCGAATGAAATTGGAATTCGGAAAAACCGTAGAATATTTTCACGAAACACCGAAGTTTACCGATTTCAGATATTTAGCAAACGGCAAAAAAGACCAAAATTCATTTGAAAAATACACTCAAGTTTTTGATGACAAACACGGTTTCATCAACAATTTAAGCGTTTTGGATTTGCTTTTCAACGAAGGCAAGTTTGCAATGGATTATTTAAAAACACAGACAATATTATAAATCATTTCCGTTTTTAAAGTTTGGAATTTGGGATTTGAAAAATTTCGAATTTCTTCTAACTTTTATTCCATTGAAAGTCTCGACATAATTGGATAGTGGTCAGAATTTTCAAAATCAGGAAAACTTTCAAACTGTTTTACTTTCATTTTACTATCTGTAAAAATATAGTCAATTCTTGCCGGATAATATTTGAATTTATAAGTTGCGCCAAAACCGCCGCCAGCTTCTTCAAAAGCATCTTTCAGTTTCCCTTTGATATTTCTGTAAACATAAGAAAAAGGGCTATTGTTCATGTCCCCACAAATAATCATTGGCGTTTTGCATTGCTTTATATTTTCCTTGAAAATCTCCGCTTGCTCTTGCTGTTGTTTAAATCCTTTACTGATTCGGGCATAAATAAGCTGTGACTTTTTCTGATTTACATTGTCAATATCATCTGAAATCTCATTAACATCAGGCGAAATCTTGATTGATTGCAAGTGCATATTATAAACACGAATAATATCTTTACCGCGTTTAATATCGGCATAAATGACATTGTTATCCGAATTTGGGAAAATGATATTTCCTTCATATAAAATCGGGAATTTTGAAAAAATCGCCTGCCCTGTTTTTATCTTTTTTCCATCAATAAAAATATAACGATGCGGATAAACTTTCAAATCCAAATGCGCTGAATTCGAATATTCCTGAATGCATAAAATATCTGGATCTTTTTCATCTATAAAAGCTTTAATATTTTCTGGAATATCATCACGATCCAACCATTTGAAAACATTAAAAAGACGCACATTATAGCTCATTACAGAGAAATCTCGTTCATCTTCAACATATTCTTTTGCTGAAAACTTATAAAACTTGCTGATAAAGGTAATTCCCATCAACAAAACTAAACCAGATAAAATAAGGCGTTTTTTAAACTGAATTGCCCAGTACAAAAAGAAGAATCCGTTTGCGACAAAAAAAGCAGGCATAAACAGCGTAAGCACCGATAAAAGTGTAAAACTTTTAGGTGCTAAAAAAGGTAAAATATAAATGCTAAACGTCAATACGGTAAGCACTATATTCAAAAAGAACATTATTTTATTAAACCACGAAAGGTTTTTCATATTATTTGCTAAAAGGATTTATTTTCCAGCTCTAAATAGAAACTCTTTTTCTTCTTTTGTCAGACAATCATAACCAGACTGGCTAATCTTATCTAAAATCTCATCAATTTGTTGCTGCGTTTTGTCTTTCGTAACAATTCTTGACGAAGTTTTTTCCGTAGGTTTTTTGTAATTCTTATGAACTTTTGTAAATGGGGTCGTTGGGGATTTTCTAAAAAGATTAGCAAAAAAGTCTAAAATTTTAGAAACAATGATACTCAAATCAGTACCATTTTGAAGCAATTTGATATAAACAAATCCGAAAAATGCTCCAGCAAGATGCGAAATATGTCCGCCAGTATTCTCTAAACGAAGCTGCATTAAATCTAAAAGCAAAATAACTCCTGTAATATGCCAAAGCTTGACATTACCAAAGATAAGCAATCGAACATTCATTAATGGCTGATACGTTGTTGCTGCAACCAAAATCGCCATAATTGCAGCCGAAGCTCCAACTATTGAAGCCGAAGTTCCTAAAATATAAAAACTTAAGGCAAATACGATTCCTGAAAATATTGCACCTAAAATATAAAGCCCTAAATATTGCTTCTGATTAAAAAATGTCAAAAATAAATTACTCGCAAAATTCAAAACCAGCATATTAAACAACAAATGCATGAATCCAAAATGAAAAAATGCATACGTTAAAAACGTCCATGGTTTGAACATAAAAACCTGCGGATCTGACGACAATGCTAGCCAATTAGGAAAATTAAACAGGCCAATTGAAAAATTATAGAAAACCAAAGAAATTAGAAAACAAGCAATATTCCAATAAATCATGCGCATTGCGATGCCTCCCAATTTATATTGCAGTTTTAAATCATCAAGAATATTCATAAAGTCTTCGTTTCGTTTTTTAAAGTTAATAAATTAAAGTTAAAAATTAATTCCAACGATTGTTATTAAACTGATTTTTTTTCCAGTACCACATAATCATAAAACCAAAGAAAGCACCACCTATATGAGCATAATGCGCAATCCCTGATTCAATACCCATTAAAGAGCTTCCAAAGATCCCAAAAAAGCCATCAAATAAAAGCATATATACTGGAACAAAGTATTTTGCTTTTATAGGAATTGGAATAAACATAATCCCGAGTTCAGCATTAGGAAACATAAAAGTAAACGCCACCAGCAAACCATAAACAGCGCCTGACGCTCCTAAAACTGCTCCTGTGTATGCTTCTATAAAATGTTTAAATTCGGAAGCCGTCAATATCTGCTGCCATCTTGTGTCGATTTTACTTTCATTTAATAAATTTAAAATATCTGTTTTTTGAAAACCATTAGCCAACAGTATATTCAAACCATCTTGATAGAAATAGTAATTAACAGCAAAATTTATCAAAGCCGCTCCTAAACCACACGAAATATAGAAAAACAAAAACTTCTTGCCTCCCCAAAAATGCTCGAGTGTTGAGCCAAAAGAATATAAAGCAAACATATTAAATGCAATATGCATAACATTTCCATGCATAAACATATGTGTAATAGGTTGCCAAAATTCAAATCTAGGATTTTCAGGAAAAAAAAGTATCAAATATTCCTGAGCCGCAGGCACGAAATAGGTACCTACAAAAAATATAATATTAATAATAAGCAGTTGCTTAACAACTGGAGTCACGTTCATCATAAGGCAAACTTTTTATCTATATCTTCAACACGCATCGTGATAAAGGTAGGTTTTTGAAAAGGTGAAATATTTGGATCTTTACAGGCAAACAATCCATTTACGATATTATCCTGCTCTTTTTCGGTTAAATATGATCCTGTTTTAACCGCTAAACTTTTTGCCATTGATTTGGCAATTGTATCATTTTGACTGTAACTACTTGCCGGAATTCCGTCTTGCAAATCACTCAATAATTGATCAATTACGATTGAAACTTCACTCTCGGTGATATTTACCGGAATTCCTGAAATCACAATATGATCTGTTTTAGCTTCATCAAAAATAAATCCTGTTGTTTCTAGCGAAGGCTTTAATTCCTCAATCAATTTCATTTCCACAGTAGAATAAAACAAATCTAAAGGGAAAAGCAATTTCTGGCTCGAAGCCTGATTAACGGTCATATTCAACAAAAATTGCTCGTATAAAATACGTTGATGCGCTCGTTGCTGATCCACAATAATCATTCCTGATTTAATCGGAGAAACGATATATTTCTTATGAATTTGATACGTTTTCTGACTCGCTTGCTCGATTTCATCATCATTAAACAATGACGAAGTCACTTCTTCATTTTCGAATGTAAAAGGCGAACTTTCAATCGCTTCTGGATTTTCGGTATCCAAACCAACATACAAACTTTCCCAGCTTACTGTTGGCTCAACTCTTTTTGAATAACCCGAATAGGATGATCCTCCCGAATACGAAGAACCTGAAGAAGACGAAGACCCTGAACTATAACCAGATCCTGAACTTCCTTTTGTATAATGCTGATTCGTTTTATCATCAGTAAACGGATTGAAATTCCCATCAACCTGAATTGTTGGCGTTTCAGCTTCTAAATCTTTATAATGATATGGTGTATCTAAATTTGAATCTCTGTCAAAATCCAAAACCGGAGCCACATTAAACTGACCTAAACTGTGTTTGATTGACGCTCTTAAAATCGCGTACAAAGCTTGTTCGTCATCAAACTTAATCTCCGTTTTTGTCGGATGAATATTGATATCGATTGTATTTGGCGGAACTTGCAGGTATAAAAAATAACTTGGTTGCATTCCGTCTTTTAAAAGACCATCGTAAGCCGCCATAACTGCATGGTGCAAATAACCGCTTTTTATAAAACGATCATTCACAAAGAAAAACTGCTCTCCTCTACTCTTTTTCGCAAACTCTGGCTTGCATACAAACCCTTGAATATTGATAATCTCGGTATCTTCATTTACAGGAACCAGTTTTTCATTGGTTTTGCCTGACATAATCCCAACAATTCGTTGGCGATATCCTGCTGATGGAAGATTATACAATTCGCTTCCGTTATGATAAAAACTAAAATGAATATTTGGATGCGCCAAAGCCACACGCTGAAATTCATCCATAACATGACGAAACTCAACTGTATCTGATTTCAAGAAATTTCGACGCGCTGGAATATTAAAAAATAAATTTTTAACCGCAAATGAAGTTCCTTTTGGCAAAACAGCCACTTCCTGCGACACAAATTTACTTCCTTCGATTACGATATGCGTTCCCAGTTCGTCCTGATCTTGTTTGGTTTTCATTTCCATGTGCGCAATAGCGGCAATTGACGCCAAAGCTTCTCCACGAAAACCTTTGGTTCCAAGTGAAAACAAATCCTCTGCCTGACGAATTTTTGAAGTAGCATGACGCGCAAAACACAAACGAGCATCTGTAACAGTCATCCCCACTCCATTATCAATAACCTGAACTAATGATTTGCCAGCATCTTTTATGATCAATTTAATGTCAGTTGCTTTTGCATCAACAGCATTTTCTAAAAGCTCTTTTACAACTGAAGCTGGTCTTTGAACCACTTCTCCAGCAGCAATTTGATTAGCAACGTGATCAGGAAGTAATTGAATTATACTCGACATTAAAAAATTTGGGTTAAAGGTTTTTCCTTGATTTTATGGTTAAAAATCTTAGATTGAAAATGTTAGTTCACTTTGGATTTTAAAAAACCAAGGTGTACAAATTTAATGAATTTTGGTTGTGATTTGGAATAGCGGCAGTCATAAAAAAAACAAAAAACCTATACTATTTTACACAGTATAGGTTTTAGTATTTTTAAAACAATTGTGTTTTATTCGTTCTCAATTTTTCTTGGCGAATCTTCGATTTGAAGCGCTCCAGAAGTCAATAAAGGCTGGTTGAAAGCATGAGCCATTGAAGCTTGCTGACGAATGTATGCCATTTTGATTGCCGCAATTGCAGCTTCAGTTCCTTTATTTCCATGAGCGCCACCGCTTCTGTCGATTGACTGTTGCATATTATTATCTGTCAAAACACAGAAAATAACCGGAATATCAGTTTGAACATTCAAATCTTTAATTCCTTGCGTCACACCTTCACACACAAAATCAAAATGCTTTGTTTCACCTTGAATTACACATCCAATTACAATTACTGCATCAACATTTTGCGTTTGCAACATTTTTTTTGCGCCATAAATAAGCTCAAAACTTCCAGGAACATTCCATCTAATAATTTGCTGTGCAGGAACATCACAATCAACTAATGCATCAAAAGCACCGTTATACAGTCCTTCTGTTATAGTGTCGTTCCACTCAGAAACAACAATCCCAAATCGAAAGTCTTTCGCATTTGGGATTGTGTTTTTATCGTATTCTGATAAATTTTTATTTTCAGTAGCCATTTTTATTATTTAAGATTTAATTCCGATGCTTCGGAATTTGATTTCAGATTGTAAAAATACAAATCTAAAAACTAAATCTGAACTCTAAAAATTAAATTATTGTGCTAATCCAATTAATACATCAACAGAAGCTGCTTCTGGAGTTGCATCAAAATTATCTTTAATATCGTTTAAATATTTCAAAGCATCTTCTTTTTGACCTAAAGCAATTGCTGTTTTAGCTGCTTTTAACAAGAAACGAGGCGTAGTAAAATCATTTTTATTAGTTTCAGCCGCTTTTACATAGTAGCTTAAAGCTTCTTTTGCATTATTTTTTTGAGAGTAAGCATCTCCAATTGCACCAGTTGCCAAAGCACCTAAAATTGCATCTTGAGATTTAAATTCTCCAAGATATTTGATAGCATCATCAAATTTTCCTGTATTCAAATATGCCATACCAGCATAGTAGTTTGCTAAATTTCCTGCATCAGTTCCAGAATATTCATCAGCGATTTTAATGAATCCGAATTTACCTTCAGAACCGTTTAATGCTAATTTGTATAATGAATCACTTGCAACACCATCAACCGCTTTTTGAAAGTTTTGTTGCGCAACAAACATTTCGTTTGCAGCTTCGTCTTGTTTTGGGTTTTCAATAAATTTTTGGTAAGCCAAATATCCAATTGTAGCTACCGCAATACCAGCAACTAAACCAATAATGATTTTTTGATTTTTAGCCACCCAATCCTCAGTTCTTGAAGCAGTTTCATCTAATTTTGAGAAAACGCCAGCTGTTGTGCTGTCTTTTTCGTCAATAATTACTTGTTGTTCTTCAGTAACTTCTTTAACTTCCTTCTCTTTTGGTGTCTTATATCCTCTTTTATTGTAAGTTGCCATTTAAAAATAATTTAGTGAACGGCAAAAATAAAATTTTTCTTGAAACTGAGGCAAAAAAAATCAATTTTATCACTATTTTAAAAAAAATATTTTTCAGCGTCGCTTGTCCTTTCGCGGAAGCGTCAAAATAAATCAGCCAGAGGTTGCGCCAAAGCCAATTATATCAATAATTTTCGGTAATTTGCACCCTCAAATTTTCACTGTTCAAAAACAGCAAATTTTATATTTGGAGTCCCTAAAAAATGCATTTAAACAAAATCTCTTTATTCAATTACAAGAACTTTTCAGAAGCAAATTTTGATTTCGACGTCAAAATCAACTGTTTTGTGGGAAAAAATGGCATTGGAAAAACCAATGTGCTCGATGCAATTTACCATTTGGCTTACGGAAAAAGTTATTTTAATCCGCTTGCGGTTCAAAATATAAAACACGGAGAAGAGTTTTTTGTGATTGATGCCGAATTAGATAAAAACGAGAGAACTGAGCAAATTGTTTGCAGTTTAAAAAAAGGACAGAAAAAGGTTTTAAAACGAAACGGGAAACCGTATGATAAATTCTCCGATCATATCGGGTTTATTCCACTGGTGATTATTTCGCCAGCCGACCGTGATTTGATTGTAGAAGGAAGCGAAACGCGTCGTAAATTTATGGACAGTGTGATTTCGCAACTTGATTCTGCTTACCTGCACGAATTGATCAATTACCAAAAAGTAATTACGCAGCGAAATGCACTTTTAAAATATTTCGCGCTCAATCATACTTTCGACAATGATACCTTATCTATATATAATGAGCAACTGAACGAATACGGAAAGTCGATTTTTGAAAAACGAAAAGATTTCCTCGAGCAGTTTATACCTATATTTAATAGACATCATCAAGCGATAACGGGATCTGAAGAAAGCGTACAATTGGTTTATGAAAGTAATTTGTTTGAAAAAGACTTAGTAACGCTTTTACAAGAAAACATCAATAAAGATAGAGCGTTGCAGTACACTACTGTCGGAATTCATAAAGATGATTTATCTTTTGAAATTGATTCACATCCAATAAAAAAATTCGGATCGCAAGGACAGCAAAAATCATTTTTGATTGCGCTGAAATTGGCACAATTCGAATTTTTGAAAAAACAAAGTGGCGTAAAACCAATTCTTTTGTTTGATGATATTTTTGACAAACTAGACGAAACGCGTGTGGCCAAAATTGTAGAAATGGTAAACAGCGAAACATTCGGACAGCTTTTTATCTCTGACACGCATCCTGAAAGAACTGAAGCAATTGTAAAATCGACGCATCAGACCTACAAGATATTCAATTTATAATTCATGAAATTTGGTACAATTTGTATCAGTTTTCAGCATCAATCCCAAAGTGGAAATTATTAAATTAGCCTGAGCAAAATTTAAAAAATAACTGCAATTAATATTTAAAGGAATATGTTAGCGAAAGAATCATTGCAATTTTTAGACGATTTAAAAAAGAACAATAACCGCGAATGGTTTCAGGAAAATAAAAAGCGTTACGAAGTTTTCAAGAAGGACTACCATCAATTAGTAAGCGATTTTCTTGATGCAATGAAACCGCTCGATCCTTCATTAGAATTATTGGAAGTCAAAAACTGTACTTTCAGAATTAACCGAGATATTCGTTTTTCTAAAGACAAATCGCCATATAAAGCGCATTTAGGAGTTTGGATGTCCTGCGGAATGAAAGGCTTAAATCGAGCTGGATATTATGTCCATATCGAAAAAGGCGCCAGTTTTATTGCTGGCGGATTTTATTCGCCTGAAGCGGAAGATTTAAAGAAAGTCCGTAAAGAAATTGCTTTTTTCTACGATGATTTACAAGAAATCCTAAACGATAAAAACTTCAAAAAAGAGTTTGGAAGCTTAGACGTAAACGAAAACAATTCACTTAAAAGCATGCCACGCGGTTATGAAAAAGATCATCCGGCAATTGAGTTTTTAAAACTGAAAAGTTTCACAGCAACTCAGGTTTACAATGTTTCTGAAGTGCTAGAGAAAGATTTCGTAAAGAAAATGAGCCAAAAATTGATTGCTTTAAAACCGTTAAACGAATTCATCAACCGCGCTTTGGATACTGAAGAATTTTAGTTTTATTTGCCACAGATTTCACAGATTCTCACAGATTAATTTTTCGCAATTGCAAAATCTTTTTAATCTTTTTAATCTGTGGCAAAAAACAATAATTGAATGAAAAGGAAAATACTTTTTCTTGGAGAATCGTATCGCGCCGACGCCATTACATGGATGAAAGGCCTGAAAGAATTTGGCGATTTTGAAATTATCACTTGGGAACTTCAAACATCAAACAATCAGAGATTCAAACGTATTTTAGAGTATTTCTTCTCTCCTATTTCCATCCGAAGAATCATTAAAAAAGAAAAACCAGACATGGTGATTGCCGAAAGAACAACCAGTTATGGTTTTCTTGCTGCATTATCAGGATCTAAAACCATTGCAATCGCACAGCAAGGACGAACTGATTTATGGCCTGAGGATTCTGCTTTATATCCTTATAAAAAATTCATTCAGAAATATGCTTTCAAAAAAGCGCATTTAATTCACGCTTGGGGCCCAGTAATGGCAATTCATATGAAAGCAAGTGGTGTTGACATGAATAAAGTTTTGATTCTTCCAAAAGGAATTGACTTATCGCTTTTTACGCCCGCAACAAATCATTCGAACAAAATTGAAGCTATTGTGACACGCTCGCTTCAGCCAGAATATCGTCATGATTCTATTTTAAAAGCTTTCGGAATTTTAAATCAAAAAGGAATTGATTTTTCATTGACCATTGTTGGCGACGGAAACAGATTGCAGTTTTTAAAAGATTTGGCTATAGCGCTTCAAATCGAAAACAAAGTGATTTTCACAGGAAGAATTCCGAATACAGAACTTCCGAAATTATTACAACAATCTAATATTTATATCAGTATGCCCATTACTGAAGGCGTTTCGGCCTCTTTGTTTGAAGCAATGGCTTCCAATTGTTTTCCTATTGTTTCTGATATTCCTGGAAATCAAAGCTGGATTACGCATCGCGAAAATGGTCAATTAATTACAATTGATGATATTGAAATGCTTGCCGAAGAATTAATTTGGTCTTTTGAGAATCCCGAATTGAGAAACGAGACGGTTATTCGAAATAGAAAATTTGTAGAAGAAAATGCGAATTATGACATTAATATGAAGGTTATTTCAGAGAAATATCATGAGTTGCTGAACAACTTCTAAAACCAAGCCTATTTAAAAACTTATCTGCTAGTCAAAGAATGAAAGACTTTTTTAAAAAAATCAGATTAATATTTTTACCTTTTTTAGCTATTGCAATAGGCTTCATCCTAATATACACTTTCCTTCATTGGTTATTGTTTATAAAATATGAACTTTTTTCTGTCAAGGAAATGTTCTTAAATTTCTGGTTGCCATTCGGTTTGCCTTGTATACCATTATATTTCCTTTTAAGGCCAAAATTGAAAACCCTAAAATTTAAAGACGACAATAAATCTTCGGGCTTCTTTTTTTTAGCGGTTTGCGTTATTGCACTGCCATCCATAATTGCGCAAGAATATTTAAATACAGCGACAGGAAAATTAACCAATCTTGAAACAGTTTCTCAATTTCGTAAAAGCGAAAAAACTAAATATTACACTTTGAGAAAATTCTACTTTGACAAAAAGAATATTGGAATTTCAAAAACCAGTGAGGTATCAGGCAAAAACAATGAACATTTCAATATGCTCATTTACATTGCAATACCAATTTTAGAAACCGCAAAAGACACTTCAAAATATGAATGCAAATATTGGCTAGGAAAAAGATACTCTGAACAAATTAGCAATCACCTCTCCTTTGCCGAAAAAAAAGCCGCTTATAACGATTTTGGAAAAAGGATCGAATCTGAATTTGCAACAACTAATTTTAATGATTTCACTTACTTAGAATTAATAGGCAATTCAGACGACCATGACAACTTCAATGACGCTATTGATGAAAATGTACAATATGATTTTGACAACCCAATAATTCTTGAAGCACATACAGATTCATTTAAAGATCGAAATGGCAAAAAACTGAGTTGGCTTTTTGGCACATTGATGGGTGGACTTTTACTTTGGCTCATCATCTTATTCTTTATACCATTTCAACCCAAATCAAAAGTAAGCAGTAATAAAAAAACTAAAAAAACATCTGATTTAAAAACCTTCATCAACTTTTTGACTCCTACGGAAGGGTTTTACATCACCCCTATTCTAATCAATCTGAACATTCTGATATTTTTAATAATGCTATTTGCCGGGTTTAGTTCTGGCTTCCTTTCTATTAAAGGTAAATATCTTTTGGAATATGGAGCAAATTACAGACCATATGTACTACAGGGGCAATTTTGGAGATTAATAACTTCGACTTTTTTACATGGAGGAATAATGCATTTATTAAATAATATGATTGGACTTTGGTTCATCGGAATGTTTCTAGAACGACCTCTTGGAAAAGCGAAGTACCTCTCTGCTTATTTGATAACTGGCATTTTAGCGAGCATTGCAAGTATTTTGTGGTCCGATAACGCTGTTAGCGTAGGCGCATCTGGTGCAATTTTTGGATTATGCGGTTTGTTTTTAGCTTTGGTGGTTTTCAAAGCTTTCCCTGAAAATCTAAACAAAATTTATCTCAATCTTATTCTAGTTTATATTGGAATCAATTTAATAATGGGACTTATAGGTGCTGGAGTAGACAATGCCGCTCATATTGGTGGCCTTATAAGCGGTTTCATTATTGGCTTTTTATTGTCTGATTCGATCGAAACTGATTAATTATTAGCTTTTATTTTTCGGATAAGCTAAAGAAACCTTTTTACGATAAGAGTCATAAACCACATAATGAAACTCTTTGTCATCTTTTAAAATCAAAAACTCTTCTAAATCTTTTTTTGCAGAAAAAACAACTTTGCAATTCGACAAATCAATCTGTTTTTTAGAATCGATGCAATCTTTTACAATTTCTTGTTGATTGCTTCCATTGGTATTTTGCCATACAAAATCATACTTTTTCCATTCTTTGTAAAAATTATAGACTAGCTGATTGTAGAACATTTTATCTTTATCATCCTGCAAAACTCCATTACTCGGAATTAAGCAAATTTTATCTCCTTCTTTATAAACATAAAAAACACCTAAATCTTTAATAAAATCTTCCTTTTGCTTTCCTTTCGTTCCACACGTTAATCCTGCAAAATGAATGTCTTCTACAATTATATGAACATGATCACTATCAATCATTGCATAAGTTCCAGAAGTAGAAACAAAACAATCATTCAGACATTCCATTCGTTCCTCGCATAAAAATGTGCCGTCAAAATTGAATGCCATATTACTGCCATAATTTTGTTGTTTTTCTTTTACCAGAGAATACTCTGTAGCATCGGCATATCCAATTACATCACTCGTTTCCCATTTCCCTAGAATATCTGATTGCGCAAAAGAAGGTATTGACAAAATCACATTCAGAATTAAAAAAAAGAAAACATTGTTTTTAACAGCTGATTTTGACATAATTACACCATTACAATTCATTCAAACTTACAAAAAAACAAACTCCAATCAACAACCAACAAATGTAAATATGCCCACTGGCTTAATGACTTTATTTTTATCGGCTGATTTTGACAAATAGAGCGTAAGACTCGAAACATTGTAATGATTTGCCGTATCTAGTATCAAATCTAATTTTCCATCACCATCAAGATCTCCAGCAAAAACTATTTTAATCATTTGGTCGTCAAAATTTCTTTTTGCCGTTAAAAGTGTTGTCACTTCTTTTCCGTCAACGAAAGTCGTCAAATACAATTTATAATCCGATACCACCCACCAATTTGAATCGGCATGTTCTTTCTTCTTTTCTCCTGTAGCAGACAATTTGTATTTTGTTCCTAAAAATTCAAAATCGAAATCTTCTTTAGGAAAAACATAAGTTGGCATTTGTACGAAGTCGACACTCTTATCTGCAAAACCAGGAAGTTTTTCAACTAAAATAACACAAGTATCTTTAATTGTTGTGTTAACTTCCCATCCTGTCTTTTCGCTTTCATCCTCATCTATCACTACATCATGTACATGATTTATAGAAATAGCTGTTTTAGAAAATGAATAATTATTCCCATTTTTAAAAAGACCAAACCAGATTTTCTTCTGTAAATTCGGATCAACTTCATCGCCATGAAATACTCCTGTCCAAAGAATATTTACCTTTAATAGACTATCAACTGGAAATGAATAAGTGTCAATTTTATTTTCTGTTGTTTCTACTTTGACTTCTTTAATAAGTTTCGCATTTGAATTCGCAATGCTTTTAACTTCAGCTTTGGGTTTATTACAACTAATTTGAAAACCAATAATTAAAAAAAGGACTATTTTATAACATATTTTCATCTTAAAAAAATAAAATTTCAATATCAAACATACAAAACTTAAATAGTATTTATAAATTTAAACATAATAAATAAAGATTGATTAACGGCGAGGTTAGCAAAGTTTAAATTCATACTTTTGACTCATATTAAAAAGCCTTTTATTTATGGAAATCCAATCCAATTTTTCTTTAAAAAAATATAATACTTTCGGCATTGAAGCAAGTGCGAAACAATTTATTGCAGTTCACTCAATTGCTGAATTGAAAACGGTTTTACAAGAAAACAAAAACGAGAAAAAATTCATTTTAGGAGGCGGAAGCAATATGTTGTTAACGAAAGACATTGATGCTTTGGTTATTCATATTGATTTAAAAGGAAAAAAAATCACTAAAGAAGATGAGGATTTTGTTTGGGTTGAAAGTCAGGCTGGCGAAACTTGGCATGATTTCGTTCTTTGGACCATCGACAACAATTTTGGAGGTTTAGAAAACATGTCACTAATTCCTGGAAATGTTGGCACAACTCCAGTTCAAAATATTGGCGCATACGGAACAGAAATTAAAGACACTTTTGTTTCTTGCGAAGCGATGAATATTGCCACTCAAGAAATGAAAACTTTTGATAATGCCGAATGTAATTTTGGCTATCGCGAAAGTATTTTCAAACATGAGGTGAAAGACCAATATATTATAACGTCGGTTGTTTTTAAATTGACCAAGCGCAATCATAAAATCAATACTTCTTACGGAGATATTTTGGCTGAATTGGCTAAAAACAATATTTCAGAACCAACATTAAAAGATGTGAGCAACGCTGTAATTGCCATTAGACAAAGCAAATTACCTGATCCGAAAGAATTAGGAAACAGCGGAAGCTTCTTCAAAAATCCGATTATATCTAAATCTGATTTTGAGAAAATTCACCAAAAGTTCCCAGAAATGAAATTTTACGAAGTTTCAGAAACTGAAGTAAAAGTTCCTGCAGGTTGGTTAATTGAGCAAGCAGGTTTTAAAGGGAAACGTTTTGGAGATGCAGGAGTTCATAAAAATCAAGCTTTAGTTTTAGTGAATTATGGAAACGCAACAGGACAAGAAATTTTAGCAGTTTCCAAAGAAGTTCAAAAAACGGTTTTTGAAACTTTTGGCATTCAAATCGAAGCTGAAGTGAATGTGATTTAGAATCAACGTTTTCAAACCTTTGCTCCTTTGTTTCTGTGAGTCTTTGAACCTAAAAAAGAAAAAATGTACACACCAGATTTATACAAAAACGAAAATCAGGAAGAAATCAAAGCTTTCCTAAAAGAAAACAGCTTTGGAATTTTAATCAATCAAACTAACGGAAAATTATGTGCAACGCATATTCCGATAGAGCTGGAATTGAATTCTGACGGAAAAGAAATTCTGCAAGGACATATTTCAAAACTAAATCCACAAGCTGAAGGTTTCAAAGAAAACGATCAGGTTTTAGCCGTTTTCACAGGTCCGCATAGCTATATTTCTTCGTCTTGGTACGATCATGAAAATGTGCCAACTTGGAATTATATAGCCGTACATGTTTATGGAAAAATCAAGATTGTTGATTATGAAACTTCGGTAGAACAATTAAAGAAATTAGTCGACAAATACGAAGCAAATTCAGAAAAGCCAATACGCGTAGAAGATTTATCAGCCAAAACCATGCGCGAAGCCCGAGGAATCTATGGTTTTGAGATTGAAATCGAAGAAATACAAGCCACTAAAAAACTCTCACAAAATCGAGACGATTACAATTATAAAAACATAATTTCGGAGTTAGAAAAAATCGAAAACCCTCAGGCTATTGCTGTTGCAAAAGAAATGTCAAAATGCCGAAAGTAAATTGGTTTTAGACATTGAAAATTAGGAATTCATAAGTACATTTGCACTCGCAAGATTCAGAAATTAAAAGATATTAAAATCAGATGCTTACAATTTTATTTTACTTTTTTATTGCTATCGTTGTCGTACAACTTTTTTATTACTTAGGTGTATTTGGAAAGTTTGCTTTCGCTAAACAACAAGAAGTTACACCAAAAAGACTTCCAGTTTCAGTAATTGTCTGCGCTAAAAACGAAGAAGAAAACGTAAAGAAATTTATACCGCTTTTAGCCGAACAAGACTATCCCGATTTTGAAATTGTTTTGATTGATGATGCTTCAAGAGATGAAACTTTAGAAGTTTTTGAAGAATTTGAACAACAATATCCAAATATTCGTTTGGTAAAAGTTGAGAACAACGAAGCATTCTGGGGGAATAAAAAATATGCGCTGACTTTAGGAATCAAAGCTTCTAAAAAAGAATACCTATTATTTACAGATGCTGATTGTTATCCAACTTCAAAAAATTGGATAACATCAATGACTTCAAATTTCACTATGAACAAAACCATTGTTCTGGGATATGGTGGTTATGAAAAAATAGATCGTTCGATACTGAACAAAATCATTCGTTTTGAAACTGTTTTAACAGCAACGCAATATCTATCTTGGGCAAAAATGGGTTTGCCTTATATGGGAGTTGGACGAAATTTAGCTTATAAAAAAGAAGAATTCTTTAATGTAAATGGTTTTATCGATCACATCCAAGTACGTTCTGGCGATGACGACTTATTTGTAAACCAAGCTGCGACTAAAGAAAACACAACAATTTCATATAATCCGGAAAGTTTTACGTATTCGAAACCAAAAGAATCTTACAAAGAATGGTTCAGCCAAAAAAGGAGACATGTTTCAACAGCGGAGTATTATAAGTTTTTTGACAAAATGCAATTAGGCATTTTTTACACCTCGCAATTATTCTTCTTTATTTTAGTTATCATATTACTAGCTTTCCAATTTCAATGGATCGCAGTATTAGCAATATTCGCAACACGTTATACTGTTGCATGGACTGTAATGGGATTTTCTGCTGGAAAACTTAAAGAAAAAGACTTAAAAATTTGGTTTCCTATTGTAGAGATAGTGCTGATATTCACACAAATTAATATCTTTATATCTAATATCTTTTCAAAACCGGTACATTGGAAATAAATTCTAAAATAGAAAAAGCAAAAAAAGGCGATCAGATCGCCTTTACTTTTTTATTAGATTTTTATTGGAATGAAGTTTACGGCTTTATGCTGAAACGCACCGAAAACGAAACAATTGCCGAAGATGTAACGATCGAAACTTTCTCAAAAGCTTTCGACAAAATTGCCACTTACAACGCCGAATTCAAATTCAACACTTGGCTAATCAGCATTGCAAAAAATGTTTACATAGATTTACTGCGAAAAAAGAAATCCAGTCTTTTTATTGAAATAACGGACAGCGAAGATCAACAGGCATACAATATTGCCGACCCTACCCCATCTGCTGAAGATGCATTAATTAAAGAGCAAAATCTTTCCCGTTTGCTTTTATGCATCAAAGAACTCAAACCCCATTACCAAGAAGTTATTCAGTTGCGTTATTTCCAAGAAATGTCTTATCAGGAAATTGCAACTAAAATTGACGAGCCCTTAAGCAATGTAAAAGTAAAACTTTTGCGTGCTAAAAAATTATTGGCAGAAATCATTGAACGTAACAGATAATTTAGTATCTTTAAGAAAAGATTAAAGTATTATCATACTTTTTCTTAAAAAAATTATTATCTAACATACTAAAACAACAACTTCTATGTTGTTTGCTAAAACCCAAACCCTATTCGCGTATGATTTAAAGTTACTTAACCTTAAAATCCAAAAATCATGTCAAAATCAAGCATCTATGAAAGCAAGTGGATAGACCTTGTTTTCGAAAACAAAAACAAAGAATATGGCGCGTATCAATTACGCCAAGAAAATTCTAAAACAACAGTTACCGCATTATTTATGGGGCTGCTATTGATAGCAACTTTAGGAAGCGCGTCGATGCTGATTAATAAGTTAAAAGGACATGAAAATGTCGAACCAGCGCCATTTGACAAACCTGTAACACCGGTTGATCTTTCGCCTGACGTGGTGACGCCTATACCTCCAGCACCAGTTGCACCTCCGTCACAAAGTGCTCCAGCTGCACCATCGATCAATACACAATTGGTAAATCCAGTCGTTACAACTGTGGATCAAGCTACGCCAGACATTGCAACAAATATTGACAATGCTCCGGTTGTGGATAATCCTGTAGCGGGAGATGGGACAATTGTAAATGCAATACCATCATCGGGTGGAAACGGAGACACTCCTGCTCCTGCTGTGATAGACAATACTCCAGTAAATCCGGCTACTTTAGACAAAATGCCAGGATTCCCTGGAGGAATGGACAAGTTTTACAGCTATGTTGGAAATAATTTCAAAAGACCAGAACTAGACGCTGAAATGACTCTTAAAGTATATGTTTCTTTTGTAATTGAAAAAGATGGCTCAATAACTGACATCATGGTACAAAAAGACCCAGGTTATGGAATGGGCAAAGAAGCTATCAGAGTATTAAAATCATTAAAAACAAAATGGACTCCAGGCATAATAAACGGAAAACCTGTGAGAACAGCATATAATCTTCCTATCACAATTAAAACGCAACCCGAATAAAATAATAATCGAAAAACTGAAAAAGCAGAACTTAGGTTCTGCTTTTTTGTTATTTTTAAAAACAAAATCCTTATCTCAATCAAGAATGCCATTTACTTTTTCGCATCCTGCCATTATTCTTCCGTTTAAATATTTTCCAAAAAGTTGGTTTTCAATGACTGGCCTTGTAATAGGAAGTTTAACCCCAGATTTCGAATATTTTATGCGCATGAAAGTTCAGAGCATTTATAGCCACACTCTTCTAGGCGTCTTTTGGTTTGATTTGCCTCTTGCAATTGCATTAGCTTTCATTTTTCACAGCATTGTACGCAACAGTTTATTTCTTAATTTACCTAAAGCAATCCGAAAAAGATTTTATTCGTTTACAGGGTTTAACTGGAATTTTTATTTTAAAAAAAACTGGTTCACAATATTAATTTCAATATTGATCGGAATATTTTCTCATCTCTTTTGGGATTCCTTTACTCACGAACACGGCTATTTTGTGAATCATATTCCAGATTTAAGCCGATCTATCACTATCTCCGAAAAGAAAATCTTCGTTTGGAAAACATTGCAACACTTGAGCACTTTTATTGGAGGATTTTTTATTTTTTTAGCTTTATTTAAGCTTCCTAAAAACTCTGTTCACACAAATTCTATCAACAAAAAGTATTGGATCATACTTTCTATTTCAGTAGTAGTCATTTTAATTTTTAGATTTTCATTTTCTTTTGAAATAAAAGCATTTGGAAATATAATTGTTTCCATAATCTCTGCAGTTTTAGCCTCATTGACCTTAACACCACTAATAATTAAATCAAAAGTCAATTAGAAAAATCAACAAAATCATACTACTTTTGTCCTTCCTAAAGAAGGCAAACATTTTAAACCAAAATTAAAAACTAAAAAATGGGAATATTTTCTGCTCTGATGGGCAACGCAGGCACTGTAAGCCAAGACGATTTGCTTAAAAAATACGGACAACTTTTAACCGATAGCGAAGAAATTGAAATGGGTTTCAAATTGATTCGCGATACTTTTATTTTCACTAATAAAAGATTAATTCTGGTTGATGTTCAAGGGATCACAGGAAGCAAAACAGAATACAAATCGATTGCTTACAAAAGCATAACTCGTTTCAGCGTTGAAACTGCCGGAACTTTTGATTTGGATGCCGAATTGAAAATCTGGGTTTCAAGCGAATTAAATCCAAGCATTGTAAAACAATTCAACAAATCTGTAAATGTGTATGATGTTCAAAAAGTTTTAGCGCATCACGTTTTAGGATAATCATTTAAAAATAAAAAAGGCGGTCAATTTAAAATTGACCGCCTTTTTTATTTTTAAAGAATAACTATTTCTTTTTAGTTGTTGTAGTTTTCTTAGTAGTCGTTGTTTTCTTAGTTGTTGTTGCTTTTACAACTGGAGCTGTATTTACAATTTTTTGTTGCACATATGGCTTGTACAATCCGTCTTTTTCAGCTCTTGCTTTAGCATCGTCAGCTCTTTTTTTCGAATCTGGATGCGAACTCATCATTTGATCAATAAAAGAGGCCTCAGTTCCTTCACTCATTTTAGCCAAAATTCTAAAAGCAGATTCTTCAGCATTTACATTGTAACCATTCTTTTTTAAGAAATTATATGAAAACAAATCAGCTTCAGTTTCTTGTTTACGACTGTATTTGCTGTCAATAATAGCGCTTCCAATTTTCCCTAATTGGCTATCCGTAACTGCCGTAATTTTTGCAGATTGAGAAGAAGCACCATCAATTAATGCCTCTTTTTGATAAGCTGCACGCATTGCATCTCTTGAATCGTTGTTTGCTACGTGACCAATTTCGTGGCCAATAACCGCTAATAATTCATTATCATCCATAATGTCCATCAAACCAGAATAGACACGTACGCTACCATCTGCAGTTGCAAATGCATTTACTTCTTTCAATTTATAAACCTTAAAGTTCAGCGTAAATCCTTCCCCTGTACTATGTTTTCCAAAAACTCTGTTTAATCTTAAAGTGTAGCCATCATTTGGGCCTGCCACTTCATTTGTTGAATCTAATTTACGAACTGCTTCTTTTGACAATGCCGCAGCATCAGCATTACTTAGTGTAAACCCCGTAACACCTTTTTGAAGAGCTCCTATAGCTTTATCTCCTAAATTAATTTGCGCATTCATTTTAGTAAAACCCAATGTGGCAAATAAAACTCCAAAAACTAGTAATTTCTTTTTCATGTTTTTATTTATTACAATTTGACAACAAATTTAACACAACAAAATGCTTTATCATTTCACACAAAGCTTGTTTTTTCAACAAATAAAGATATAAATTTTAAATGACTAATATAACGGCCTGAGACTATTATTCATGCGAAACCAAACAAAAAACCGGCAAACTCTCAAGAACTTGCCGGTTTTACTATTTGTGTAAAAATTATTTCTTTTTTGCTGTGGTCTTTTTAGCAGTTGTTTTTGTAGTCGCTTTTGCTTTCACAGGTGCTGAATTATCAATTTTCTGTTGCACATAAGGATTGTACAAGCCATCTTTTGTTGCTCTCTTTTTAGCATCATCGGCTCTTTTTCCAGAATCAGGATGTGAACTCATCATTCTAGTCATAAAAGATGAATCTGCTCCTTCGCTTAAATTTTGAAGAATCCTAAAAGCCGATTCTACAGCATTCACATCGTAACCATTTTTTTTCATAAATTCATATGAAAACGAATCTGCTGAAGCTTCTTGTTTCCTGCTGTGCTTACTATCAATCATCGCGCTTCCTATTTTTCCTAATTGAGTCTGAGAAAGTGCATCAATTGTACCAGATTGAGATTTAGCTACATCAATCAAAGCTTCTTTTCTATATGCTGCCTTAATTTCATTTTTCGTATCGTGATTGACAACATGTCCAATTTCATGTCCGATAATAGCCAAAAGCTCATTGTCGTCCACAATATTCATTAAACCAGCAAAAACACGAACACTTCCATCAGCACAAGCAAAAGCATTGATATCTTTCACTAAATACACTTTATAGTTTAAAGTAACTCCATCTGTAGCTGCATGTTTTCCAAACAAACGATTTAATCGAATTGTATAACCATCTGTTGGTCCTGCTACTGGATTATTTGCATCCATTTCTGCAATTGATTTTTGCGCTAATACAATTGCATCTGCATCACTGAAAGTAAAGCCGACAAGAGCTTTATCCAAAGTACTCATTTCTTTTTTGTTTGAATCTTCCTGTGCATTCATTTTAGTAAGACCGAAAATCGCCAACAAAATCCCTAATACTATAAATCTTTTTTTCATTTTGAAATTAATTAAATTAACAGCAAAATTACTACAGGATGAATTTTAGGACAGTCAATCAAGCCAAATTTGTAACAGATTAAGACCAAATTTAAAATTTAAAAAAAGTAAAGTTTTATGACCAAAATCTTAGTCAAGAAATAAAAAGACACTCCTAAAACGCCTTTAAAAATAAAGTATTAACATTTCAACTTCATAATCACAAATAAGTGCAAAAGAGCAAACTAAACGAAAAGCAAATTAACGTCTCTAAATGAACTACATTCCGTATCTTTGTGTTTTGAATTTTGATATATGGAAACAGTCATTGAAAATATACCAACTGGAAAACCTAAATGGTTAAAGGTTAAACTTCCAATTGGACAAAAATATACTGAACTTCGTGGTTTAGTTGACAAATACAGCTTAAATACCATTTGTACTTCGGGAAGTTGTCCTAATATGGGCGAATGCTGGGGTGAAGGAACAGCAACTTTTATGATTCTTGGAAACGTCTGTACACGTTCATGCGGATTTTGTGGCGTAAAAACCGGAAGGCCTGAAACCGTTGATTGGGATGAACCAGAAAAAGTTGCCCGCTCTATTAAAATCATGAATATCAAACACGCTGTAATTACAAGTGTTGACAGAGATGATTTGAAAGATGGAGGATCTATTATCTGGATTGAAACGGTAAAAGCAATCCGAAGAATGAACCCAAATACTACTCTTGAAACTTTGATTCCAGATTTTCAAGGAATCGAAAGAAATTTAGACCGAATCGTTGAAGCAAATCCTGAAGTGGTTTCACACAACGTTGAAACGGTTCGTCGATTGACACGTGAAGTTCGTATTCAAGCAAAATACGATCGTAGTCTTGAAGTTTTGCGTTACTTAAAAGAAAAAGGAATCAACAGAACAAAATCTGGTATCATGTTAGGTCTTGGCGAAACTGAAGAAGAAGTTTTTCAAACAATGACTGATTTACGTAATGCAAATGTAGACGTGGTTACTCTTGGCCAATATCTTCAACCTAGTAAAAAACATTTGCCAGTAAAAGAATTTATTACTCCTGAACAATTCGAGAAATACGAAAAATTCGGACTTGAGCTAGGTTTCCGCCATGTTGAAAGTGGTCCATTGGTTCGTTCTTCATACAAAGCACAAAAACATATTTTATAAAATAGTTTAACTGTTTAATCGTCAAATTGTTTAATCGAATAAATAATTTGACGATTAAACGATTAAACCAATCAACTAGATAATTGAAAACAAGAATTGCTATTAATGGTTTTGGAAGAATTGGAAGAAATTTATTCCGATTGCTTTTAAACCATCCTGAAATTGAAGTTGTTGCCATCAACGATATTGCTGACAACAAAACGATGGCACATTTGATAAAATACGACAGCATTCATGGTGTTTTACCTTATGCCGTGAGCCATAATGAAGAATCAATCATTGTCGACAACAAACAATTTTTATTCTTTCACGAAAAAAGCATTTCAAATTTAGACTGGAAAAGCCATAATATTGATTTTGTAATAGAATCAACTGGAAAATATAAAACGCACGAAGAATTAAATGCACATTTGGAAGCTGGAGCAAAAAAAGTGATTCTTTCAGCTCCTTCTGAAGTTGACACAATAAAGACTGTTGTCTTAGGTGTGAATGAAAATATTTTGGACGGAAATGAAACCATAGTTTCAAATGCAAGCTGTACCACAAACAATGCGGCTCCAATGATAAAAATCATTGACGAGCTATGTGGCATCGAGCAAGCTTACATTACAACTATCCATTCATATACCACAGACCAAAGTCTTCATGACCAGCCACATAAGGATTTACGCAGAGCGAGAGGCGCAAGTCAATCAATTGTTCCAACAACTACAGGTGCAGCTAAGGCATTAACAAAAATTTTTCCTAAATTGCATCAAAAAATCGGAGGATGTGGTATTCGAGTTCCAGTTCCCGATGGTTCATTAACAGATATCACATTCAATGTAAAGCGTGCTGTTACTATTGAAGAAATTAATAAAGCTTTTGAAAAAGCCTCAAAAACAAATTTAAAAGGAATATTAGATTACACAGAAGATCCGATCGTTTCTGTTGATATTATTGGCAATACACATTCGTGTTTATTTGATGCTCAACTTACTTCGGTTATTGATAAAATGGTAAAAGTTGTGGGTTGGTATGATAATGAAATTGGCTATTCATCAAGATTAATAGATTTGATTTTACTGATAAGAAAAACATAGATTCATTGTAAAAGCGTTGCCATACATGAAATACCACATTCTTATTCTTATTTGTTTTTTAAATTCATTTTTGTATTCTCAAACCAAAAAGAATACAGATAGCGTTTCCTATTATAATAAATTAGCCAATTCAAATCTTGATAAGCAAAAGTACAAACAGGCCGTTTTTTACACTAAAAAATCTATTGACTTTTGCCAAACAAACAATAAAACCGAAAATTTAGCCAATCAGACTTTTAAGCTGGGGAAAATTTATTACAACCAGCAAAAATATGATGAGGCACTAAAAAACTTTCACAAAAGCGTTTCCTTATTTGACAAAGTAAAACCAACTTGCACTAAAATTTTGGCACTGCATTACATTGGAGCCTCAAACACTGCACAGGGAAATTTCGAAATCGGAAACATCTATTATAAAAAAGCTGATAGTTTATTACGACAACTAAAACTTGTTGACCATGCCGAAATTTTGGATTATCAAAAGGCAATGGCTTTAAAAATTGGAAAAAACCTACCGCTTTCAGCAAAAACTTTCCAAAAAATAGTAAAGAAACCAGACAACCCGAAAATAATCAAAACCAAAGCCGATTCGTATTATCAGCTTGGATTGATCGAGACAACACTTAAAAGAAATGATTCGGCTTTAGTTCATTTTGACAATGCATTAGATTACAGTGCCAAAAACAATAATCTGACTCAAAAATCAAAAATCATACTTGCAATTAGTCAGTACTATAAAAAGAATCGAAACTTTGATCTTGCCTATTCTTATCTCGATGAGCATTATCAAATCGAAAACTATATTTTAAAACTGAAAAATGCGAAACTGGATTTCAACGATTTTGAAAAATTCAAAAAAACGCAATCCATAAACAATACGCTAAAACGCGAAAGTGATCAAAAAATCCAACTGAAAACCTATCGTTATTCCAAATTAGTAAGTATTTTGGCAATAGCCTTGATTTCTATTTTGTCGCTTTTGAGTCTGGCTTTATACAAAAACAACATTATTCGAAATCAGAATAATTTGCTTTTAAGAGAAAAAAACAAAGAATTGATTCTTGCCAAAAACAAAGCCGAAAAAGCGTCAAAAGCCAGATCTGAATTTTTGTCGACCGTAAGTCACGAACTCCGGACTCCTTTGAATGCAATCAACGGAATTACGCATTTGCTTTTAGAAGACAATCCAAAAAAGAATCAGTTAAAATACTTGGAATCTTTGAAATTTTCAGGTAATTACTTGACTACATTTATCAATGAGATTCTGGAAATCAACAAAATCGACTCTACAAAAGCTGAAGTTGAATATATTAGTTTCAATTTAAAAGAGCTTTTATTTAACATTCAAAGCTCTTTAAAAGAATTGGCTGCAGCCAATAAAAACTATTTCAATCTTGAAATTGATGAAGCTATTCCAGATAATTTAATTGGGGACCCAACAAAATTATCTCAGATTATACTCAACTTAATCAACAATGCTTTAAAATTTACACAAAACGGACATGTAAATGTGATCGCGAAATTGTATGCAATTGAAGAAGAAAATGCAACTGTGTACTTTGAAATCGTCGATACGGGAATTGGAATTCCGGAGGACAAATTGCAAACCGTTTTTGAAAGTTTTTCTCAAGGCTCTATCGAAGTAAACCGCAAATATGGCGGTACAGGTTTGGGATTGACTATTGTGAAAAAACTCATTGAGCTTTTAGGCGGAGAAATAAAACTTAAAAGTGAAGTAGGCAAAGGATCAACTTTTACATTCAAGCTGAATTTCAATATCAATACGGAACCATTGGAAGTGGTAGAAGAAACATCTAAACTTTACAATGACAAACAACTTGAGCACAAATCGATTTTATTGATTGAAGACAATAAAATCAACCAGATGATTACGCGCAAAATGCTTGAAAACAAAGCTATTTGTTGCGAAATAATCGACAATGGCGAAGAAGCTGTCGAACTTTTAAAAGTGAAACGTTTTGATATGGTTTTAATGGATGTCCATCTGCCTGGCATCAACGGAACAACTGCGACAAAAATGATTCGCGAGTTTGACAAAACAACGCCGATTATCGCCTTAACTGCGATTTCTCTTGACGAAAATAGGGATATGCTTTTATCTTTCGGAATGAATGATGTTATTACCAAACCATTTGTTCCAGACGAATTTTATAGCACAATTGCTAAGTTTTTTGATTAATTTTTTTTAGGTGCTAAGATACTAAGTTTTTCTTTACGTACTCTAAAATTGTCGCATCAAAATTTTGTTGGTGGTTGATAAAAGAGCTTTTTATTGGTAAATAATACAAGTGCGAAACCAATTTTGAATCTTTCAATCTCACATAATCTTTTTCGGTTGTAATTATTTTTCTTCCGTTTGCTTTATTTTGAATAGCATCTAAATCTGCATCAGAGAAATGATGATGATCTGGAAAAGTCAAACATTCGTCTTTTTCATTTTTTAAATAATCAAAAAATGGTTTTGGTTTTGCAATTCCCGCCAAAAGCAGTTTTGATTCTGATTTAATTTTAACTACTTCAAGTTTTTCATTTTCTCCATAAATTATTTCATCATAATCTATAAAGGTAAAAAAGATCTGTTGCGAACAGCTTAACTTTAGATTTAAGCGAATTTCGGCTTGTTCTTCTTCAGTCAAAATTTTAGGACATTTTGTAACCACAACAATACTTGCTCTTTCCGCTCCACTCCTGCTTTCTCTTAAATTTCCAGTTGGGAGCATAAAATCATCTGCATACAAATCTCCGTAAGAAGTCAATAAAATGTAAAAACCTGCTTTTACTTTTCTGTGCTGATAAGCATCATCTAGTAAAATAATTTCTGGTTTTTCGATCTGCGAAAGCAATTGCTGAATTCCGTTTGTACGATTGGCATCAACAGCAACCATCACATTTGGAAATTTTTGATAAAATTGAAAAGGCTCATCTCCCAAAATTTCAGCATTCGAATTTTCATCAGCCAAAACAAAACCTTCCGATTTTCTTTTGTAACCACGGCTCAAAGTTGCTACTTTATACTTATCAGATAATAATCGAATCAAATATTCAATTTGAGGCGTTTTTCCTGTTCCGCCAACGCTTAGATTTCCAACTGCAATTACTGGGAGATCAAATGAAGTTGATTTTAAAAACCCTTTATCAAAAAGAAAATTACGGATCGAAGTTATGAATCCGTATAAAATAGCGAATGGGAAAAGTAATTTTCGAAGTAAGTTCATTTTACGAAAGTATAATTTTTTTCGTTATTTTGTTTTAAGTTTTGGTGGAAGTCATAGAACTTGAAACCTAAAACCTAAAACGTGAAACAAAATTCAAAATGAAAATCAAAAATATCATATCCGTTCTGGAGGAAATGTCTCCTTTGGCATATGCCGAAGATTTTGACAATGTTGGACTTTTAGTTGGAGATTCTGAAACCGAAAGTACTGGAGTTTTAGTTTGCCATGACGCTTTAGAAAATGTAATTGAGGAAGCAATCAGTAAAAATTGCAATCTGGTCGTTTGTTTTCACCCGATATTATTTTCTGGAATTAAAAAAATCACAGGAAAAAATTATGTGGAGCGTGCTATTTTAAAAGCAATCAAAAATGACATAGCTATTTTTGCAGTTCATACCGCGCTTGATAATCATTCGCAAGGCGTAAACAAAATTTTCTGCGATGCTTTGGGTTTGACAAATACCAAAGTTTTGATTCCGAAACAAAATTTCATTCAAAAATTAGTGACGTATACCGTTCCTGAAAATGCTCAAAAAGTGCGTCAAGCTTTGTTTGAAGCAGGCGCCGGAACAATTGGAAATTATGAAAATTGTAGTTTTAACTCCAATGGAATTGGTACATACAAAGGAAATTCTGAAAGTAATCCTGTAATTGGTGAGCGTTTTGAATTGACAGAAACAGACGAAATTAAAATTGAGGTTACGTTTGAAAAACATCTTCAATCTAGAATCTTAAAAGCCCTTTTTGCAAATCATATTTACGAAGAAGTCGCTTATGAGATTTACAATCTTGAAAATTCGCATCAGAATATTGGTTTGGGAATGATTGGCGAATTTGAAAATGAAATGGATGAAAAAGAGTTTTTACAATTTGTAAAAGACAAAATGATTGCTGAGGGAATTCGTCATTCTGCTTTTTTAGGCAAGAAAATCAAGAAAGTAGCAGTACTTGGGGGTTCTGGCAGTTTTGCGATAAGAAATGCTATTCAGGCTGGAGCAGATGCTTTTTTGACCGCCGATTTGAAATATCATCAATTTTATGAAGCCGAAAACAAGTTACTTTTAGCCGATATTGGTCATTTTGAGAGCGAACGCTATACAAAAAACTATATTGTTGATTTTCTTCGAAAAAAAATTCTTAATTTTGCCATCATTTTATCGGAAGAAAATACAAATCCAGTTAAGTACTTATAAAATATGACGAATACGAAAGAATTAAGTGTTGAGGACAAGTTAAGAGCAATATACGATTTACAGCTTATTGACTCTAGAATTGACGAAATCAGAAACGTTAGAGGAGAACTTCCTTTAGAGGTTGAAGATTTAGAAGATGAAGTTGCAGGTTTGAGCACTCGTTCAGAAAAACTGAAAGGTGAACTTGAAGTGATTGAGGAGCAAATCAAAGCAAAGAAAATTGCTATTGAGGAGCATAAAGAGGTTATCAAGAAGTACACTAAACAACAAGAATCAGTACGTAACAACAGAGAATTTAATTCTTTGACAAAAGAAGTTGAATTTCAAGAATTAGAAATTCAATTGGCTGAAAAGCAAATCAAAGAAATGAAAGCTTCTATCGAGCACAAAAAAGAAGTTATTTCTAACTTAAAAGAAAAACTTGATGCTAAAAGCTCTCATTTAAAACATAAAAAATCTGAATTAGACGCTATCATGGCTGAAACTCAGAAAGAAGAAGCTTTCTTAACTGAGAAATCTGCTGAATATGCTGCACAAATCGAAGACAGATTATTAGCAGCTTACAACAGAATCAGAAGCAGCGTTCGTAACGGATTAGCTGTAGTTTCTATCGAAAGAGGAGCTTCTGCTGGATCTTTCTTCACAATTCCACCACAAACTCAGGTTGAAATTGCTTCAAGAAAGAAAATCATCACTGATGAGCACTCTGGAAGAATCTTAGTTGATACGCAGTTAGCTGAAGAAGAAAAAGAAAAAATGGAACAATTGTTCGCAAAATTCTAAATATCAAGTCCCGATTAAATCGGGACTTTTTTTTTGCCACTAATTACACAAATTTTCACTAATTGTTCTTTTGTGTAAACTAATGAGAATAAAAAAATCGTGTTAATTCGTGTAATTCGTGGCAGACCTTTTTTTACCTTTAGAAAAAATTTAAGTTTTGGGAATTAAAAAAGGAATTCGTTTTATTACATTAAAATCGGTTGGATCTTATATTAACTTTTTGAGTTATGTGCGCCCTCAAAAGGCTGTTGAACTTTCTTATGCCTTATTTAGCCAGCCAAGAATTGGACGACTTGAGAAAGAATCACTACCAAAAGTTTTAAAAAATACAGAAACCGAAACGTTTCATCACAATGAACATCATTTTCAAACTTATATCTGGAAAGGAAATGAAACCAAAATTTTATTAGTCCACGGTTGGGAAAGCAATGCTTCGCGTTGGAAAAAAACATTACCTCATCTTCAAAAATCAGGAAGTACCATTATTGCCCTTGACGCGCCGGCGCACGGACAAAGCAGTGGAAAAGAGTTCAATGTTCCTCTTTATGCTGAATTCATCAATAAAGCGGTAGAAAAATATCAGCCAGAAATCATTATTGGACATTCGATTGGTGGCGCTGCATCTGTATATCATCAATATTTATTTCCGAATACGAGCATCAATAAAATGGTGATTTTAGGAGCACCATCTGAGCTAAAAACTTTGATCGACAATTATGTTTCAATGTTGAGTTTGAACACCAAAATGTTTTCACTTTTAGAAAGCAAATTCCTGGATCGATTTAATTTTAAATTGGAAGATTTTTCGGGACAGAAATTTGCATCAGAATTTAATATTCCTGGATTAATTGCCCACGATGTTTCGGATAAAATTGTTGCTTTTGAAGAAGGAAAAAAAATAGCCAGCAATTGGAAAAACAGCCAATTTATTGAAACAACAGGTTTAGGCCACGGAATGCATGATGACGATTTGTATGATAAAGTGATTGAATTTCTCTTTAATGAGCAAAGCTCTTTAGAAACAAAGTAACAAAGGGACAAAGTTGCAAAGGGACAAAGTTACAAAGGCTCTCAACTTTGACTTATCTTTAAATTACTATTTTAAAAATTCGGAACAATTCTTTATAACAAAGGGACAAAGTTGCAAAGGCTCTCAACTTTGGCTTATCTTTAAACTACTATTTTAAAAATTCGGAACAATTCTTTTTCGCCTTTGCCGGTAATTTGGATTGCTCTTGAATTTTTCGTTTTTCGCAACCAATCATCTGCAATCATTTTATCCAATAAAGAAGAACCTATTGATCCTGCAATATGATTTTTTCTTTCACTCCAATCTAGACATGGTTTCAAGAAAATGCGTCTTTGCTTTTTGAGTTCTTCAACATTGATTCCAAAATCAGAAAACCATTTTTCTCCTTTTGAACTGATTTCAAATTCGCTATCAGTCTTCAAAATAATTTCTTGTTCCAGCAAACTTTCGGCAACAGCCACACCAATTTTTCCTGCTAAATGATCGTAGCAAGTTCTGCAATGTTTTATGGGTGAATTGTTGTCTGCCTTCTTTTTTTCAGGAATTGAAGGCGGAATCAAACTTGCCATGGCTTCAATGGCATAAGCCGTTTCTTTATTAGCAAATCTGTAATATTTATGACGCCCTTGTTTTTCAACAAACAATAATCCTGCATCAAGAAGTTTGGCCAAATGCATACTCATATTTTGAGGCGAAGTATTAGCAGTTATTGCCAATTCGGTTGCAGTAAAAGCCTTTCCATCAAGCAATGTCCACATCACAATCGCGCGCGTTGGGTCGCCAAGTAATGCCGCTATTTTTACAAACTGATTTTCCATTTCAAAACAATCATAGTTAAGGATAAACTGAAGTATTGAAGAATAAAGGTAAATAACTTTGCTAAAAAACACACACCATGTCAACTTTATTTCTACAATCGGAAACTAAAAACCCTTATTTGTTCTATCAAAAAAATATAGCAGAAAATCCTGTTTATTGGGATGAACCAAATAAAATATGGACTGTTTATTCTTATGAATATTGTCTCGAAATATTAAATCATAGAAACGCGCACATTCCAGCAGTTTCGGAAAACAATCTGAATGAATATGCTTTAAAAATCAGCAGAAATCTGGCCCGACTTTCAAATGGAGTGCATCATGAAATAGCAAGAGAAACTGCGACGGTTCTATTTTCTTTTATGAAGTCTGTTGGAGTATATTCAATTCTTTCTGAATTATTCCTTGAAAATACCAGTACTGAAATAGATTGGGTCGAATTGATCTGCAAAAAACTTCCTATTTTGGCTGTTTTAAAAAGCTTTGATTTTAATGACAATGATTCTCTTTTTATTTCAGAAAACATTTTTCAGCTTATAAAAATAATGCAACCCATTAAAAAATCTGAAGACATCGAATTTATTAATATTGCTTCGAAAGAAGTTTTCTTGGTTGTCGAAAATCACATTCGTACACTTTCATTTTATGAAAATTTAATAACGACGATTTCAACTAAACATGGCATTTCTGAAGAAGAAGCAAAATCAATGCTTATCAGCAATTTAATTGGCCTATTTATTCAAAGCTATGATGCCGGAAGAGGATTGTTGAGTAATACATTATTAAACTATTTTTCTGAAGAAATAAAATTCGACAAAACCGACAAAACTCAGATTCAGAAACTAGTTAACATTACGATTTGATCCGCCAATTCATAACACACGACGAATTGCTATAAACGACATTCAATTGAATGGAATTACGATCCGAAAAAACGAATCTATTTTACTTGTTTTAGCTTCGGCAAACCGAGATTCCAAGCAATTTGAGAAACCAATGCTTTTTGATACCGAAAGAAAAAACAACCACGAACACTTAACTTTTGGAACTGGCGGACATATGTGTCTTGCCAAATATTTTTAACAGAAGCATTGTATTATTTGTTCCACAGTTTTGAAAATATAGCTATTTTAGAACAAGAAATAGAATATGAACCACTTATTAATGCCAGATTGCCAAAAGCAGTTTGGATTTCACTTTATAATTAAAAAACGCAAAAAATGATAGCCGTAATTTTTGAAGTAATTCCGAATGAAGGAAAAAAGGAAGAATATTTAGATATCGCAGCGAGTCTGAAACCTGAATTAAGTCATATCGACGGATTTATTTCTATTGAAAGATTTCAGAGTTTAAGCGATTCAGGGAAAATTTTGTCTTTGTCTTTTTGGAGAGATGAAGACAGTATTCAGCAATGGCGAAATCTTGAAATGCATCGTCATGCACAGGAAAAAGGCCGAAATGAAATATTTAAAGATTATCATTTGCGAATTGCTACTGTAGTTCGTGATTATGGAATGTTTGAAAGAAAAGAGACTCCAGAAGATAGCAAGGAGTTTCACCGCCAATAAAGTTACAAAGGCACAAAGAAACAAAGGGACAAAGTTTTTCAAAAAATCTAAAATCTAAAATCTGAAGTCTAAAATTTAAATTTTGCCTACTTTTGCAGTATGGAAGAGAATTTAAAACGTCTGAATAAATTTATTGGAGAAACTGGTTATTGTTCTCGTCGTGAAGCAGATAAGCTGATCGAAGAAGGACGCGTAACATTAAATGGCGCTGTCGCAGAAATGGGGACCAAAGTTTCGTCAGAGGATGAAATACGTATAGACGGAAAGTTAATCGTGGAAAAACACGAAAAAATGATTTATTTGGCATTCAACAAACCTGTTGGAATTGAATGTACAACTAATCTAGAAGTTCGAAACAACATTGTCGATTATATCAATTATCCAAAACGTATTTTCCCTATTGGAAGATTGGACAAAGCCAGTGAAGGCTTGATTTTTATGACCAATGATGGTGATATTGTAAACAAGATTCTTCGTGCAAGAAACAATCACGAAAAAGAATATACGGTTACGGTAAACAAACCTATTACAGAGCGATTTATTCAAAGAATGGGAAATGGAGTTCCAATTTTGGATACTGTTACCAAAAAGTGTAAAGTAGAACAAATCAGCAAATACACTTTTAAAATCATTTTGACGCAAGGTTTAAACCGTCAAATTAGAAGAATGTCTGAATATTTGGGTTACGAAGTTACTGCGCTTAAACGTATCCGAATCATTAATATTTCTTTGGATGTCCCTATTGGTCGTTACCGCGATTTGACTGATGACGAAATAAAAGAATTAAATCAGTTGATTGAGCCTTCGAGCAAAACAGAAGAAGCAAGTCTTCCAAAAGTTGAAGCTCCTGCTCCAACGCGAAGAAAGACTTTTATTTCAAAACACGATCCTAGATTTAGAAAAAGAGGAGATAAATAAATATAAATCAAAAAATGGCCATTATAAATATATAGTGGCCATTTTATTTATAGAATTATTTAACGGATGTCTACATGTATATCAATATCTACATTATTCATTCATCCAGCCAAGAAACTCATCTTTAACCGTTTGCGTGATGCGTACACCTTGGTTTAATTTGTCATCGTATCCACGAGTATGAATCCCAACAATTTCTTTGCTATTCCCTTTAGTAATGGCAGAACCACTGGCTCCTACTCTTGTCGAAATTGGATATCTAAGATATTTATCTCCTACTTCTTTAATAGGTCCTTTAGCGCTTGACATTTTTTCATCTAGCCATCCATACCCATTAATCTGAACTGCCAGATTTTTTAGTTCTTCGGTTGTTTTAACAATTAATCCAGGGAAACCGTCAACTGAATTCACTTTAGATGCAAGCTTGACAATTCCATAATCAAGATTAATATCTTTCTGTAAAAGGTCAATTTTATTTTCTAACAATAATATTTTTTCATGATGTTTGGATACTGAAACAGCAGGATATCCGTCTGGATACTTCCAACTTACTGCTTCTATTGACGGAAATGGCTTATCAGGATCATTGTAAGCTCTAACGAATTCTATTTTTGTTGCTTTACCTCCATCTTCAGAATCGTAGAGATTATGGGCACAAGTTAATACATAATGGCTATCGTTCTCATTACTTTTTGCAATTACTGTACCTGTTCCAAAATATTTTTTACCGTTCGGAAATGTCATTTTTAATAACCCGATAAATTTGTAGGGTGCTACTTTTGTATCTGCAACAGGATCTGGAATATTTCCAGGAATTGGTGCATAAAGATTTTCTTCATTTAAATTATGTGCATTCATAGTTTTAATTTTTAAAAGTTAATTAACTTATTTTTTTTTAGTTATCTAGAAAAAGTACTCGACTCCTTCACCATTTGTTCTGCTAATGAGATTTCTTGCAAATGCTTCTTCATTTCTACTGGAACATCCATATCCATCGTTAAATGACATGAAGGACAAATAATGTTTTTCTTCATCACAAGATCCATCATCGTAAACTTAATCTTGAATCTGCAGGCAGGACATTCTAGTCCGTTAGGCTCCTCTTTTGGTTTTGAATTTTTCATAACTCTATTTCTTTTATGTTATTAATTTCACCCATCATTGCTAAAAGCTGAATAATACCACCTGGCATGTCTCCATCAATCATATTGAGCCTAACCTTCATGTTAGATTTCATAGTCTCCATATTACTAGCCGTACTTGGAGTCAGAAAGGCTTTTATCGCGGATTGTCTTTGAGGTAATCTTACAGCTGTGTCATCATCATCTAGCAATGAAGGAGGCTGATCTGCTTCGTCTACGTCTACGGTTATCATTTTAACTTTCATATCAAAATTGGCGTCTTTGATCCGTAGTAGCGGAAGCTGGATTAAGGAAAGTACAGGCAAACTAAAAACTTCCACTTTGCCCTGTTCGTTTCTATACGAAAAGCTGACCATTTTGAGTTTTGGCAATTTTCCCTTTTTATCCCAATCGTCAAATCCATAGTCCATTATAAATTTGGTTATTCTTTCAGATAAATCTATATCAGCCTGAATAACTGCTTCGAGAGGGGCCAGAAAAATATCTGTTAGTCTTGTTGCCCCTGTACTAAATAATCCTCTTCTCATTTTTCTGGTGTGTTTGGTGGTACTCTTTCTACCATTAGATTTCGCATTTTCATGACTACTTTAGCATTTTGTATTGCATGAGGCGGAAGCTCTTTTAAAACCTGCGCATCTACAATTATATTTATGCTTTTTGGAATATATTTTACAGAAGACTTAACAGAATCATCAATTTCCTGAGTATGTTTTTCGAGATTGTTTTTGACTTTCTCTGAAACATCATTTAGACTAATATGCTTAACAAAGGGCGCCATATGCTGGTGATTCAAAATATTTCGTTCTACCGCATCTTGTGCAAGAGGAATTAATGTACTTGTCACAATCTGATGATGCTCTGACTCCTTTTCATTTGATTTATTAAGAAGCGTATCGAGATCATTAACAAAAGCCGTTTTTATATCAGCAAGCATAAAATCGATTAGTTTTCCGGATAAAAGATTTTTTTTGATCTCCAACCATTTGGCATCCAAGGATTCCGAAGAATGATCGACTTCATCAATAATCTTGTTTTGATACCTTAGCAAAGATTTTTTTATCAATTTTTTCATCTTATTGAATATCAAAACTATATCAAAACATTCTTGATATCCTATTTCATCTCTTTTCTCGTAAGCATAGTTTATATCTAATGTAATCTGTTTTATTTCAGCAGTAGGAATAGGGAGCAGGTTGTTATCCCGCTCACCTAATTTCTGAGAAAATACGTAAGAATGATACTGTGCCTCTACGAGGTTATTAAGAACATCTGTAAATAAATTTTCCACTGTCATGGCTGTACGTATTTAAGGTTAAAAAATCAATTAAGTCGTTGGCAATTGACCGATGAAAGATAGTACGCCAGACGCACTTAATCCTTGTTTAGCATCTGCAAGTGTAAAGCCCACTGCTTCGTCATAAGCATCTGCCGAAGTTAATACACCTTTTACACTAAATGTCACGTTACCATTGTCGTCTGTTGTTTGCTCTGTTACAGGATCAAAAGTGATGTTTTTACCTGTTTCAGGAGTAAACGTAACTTTTTCACCAGCTAGAACAAGACCGTTAGAGTCTTTAATATTTGCAGTTATATTTACAGCAAATTTTCCGTCTTTAGCTAAAGTCGCTGCATCAACCTGAGGGTTTGCAGGAGAGAAAGTAAACGTTCCTTTTGAATTTGCATCTGTAATACTTGACTGTAAAATATTCAAAACCGTTGCAAGTCCTGCTGGCATATCTGATTGTCCTGCATGCACTTGTACATCCATTGTATATTCTACAGAGTATTTAGATTCCTCAGAAGCTTTTGAATCTTTTTTACTTGAATAGTTAGCTTTAAACTCAGCCGAAACACTAAAAGGTCCATAACCAAAACTTGCTTTTGCGCTACCTCCTGCTTCTGTACTTTCAGAGGAAGATGTTTCAGAAACTGAAGATGAAGATGCAGAAATATTAGCCTTGAAATTAATTTGTACCTCATCTATAGCAATATATGGTATTGGTACAATCGTTAAGAGCGGGACGATAAGCTTTGTCATTTGTCCGTTTTTGTTGTAGTAAAACGTCACATTGACTGCTTCTTTTTTTCCTGTCGCTTTGTCTTCATTAAGACCTACTTGTTGAATAAATTCCCAACTTGTTTTAGCAGCCATAGCTTGAGCCTTGATTGCAGCATCAAGAGGGCCACCAATAAGGGATGAAAACGGTAATGCCTGTAAGGCATTTGTCGCCACTGTGGACGGAGTAGTATCGATTGGCATGATAAAAATTATTTAATTACCTACTCGTTTGGTTTTTCGGGTACACCTCGTTTTTTTAAGTGGATTCTGAACTCCACTACTCAACAAAAATCAAAAAACGCTAGCAATTCCCTGATTTTCAATTGTAAAACTAGATTATAATTAGTATTCTAAATAAAAAGATGGTACAAGACCCGTATTTATTGGTACAAGATTTAATAAATGAGACATAAGATTGTATCAAAAAAAAAATTCTTCAAGAAGAAGGATTTTTTTTACCAACTATAAACGCTGTATTATTTTAATATCGTAAACTTACTTACAAAGTCTTTATACTTTTCACTAAGTATTACAGTATGGTTTCCTTTTAAAATCACCACATTATCGCTCAGAATAATTTCAACAATTTTATCTGAGTTTACAATATAATTTCGATGTGTTCTAATAAATTTTACCGGATCTAGAATTTCTAAAATCTTAATGAGCGACATTAGAATTAGAAACTTTTCTTTCTCGGTAATAATATTGCAATATCGATCTTCAACTTCTATATAAGAAATGTCATCTGTACGCACTTTTTTGAGTGCTTTGTTTTTTTTTATAAAAAGATATTTATCACTAATGATTGCATTCTGATTTTTGCCTGTTAAAATACTTGGCTGATGATAAAATTTTTCGACTGCCATTTCAAGTGAATACAAGAGTTCTAATTCGTTAAAGGGTTTTAATAAAAAACTAAAAGGACGAGTCAGTTTTGCGCGATCAAAAATTTCACGGTCTTTAGAGCTTGTCAAAAACACAAATGGTTTTAAAGCATTAGGAACAATACTAATCGTTTCGGCAAAAGTAATGCCATCTGGTTTGCCATCTAAATATATATCTATAATAATGATGTCCACAACATTATTATAAAAAAGATCTAAAGCCTGTTTAAATGTCGTAGCAACACCGGCAACATTGTAACCATTTGCAATGAGATATGAAGCAAGTAAACCGCTCTCTTCATTATTGTCTTCAATTACCAGTACATTTATATTATCCATCTTTTTTACTCTTAGGCAATATTATAATGAATTTTGTCCCTTGATTTTCTGCACTCTCAATCTTTAACCTTCCTTCATTTTTGCTAATTAAGTTTTTACAGAGTTGCATTCCCAACCCAGTACCTTTAGTATCATCGGTGCGTTTTTTTGAAAGCAGAAATGATTCTTCTAATATTTCTTTTTGAAGAGAAGGACTTATTCCTATTCCAGAATCTTCAATTATTATGTAGCAAAAATCTTCTTCAACTTCAGTATTTGCATAAAAAGAAATTTTTCCCTTTGGAGGTGTAAATTTGATTGCATTATCTAATAGATTCCTAATAATTATTTTCAACGAATCTAGGTCAGCAAGGATATAAACTTCTTCATCAACGTTATTTTCAAAACTTATTTCTTTATCTAGCAATAACGCTTTAAAGTTGTATTGAACTTGTTCGACAATCGAATGAAGATGCAGAGATTCAATATAAAAATAAGTTTGTGCCGTTTGCAGTATTGCCCAATTGAGTAGATTATCTAATAAATTATAGGCATCATTAGTTATTGCAGTGTTTTTTGTGAGCAAAACGTCTAACTCTGAAAAATTTCTGTTTTCAAGGTTTTCTGATAATTTAGAATTACTTCTTTTCAAAGCATTAACAGAAGAGCGTAAATCATGGCTTACGATAGAAAAAAGCTTGTCTTTTGTATTGTTTAACTCTTTTAATTCATTTTTCTGAATTAGAATGATTTTATTGCTTCGACTTTTTTCTCTATAAAAATAAATACCTGCGCCAAACAAAAACAGCAGGAATACGGAGACAGTAAGAAACAAATTTCTCTCTGAATTTTTAAGTCTATTTTCGGCTTCAAGAACATCAATCTCTTTTTGTTTTTGCTTTACAGTAAACTTCTTTTCTAAATCTGCTACTGCCCAAACTTTATTTTGATTCCGAAGCGAATCTCTCCATGATTCATATTCTTTGCGATACAATAAAGCTTTTTGAAATTCTTTTCTGTTTTCTTCGACAATTGCCATATTAAGAGTGGCATTCTGTTTTAATTCAAACGATTTAACTTTTGTTGCGAGTTTATAGGCTTTTTCGAAGTAAGGAATTGCTTGACTGTCTTTAAATTGATTATAATATAAATTAGCAATATCCATATAAGATCCAATAAGCAAAAGAGTATCTTTTTCAAGCTCCTGCAATTCTGAGGCTTTAAACAAATAAGCTTCAGCTTTGTCAAACTGGTCAATATGCAAATAACACAATCCTATATTATGAAGAGCAGTGCTTTTTTTAAAATTGCAATTATCATTTTCGGATTTTTCAGCAGAATGAAAATAATATAAAGCATCTTTAAATTTATTTTGTTCCAAAGCAATTTCACCTAGATTGATTTGAATCTTGCAATAGAATGTAAACTTTCTAGAGACTTTCTTAAAATCTTTTACGGCCTCAGGAAAAAGTTTTTTTTCTCTAAAACCGAATCCTCTAAAATAATAACAGTAATCTTTTAGTGCCAAATTCCTATTACTTTCAAGTTGTCTCCCAGAATAAACTAAAGTTGAATCCCAGTTCTTTTTTGTAAAATAATATTGCGCCTTATAAAAATTGATATCGTCCTTATATTCTTGTGCTTTTAATTTTATTTCTTGGTACAAGAAATCATTCTGAATGAATTTTTCTTGAGAATAAAGATTAAATATGGAAGAAGATAGTAGGAAAAAAATAAATAGTAGACTTTTTAGCATTGCCTTTTTTTAGGTGATCAAAAAAACACTAATCACAAACAATTATATTATTTTGATTGTTTGTGATTGTAGCGATCAAAATTACAGAACCAAATTATCCTCCTGATTGTACGGTTGTTACAGTACCTCTAGAGGTAACGGGATCTACATCCCATAAAAAGGTTTGAATTGTTTTTATCTGAGACATTTGATCCTGAAAAGGAAACGATTTTGCATCAAAGGTAACTTCATACACTAAAAAATCTTTAGAAACTTTTTCAGACATGTCATACGATACAAAAAATTGGAGCTGTGGAAATCCTTCAATATTTGTATACCAGTTTTGGTAAATTTTAAGGTCTATCGCTTCATTCTCTAGAGGTGCTACAAAAATAACGGCTGTTATTGTCATTGTACCATTATTGTATAAAGCTTCTACAAGAGGGGATAAAAGAGATTTTGATTTGCTTTCGGGAAAATTAATTGATCCTCTCGATTTTTTTATCACCTCGGTAATTCTTTCTCCGGGAGGCTTAACTGTCTTTCGGTTCAATTGGTCGTTGTTTTTTTCCATAATACTATTTATTAATTATACTTATCTAGTTTGCTTTTGGTTGACAAAAAAATCACTTCAATAAAACTGCGTAATCAAAAAAAATATAGAAAACTATTACAAATCAAATATAGTAAAGATTTTCTTAAGAATTTGTTTTCACAGATTGCAAATTCACAAAAACAAAAAGCCTCATTATCATAGATAATGAGGCTTTTAAAAAATATTTACAATTTATATAATTACTTTTTTTTAGTCAAAAACTCGTAATATAAAGCTTTTGACAAAAATGTAGAATTTTGGTAAAAATCAATCAATTCTTCTCGTTGCATTTCAGTTTTGCCTCCATCTAAATGATTCGTTTGAAAATATGCTCGACGCGCATCATCATTAAAATTCAAACTACTTAAAAAAGTAGGTGTCACTCCTTTATTTACTGAGATATTATAATTGGTTATTAAATTTCCCCAGTTTATATAACTGCATAAAAGTACGGTTCCGTAAAAATACCAAACCATTTGATTGACCAAATAAGCGTTTGTTTTCTGTTTTGAAATTTTCAAAAAGGTATAAACCAAACCAATAATTGCCAAAATAAGAAAAGCGTAAACTCCAAGACGTTTATATGTTAAACCAAAAAATGAAACGTATTCTGAATTTTTAATAATCGTACTTACAATCAAAATTCCGTTTAGAAAAATCCAGATTTTAGCCAATGTTTTAAGAAGTGTTGCTTTTTTATCAAAATTGAATCCGCCTTTAAAATAAAACATAATTACACCAACTGCCATTAGAATGGAAAGAATAACAGAATTTACTCTTTCATGTGTATCTGCACTCAATTTAGAAGCTTGCGCTGTCACTACTTCAAAAAACTGCTCGTAATTATACGTTACAATAAAAACCAAAAGCATCAAATTCAACAACAACAAAGTAATTACGCCACTTTTTCTCTCGAAATCCAAATCCAAAAATGAAAATGTATTTTGATTTTTTACTTCTGCAATATTTTTAAATTCATTGTCAAGAAGTTCATTTTTTTCGTAACAAACTTCAGGAACCCAATAATTCCAGAAACTGAAAGAAATATAAAATCCAGCGATACTCAACAGTAAAAATTGCGGCACATCAATATCTAATTGATAATCGGTAAAAAGAGAAGAAAAATGCTCGCTCCCGAAAGAATACACAACAAAAAACAATCCTAGAAAAATAGCCGGAATTAAAACAAAAGCAACCAACTTTTTAGCAAAATTATTATGGATTTGCTTTTCTGGAAGCCACTGTTTAAAAATCCAAATGCGTCCTAAAGAAGTTATTCCGTTTAAGATTACCAACGGAAAAATCTGAATCATTTTTAGTTTGTTATCCTGCGTTTTGAACTGCAAAAACAAAATCGAAATTGCCATTGCAAAAAATGAAGCCGCATCGCCATACCATCCAAACGCCAAACAGGACAAAACCGAAGTTATAACTAACAACAAATGTGTCCTTTCAGTGAATTTATCTTGAAAGAAATAACAAATAAAACCCGTTAACACAAGTCCAAAAATAGACCAGTTAAGTCCTGGATCTTCTCTATAAAAAAGCAGTAGAAAAATAAAACTGCAAACAAAAATAATGTGGTGTTTTTTCATGGTTATTTAATTTAAAAGTACTTTGTATTTCAAAGTTATTAGACAAAAAAATATAGTTATTAAGATTTCATTAATTTTTCGAGGTAAGAAAGATGTTCTTTAAAAGCCGCTCGCCCTAAAGCTGTTACTTGATAGGATGTTTTCGGTTTTTTGCCAACAAATTCTTTTTTAACTTCAATATATTCTGATTTTTCAAGCGCTGATGCATGACTTGCTAAATTACCATCGGTGATATTCAAAAGGGTTTTCATCTCGGTAAAATCTACCCAGTCGTTCACCATCAGAACGGACATAATACCCAGTCTGACACGGCTTTCAAAATCTTTATTTAGTTTATCAATAATTCCCATTGGGTTATTTGTATTTTTTGAACGCCACTAATCCGTATATAATATGCAGAATTCCGAATCCGATGATCCAAAATATCAAACCATATCCTATATAAAAAAGCGAAATACCTCCTAAAATAAGCTCTAAATAGCCTAAATATTTAATATCTGAAAAAGTATATTTTTCTGCATTTACAACTGCAAGTCCGTAAAAAATCAATGTTGATGGCGCTACTAAACCAAAGTTTCCATGATAGATTAATGCCAAACAAAATATCCCTCCTGAAACAAGAGGTATAGCCAAATTAAACAACATATTTTTTGTTGCCGATGTCCAAATCGGCAAATCGTATTTTTTGCTTTTTCTGATCGTGAAAAAGGCTCCAAATACAATAGCGCATACTAAAATTACAATTCCAGTGAAAAACAAATGGGAAACCAAATTACCTGTCAACAAAATATGCTCATCAGTTAAATAGTCGATTCCATTTATTTTAAATAATTGGTACACATACAATCCGCCAATCAAAGCCGAAAGCCCCGCAAAGACTCCCGAAAGTCCGCTTAATGATATAAATCGTGAAGAACGCTCCATCATGGAACGAATATGTGCTAAATCTTCTTGGTGTTTCTGATTCATAATAAAAGTACTTTGCGTTACAAAGTTATTATTTATTTTGAATTGACAAATAAAAAATTGACTTTATTTTATTCAAGGCGTAATATAATTTATTTTGCATCAAGATAAATTATATAATCCCTACGGGATATTTTCTAACGGGGATTTTTTTTTCTACCGATATTTAATTCCTAACGGAATATATTGCTGGCATGAATATTATTCTACCGATATTTAATCCTAACGGATATATTATCGGCATGAGTATTATTCTACCGATATTTAATTACTTACGGAATATATCATCGATATGCTCTTCAAAATCTCGGAGAGATTAAATATCGGTAGCCATATATTTACGATAGTTTTTAGTCCCATAGGGACTTCACCTTTAATCTCATAATTGCAAAACAAATGTTGAAAATGTAACTGGAAGTAATTACTAGCGCGTGAGGGATAGGAGCTGGCTACCGAAGTAGCGTGGATAGCCCGACCGTGTTTTGCGAATGGCGCGCATATATAGGGGGAAAAACCAAAAGTATATAAACTCATAACAAAAAAAAGGTCGACAATCCCAATAAAATAAGGTGTTTTACAGAAAAAAGGTCTAGGCTAAAACCTAAACGAAAAGTATATTAGGTATGATTTCAATACCATTGTCTATATCATTTTAAACGCTTTAAACACTAAAACTTCCTTTTGTGTATTATATAGTCCAAAAAAACAACTATTAGGATTTAAATATACGTTAAATTAGGCAATCACATGATAATACAACATTAAAACAACTTCTAAATAAAGCCGTTTAAAGGGTGTTTAAAAACCTTTTAAAACCATAAAATTTTAAAAATAAGAATTACGAAAATAGTCAAATTTTACATTTTGCGGTTAGTTTTGCGGTTAGTTTTGCGGTTAGTTTTTTAGATATAAATGTATCTGTATATGTGTGGTTAGTTCGTTAAATTGAATGAAATAGATATAAATATATCTAAAAGACAGGGGGATAATTCCATATAAACGACTTTTTTGTTTTTAGTTAACTAATTGATAGTTAGCATTTTTTCACTGTATTAACCAACAAAACAAAGAGAATAACACACTAAAAAATATTTTTGCCTTTATTTTTTGTTGTTATTCAATCATTTAAAGGATAGTTAAACGATTTAATTCCTCATAAATAGTATTCTGTTTTTTTTTCTGCTCTAAAACCTGCATTTTTTTTATTAAGACCCTATATTAACGCCTATGTTAACGTCCTATATTTTAGCTACAATTTTCATTAATAGATTAAGGGATAATCATTTTTTTTAAGTAGTTATTACAAAAAAAGGTAGTATAGTCATAGGGATAAAACTTGTTTTACCGTAGTAAAAACATACATAAAGTATTGAAAAATATAGACTTATTAGATTTTCAGTGTCTTTTTTACTAATATGCTAAAGATAAACGAAACATAATTTGATTTTCTATTTTTATTGCTTGTCCCAAATGCGGTCATCTCCGTAACACTTTTAACTCTTTTTCAGTTGCTTCAAGTTTTAAATTAAGTTTAATAATTGTGTCCTGTTGAAATTCTATAGTCTTCTCATGTCTCTCTATAGTTCTTTCTAAAAGTCTAAGTAAATCAAATGCATCCGATTTTTTTTTCCCAAATTCAAGGTTATAGGGAAAGACGTCTTGAATGACACTACTTGATAAGTGCTTTTCTTCAGTAATAAGCATTTCGCCTCTTCCAAGCAATAACCAATCCGTCGAAATATTATATACCTGACAGAATCTGGAAGCGTCTTCCATTCCCAAACTCATTCTTTTATTCAGTATTTCTGAAAATTTACTTGGCGAAATTTCTAGATTTTTACTTATTTCCGACTTCTTAGGCTCAATTTTTTCAGAAATCAAGTACTGAACAGCGACAATAAACCTTTGATTTATGTCTGTTTTCATAGGTTTTATTAATTAAATTCATATTTTCTGAAATAAAAACATTGTAATTCAGAATTTCTGTAATATATTTGTACTCGAAACATGACAAGACAAATATATGCAACTTACAGAAATAGAAAAGATAAAAACAAAAATAAGTACCAAAATCCTAAAAGGCGACTATGTAACTCTCGGTAAAATTCTAGGAGTTAAAAAAGAAACTGCTATAGCGAGATATAGACGTAATAATGAAAGTACAGTAATAGTAATGCAAAAAATTGTGGAATCAAAGGAAAAAATGATTGAAAAATTAAAGTTAGAATACAACCAAAGAAGTATAAAATAAAAAAAGCTGGCTTCTCAGAAAAACCAGCTTTAAAAATCCTTGTTAAATTTTTAATTAAATCTAGAGACAAAGTTATGAAAACAGTAGTAAAAAACCAAAATGCAGTTCAAAACAGACAAGCAGTTCAAAATCAAAATGAAATTAGTAGCATCTTTGAAAACTCGCTCTCTTTTAAACGAGTAGTAGTTTCAGAATTAGAATACGACGATAATACTACAGGTCAAACGATGACATTATATAATGAAGAAACAGATTTCGAACATATTGTTCAAGGACTTAATGAAGGGTATAAAAGTCAATCTCAAATTGTTTCGGTAAAACATACTATTTGTGAAATGGCGGAAGGAAATGTAAAGCCTTTTATATGGTATCAGCGAGTTTATTTCTCGTATGAAGAAAAAATAATAGCAACTAGAGGTTCGCACTTTTATTATATAAAAGCAAAGAACAAAGAACAAGGAGCATGCGCCTGATAAAGATCAAGAACGAATTCAAATATAAAAAACAATCTTAAACCCGTGATTTATGTCATGGGTTTAAGTGTTTTAGAAAGCATTTAAACATAGTTAAATAAGGGCATTAATTAGTAAACGGCAAAATTATGACACACGATATTAATACAAAAAAGAGAATATTAAAACTATTCAATAAAGGATTTACTAAAAAGCAGATCTATTTAAAAACAGGAGTTACAGAAAAGACAATAAGAAAATGGGTTAGGAATTGGAAGAACCGTGATGCTCCAAGACATGAAATATTAAAAGAACTTTGGAGCAAATTAGAAGTGCAATCGAAACAAGAAAAACTCAATGCAGAAGAAATAAAAAGCATAACGAATGATATTTTCAAACTACAAAGACAAATAGCGGTTAGAAATGCTAAATATAATCATTTTCAATAAGCAGAATGTTTCATTAAGAAATTTTAAAAAAAACTTTTGAGACAAAACAAAGCTGTAATAACCAAACACTAAATTAAAAACAAAAAGAGGGACTTATACAAAAATAAGCACCTCTTTTTAGGCGGACTTCCTTAAATGTCCGTTGCAAATATAACTAAGAATAAATGAAAAACCTAACCAGACAAAAAATGCTCTTTGCTATATTAATCTATGCAACAAAAAAAGGGCTTCCACTTTCCGTTAAACAAAGAATTTTTATAAATCAAGAAAGAGGACAATTAATGGCAAATGAAACAGCTATTGAAAACGATGAACCTTTACCATATCCACAACGTTATGAACACGTAACCGAGATAAAAACTAATATTGATTTTATATCTGAAAAACTTCACAAAGATGTTTCATTTCATGAAGATATTTTGAATCACATTAACGAAGTATTAATCTAATTAAATAACGTTTAAACATAGTTTAAAAGCTAATTATTAAAAGTTTAAACAAAAAAAATAATGTATGGTATTCTGCTGTAAAATAACGATCGGTAATCTAATCTTTGATTCCGCTAACGAAATCGAAATAAACAAGACTTGGAAAAAATTTACACAAACCGCTATCATAAAGTTACCAAAGAACCTCTATTGCCTAAAGAACCGACAAATAACAAGAATTACAGATATAAGTGAATTGATAAAGAAAGGTGATAAGGTTAAAATCGAGCTAGGCTATAACTTAGAATTGCGAACTGAGTTTGTTGGATATGTAGCGAGAGATGTCACATTTGGAATGCCTTATGTAATTGAATGCGAAGATGAAATGTGGAGGTTAAAACAATACATAAAAGAAGTTTCCATTCCAGATGCAACTGTTAAACAAATTATACAAGAAGCCGCACCAGGATACGAGATAAATTGCATCGATGAACTTTACGGAGATTTCTCAGAAGCACAAAAGACACCTGTACAAATATTCGATGTGCTAAAAAAAAGAGCAGGGCTTTATACTTTTTTTAGAGGTAGTCGCTTGGTATGCGGAATACCTTATAGTGATGTTAATGTTTCAGAAAAAATACCAAATTATGCAGTAGGCAAATCGGTAATAAGTTCAAATATTAAATCAATAAAAACAGGCGAAGGAAGATTTAAAATATACGGGAGCAGTATCCAAAGTAATGGTGATGTATTAAGACTGGAAGTAGGCGAAGAAGGTGGTCAAATTATTAGGATAAATAGTTATCCGGACATGAATAAAGAAGACTTAAAAAAACTACTTGACCGAAAACTTGAAAATTATAAGAAAAGTTCAATTGCTTCTGGTGACTTTTTGACATTTGGCACTCCATACGTGGAACATGGTCAGGCAATAAGATATGTAGATAAAATAAGAGATATGCTTGATTTAAAAATTTTAGTAGATGAAATATCTATTAATGTTTCAGCAAGTAACGGTTATAGAAAAACAATAAGCGTAGGAAAATTAGTTCCTTGAATCATTAATAAAAAAATGAAAGAAAAATTAAAAGCATCAAACAATCAAGAATTGATTTTTGAAAAAGAAGTTTTTAACGTTATAGTTAAGAACTCGAAAGAAGAATCCACAATATTTTTTTATGGAAATATTGACTTTGTTCAACCTGATTATGAACAAATAAAAAACACTTTAATTGCTGTATTGCAAGCAAACGACAACATAATCTTTAAAATTCATAGTTACGGTGGTTCTGCCGTCGAGGGTATTATTATGTATGATCTGATTAAGTCGTTTAATAAAAAAATTACTGTTGTAATTGAGGGTATTGCATCGGATTTCGTATTACCAATTGCAATGACAGGAGAACGGATTTTAATGACTGAAAATTCATTCTTAAACTTAGAAACAATTAAGGTTCTAATGCAGGGATCTAAAGAGGTTTTTGAATCCGCAGTCAATAAACTAGAAATAGCACAAAGCAAATTATTTGACATTTTTAAAGAAAAGGTAAACACTAAGTACTATGATGATATTGAAAAATTCATAAACACATCAAGCGGTGTTTGGTTGGATGCCAAAAAATGTAAAGAGATAAGCTTATGTAATGAAATTTTGCATCCTGTAAAGAAAAGACAGTTTCAAGAAAATGAAACTGTAAGTGCATTAATACTTGACCCAGACGAGACAATTAACATTGATGTAGAAGTATCAGACTTTTTAGAACATAAAGCAAATTGGACTTTTGATAAATGGCAAAATGAAGATCCAAAAGGTTTAGAAAAGCTAGCCTTTAGATTTCCTCAAACATTCTCCAAGTTGTTTTATTCGAAGTATTCTGAAGAAAAAATGAGTATTAGCAAAGAATTAAATAATCAATTAAATATTAAAAACATGAACAATCAAAACAATGCAAATTGGACTTTTGCCGAATGGCAGGAAAAAGACCCAAAAGGACTAGAAGAATTATCTGAAACTAATCCCGCTAAATTTCAGGAAATTTTTAACAAACAATTTAAAAACACAAATGGAATTGAAAACACAGAAGATTCTCCAAAACTTCTAAACTTTCAAACAAACTGGACATTAACCGACTGGGTTAAAAATGATAACCAAGGATTGCAGAACCTTAGTAAGTCTCACCCAAATTTTGTAAAAAACCTACCGCTATAACAACTTCTAAAACTTATAATTATGTCAGAATTTAAAAAGAAAGAAATTCACTTTCATCAAGATCAATATAACAGCATTTTAAACGTTTACAACAAAAGATTGCCGTTTTATCAAGAAATTTTAAACGAATACAATAGATTAGGTATTCAAAGCACTCTACAAAAGGAAGATTTAAAAGAATTAATACAAAATACAAAAGCGTTTCTCGCTAACAAGATAATGGATGGTCAAGAAATGACTGTAGGCAGTCTTAAAATTTCAGCATCTGCATTTTTTGATATGATTGAGAAGCCTGAAAATTACATTGCTTTTATTTCTTATGTAGAAAAAAATACAAATTCAATAGAAGCAAAAGAACGTTATGTTTGGCAAGTTGATAATTACTGTATAGACGGCAACGGTAAAAATATTTTATTAAGACCAGAAGTTGTTGAAACATTAAGAGAATCATCTACTGTTTACATCAAATCCGAAAAACAGCAGGAAGCTTTTGATTTACTGACTGATATTGCTTTAAAACTGAATAGTTTAAAAGATCTTAAGCCTAATTTTACTGGTAGTGACAGCCTGAACAGTTGTCTTAATTTTAGCGGAAACTTAAATGATCCCAATAACAAAATAACAGTTAATCCAGTCTGTATTAATAATTTTTAATATTATCTGTTTTTAGAAAAAACAAAAGCCCTTAATTAAGGGCTTTTATTTTTCAATTTTTAAAGTATTTATTCTGTTTACTTAATTTAGATAACTTTTATATGGCTTTACAACTAACAAAAGAACAAAGGCTTCAACTTAGAAATGATAGAATAAGAAAAAGATTTAATCAATTAACCTCTAAAGACCATTTGCAAGTAGATTATGCTTTGGAAAAACTTGAAGATGAATTTTTACCACTAACAGCAAGTACTATATGGTTGATAGTTAGTAAGACGGGGTTTTATAAGAAAGCCAATTAATTACGCTCTGTCTTTAGTAGATACCACAATAATTTTTGCAGAACCATCAGGAGAAAATGAAAGTGTTGCGAAATCTGTTAAGAAGCGAGTAGATGCCGATTCTCCCCTTTTTATGTCATCAAAATTTATAGAATTAGTCCAGTATTGGCAAAAGAATCTTACTACTTTCTCGTAATCGCCCCAAATTTCTATTTTGCTTGATATTCCATACTTGTAACCAGATACAGGTTTTGTTGAAATTTTATAAAACAACCTAGATTCCGTAGTTTTGAAATTGGATTTGTTTTTGTAAACTCTATACAATTCATATTTACTAACTTTATTAGATTCCTCATACATCATTAAGGAAGTTTGTAAAAATGCTTGAATACTTGTGTCTGGATAAGTTGGCTCGACGTTCGTTAATAGTGTTTCATGCTCATTTCCTGCAGCTGCATAAATATCAGCTTCGCTGAAGCTTGTTTGTGCTATAATGGTATTGCAGATTAAAAAACATATAATAAAGGCTGTTCTCATAGCTAAACTTTTTAGAACTGAAAAGGTATTTCTTAATATTCTTATTAAATTGTAGTAAAAGTACAAAATTGTTTTTATAGAAAATTTACGATTACAGTATAGTTAAAAGATTTAATTATTTTGTTGCTTTAAAAGCCATTTAAGGGTGCTTAAAATTTTTTTTTGTAAAGATAAATTTGTACTTTTTTTATACTTTTCGCTTAGTTAAAAATGTATTTTTGGTTTTTCCGACTGTACATAAGCGTAAAGATTGGTGCGCCATTTGCAAAACACGGTCACGCCCAGATTATAAAACGAAAAAGCCTATTCTTAACGAACAGGCTTTAAGTAATATTTTAGGCAATTATTATTTATTTCTTGCGCTTCTCATTTTGCGAGCTAAAAGTGTATTTTTAAGCAACATTGCAATTGTCATTGGTCCTACCCCGCCTGGAACTGGCGTAATAAATGATGCTTTTTTGCTTACTCCATCAAAATCAACGTCACCTTTGATAACGTATCCTTTTGCGTTTGAAGCATCTTCTACACGCGTAATTCCAACATCGATAACAGTTACGCCTTCTTTTACCATATCTGCTTTTAAGAATTCTGGAACTCCTAAAGCTGTAATGATGATATCGGCATTTTTAGTGAATTCTGCTAAATCTTTAGTTCGGCTGTGCGTTAAAGTAACTGTAGAATCTCCCGGATTTCCTTTACGGCTCATCAAAATACTCATTGGACGCCCAACGATATGGCTTCTTCCAATAACTACTGTATGTTTTCCTGCAGTTTCGACTTTGTAACGCTCCAATAATTCCATAATTCCGAATGGTGTCGCTGGAATAAAACTTTCCATTTCAAGAGCCATTCTTCCAAAGTTAGTTGGGTGGAATCCGTCTACGTCTTTGTCAGGATCTATTGCTAATAAGATTTTTTGCTCATCGATGTGTTTTGGCAAAGGCAATTGAACGATGTATCCGTCAAGGTTATCATCTTCGTTCAATTCTTTAATTTTTGCTAAAAGCTCGTCTTCTGTAATTGTTTCTGGTAAAGAAACTAAAGTTGAATCAAAACCAATTTCCTGGCAAGATTTTACTTTACTTCCTACGTAAGTTAAACTTGCTCCGTTGTTACCCACTAAAACCGCCGCTAAATGAGGTACTTTTCCCCCTGCTGCTTTAATAGATTGAACTTCGGCTGCAATTTCGTTTTTAATGTCGTTAGATGTTTTTTTACCGTCTAGTAGTTGCATTGTTGTTGTTTTGTTTCAGGTTTTAATTTTTGTTCAAAGTTTCAGATTTCAAGTTTGCTTCGCCAATTCGGCTTTTTGCCTCGGGTCAAGTTGAAAAACGAAACTCTTATATATTTAATTAAAAAAGTTTCAAGTTTTGATTTCATAACCTGAAATCTGAAACTTGAAACTTTTATTTTTTTTATCTCGGCATTCCTCCTGGCATTCCTTTCATGCCTCCCATCATTTTCATCAGATTTTTTCCGCCTGGACCTTGCATCATCTTCATCATTTTGCTCATTTGGTCAAACTGCTTCATCAACTGATTTACTTGCTCGATTTTTGTTCCTGAACCTTTTGCGATTCTGGCTTTTCTTTTTACGTCAATAATGGCTGGTTTGCTTCTTTCTCCTGGAGTCATCGAATAAATAATCGCTTCGATATGTTTGAAAGCGTCGTCTTCGATTTCAACATCTTTCATGGCTTTTGAAGCACCTGGTATCATTCCAACCAAGTCTTTCATGTTACCCATTTTCTTCACTTGCTGAATCTGCGTTAAGAAGTCGTCAAAACCGAATTCGTTTTTAGCGATTTTCTTTTGAAGTTTTCTTGCTTCTTCTTCGTCAAATTGTTCTTGAGCTCTTTCAACAAGAGACACAACGTCTCCCATTCCTAAGATACGCTCAGCCATACGATCTGGGTAGAAAATGTCAATTGCCTCCATTTTCTCTCCAGTACCTACAAATTTGATTGGTTTGTTAACCACAGATTTGATAGAAAGCGCAGCTCCACCACGAGTATCACCATCTAATTTCGTCAAGATAACACCATCAAAATTCAAGATATCGTTGAAAGCTTTTGCTGTGTTTACAGCATCTTGTCCTGTCATAGAGTCGACAACGAACAATGTTTCTTGTGGCTGAATTGCTTTGTGTACACGCGCAATCTCGTCCATCATTTCCTGATCTACTGCCAAACGTCCTGCTGTATCGACGATTACAACATTCATTCCGTTTGCTTTGGCATGTTTGATTGCGTTTTGAGCAATCTCTACAGGATTTTTATTTTCTGGTTCTGAGTAAACCTCAACACCTATTTGGTCTCCCACAACATGCAACTGATTGATCGCCGCCGGACGGTAGATATCACACGCTACAAGAAGTGGTTTCTTGTTTTTCTTTGTTTTTAAGAAGTTTGCTAATTTTCCAGAGAAAGTCGTTTTACCAGAACCTTGCAAACCTGACATCAAAATCACTGTTGGATTTCCTGAAAGATTCACACCAGCAACGTCTCCACCCATTAATTCGGTAAGTTCGTCTTTAACCAACTTCACCAATAATTGTCCTGGTTGAAGTGTTGTTAATACATCCTGACCAATTGCTTTGTCTTTTACCCTAGCAGTAAAATCTTTAGCAATTTTAAAGTTAACATCGGCATCAAGTAACGCACGACGAACTTCTTTTAAAGTATCGGCAACGTTTACTTCTGTAATTTTACCGTGTCCTTTTAATATATGGAACGCTTTATCTAACTTATCGCTTAAATTATCAAACATATCTTTTTCTTTATTTGAAGTGCAAAGATAATCTAATTAGACATTTCAGGCAATTTTTATTTTTTAAGGTTCAAAGGGACAAAGTAGCAAAGGGACAAAGGTTTTTTACCACGAATTCCACTAATTTCTCGAATTGCTTAACTGTCATTTTTTCTCTCGCAGATTTTGCGGATTATTCGCAAAATCACAAAAACTTGAAATTTTTGTTTCACGCTCCCGATAGTTATCGGGATAAAAGGATTTAAGCAGATTCACACAGATTATTATTTAAAATCTAAAAATTAAATCTGCCAAAATCTGCAGAATCTGCGTGAAACAAAAAAAGGCGCAAGAAGAAAAACCTCTGCGCCTTTGTAACTTTGTCTCTTTGTCTCTTTATTTTAAAACTGAAAGTAAATGAACGGTTGCGAACCTGCAATTGCGGTTGCGTAAACAATCCAATAAACAAATCCTAAGATTACTGCTTTTAGCAATAAAGGAGTTTTGTCGAAAACAGATTTCATTCCGTTTGTGAATGTTTCTGGCAAGAAATGCCAAACGTAACCGAACAACATTAATCCGAAAACATTTTTATATCCAATTACAATTGTTTTCCAAAGTTCTGGCTCGAATGTTAATTGGCCGATATTATTAATTACTTGCAAAGCTGTTTCGAAATCTCTTGCTCGGAAGAAAATCCAACAGAAAACCACGAAATGAAATGTGATTATAATTGAAAAGAATCTCCAAAAGAAATTTGGCTTTTTATCTTTTTTCGAAGGAAATAATTCCATGAAAATTTTGTGAACTGCTAAAGCTAATCCATGAAGTGCACCCCAAACGATAAACTGCGCTCCTGCTCCATGCCATAATCCGCCTAGAAGCATTGTAGTAAACAAATTCAGATTGGTTACTAAAGTTTGTTTTCTTTTGCTGGAAAGCAAAAATGACAAACAAAAAAGCAATATCGAAACCGAAGCAACAATCAACGGAATTACACTCGTATTGTAACTTGTGATTCCCCAAAGCAATAACCCGAAGAAGAACAAACTCGGGAATAAATATCCTGCGAATGATCCTTCTCGATTTCCTCCCATCGAAATATACAAGAAATCTTTCAGCCAAGTTGAAAGCGAAATATGCCATCTTCTCCAGAAATCAGTAATCGAAGTTGATTTATAAGGCGTTCTAAAGTTGACTGGCAATTTAAATCCAAGCAATAATGCGATACCAATTGCCATATCTGAATATCCTGAGAAATCACAGTAAATCTGAATTGCATATCCGTAAGAAGCCATCAAGTTTTCAAACGAAGTATAACTCAGTGGCGTATCAAAAACACGGTCAACAAAGTTTACTGAAATATAATTTGAGATTACCGTTTTCTTAATCAATCCACCAATAATCAAAAACAAAGCGTTGTTTACATCTTGTTGCGTTAGATTTAGTTTTTGATAAATCTGAGGCAAGAAATCTTTTGCGCGCACGATTGGTCCGGCAACCAACTGCGGGAAAAACGAAACGAAAAACAAATATTCAATGTAGTTTTTTGTTGGCTTAATTTCTTCACGGTAAATCTCAATAATATAACTCATCGACTGAAAAGTATAAAACGAAATTCCGACAGGAAGAAAAACATCATGAAGCTGGAAATTACCATGAAACATATCATTGTATGTCACAATCATGAAGTTCATGTATTTAAAGTAACCCAATAATCCCAGATTCAGGATTACACTAATTACCAAATACACTTTCTTGACACTGTCTTTTGATGCTCTGAAAATAATCTGGCTCAAACCATAATCGACCACAGAAGAAAGCAATAAAAGCAAAAAGTAAATACCGCTTGACTTATAATAAAAGAAAAGCGAGAAGAGAATCACATAGGTTAATCTCAAATAAAATGTTTTGCGCAAAAAGGCATATACAAAATAAAAAACCAGAAATAATCCTAAGAATAAACCGGTATTAAATAAAAGTTTTTCGTCTGGATTGTAAATAAACCAGCTTTTAACCTGTTCTGTTGTAATTGCACCAAAATTCTGGATGAACCAATTATTAATGCTATCTATTGTTGTCAACTTAATTCTTTGATTTAAAATTATCGTATGCTTTCAAAACTGCCTGCGCAAACAAGTTTCCTTGTTTTTCATATCCTTTTTTAGAATAATGAACCCAATCCGGACCTATTAATCCTTGCGTTTTTAACTTTCTGATTCCGTCCATTCCTCCAAATTCGTCGTACAAATCCCAAACTGCAAAACCATCCGTTTGTGCAATTTCAATGATTTCTTTGGTGTAATCCTTTATATACGTATTTGGTCTTTTTCTAAGCAATGATGGTGGTGGCGTCATCACAATTATAGGAACATTAATATTTTGCGCTTTTATGTTGCTGATAAATTCTCTTAAATGTTTGATGTAATCTCTCGATTCCAGTTTTTCGTAACTTTCATTTGTTCCAAGTGAAAAAACCAACAAATCTGGATGCAATGCATTTAGCTGTTCAAAAAACAAAGGGTATTTATTATAATCTGAATACTTTGCTCCATTTACACCAATACTGCTGTAGATCAAACCTGGCGCATCTTTTTCTAAAACAATTCCGTTTAATTCAAATTTTGAAGCCTCGTTATTCGGAAGCAAATAAATTCGGTCTAAAGATTTTTCAGAATAATAATGGTGTGAAAATGCATCTGCTTGAATATCCAACGGAACAAATGCCGAACTTTTAATTGTTTTTGGTTTCATTTCGTTAGTCGGAATTTTCAAAGTTCTTCCGGCGCGAATATTATTTGATTTCAAGCCATTTGCTTTCTTAATCTCAATCACCGAAACATTGTATTTATCGGCAATAGTCGAAATTGCTTCTCCTTTTTTAATCTTATGCGTGATTACTTTTCGCTCTGTAGACTGAATAATATTGGTTTGAGATGAAGTGGCCAAATCAAACATATTCTGATTATGTGGCGTAATAATACGAATGGTATTAAACTTATAAGCCAAATCTTTTACTTGCAATTGAACTGCAAAACCGCCTGTTTCTCTCCAAAGTCCAATACCGCAAATTCCAATAGGATTATTTTTTACCGGATAAATATTTCGATAGCTTTCCCACGCACGATTCGAATAAAAACGTTCGTTATACGATCCGTTTGTTTTTGCCAATTGATACGGAAAAACCAACCCGCGTCCTCCATTTCCAAATTGTTGTTGCAATTTTTTTCGCACTTCATTTGTCATCAAATCGCCTTGAATATGAGAATCTCCAATATGAACAATATTGATTTTTTGATTTCCATTGTTTTCGTTTTCTTTCAATTTTTTGAAAACACTTTCTAATACTTGTGCATTATAAATTTGGCCATCAGAAATAGGTTCAATCACTACTGAATCGACTTTATGAATCATATTTTTGGGTATTGTTTGTGAATCTGTTTTTGGCGTCTTTTCGTTCGTTGAGAAAAAAAGACAACAGAAAAAAATAATCAGTTTATTCATTTACGCTATCCTTTATAACAGAAGTGGAATCTGTTCTGGTTTTTCGAGCTGCCCGTTGTTGGCTAGAAACAGCTTCACGTTTTTCACGCAATATTTTATATTCTTCGTAACCTTTATTTAATTGGGTATACAATAAATTCCCGATTGCTTTTGCACCACGCTGATTAAAATGCGTGTAATCTTTATTGGCTCTTGCCGGCGTTTCATCAACCCATTTTACCATCGATCCGTCACCGCCCATTAAGGTATACAAGTTCACAAAACCAGATTCTGTATCCAAAGCATATCTTTTTTGCGATTTCATTAAAGGCACGACAGCTGAATCGGTTTTCATTTCCAAATCATATTTGGTCGATTTATCTGCCGTAGAAACGATTAAAATTGAAACTCCAGGAAATGATTCTTTAATTTTATTCACGGTTTTCGTCATTCCTCTTTCGTACCAAGAATAATTTTTAGTTCCATAATTCAATACGTTTGTTCCGTAATGCAAAATAATCAAATCGTATTTCAAACGATTATTAAACCCCTGCATCACACTGGCATTAAACATCGAAATTGGCAATCCTGAATTTCCTCTTTGAGAGAAATTATCAACGTGAACACCGCTTCCGTTATCAAAATTGAATCCGTAAATCGGAATAGAATCTGCATTTACAAAATTTGCTTTGAAAGCTTTTACATGTCCCGAACTTACTTTTAAAGTATTAACCAAATTATTTGGAGCAAGATTTTTCTTCAATGTATCCTTTCCGATAATGAAATTCACTTTTCCACTTCTAGATGCTCTTCCATAAAATAAAGTCGGATTATCTAAAGTAGTCGAAAATTTATTGGTTCCAGCTTCGTACTGAACCCAAGTTGGATTTGCTATATCATTGGCAAAAAACACATGTCCGTTAACACCAAAAGGACTTGAAGGTTTTTTGACATTCAAATACGATTGTGTTTTCCAGTTTTTAGAATAAGTAGATTTCACCGAGCCGCGCGACGCCGCCGATTCTGAAGTAATCGGAACAAAACCAACTCCGTTTCCACCAAAACGTTCTTGATAATTCATCCTTACGTCTTGAACGATCAAATCACCATCAGTCATTGAATCTCCGTAATACGCGATTCTGACATTCGATTCTGGATGTTTTTCTAATTGGTATAATTTTTCATAAAACGAAATCAGATATTGATATCCTTTATAATTATCAAAAGTTTCAGATGGAAATTCAATTCCTTCAACATTTTCATAAACGATTTCTTCTTTTCCTTCTTCATCTTCAATTGCATCGAGACTGTCATTTGTCCCCAATGAATCTTTGGCAACAGCCTCTAAAAGCAAGCTGTCGATCAATACATTTTTTGAATTCATTTTGCTTTCAGAAAAAATCTTATCTGGCAAAATTTGCTTGAACCCAATAAAAGCAACTAATGCTAATGCAACGATGGCAAAAGACTGAAAAAAATATGATTTTGTATTCACTTGTAATTTTAAGTTTTGAGAGAGGAATTACAAAAATTAATTATGCGAAATTTCTGCTAATTCTTTTAAAAAAAATCTGTGCAAAGATAAGATTAAACCTTAATTAATAATTGTTTTTGTCAACAAAGTAAAAAAACAAAAAAGAGACCAGATGAATCTGGCCTCTTTATCAAAAAAAAATAAAAAAAACAAAGCTAATGATTAACTAACAATTAATGTTGTTACATTATATCTGAGAATGAAACTAATCTTGATGTTCTTTAGATTTTTAGTGTTTTTGCGATTATTTTAAAAGAGCATATTGGAATGATGGATGACCTCTTTCTAAATCAGCTTTTGCACCACCTGTAAATTTCAATTTGTAAACATTTCCTGCTGGATCTTTAATTACAAAGAAACGATCTGTTCTTAATACAAATTGAGAAACTGGATTTCCGTCAGCACCTGTAACACTTGTACCTCTCCAATTTGATCCAATATTTCTTTGGTCTGCAGTAAATTTAGTATTGTCAACATTTGCTAATGTAAATGCCTCATATGTAAATGCAGAAGTAAGAACTTGATATGTTTTTGCATTACCATTAACGTTATTCGTCACAAAATCAGGATAGAAATATGGAGTTGGAGTTGCGCCAGGAATAATATTTGTAAAAGTTGTAAAATTAATATCCCACTGATTTTTTTGTGGTTCAACAATCACTTCTTTTTTATCAATTAAGCTAAAAAATGTAAAATTATAAGCACTGTTTTTAGAAATTATAATTTCATTGTGAGTAGTGGATGCGATATCTGCATATTGAACCTTATAATCGTTCCCGCTTTTTAAAACTCTAATTTTTTTCCACCCTCTAGTATCTCCTCCAACTGCTCCTTCTTTTCCTAAAACTGGCACAGTAGCAGCAGGTTTGTTCCCTAAGTAAAGCAAATATACTTTATTATCGGCATCATTAGCAGAGATAGCCGCAATAGTTGTTTTTGTAATATCTCCAGTTGGATCATCAATTTGAGTTGCGATTCCTGTTCCTTGAGCAATAATCATAGTTTCATCTGCAACCTGAACTTCGTCAATATTTGTTGTAGCTAACTGTTTTGCTGCCATTTTTACAGAACTATTTAAAACTACTCTAAAATCAGAACCAGAATAAAATCCTAAATCCCAAGAATTTCTAACAGCTGTTGTCATTTTTCCACTGCTCAAATCAACATATACTTGGTTTGGCTGTAACGGTCCACCAACTTCAGGAGACAAAGCGGTACCTAAAGAAGCTGCTTCGTTGAAATTCAACTGAATTGTTTTATTTGTTGAAATTTCACCCATAGAAGTGCTTGAAATAGTAAAAACTACATTTTTTACCTCAGTTCCAGTTGCATTTTTAATTTTATTAAAAGTAAACTCAACTGAAGTTGCACCTTGTGCAAACGGAACAACAACTTTTTTTGAAGCCGCAGCTGGAGTTGTAGTATAATCTGTAGTATAAGCTACTGCAGTTTCTGTAACATCAAGAGTAATTGTCCCAGCAACTGGAGCTGCTTTAGAGAATTTTATTTGAACTGGTGTCGCGTCACTTGTCAAATTGTATGATGCTTCAGCAAATGCAACAGCAACATCTGAATGCTGGTCATCGTCACTATTACAAGCTGTAAAAGCCAGTAAAACGAAAGAAAGAATTAAAACGAAGTTCTTTTTCATGATATTTAAGGTATTTATATATTAATTAAAATTTAGGTTATACGTAAGTTTTAGAAAGTAAGAGCGTCCATATCCTAACATCATGGCTGAAACTCCTCCGCCATGTGTGCCACCAGTAGATCCGCCACCACCTTGTGTAATCTGTACATTTGTAACATTAAATAGATTTCGAGCTCCAACAGTTACTTCAAATTGATTATTAAAGAAGTTTTTTCGAACTGAAGCATCCATCCAACTGTATGGTTTTATTTCGTTTAAATAAAATTCAGCATTACCGCTTCCATTAGTTCCAGCTGCAAATTGCTGTTGCTTTCCATTATATTTATAATAAAGTGCGAATAGTGTATTCCATTTCGGAATATTGTATGAAACACTAGAATTCAACTGTAACGAATACAAGTATTTATCATCTGAGGTTATATTCAATTCGGCCAAATCAAGTTTTTGCGAAATTCCAACTAAAGCCGCTCCTGCTTTTACATTCCAGTTTTTGTAAGCGAATTGTTCCGTCGTCGAAATATTCCACATTTTATATTTGTTAATATTTATGTATTTATACTTTGATGGCGTAATTTGAGTCAATACCATATCAATTCGATCATCAACATCTAAAAATGTCACAGCAACATTATTGGCAATTTGTGCTCCTGACTTAAAATTGCAAAGTCTTTTAAAACTCACTTCATATGATGTACTGTTCTCTGGAACCAGATTAGGATTTCCTTGAACGTTGTGGTTAGAATCAACGAAATAAGTGTAGAGTTCGTCAAAATTTGGTGTACGGTATGATTTTCCAAGTGATGCTCTAGCTTCTAATCCTTTTTTGAAAAGATAACGCAATCCTAAAGAACTTGCATATTGATCTTTAAAAGCAGTTTGGATAGAATAACGAAGTCCAGGGCGAATAGACAATTTATCTGATAAGCTAATTTCGGCAACCGTAAAAATGTCATAATTCTCTAATCTTTTTCTGATATTAACAGATTGAAGAGAAGGGTCTAAGAAAGTTCCCGCAGTGCCACTGTAAAATCCATTTTCATTTGTAATTTCATATCCCAATTGAAAATCGACCTTTTTATTATTAAAAAAATTACTTAAAGTTCCTGTAGAATAAAGGACTTCCTTAGATTGATAAGTAAATCGGTTATTATTTGATTCTTCGCCAGTTTCCAACTGATAATCAAACAATTCTGCGTCACGCTCTTGTTTTTGATGTGATAAAGAGACATTATAATTTAACTTAGAAAAAAGCTTTCCGTTTGCGTTTAAATGGTGGTAAAAACGATTTGTCAGGTAGCGCTTGTCTCTCGCAAAATAAGTTTCTGGAAAAGGATAATTATCTTGAGGAACTAAAATTGGACTATAATAATCTACAGTTTCGCCGTAGTAATCAAACTTATAAAAAATCTTGAAATTTGTTTTTTGATATCCTAGCATGGCATTTCCGACCCATTGTTCTTTTGGCAACCAGCTATATCCTCTTAAACCATCATTAACAGAATAATCCTTCCCTTGTTTATCATCATAGAAACCTTCAAAATTATTATGATTTCCCCCTACATTAACAAACCAGTTGTCATTAAAATTATGTCCAACTTTTGCCGATTGAATATGTCTTCCTTTATCTGTAAGTGAATATTCATTGCCCACTGTTTCTTCTTGAACCGTTGCACTGATATCCCATTTATTAGGCCCGCCTTTTTTCGTAATAATATTCAAAATACCGCTGACAGCATTTGCTCCGTGAGTTACACCCATTGAGCCTTCAATGATCTCGATGCGTTCTACATCATCTAGATTCACTTGCGTCAAATCAACATTAGTTCCCATTCCTGTATCGCTTACTAAGGGTATATTATCTACTAAAATTTTGAAATATTGTGAATCCAAACCAAACATTGAAACCGTCGAACGACCATCGCTTCCACTATTTTGAACTGTAATATTCAAATACTGATTTAAAACATCTGAAAGATTGTTTGCCGCTAATTGCTTAATATCTTCTTTAGAAATAACACGCACATTAAAAACAGATTTCTTAATTGATTGCGGCTCCAACTGTCCCGTTACAACAACCTCAGAAAGTTTTTCCTTAGAGGCAATACTATCTTTCTGCTGAGCAAAAGAATATGTACAAAAAAGAAATCCAGCAAAAAGGGTAATTTTAATTTTCATTATTTTTATTCAGTCTTAATAATGGCGCAAATATATAAACTATTTTTATTTGTTCTAAATAAATTATATATATTTGCAAAAAATTTTAAAACAAAACAATAAGTTATGATTACAAAAAGCCTCTATTTATCGGCCGTAATGGCTTTGACTTGTGGTCTTGGTTTCGCTCAGGACAAAAAACAACAAGACATTAAATCAATTAAATCGATGTGTGGTTGTTATGAAGTAAAATTCAATTTCACAGAAACTTTTTCGTACCCAAAAGACTCTCTTACTTATAAGCCTTCTGAAACAAAACACGAATCTGCTTTAGAATGGGTTGAATTGTTAGAAGATACTCCAAACAAAATTGTAATGCAGCATTTATTGATTGTGAGCGATGACATGATCATCAAACACTGGAGACAAGACTGGCTTTTTGAAAACACAGACTTATATTCATTTGACAAAGGGACTTCTTGGAAATATAAAAAACTAGATAAAAAAGCCGTTAAGGGACAATGGACTCAAAAAGTATATCAAGTAGATGATAGTCCAAGATATGAAGGTTCATCAACTTGGGTACATGTTGACGGACAGGATTATTGGGCAAACGTTGCTGACGCACCACTTCCTAGAAGAGAGCAAACAAAACGTAACGATTATAATGTTTTAAAAAGAAGAAATATCCACGAAATCACTTCTACAGGATGGAATCATGAGCAAGATAACGACAAATTAGTTCGTGACGACGCTGGAAAAGATGTTCTTTTAGCTCAAGAAAAAGGATTTGATGTTTATACTAAAGTTCCAGATTCTAAATGTGCTGCTGCTCAAAAATGGTGGGCAACAAACAAGATTCTTTGGAAAAATGTTCGTGACAAATGGCAAACTCTTTTTGATAGACATGTAGATTTAAATTTAGAAGCTAAAGTTGACCGCAAAGCGTTGTATTCTCTTTTATTTGATTTAAAACCAGATGCTACAAAAGCAGAATCAGATGCTATTATCGACAAGTTCGTTAAAAAATAAAAATTGTTTAGTTAGTAGGAAAAAAGCCGGAAGTATTAAGACTTCCGGCTTTTTTTATAAATACTTTTTATTAAAAAGGGTTACTAATTCAGCTATTTAAAAGTGACTATTATGAAATATATTCGAATAACTAATCTTTTTAACAAGTCGGAAAATTATTACATTAAATTCAAACAACCTATTTAAAATACCTGTTTAACTCAAAATAAGTCCTATTGTAACACTATTTGAACTTTTAGCGGAAAACCTATTTTTAAAACAATAAAAAAAGCCGGTAGTCACAAAACTTCCGGCTAAAATTTATATAAATTTCAGTTTTTACATTCGCTCTGGAACTTCAATTCCTAATAATTGGAATGCAGATTTTATAACTTCAGCCACTTTTTGAGAAAGCTGTACTCTGAAAATCTTTTTTGTCAAATCAACTTCACCTAAAATGTGAACAGATTGGTAGAACGAATTATATTCTTTTACTAAATCATACGTATAATTTGCAATCAAAGCTGGACTATGATTTTGCGCCGCATTTTGAATTACTTCTGGAAAAAGTTCGATTTGTTTTACCAATTCTTTTTCTTTTTCATGCAATTCTTCGATTTCAATTTTAGCCGCAAAATCAAAATCGGCTTTACGGATTATTGATTGAATTCTCGCATACGTATATTGAATAAACGGACCTGTATTTCCAGCAAAATCAACAGATTCTTCTGGATTAAACAAAATACGTTTTTTCGGGTCAACTTTTAAAATGTAATATTTCAAAGCACCAAGACCAATTGTTTTGTACAATTTCGCTTTTTCATCAGCAGAATAACTGTCTAATTTTCCTAAATCTTCAGAAATTTGTTTTGCAGTGTCCGTCATATCCTGCATCAAATCGTCAGCATCTACAACAGTTCCTTCACGGCTTTTCATTTTTCCAGACGGCAAATCCACCATTCCGTATGACAAGTGATATAGACTTGAAGCCCAGTCAAAACCTAATTTTTTTAAGATTAAGAACAACACTTTAAAGTGATAATCTTGCTCGTTTCCAACTGTATAAACCATTCCTCCAACATCCGGCATATCTTTTACACGCTGAATTGCAGTTCCAATATCTTGCGTCATGTAAACCGCAGTTCCGTCAGAACGCAAAACAATTTTACGGTCAAGACCTTCATCCGTCAAATCAATCCAAACAGAACCATCTGGATCTTTTTCGAAAACGCCTTTATCTAAACCTACTTGCACAACATCTTTACCTAATAAATAAGTATTGCTTTCGTAGTAATATCTATCAAAATCAACTCCAAGATTTGTGTAAGTTGTAGCGAAACCATCATAAACCCATTGGTTCATTTTTTTCCAAAGCGCAATTACTTTTTCATCGCCCGCTTCCCATTTCTTAAGCATATCTTGTGCTTCAATAATAATTGGAGCAAGCTTTTTAGCTTCATCTTCTGTTTTTCCGGTCTCTATTATTTGGTTGATTTCAGTTTTGTATGCTTTATCAAACTCCACATAGTATTTCCCAACTAATTTATCGCCTTTCAAACCAGAACTTGCAGGAGTTTCTCCGTTTCCGAATTTTTCCCAAGCCAACATCGATTTGCAAATATGAATTCCACGATCGTTGATGATTTGTGTTTTGTACACTTTTTTACCTGAAGCTTTTAAAATTTCGGCAACAGAATATCCTAACAAATTGTTACGAACGTGTCCTAAGTGCAAAGGCTTATTTGTATTTGGAGAAGAATATTCCACCATAACCGCTTTTTCAGCTGGGTTTGGAGCAACAAATCCAAATTGTTTCTGATCTTTTATTCCGTTAAAGAAATCCACATAGTAACTATCTGAAATTACAATATTCAAAAACCCCGACACGACATTAAAGCGTGCCACTTCAGAAACATTTTCAACCAAGTAGTTTCCAATTTTGTTTCCTAATTCGGCAGGATTGCTTTTGATGACTTTCAGAAGTGGAAAAATCACCATAGTAATATCGCCCTCAAACTCCTTTCTGGTAGTCTGAAACTCGATTTTATCTACTGAAACATCAAATAATGCTTGTATTGCTTTTTGTATAGAAGGTGTAAGAATTTGTGATAATGACATGTAAACTTATTTTAAAGTGAGCAAAGATACTGCTTATTCATCAATTACAGAAAATGAAAAACATATAAAATCGAACAAAACGTTTAGAATTTCTTAAAAATCACATGTTCTGGAATGTTAAAATTATCAAAAAATTAAAACGCTAATCTCCTACAAAACAACTGGTCACGATTTAAATTAAAAAATAATTCACTTTTTTTTGTAACATAACTAACATAAAAGAGTCTTAATAGTGACTTTGAAATTATTTAAAGCCAAAAAAAAATCTAACAAAAACAAAAAAAAACAATCATCATCAATCAAATCAAATAATCATTATTTATTATGAAATTAAAAATTTTTCTGTTCGCATTATTCAGTTTAGTCGCAACAGCTCAGGCCCAGAATTCCGGGACGGTCACCGGAAAAATTATCGAGAAATCGAATAGCGCACCTATTTCGTACGCAACGGTTTCTATTAAAGAAAACGGAAAAGTAGTTTCTGGTGTCAACACAGATGACAATGGAGATTTTACAATCAAAAATTTAGCATTAAAAAGCTACACTATCGAAATTCAATATATTGGTTTCAAAAAATATGTAGGTTCTGTAGTTTTAGGTGAAAACCGAAAAACAGCTACAGTAAATGTTTCTCTTGAAGAAGAAGCAACGCAATTAAAAGGTGTAAATATTGTTGCTGAACGTTCGACAATTGAACAAAAAATTGACCGAAAAGTAATCACTGTAGGAAAAGATTTGACAACAGCTGGAGCATCTGCATCTGACATTATGAGCAATATTCCATCTGTAAACGTGGATCAAGACGGAAAACTTTCGCTTCGCGGAAATGACAATGTACGTGTATTAATTGACGGACGCCCATCTAACATTGACCCTGCTCAATTATTGAAACAAATCCCATCGACTTCTATCAAAAAAGTGGAGTTGATCACAAATCCAAGTGCAAAATACAATCCAGAAGGAATGTCTGGAATTATCAATATTATATTGCATAAAAGTGCTAACACTGGTTTCAACGGAAGCTACAGTGGCGGTATTACTTTTGGAGAAACTGCAAAATACAACCAATCACTTGACTTAAACTACAAAACAGGAAAAGTAAATTTCTTTGGAAACGGAGGACAAAACTTTGGTACGTATTACAACAAAGGAAGAATCCAAAGATTGGATCAAGATGTTGAGCAAAATTTGAAAATTTCTAACGAAAATGACAACTACTTATATAAGTTAGGAATGGATTATTTGATCAATGACAAAAATACTTTGTCATTCTATACAAATCAAAACAAATCAACTGGAAATGGAAATGTAATTACTGACATTGATTACAACAATGGTGATCCAAGTATTTTAAACATCTACCAAAATTCACTTTACAAAGGGCCAACAAAAACTGGAACTTACAATTTAGCTTACAAACACATTTTCAATAAAGAAGGACATACTTTAGATTTTGAAGGTAACTACAGCGATACTAAAGCAGAACAAAATGCAAGCTTTGATACTAAAACAACTAGACCTGACAACACTTCAAATAGCGTAGTTTACAGCGATCAAATTGGCGATCAAAGAAAATTGAGCACAATAAACGTTGATTATGTAAATCCGTTAAACGACAAAACTACACTTGAAGCTGGTGCTGAAGCTAGAATTACAAGAACAAACAACGATTACAGTACAGGTAATCCTCTTGTTCCTGTTGATGAAAGAGTTTCAAATTATACTTATGATACTGATATCTACTCAGCTTACGTCACATTTGGTCAGAAATTCAAAAAATTCAGTTACCAATTAGGAACTCGTTTCGAGAGCTATAAAGTTCAAGCGAATTTAAATCACGGTCAAGATAAATTCAATGATGATTATATTACTTTATATCCATCTGCTTATTTGACCTATAATTTAAATGAGAAAAATGTTCTTCAATTGAGCTACAGCCGTCGTGTTGACCGTCCAAGTATAGAACAAACTAAGCCAATTCGTGAGTTCTCAACTCCTTTAGTGACTTCATACGGAAATCCTGAATTGAGACCGCAGTTTACAAATTCTGTTGAAGTAAATTACACTAAAACTCTGGATAAAGGAAGCGTAACAGCTGGTGTCTTTGTTAGAAGCATCAACGACCAAATCAGCAGAACTTTGAGCCCAGATCCAAATGATCCGTCTGGATACAAACAAATTTTGAGCTACACAAACTACGATCACAATAGTGCATATGGTTTTGATGTTTCGTTGAATTACAAACTTACAAAATGGTGGGATATCCAGCCATCTATTGATTTCTCAAGCATTAAACAACAAGGTGTTGTATTTGAATTTGATCCTACAACAAGCACAAGTGTACCTCACGAGCGCGCAGTAACGACTACGGCATTTAATGCTCGTATGAATTCAAACTTTAAACCAACAAAACGTTTAAGTTTCTTATTATTCGGTTTTTACAGAGGTCCAGTTGAAGATGTTCAGCAAAACAGACATGAAATGTACAAAATGGATATTGGTACACGCTATACATTGTTAGACAACAAAATGAATATTAGCGTACGTTTCAACGACGTTTTCAAAACAATGAAATATGCTTTCGACGGAATTTATCCTTATCCACAAACAGGTCAGTTTTCTTGGGAAAGCAGAACCGTTTATTTAGGTTTGACATACAACTTTGGAGGAGGAAAAATCAAAAATTTACAGCGTAAACAAAGAGAAGATAACACTAATAAAGGTGGTGGCGGAATGTTTTAATCCCACTTTGATTAGTAGATTTTAATAGTTCTTGTAGAAAAGAAAAGCCTGGAGTATGCCAACTCCAGGCTTTTTTATTTTAGACGATTATAAAAAATTTCTCAATTCCTTAATTTCTTCCGGATTTGCAATTTCAGAATTATTAGTTATTGCAGAGGAATGATAAAAAGTTGGAGTTAGTTTATCTTGCAGTAACTTAATATTAGAAGATCGTAAACCGCCGCCCGGCATGATTTCTATTCGGTCTTTGGCTAATTTCTGAATATGCTCCAAATCAAAAATTCCTTCTTCAACGTTGATACCACGTCCGGATGTTAGAATGGTTTTGAAACCACATTCGATTACATCTTCAAGACCTTTTTCGATTGAATCTACAATATCAAAAGCGCGATGAAAAGTACAAGAAAGTGGATGTGCTAAATGAACCAATTCTTTGTTTTGCTTTTTATTTACTTTTCCATTTTCTTTTAAAATTCCGAAAACAAAACCATCAACTCCCAGTTTTTTATACTGTTTGATATCTTGTTTCATTTCGGTCAATTCTTCATCGGTGTAAACAAAATTACCGCCGCGAGGCCTTATAATGACATGCATTTTTATTTTTACGCTTTCGCGGACTTTCACTACTAAAATTGAATTTGGCGTTGTGCCACCAAGTTTCATGTTTTCGCATAATTCAATTCTGTCCGCACCGCTTTCTTGAGCAATCAATGCCGATTCATAATTGAAACACGCTATTTCGAGCTGATTTTTTTTCATTTTATTATTTTTTTGTCATTCCTAATGAAATCACAAGATTTGGGATATCAAAAATAAAAAAACCTGCTCCAAAAATGAAGCAGGTTTCAAAAAATATAATGTAAGATGATTATTTTACCATTTAATAATAGCACTTGCCCAAGTGAATCCACTTCCGAAAGCGGCTAAAACCACTGTATCTCCAGATTTGATTTTTCCTTGTTCCCAAGCTTCTGTCAAAGCGATTGGAATAGATGCAGCTGTTGTATTACCATATTTCTGAATATTGTTATGCACTTGATCATCAGATAATTTGAATTTATTCTGAATGAACTGTGAAATTCTCAAATTCGCTTGATGCGGAATCAACATATCAATATCTGAAACTTGCAAACCGTTTGCTTCTAAACCTTCATTGATTACTTCAGCAAAACGAACAACAGCATTTTTAAATACAAATTGTCCATTCATATATGGGTAATAACTTTCATCGTTTGGATCGTTATCCGCAATAATATCAGTTACCCAGCGCGCCCCCATTCCTGGTGCTTGCAAAGCTAATTCCTCAGCATGCTGTCCTTCTGAATGTAAATGCGTTGATAAAATTCCTTTTGTCAAATCTTCTTCACGGCTTAAAACAGCTGCTCCCGCTCCATCTCCAAAAATTACCGAAACACCACGTCCACGTGTTGTCATATCTAATCCAGTAGAGTGAACTTCAGAACCGATAACCAAAATATTTTTATACATTCCGGTTTTAATATATTGATCCGCTACAGAAATTGCATACACAAAACCTGAACATTGGTTTCTAACATCTAAAGCTCCAACAGTTCTCAATCCCAAATCTCTCTGAACCAAAACTCCTGGTCCTGGAAAATAGTAATCTGGACTTAACGTAGCAAAAACTACAAAATCAATATCTTCTTTGGCTACGCCAGAACGTTCTATTGCAATTTTAGCTGCTTTTACTCCCATTGAAGTTGTGGTGTCTTCTCCACGAATGATATGTCTGCGCTCCTGAATTCCGGTTCTTTCCTGAATCCATTCGTCATTCGTATCCATAATTTTAGACAAATCATCGTTGGTCACAACATTGGAAGGAACATAATATCCTAAGCCCGCTATTTTTGAATGATACATATTCTTTTATTGTTTGTTAAAAATTGGATTGCAAATTTACGTATAGTTTAAAACATAAGCATCCAAATTACTATTTTTTTCGTTATTAGCAATTTAATATATTTTAATTCTAAAGTTAGTTGAAACTATTTCTTTTGAAAAAAATCAGCTTTTTGCTAAAAATGATGAAAAGTATCTAAATTATGCTTTAAAATGTAACAAGATTAAAGTACTTTAGTCAAACTTTATGAATACCATTTTTTAAACCCCTAAAATTCAAATTATGAAATTAAAGGTTACACTACTCTTATTTCTAAACATTGGTTTTATTGCTTTTGCCCAAGAAAACTTAACGTATCAAAAACCATCAAAATCTATTTTAGATTTGGCTGATTATGAGCGTGCTCCTACCGTATCAATGGATACCAAAAAAGAATACATGCTATTAATGTATAGAAACACCTATAAAACATTAGATGACTTAAATCAAGAAGAACTTCGTTTGGGCGGATTAAGAATCAATCCAATTACAAATATATCAAGTACGGTAACGTATTTAAACAACTTAAAAATTCGCAAAATAAACAGTACTGCCGAAGTACAAGTAACAGGTTTGCCTACAAATCCAAAAATCAGCAATATTCTTTGGTCTCCAAATGACAAAAAAATATTGTTTTCGCACACTGCTGCAACTGGAGTTGAACTTTGGGTTTTAGATGTTGCAACTGCCAATGCTACAAAACTTACTGAAGCTACTGTAAATGCAAATCTTGGAAATCCGTTTAGCTGGTTTTTAGACAATGAGACTATTTTAGTGAAAATGCTTCCAAAAAACAGACAACCGTTATTGGATGCTAAAAAAGATTTGCCAACTGGACCAATCATCTCAAATACTTCTGGAGAAAAATCTCAAAACAGAACGTATCCTGATATGCTGAAAAACAAAAATGACGAAATTAATTTTGAGAACATTGTAACTTCTGAATTATACAAAGTAAAACTTAATGGCGATGCTGTTTTATTTAAAGATGCTGCGATGTATTTTGGAGAAAGAATTTCGCCAGATGGAAACTACATCATGTTGACTACAATTCAAAAACCTTTTTCATATGTAGTTCCTTTGTACAGATTCCCATCAAGAACAATTGTTTATGATGCAAGAGGAAAAGAAATCAAAACAGTAAACGAAGTGCCGTTAAGCGAAATAATGCCTAAAGGTTTTATGGCTGTTCGAAAAGGAAAACGTGAAATGGCATGGAGAAATGACAAACCTGCAACATTATCTTATGTAACAGCATTAGATGAAGGAGATCCTGCAAATAAAGTAGAATTTAGAGATGAAATCTTCCTTTGGGAAGCACCATTTACAAGCAATCCGACTTCATTAGCAAAAACGCCACAACGTTTGAGTGATATTATTTGGGGGAACGACAACGTTGCTGTGATCTCTGATGAATGGTATGATACAAGAAATACAAAAACGTATTTAATCAATCCGTCAAATCCAAGTGAGCAGCCAAAATTAATCACAGACAGAAATTCGCAAGATGTTTATTCTGATCCGGGAGCTTTTGAGACTAAGAAAAACGAATACAACAAATATGTTTTAGCTATTGAAAAAGACAATGCTTTCCTAATAGGACAAGGATTTACTAAAGATGGACAGTTTCCTTTTATTGATGAATTCAATCTAAAAACATTAAAATCAAAACGTCTTTATACTTCTACATATAAAGACAAAAAAGAAGATTTATTAGAAATCGAAGATTTTAAATCAGGTAAAATTCTAGTTCAGATTCAGTCGAAAAGCGAATATCCGAACTATTATTTCAGAAACATAAAAAAACAGAACAGCCTGACTCCTATCACAGCTTTTAAAAACCCTTTTGAAAGCATTAAAAATGTGAGTAAAGAAGTAATCAAATACAAACGTAAAGATGGGATTGAACTTTCTGGAACTTTATATTTGCCTGTTGGTTACGACAAGGTTAAAAAAGAAAAACTGCCTTTATTAATTTGGGCTTATCCTGCAGAATACAAAGACAAAAACAGTGCAGGACAATCAACTCAAAATTCAAATGAATTTACTACTCCTTACTATGGATCGTTTGTGTATTGGGTAACTAAAGGTTATGTTGTTCTGGACGACGCTTCGTTTCCAATTATTGGAGAAGGCACGACAGAACCAAATGACAATTTCATTTCGCAACTAGTCGACAATGCAGAAGCTGCAATTAATGCTGTAGATGCTTTAGGATACATCAATCGTAAAAAAGTAGCTGTTGGAGGACATTCATATGGAGCATTTATGACTGCAAACTTGTTGACACATTCTAATCTTTTTGCGTGTGGAATTGCAAGAAGCGGTGCTTATAACAGAACTTTGACTCCATTTGGATTCCAAACAGAGCAACGTAATTATTGGGAAGTTCCAGATGTTTACAACAAAATGTCGCCATTTATGAATGCTGACAAAATGAAAACACCAATTTTATTAGTTCATGGCGAAGCCGATAATAATCCTGGAACTTTCACTTTGCAGACAGAACGTTATTTCCAAGCTTTAAAAGGCTTAGGCGCCAATGCGAGAATGGTAATTTTGCCTAAAGAAGCACACAGCTATGTTGCCAAAGAAAACATTTTGCACTTGCTTTGGGAACAAGATCAGTTTTTAGAAAAATATTTGAAAAACTAATCACAATCTTAATTACTTTATAAAACAAACCCGACAGGTTTTTGGAACCTGTCGGGTTTGTTTTTTCAAAATTATAGGCTATCTAATTATCTAATTACAGATAATTCAATCCTAAGAAAATTTCCTGTTCAAGCGGCAAATCAATTTCACTTTCGAAAAAAATTAATTGTCTTTTAAAAACCGTTTCAATCAAGTAATGATTCCCTCTAAAATATGTCCTTCTGATTTTCACCGGAAGTTTTGATTCAGAAACCATTTTAAATTGGTGTGGATATACTAATGTTTTATGATTTTCATCTTCATAATCCAATAATAAATGTGTTGCAACTTCATTCACTTCCCCAAATAAAGAGGCTACATATTTAGTTTGAGGGTCTTCGTAAATTTTTGCTGGATCACCTTTTGTAATTATTTCACCATTTCGCATTACAATTGCTTCATCTGCAAATGAAAGTGCGTCTGTACTATCGTGTGTAGCAATGATGCAGGTAATGCCTTTTTGTTTCAAATATCGAAACAAATTTCGGCGCAAAGCATTTTTTCTAAAAGCATCGATTTGGCTGAAAGGTTCATCTAACAAGATTACTTCTGGTTCTAAAGCCAAAACTCTTACCAATGCTACTCTCTGCTGCTGACCACCACTCAAAAATTTCGTTTTCACATTAGCAAACTGCTCCATCTCAACCATTTCCAACAATTCTTGAACGCGCAGTTTTTTCATATTTGCAAAACCATTCGACAAGAATTTCCCAACATTCTCAGCAACAGTTTCATATGGAGACAAATCAAAATCCTGAGCCAAATATTTCATATACGGCATTCCGGGAATCAAATTGAACTTTGGTCCCAAAACTGGTTTTTCATCATAAAAAATCTTGCCTTCATCTAAATCATATAAACCATAGATAAGTTTAAGCAAGGTACTTTTCCCGCAACCGCTTTCACCTATAATAGCGATATTTTCACCTTTATTTACAGTAAAAGAAACGTTGTTTATAACGGGTTTATCAGTATACGAAAAAGAAATATTTTGAATATCGAGCATGAGTTGAATTTGAGAGGTCAAATTTACGATGTTTAATTTCTAAAGTCAAAAAAAAGCTGCTTCAATTATGAAACAGCTTTTTTTACATTTTATTTTATCTGAAATTATTTTCCAGCTTCGGCTTTTGCATCATTTACCATTTTGTCATTTGCAGTAATAGCAAACTCCACACGACGGTTTTGGCTTCTTCCTTCTGGCGTATCATTTGTTGCAATTGGATCAGCAATTCCTAAACCTGAAGTTTTGAAACGGCTAGCTTTTAATCCTTTTGAAACTAAATAAGCTTGAACAGAAGCTGCTCTTTGCCCTGATAATGTCAAGTTATAGTCTGGTTTTCCTGTATTATCAGTATAACCAAAAATTTCAATATTAGTATCTCCGTATTCAGTAAATACAGGAATTAATTTATCCAGATTTGCTTTTGCTTGAGTAGTCAAAGTTGATTTATTAGTATCAAAACGAACAGCATTTTCGTTCAAAGTCAAGTGAATCCCTTCACCAACTCTTTCAACATCTGCACCAGGAAGTGCCTGATCGATTTCACGTGCTTGTTTATCCATTTTGTTTCCAATAAGAGCTCCAGTTCCTCCACCTACAGCAGCTCCAATTGCAGCTCCCAAGGCAGCGTTACCACCGTGACCTAAATTGTTTCCTAAAATACCACCAATTACACCACCCGCAACTGCTCCAATTCCGGCTCCTTTTTGTGTATTATTTGCATTTTGTACAGATTCACAGCTAGTAAAAAAACTAGCCACAACCATTAAACAGCTTAAACTTAAAACAGTTATCTTTTTCATTTTCTATATCTTTAAATATTAATTAGCTCTTTGAAATTGGTATACCACATCTTTAGTCTGACCACCAACATTAATGTTATCGATTAACTGAAAAGAACTTTCAGTCACTCCAGCAACTTTAAGTAAATAACCATCTCTTACTTTCTTAGCCTTTTCACCAGCATCAAGAATTTTAAGAATAAACATTCCTTGGTTGTTGATACTCCAAACAATTGGCGAATTAAATGCTGTGCAACTTGGAGAAGTCAAAGCCATCTTTCCTTTATTATTGTTAGAAACAAAGCTCCAAGTACTGCCTACAAAACATTTTGAGTCGGCAAGATCAAATGAGTTTACTTTAATATAGTCAGAACCTGGATAAGATACATTAGTTAGTACCCAATTTCCTTTAAGCGCTACTTGAGTTGATTTGTCAAGTTTAGTTGAAAGTGTCGGTGATTGCGCTTCAGTTGAAGCAGTTGTAGACGAAGCTGATTTACACGCAAAAAACATCGTGGCGATCATGCAAATGAAAATTATTTTCTTCATTTTGTACATTTTTTAAGTTAATACTTACACGTTTAACAATTATTATACCACAAATATACGATTCGTTAAGATAAATTCTCTTCCAAAATCTATTTATTTTCTTTCAAAATTAACACTTCCGACATTTTGTCACCCAAAAAACAATTGGTATTCTATTTGAATAAATGAAAATCATCACATTAAACTCAAAAATTAAAAAAATATGACAACAGGTAAAATTAATGTTTCGGTAGAAAACATCTTTCCCTTAATCAAAAAGTTCTTGTACAGCGACCACGAAATCTTTTTACGTGAGCTGGTTTCAAACGGAACGGACGCTACTTTAAAGTTAAAACACCTTATCAGCATTGGCGAAGCTAAAGTTGAATATGGAAATCCGATTATCGAAATCAAAGTTGATAAAGAAGGAAAAAAAATTCATATTATCGACCAAGGTTTAGGAATGACTGCTGATGAAGTAGAAAAATACATCAATCAAGTTGCTTTTTCTGGAGCTGAGGAATTCTTAGACAAATACAAAGATTCTGCTAAAGACTCTGGAATCATTGGTCACTTTGGCCTTGGTTTCTACTCTGCTTTTATGGTTGCAGAAAAAGTAGAAATCATTACAAAATCATACAAAGATGAGCCTGCAGCCCACTGGACATGTGACGGAAGCCCTGAATTTACTTTAGAGCCTGCTGACAAAACTTCACGCGGAACAGAAATCATTCTTCATATCGCTGAAGATTCTTTAGAATTTTTAGAAGATTCTAAAATCAGTGGTTTATTAAGCAAATACAATAAGTTCATGCCTATTCCAATTAAATTTGGAACAAGAACTGAAACGCTTCCAAAACCAGAAGATGCTCCAGAAGACTACGTTAATGAAACTGTTGAAATCGACAACATCATCAACAACCCAAGCCCAGCATGGACAAAACAACCTTCTGAATTATCTGATGAAGATTACAAAAACTTCTACAGAGAATTGTATCCAATGCAGTTCGAGGAGCCTTTATTCAACATTCATTTAAATGTAGATTATCCTTTCAACTTGACTGGTATTTTGTATTTCCCAAAATTGGGTACAGACATGCAAATCCAAAAAGACAAAATTCAGTTGTACCAAAACCAAGTTTACGTTACCGATAACGTAGAAGGAATTGTTCCTGAATTCTTGACCATGTTAAAAGGTGTGATCGATTCACCAGACATTCCATTAAATGTTTCTCGTTCTGGATTACAAGCTGACGGAGCGGTTAAGAAAATCTCAAACTACATCACTCGTAAAGTTGCTGATAAATTAAAATCATTATTCAACGAAAATCGTGCTGATTTTGAAGCAAAATGGAACGACATTAAAATCGTGTTGGAATACGGAATGCTTTCTGAAGATAAGTTCTACGAAAAAGCTGGAGCATTTGTTTTATATCCAACTGTAGATGATACTTATTTTACTTTAGAAGAATTAAAAGAAAAACTAAAAGAAAACCAAACGGATAAAGATGGTAAATTAGTAGTTCTTTATGCAGGAAACAAAGATGCGCAACACTCATATATTGAAGCAGCAAAAGATAAAGGTTACGAAGTATTGCTTTTAGATTCTCCTATTATTTCACATTTGATTCAGAAAATTGAAAACGATAATAGCGATTTGACTTTTGTTCGTGTAGACTCAGATCACATTGACAATTTGATTAAAAAAGAAGAAAATGCAATTTCAAAATTATCTGATGACGAAAAAGCCGCTTTAAAAACTTCTTTGGAAGCTTATATTCCAAAAGCATATAGCGTTCAATTAGAAGCTATGGATTCGCAAGCGGCTCCATTCATTATTACGCAACCAGAATTTATGCGAAGAATGAAAGAAATGAGTCAAACTGGCGGCGGCGGAATGTTCGGAATGGGCAATATGCCAGAAATGTACAATTTGGTTGTAAACACAAATTCAGATTTGGCTTCTAGCATTTTGAACACTGAAGACAAAACACATCAAGAGCATTTGGTAAAACAAGCTTTGGATTTGGCTAAATTATCGCAAAATCTTTTAAAAGGCGAAGCTTTGACTGCTTTTGTAAAAAGAAGTTTCGAGATGATCAAATAAGATTTTCATCTTAAAAATAACCTCAAAATCCTGTAAGTTCTGCTTACAGGATTTTTTTATTGCAATTCATTTTTTTTGTTACATTTGAGAACCTTTAAAATCTAATCTTAAACAAAAAACTACTATGAAAAAAATTGCCATTTTAATCACAACGGTTTGTGTAACAGCATTTACCTACATTTCATGTTCAGGCGGTGACGACGTCGCTAACGTAACAGACACTACAGCTGTTGGCGCTTCAATTTCTATTGATGCCGCTAACGAAATGGACGTCAATACAGGATTAGCTGTAACAAACAGCTCAGCAACTTCAAAAAGCACAGGAGCAGTTTGTGCAACAGTAACGGTTTCTGGGACTACTTACCCAAAAGTATTTACGGTAGATTATGGAACTGCTGGATGTGCCGACAACCAACTTACAAGAAAAGGAAAATTAAAACTTACGCTTTCTGGACCAATAACAACTACTGGGAGCAAATTGACAATCGAAAGAATCGACTATTCTATTAACGGAATAAAACTGGAAGGAACTATCGAGTACACAAACACGACAACCACAGCAACTATTCCGCAATGGACCAGAAAAATAACAAATGGAAAATTCACCGATTTACAAGGAAGAGTTTACACTAATTCTGGATCATACACTATAAAACAAACTGCTGGTGTTGACACTCCGTATGTTCTTGAAGATAACGTATATCAAATGACTGAAGGAACTCATACTGTAACTACAGAAAAAGGAGCAACTTTGACATTGACAGTACAAGAAGCTTTAGTAAAAAAATACTCTTGCTTATATATTTCAAAAGGAAAATTAAAAATCGAAGGCGGATTCCTAAAAGGCGTGATTGACTACGGAAACGATGACTGCGACAGCAAATTCACTTACACACATGAAAGCGGCGTGAGCTATAATTTGCAAATGTAAAAGTCTCATTTTTATAAAAATACAACAATCCCAATTTAGAAATAGATTGGGATTTATTTTTTATTAAAATTTTAATCACATCCACTACATTCAAACTATTTTCTTTATTTTGCACCAAAATCTAAAAACCAATGAAAAAATCTATTATTGCCTTTGCCGCAATTGCCCTACTTGCATCTTGCAGCAAAAAAGAAACACCTACTGACAGCTTGCACATTACAGGAAATATTAAAGGATTAAAAAACGGAACTTTATATATTCAAAGAATTGTTGACACATCACTTGTTGCAATCGACAGTATCAAAATTGATGGAAATTCAGCTTTTGAAAGCGATATCAAATTAGAATCTCCAGAAATGCTTTATTTGTTTTTAGACCGAGGTGTTACGAATTCAAAAGACAACAATATTTTATTTTTTGCAGAACCTGGAAATATTAATATTGACACTAATCTTGATAATTTCATTTACAGTGCGAAAATCACAGGATCAAAAAATCAAGAATTATACGAAGAGTATAAAAAAATAAACAGTCGTTTTAATGACGAAAGTTTAGCATTGGTTGAGCCAAGATTTAAAGCAATGAAAAGAAATGATCAAAAAGCTTTAGACAGCATTAACGCAAAAGACGACTCAAATACGAAAAGAAAATATTTGTTTGCTACAAACTTCGCCCTTAACAACAAAGATCACGAAATTGCGCCTTATATTGCTTTAGCAGAGATCTACGATATCAATGTTAAATTCTTAGATACAATTCAAAAGTCGATGACTCCAAAAGTGGCACAATCACTATACGGAAAAAAATTGACCAAATATGTTGCTGACATCAAAAAACAAGAACAGAAACAATAAACCAAAATAAAAAAAAACGTCCTTCCGGACGTTTTTTTTTATGCTTATTTAAATCTATAAATCTTATTTCAAGAAATTATCTTCCGAGTAAGCCTCCAAGGATTGCAAACACAAAAATAATCGCATATAAAGAAAGTATTGAAACCATAAAAATACCGATAAATTTATAGTGTGATTTCAAATAACCCAAAGAAGATGTTAATGCTTCAGAATCATTTTCTTTAAAGGCTCTTTTTGCATTAGAACCAAATCTAAACAAATAATAAACAGGGAAAAAATAAACAGCTGCAATTGCTAAGTAAATAAAGCTCATAAATGCCCCTAAAGAACCAGCAAACATTCCCACGCCTGCCGCACTACCTAAAGACGCAAAAATTGCTCCTGCGAAAATTGCAAAAAGAACAAAAAATCCAATTCCTACAAATCCCAAAATTGACAAGAAATATGCCCATTTTGCGGTTTCTTTTAAAAAATCTTTTGCAGATTGATCGAGCTGCAACTCGAATTTTTCAAACACTGAAGTTTCTTCCATTATTAAATATGTTTTTGGTTAAAAAACAAACATAAGAAATTTATTGTTTAAAAAAAGCTAATGATTAAATTTCAAAATTAAAATTCCAACTAGAGCTTGAAACCCGAAACCTTAAACTTGCAACCTTAAGTTTTGAACAAAAAAAACCACCACATTTCTGTGATGGTTTTTGAGCCGATAGAGGGACTCGAACCCACGACCTGCTGATTACAAATCAGCTGCTCTAGCCAGCTGAGCTACATCGGCCTATTTTGCGAGTGCAAAGATATAAATGTTTTTTAATATTCCAAAAAAAATTTCACACCTCTCTCTATAATTAAAAAAACCACCACATTTCTGTGATGGTTTCCGTTTTTTGAGCCGATAGAGGGACTCGAACCCACGACCTGCTGATTACAAATCAGCTGCTCTAGCCAGCTGAGCTACATCGGCGTCATTACGGGTGCAAATATAAAGCGGTTTTTCAATTTCCCAAAATAATTTTGCACTTTTTTACACTTTTTTTTGCTTAAAGCGCGTTGATTTTTTCAATCAATTGATTAGCAGTTTGTTCTAATTCAACATTGATTTGTTTGAAGTGTGCTTTTTTATTTTCAACGTTCTTAGCGTTCACTTTTGTAATCAAAGTATCGAATGCAGCGATAGCTTCATCGAT